>C688J18823_10000046_pt1 | contig 62757 bp, 58 predicted proteins | sample HopSoiMetagenom1_FD_18823 | JGI IMG/M metagenome (IMG submission 18823)
TCCATTTCTTCCCAGATTCCCTGGCGGATGGCTTCGAGGTAAGTTAGCTGCATAGCAGTTTCGAGTTGCAGGTTTCGAGTGTTGAGCAAAACCGAGCACAACGATTCACGCTGACTCGCGCACTTTTATTTCAGATGAACTGCGGCTTCGGTTTCTTTGTAGCTCGCGGTCCCCTTCTTTACTTTTGGCACGCCGTATTTAGGTTTTATGTCGTGGCAACCTTCGTCGCAGTAGACTCCGCCTTCGGCGGATTCTGGTGTTGGCATCGGGGAGTTCACCGCGATTTCCCGCTCGGCTTCGATTACTTCTTCTACTTCCGCGATTAGGGCTGCGTTCTCTTTCGGCGTCAGCCACTTCTTGTCTTTCACCACATAGTTTTCGAATCTCGCCAGCGGGTCGCGCTTTTTCCAGAAGTCGAACATGCTTTTGGGGACGTATCCGGCGGCGTCGTGAATGGCGTGGCCTTTCATGCGCATCATCTTGGCTTCGATTAGCGTTGGGCCTTCGCCTCCATGGGCGCGTTCGACGGCTTCGTGCGCTGCGTCGTAGACCTGGCAGGCGTCCGTCCCATCGACGATCACACCGGGGATGCCGTATCCGATGGCGCGCTCGGCCAGATCTTTGCAGCGATACTGCATTTCGGATGGCGTCGAATAGGCCCAGAGATTACTTTCGACGAACAGCACAAGGCCGAGATTCTGCACGGCAGCGAAGTTGATGCCTTCGTAGGTGACACCGGTGGATTGGCCTCCATCGCCGATGTAGGTCATGACGGCGATGCTGCGCCCTTGTAGGCGCGCGCCGAGAGCAACGCCCGACATCACGGGGATGAGATCGCCGAGCATCGAGATGGGCGAGACCATGTTGCGCTTTTCGATGTCGCCGAAGTGGCTGGTCCCGTCGCGTCCCTTGGTAGGCGAATCGGCTTTCGCCATGTATTGCATCATGGTGTCGGCCGCGCGGAATCCACGGACTAGAAGCGATCCCTGGTTGCGGATCATGGGCGCGAACCAGTCGTCCTTGTCGAGGGCGTAAGAGGAGGCGCAGGAGCAGGCTTCCTGACCGAGACCGAAGTAGACTCCGCCGACGACCTTGCCCTGCTTGTAGAGATTTTCGAGTGCGATCTCCATTTTGCGATTGAGCAGCATGTAGCGGTAGATCTCGATGGCTTGCTGCTTGTTGAGATATTTGGAGTCACGGATGGGCGGGACGGGTGCGTCAAGGTCTCCAGTGACTTCGTAGCGGACGTGCTCGTGGCCTTGCTTGTCTTTTTCCGTTTGCTGGCGGACGGTGAAGGTCGGGTACTCGAGGCGGTGGTCGGGAATCTCGTAAGTGCGGAGATTACGGTTGGGAGAGCCTGTCGAGCTTTGCTCGATCTGGCGGCCGGGGACGGCCGTCGCCAGACGGCCATTGCCGTTTGCAGCCTTCTTCAGAACTGCAGAGTTATTCCGCGACCCGTTATGCGGATGGTGGCCGTTGGACGCTGCTTTGGAGTTCTTCTTATTCTTCCCCATGTGACGCGGCGCGGGTTGGCGCGATGTATTGATGTTATCGCGAGGGAGGGGGGAAGGGCTAGGGAGGTGATTACCGGGGCTGAAATCCATAATTCTTCGAGATTTACGCGGACCTGAAGGCGGCAAAATACAGACAAGCTTCAAACAAAAACTCAGGCCCAGGTTGTGTCGTCTTCCTGGTGGAGTTGGCGAAATTCAGTAGGAGCCTTCATCGGGACACCGACGGGGTTGCGCAGGAGCGCGTCGAGGGTATCCACCCAGAGCATTTGGGACTGGAATACTACGCCGAAGTTGCGGGAGATGGATTCGGCTACGGAGTTGAGGTCGAGGTCTTTGCCGAGTTCTTTTTGCATTGAGGTGACCGGCTTCGTTGTGATGCCGCAGGGGATGATCAGGTTGAAATAGCTGAGATCCGTGTTTACGTTCAGGGCGAATCCGTGGGAGGTGACGGCGCGGGAGACGTGGACTCCGATGGCGGCGAGTTTGGCCTCCCGTGGGTGAGCTGAGCGTCCCTCAGCGGCTAAAGCCGCTTCCATTGCAGAGGCATTTTCGGCGCGACTGAACTCGCGCCCTTTCAAGTCTTCTGTGATGTCCGTCCAGACGCCCGTCAGGCCTGGGACTCGCTTTGTGGCAATGGCGAAGTCGGCGCAGGTGCGCATCAGCGCATCTTCTAGCTTGCGCACGAATTCGATTACGCCCATGGTTTTGCGTTTAGGTGACGAGTCGTCTGAAGCGGCACTTTCACGGCTTCGGAGATCGAAGATAGGGTAGCCGACGATTTGCCCGGGCCCGTGGAAGGTGACGTCTCCACCGCGATCGCATTCGTACAGCTCGACTCCGCGCTGCTTCAGGAAATCTGGCGAGGCTACTACGTTCGCCACCTTTGCGTTGCGGCCTAGCGTGATGACCGGTTTGTGCTCCAGCAGTACGAGGACGTCACGGATCTTTTCTTCTTTGCGGAGCGCGACTAGCTTTTGTTGCAGGGCTAGACCTATTGCGTAATCGACTGTGCCGAGTTGGACTATGGAGATCAAAGGCAAAGACTTTCAACACAGAGGCCACAGAGGAACACAGGAGAAATGCATAGATCCTGATCCTCGCAAACTGCGCGCGGCTCAGGATGACAATCACGGGTACGACTGTGCTCCCACCAACCTTCTTGAGCGTTCATGACGGACGGACTCATCATTGCGTTCATCATTTATCTGTGTGCAAGCGTTCGCACGCCGATGTGAGGACTACGCATTGATTGCCATTCCATAGACGCTGTTCGAGGCATCGAGCATGGCTTCGGCAAGCGTCGGGTGCGCATGGATCGTCCACACCAGGTCTTCTACCGTCGCCTCCAACTCCATGGCTGCTACCGCTTCGGCGATCAGTTCTGTCGCTTGCGGGCCGATGATGTGGACTCCCAGAATTTCTCCGTAGTCCGAATCGCTCACGATCTTGATGAAGCCTTCGTGCTGGCCGACGATGCTGGCGCGGCTGTTGGCCGCGAACGGGAACTTGCCGATCTTTAGGTTGTATCCGGCTTCGCGGGCTTGCGTCTCGGTCAGGCCGACGCTGCCGATTTCCGGATGGCAATAGGTGGCGCCGGGGATGCGCTCGCGGTTGATCGGCTTGCACGGCTTCCCCGCAATTTTCGCAACTGCAACTAGTGCTTCCATCGCGCCTACGTGCGCGAGTTGAGGCGTGCCCAAGACGATGTCCCCGACGGCGTAGACGCCGGGTTCGTCCGTCTGCTGCCACGAATTGACCTTGATGAATTCGCGCTCGGGCTTGATCTTGGTGCGTTCAAGGCCGACATTCTGGGTGCGCGGCTTGCGGCCTACTGCGATCAGGATTTTTTCCGCGTCGATCTTGTGTTGCTTGCCATCGACTGTGATTGTGACGGTCACTCCCGCTTTCGTCTTTTCAACTTTGTCTACCTTGGCGCCGGTGTGGAAATTGATGTCTCGCTTGCGATAGACACGAGCAAGTTCCTTGCTGACTTCTTCGTCTTCGACGGGAACGAGACGGGGAAGCATTTCGACAATGCTGACTTCACAATCGAAGGACCGGTAGATCGAAGCGAACTCGACTCCCACGGCACCGGCTCCGACAATCACCAGCGACTTCGGGATTTCTTTCAGGCTCAAAATCTCGATATTGGTCAGGATGCGATCGCTGACCTCGAGCCCGGGGAGCATACGTGCCTCGGATCCGGTGGCGAGAATTACGTTCTTGGCCTTAAGCTGCGCCGTCTTGCCCTCATTTGTGATCTCCACCGTGTGGATTCCGCTCTGCGCGGGTCCAGTGAGCTTGCCGTATCCCTTGATGGTCTCGACCTTGTTCTTCTTCATGAGGAAATCGAGACCCTTGGTGTGCTTGGTGACGATCTTGTTCTTGCGGTCCTGAATGGCAGTCCAGTTCAGCTTGCGGGCATCGACGCCTTCGATGCCGAATTCCTTAGCTTCTTTGAGGTGGTCCCAAAGCTCCGCGTTGAACAGCAGGGCCTTTGTTGGGATGCAGCCAACGTGGAGGCAGGTCCCGCCCAGGAATCCGTCTTTTTCGATGAGCGCGGTTTTGAGTCCGTATTGGCCGGCGCGGATAGCTCCGGTATATCCGGCAGGTCCGCTGCCGATGAAGGCTACGTCATAGATTGTGTCGGGCAAGGTCGTCCTCTATGGAAGAGATGAGTGAAGGCAAACTTTAGATTCTAGATCAGGCACGCTGCAGCTTCCAAACGACCAAAGAACTTAAACCATGAAGGAACACGAAGTCACAGGAAGGAAAAACAAAGGCCACCTCGCTTGGGCGGCCTTGTCTTCGTATTTTATTTACGCGTGGGATCTAGTTGTTTTCGTTGCTGGCGCGCTTCCAGGAGATTAGCTCGCCAATCGTTGAGCTAGTGCTCGAAACCGGCTGCTTGTAGGCTTCGACTTCAGAGCGAGACGCTTCTTCGCCTACCGCGCGGATGCTCAGGCCTACCTTCTTCTCTTCTGGATTCATCTTGATGATCTTGAAGTCGTGCTCAAGGCCCGGCTCCAAGTGCAGCGGCTGTCCATTCTCGTCGGTGGCTTCGGACTTGTGGCAGAGCCCCTCGACACCTTCCGCGATCTCGACGAATGCGCCGAATGCGGCTACGCGCAGGACCTTGCCGTGTACCACATCGCCGATATGGTGGCTCGCGAAGAAGGACTCCCAAACGTCCGGCTGAAGCTGCTTCACGCCCAAAGACAGGCGGCGTTTATCAGGCTCGATCGCAAGGACAACGGCTTTAACGCGATCACCCTTCTTCAAGACTTCCGAAGGATGCTTTACGCGCTTGGTCCAACTCAGATTGCTGACGTGGACCAAACCATCGATGCCATCTTCGATTTCGATGAAAGCTCCGAAGTCGGTCAGGTTGCGCACCCGACCTTCGACCGTCATGCCGACCGGGAATTTCTCATGGAGAGAATCCCAAGGATTGGCTGCGAGCTGACGCATGCCGAGCGAAATACGGCGCTCGGTCGGGTTGACATTCAGGACCACGCACTCGACCTGATCGCCAACGTTGACCAGCTTCGACGGGTGCTTCATCCGTTTCGACCATGTCATTTCGCTGACGTGAACAAGGCCTTCGATGCCCTGCTCTAGCTCGACGAACGCTCCGTAGTCGGTCACGCTGATGACTCGTCCACCGACGTGAGCGCCGACTGGATAGCGGTGCTCGGCATCGAGCCACGGATCAGGAGTGAGCTGCTTGAATCCGAGCGAGACGCGCTGTTTATCTTTGTCGTACTTAAGAACCTTGACCTGGATTTGATCGCCGACGTTGACGAGATCCTTGGGGTGAGTCAGACGTCCCCAAGACATGTCCGTAATGTGCAGGAGGCCGTCGAGACCGCCCATGTCAACGAACGCGCCGTACTCGGTGAGGTTCTTGACGACTCCGGTCAGAACCGAACCTTCGTCCAGGTGTTCCAGCGTCTTCGAGCGCTTCTCAAGTTGCTCGCCTTCAAGCAGTTCTTTGCGCGAAACTACGATGTTGCCGCGCTTCTTGTTCAGCTTGATTACGGCGACCTCGATGGTCTGGCCCTTCATACCGTCGAGATTGCGGATCGGCCGCAGATCCACCTGCGATCCCGGAAGGAACGCGTGTGCGCCCAGAATGTCGACCGTTAGGCCGCCTTTGATGCGGTCGATCACCATCGCCTTGATCGGCTTCTTCTCGTTGTACGCCTTCTCGATTTCTTCCCAGGCATGAATGCGTTGCGCCTTCTGGTGCGAGAGGTGGACGTAGCCTTCTTCGGCCTCGCCCTTGTCGCGCATGACGTCAATCTCATCGCCGGGCTTGAACTTGGGGTTGCCCTCATGATCCAGAACTTCGGAGAGAGCCAGCATGCCTTCCGATTTTGCGCCGATATCGACAACAACGTGCGTGGGCGTCAATTTGAGAACCGTGCCTTTAATCACCCGATCTTCGCTCACGGCCTCTTCGGCCTCAGTAGTGAAGCTCTCGAGTGCGGAGGCGAAATCCTCGCTCGCGGCGGCTTTGTCCTCCGCGGCGGTGGCTTGAGCATGCTCGGCATTAGCTGAGCCGGTCGTTTCGGGCTGTTCAGCAGTGGTCGGTTCGGCTTCTGTCATGACGGTGGAAGAATCGGAATGATGGGCGGTTTGATCGTCGAACAAGGTTATGCCTCTCTGGTGATCGGATGCGGGACCTGCGTAGCGGACTGCTGGATGAGTCGTTAGGTTGTAGTGGGCCCACCCTGGCGAGTGAGCTTGGACAATCCCAGCTGTCGGACGTTTAACAAAGAACCCGCGTCCAATGGGAACTCTTCGACTATAGCAACCGTGCGAGAACAGTGTCAAACGCAAATCTGGCGCAGGTTACAGCAATGTTTCAACGGAACAGGGTCATGCAGCCATGAGAAGAAAACTCAAAATCCCACCCTGTCTCGGCAGAATGCGCGGAGGCAAGGATAGAGCACCTGGGCTATCAGTTCCAACGCTACTCTTGAATTGTTTGTTTAGCTTTTGTGGGCTCGCGGCAATCTGCTACGCTGCCCTGCTATGGACTATCTCTGGACTCCCTGGCGGTACGCTTATGTCTCCGGGACGGAGAAAGCAACGGGGTGCGTGTTCTGTGACGCTCCCAAAGAAAACGACGACGCGAAAGCATGCATCGTGTACCGCGGCCAGCACTGCTTCGTCATTCTGAATGCGTATCCATATACACCGGGGCACGTCATGATCGTGCCGTACACGCACTTGGACGAGTTAAACAAGCTCCCCACGGGGGGCGCGCAGGAGATGATCGCGCTCTCGCAGAAGATGGAATCCGTGTTGCGCGAGCTATACCGGCCGGATGGAATCAATTTAGGGATGAATATCGGAAAGGCGGCCGGAGCGGGGATTGCCGGACACATTCACATGCATGTGCTGCCGCGGTGGGTCGCCGACGCGAATTTTCTGTCGGTGGTGGGCGAGACACGGATTCTTCCGGAGACGCTGGATCAAACGTGGAAGAAGATCGCGAGCGCCATGCAGAAGTAATCGGTGGCAGCTGCGGGTATCGAATACTGCCGACTCAAGCAGTTCTGTTGTCGGGCCGAATGGCTGGTTGGGGCGAATCACCGGCATTTGTGATGTAAGTCACACCGCAATAACGCCGGCAGCTGCTATCTTCTAAATGAAATTGAATTTCATTTTCATCTAGGTGGCCCATGCCGCGTGCACTCTTGCTCGTTCTGCTAGCGTCGGTACTGCTGGCGACGCCATCTTTCGGACAAGTCAGCGCGAACGCAGGAAAAACCTCACCCAGGATTCAGGACAACAGCTTCCTCGTCGAGGAGGCCTACAACCAGGAAGATGGGGTGATTCAGCACATCAGTGCCTTTGAGAGACTCACCGCCAGCCGAGATTGGGTCTATACCCAGACGGATGAGTGGCCATTGCGCAGCTACAAACATCAACTCAGTGTGACGCTCGCGGCCACCCATGCGGGAAGCTTTGCCGGTTCCGGCGCAGGATGGGGCGATACGGCATTCAACTATCGTTACCAGTTGATTGGGAGCGGGGAGACCAAGATTGCCTTCGCGCCGAGATTCACAGTGCTCCTCCCGACGGGCGATCGGCTGTTCGGTCGGGGATCAGGTGGTCTCGGCGTGCAGACGAACTTACCGGTCAGCATCCAGCACTCCGCACATTGGGTTACGCATTGGAACGCGGGAGCAAGCTGGGTTCCACGCGCGATCGACTCGATGGGAGATTCCGCCACAACAACGGGAGTGAATTTAGGCCAGTCCTTTGTTTGGCTGGCGACGCCTCGCATCAATTTCTTACTGGAGACACTTTGGACTTCCAGCGAGGCGGTAGTGGCATCGGGGAAAACACTGCGCTCGCAAAATTTGTACGTGAGCCCCGGAATCCGCTGGGCTCATAATCTCAAACATGGGTTGCAGATTGTGCCGGGCATCGCGGTTCCGGTCGGAGTTGGACCCTCTGCGGGCGACAAGGGGCTGATTGTGTATCTGAGCTTTGAGCATCCGTTCAGGCTGGCGCATTCGAAAGTGCGGTGAGTGAGCGCCCTACTTCAGCAGTTGTTCCATTTCCTTTTCGTCGACGACTCTCACTCCAAGTTCCTTCGCTTTGTCGAGTTTCGATCCGGCGTCCGAGCCTGCCACGACATAGTCGGTCTTCTTGCTTACTGATCCTGATACGCGGCCACCGGCGTCCTCGATCATTTTCTTGGCTTGATCCCGGGAGAAATTCGCAAGCGTGCCGGTCAGGACGAAAGTCTTTCCGGTGAGCTTTGTGCCGCGCTCCTTTTTCTGTCCTTTGAAGGCGAGACCGGCTCTTCCGAGACGCTCGACAAGCTTCCGATTCGCCGGATTGCTGAAGAACTCGGCGATGCTCACGGCGATCTTCGGCCCAACTTCGTTCACGCTCTGCAATTCTTCGACGCTCGCCTCGGCCAAGGCTTCCATGGAGCCGAAGTGTTCAGACAGGAATTGAGCAGTGCGTTCGCCGACCATACGAATGCCAAGCCCGTAGATCACGCGTTCCAGAGGCAACTGCTTCGAGTTTTCGATTTCATCCAGAATGTTCTGCGCGGACTTGTCGGCGAAGCGTTCCAGGCTGAGCAGATTCTTCTTCGTGAGGTCGTATATGTCTGCGACGTTCTTGACCAGGCCCTTCTCGATGAGTTGATTGACGAGTGACTCCCCCATACCGTCGATGTTCATCACTCCCCGGGAAGCGAAATGGAGGATTGTGCCCACCAGCTTTGCCGGGCAGTTGGCATTCACGCAGCGGTAATCGACTTCTCCTTCCGTCCGGACAACCTTTGTGCCGCAAACGGGACACTTCTCGGGCGAGGCGATTTCTTGAGTGCCTCTCGGATGCGCGTCATCATCGATGACTTTGGCTACTTTTGGGATGACATCGCCGCCGCGCTCGACTTGAACATAGTCGCCGATCTTTACCCCCAAACGACCAACCTCGTCCATGTTGTGAAGCGTGGCATTGCGAACGGTGGTGCCGCCGATGGGGACCGGCGCGAGTTCAGCCACGGGAGTGAGCTTGCCCGTACGTCCAACCTGCCAGCGTACGTTTTCCAGTTTAGTGATCGCCGCTCGCGCCGCGTACTTGTAGGCAATGGCCCAGCGCGGGGCTTTGCCGGTGAAGCCGAGCTCTTGCTGTAAGGCGGTGCGATCGACTTTCACAACGATGCCATCGATTTCGTACGGGAGCGAATCGCGCTTGCCTTCCCATGATTGGATGAAAGCCCAGACTTCTTCCATGGAATGGACGAGTTTGCGATTCGTGTTGACTTTGAATGCCGCGGTATCGAGTGCATCCATAGTTTGCGAGTGCCGGTCAAAGTAAGTACGCCCATTGACGAGCAGAATGTATGGGAAATAATCGAGGCGCCGTGCGGCCGTGATGTTTGCATCAAGCTGCCGAACTGTGCCGGCCGTGAAATTCCGTGGATTCGCGAATGTAGGCAGCCCGTCTCGTTCCCGCTCTGAGTTAATCTTTAGGAACGAGGCAGTGGGCATCAGCAATTCGCCCCGCACTTCGAAATCGACTGGAATTCCAGCCTTGTTCAGCTTTTCCCTGGAAATCGATAGCGGGACCGACCGAACGGTGCGGACGTTGAGGGTGACGTCTTCGCCTGTGGTTCCATCACCGCGAGTAATCCCGCGCACCAACTTGCCATCTTCGTAGATCAGAGCCAGAGACATGCCATCGAGCTTGAGTTCGCAAACATAGTCAACGTCTTTGCGTCCGCTGAGTTCGTGCACGCGCCGCTCCCAATCGCGGAGTTCCTGCTCGTTGTAGGTGTTGTCGAGCGACAGCATCGGCGAGGAGTGGCGGACTTTGACGAATCCCTCGCGCGGCTTGCCACCCACGCGCTGCGTTGGAGAATCGGGTCTGATCCGGGAAGGATTCTGGGACTCGAGATCCTTCAGTTGGCCCATCAGCTTGTCAAATTCAAGGTCGCTGATTTCGGGCTGATCGAGGACGTAGTACAGGTATTCGTGATGGCGAATCTTGTCGCGCAGGGCTTCAACGTTCTTTTCGATGTCTTTGGCGGGCATCGAAACGATTATATGAGGTTCGCAAGCCTCCTCTGCCAGCTGCTAGCACGGGCCGCAACAGATTCTTCCCTCGCGATGCGAGGTTCGGAATGACAAAACAAGGTGGGTTCCGGAAGCTATACGAGGTCGTCTACCTTTAACTCCTGGCCGTTACCGTGCCAGGATGACTCAAACTGCTTCTGGACGAATCCGGCATCGTACTCACGCTGCTGCTTCAGCAATGACTGCTGAAGACCCCAGAGCGAACGTGGGTTCCGCGGATTACGGTCCAGGTCTTCGCGGAAAACTTTCTCCGCCCCCACCGCATCGCCGGTTAGCAGTAACGTTCCGCCGAGATTCTCACGGACGGGATAGAACCAATCGGGCGGTTCTCCGTAGTTCAGCTTGTCCTGGATGCCTACGGCTTCGCGCAGCATCGTGACCGCCGCGCCGGTGTCTTTCTTCTGAATTGCAATTCTCGCGCCAAGGACATTCTCCGCGATCTTCAGAATGTCTTTGGTCCTGTTGTTGATGGGCATCTGGAAAATGGCATCCGGCGAAGTAGCGGCTTCCGCTTCAGAAACCACCTTGTATTCCGCTTCGGCTTCCGCGATTTTGCCGGTTCCCGCCAACGCCAGACCGCGTCCGAAATGCCAGAATACAGTCGTAGCCTTCATTGCAGGATCGGGAGCCGGCATCTTCAGAATCTCGTTCCAGTGATGAAATCGAATCTCGACCGCCATGGGAATGGTCATGAAGCCCTCGAGCGGCGGCATTTGTTTAACATGCGGACCAACATTGGCTGCAAGCAGATCGGCATTCTTGCGGGCCTCCGCATAGCGCCCATTCATTGCGCCACAGACTGCCACGAAATGCAGGTTGTGGCTGTAGTACATCATGGGATAGATCCCCTGCACTCCCGTGGCCTTGAGGTAGGCGCGATCGACCTCAGCTGCTTTTTCATTGGTCTGCACCGCCGCTTCATAATCACCAGTTCTGATGTAAATATGGGCCGGCATGTGCACGATGTGTCCTGCACCCGGGGCGATGGCGGCCAGGCGATTGGCTCCAGCGAGTGCGCGCTGAGGATCGTTAGAAGCCTCCACGGCATGGATGTGGTAGTGAATGGCGCCAAGATGATTCGGATCTCTTTTGATTACGGACTCAAGCGTGGCGACGATCGCATCCGTGCCTTCTTGGGGCGTGCCATCCTGATGCCACAGCCCCCATGGATGCAGATTCATCCCAGCCTCGGCGAACAATGTCGCTGCGTCCAGATCGTCGGGAAACTGGGCCGCGACCTGCCGCATGGCATCCCGATACTCCTCAGCAGCCTTCTTCAAATCAGAACTTGGATCCGCCGGAAAACGCTTCGCCATCGCCTGTATGTACGCCTTCTCGCTATCCGACGACCCATCGGACAGATCGACGGCTTTTTGAATAGCATCATGCGCGCGCTTGAAACGGTCCGGGTCGGCGGGATCGTTGTAGTTCGGACCGATTGCCTCGGCTACTCCCCAATAAGCCATGGCCAGCTTCGGATCCAACTCCGCCGCATGCTGGAATGATCGTGCCGCCTCATCGTGATTGAAGGCGTAAATGAAGCGCAATCCCTGATCAAAGAACTTCTGCGCCTCCACATTCTTGGTCGATACCGGATGGTGGAGGTCGCCCAACCCGTTTACGAGTGTTACAGCATGCGCCTGCATGTGGGAGGCGTGATCCTGAGCCATAGCTGGCAGACACAGAAATACGCCGCACAACACCTTTGCCAGAGTTCTCATCTGGTAATCCTCCTGTTTTCAGTTGTAAGGCAGCCCCAAAACAGACGAGTGCCGGGTGGCACTCTTGCAAGGGCCCAAGCTTATTCCAAATTGAAGTGGCTGCCAAGTGGGGCTGCGAGATGGATCATGCCGATGAAAACGAGCCGCAGAGCCTCTTTTAAAGTCAACTACCCAGCCTAGTTCCTTGCCGCAGAAAACTATGTTGGTTTATAGAAGTGGGGCACACGGAAATCGTGTGTGCCCGCATTTGCCTCAGGTACAATCCAGCTTCGAATGGGTATGCGAAAGGCGGCGCTGCTCTACAACCCGGCATCTGGCGGAAGCAAGCAGCGGCAGCGCGATTTGGACTCCGCCCTCTCGATCCTCCAGGAGGGAGGCGTAGAAGCCGAACTCATTCCCACGGACTCGCCCCAACATGCAGGTGCACAGGCACGCCAGGCGATCGCGGATAGATGCGACACAGTATTCGCCTGCGGCGGCGATGGCACGATTCACAACATCCTACAAGTGCTCGCCGGGACGCAGGTGGCCTTGGGCGTGATTCCGATGGGCACGGCCAACGCTCTGGCGCACGACTTGCGAATTCCTCTCCGTATCCCTGCGGCGGCCGAAGCTGCTCTCAAGGGATCGACACGGCGGGTCGCCCTCGGGCGCGTAACGTGTCAGGATTTGAACGGTAATCCAGACACGCGTTACTTCGTGATTGCCGCGGGTATGGGCGTCGACGCGCATCTGTTCTACAAGCTGCACAGCGGCATGAAGCAGAAGATGGGCATGCGGGCCTACTACGCCAAGGCTTGGCACATGTGGTTCAGTTATCCCATGACTCGCTTTAACGTGAAGTACCGGGAATCCGGCTCGGACGCTCAGAAGGATGCGCGTGTGACGGAATTGCTCGCCGTCCGCATTCGCCACTTCGGAGGCGTCATCCGTGAACTCGCGCCCGGCGCCTCTCTCGACCGCTCCGATATGCGCCTCATCTTCTGCCACACCGCAAGCCGGCTGGCTTACCTGGCCTACGTCACTCGCAGCCTGCTCGGCGCGCCATGGAAGATACCTGGCATTGAGCTCGCGACCTGCACCAGCGCGCGGTGCGATTACATACCGGCTTCGGATTCCACACCTCGAGCGCGAGTCTATGTGGAGGCCGACGGGGAACTCATTGGCCGCCTTCCAGCCGAACTCTCCGTTGTGCCGGATTCCCTGACGATCCTGGCTCCAGCTCCTTTACCCAAGGGCTGACCTCCGCGGTGCTGACCTGTGCCAGGCTGTTCGGCGATATCCGATACTTCGTACCGGCGACAATTTCAATTTTGCGATAAGGTAAGTTCAGCGCTTGGAACCGCTGACACATTTCCTAACCGGTGCGTGCATGGGGCGTGCCGGGTTGAATCGCAGAACAGCCCTCGCCACGCTTACGCTCACGCTCGCGGCGGAGGCGCCTGATCTCGACGTATTCACACGGTTTCGCGGCCCCGCCTTTGGATTTGCGCACCATCGCGGCTTCACGCATTCGTTTCTAGGCGTTCCTCTCGTCGCCGTTCTAGTCGTCGCGTTCGTTTACGGGGTATGGCGAATTCGCAAACGCAAGGTGAACAATGCCAATTTGCCGCCGCGGTGGGGACTGCTTTTTGTTTATGCCTGCGTCGCCGGGTTCAGCCACATACTTCTGGATTTCACGAATAACTACGGCGTTCGGCCCTTCTGGCCATTCTCCGAGAAGTGGTACTCCTGGGACATCGTCTTCATTGTCGAACCCGTGATGCTCTTATTCCTTGTTCTAGGGCTTGTAGCTCCTGCCCTGTTCTCCATGATTGACCGGGAAATTGGCGCGCGCCAACGTGGTCCACGAGGTCGCTTCGCAGCCAGCCTCGCTCTGATGGGCGTCGTAGTAATGTGGGGCGTCCGCGATTATGAACACCGCCGCGCCGTCAGCGCTTTGGAAGCCCGGACCTACAACGATGCCGATCCGATTCGTGCCTCCGCTTACCCAACCTGGGCAAGCCCATTTCACTGGGATGGCGTCGTTGAAACCAAGGACTTCTTTGCGCTCACTCTCGTGAATTCACTCGCTCCGGACGTGGATCCCGAAGGGCGAATGGAAATCCGCTACAAACCGGAAGAGACGGCAGTCACGCTTGCGGCTAAAAAGTCCTATCTCGGGCGGGTCTACCTCGATTGGGCAAAGTATCCCATTACCGAAGTGGAGCCGGCGCAGGACCCCCTTGGGGGCTACATCGTACGTTTCCGGGACCTGCGGTACGTCGCGGTGCCGAGGGCCGTTGCCGGAGATCGTGGCCGCAACGTGCTCGGCGCGGCAGTGCAACTCGACAAGAGCCTCCACGTGGTCGGCGACCTTTATGGAACTGGCAGCAAGCAAAAACTGTATCCCGAGCCAGACTAGACCACCCCAGCCCTCTTAGCGGCCTCAACAAGATGTCACATCTGTGTGCCTCCCCTTGACGCAAAACCTTCCTACGCCGACAATAAAGGTCTCGTCTCGAGGTGATCATGCTGCCTTATTTATTTGTTTTGCTCGCGATCGCGGTTCGCTTCCTTCCTTTCGCCGGATCATTCAACGTCCTGCCGCACGCATGGCACTTCACGCCATTGGCCGCATCCCTGCTGTTCTTTGGAGCGCGGGGCTCACGGCGGCAGATGTGGATCCCGCTCGTAATGTTCGCCGCGACCGACGTCATTCTCACCAAGGTTATGTATTCGTACGTGCTCACGTGGGATCATTTCGTGACCTGGGCCTGGTATGCCGCCATCCTGCTGCTCGGTACAACTTTGCGCGGGAAGTCAGGATTCTGGCGGGTTGTCGGCGCAGCCTTGGCCAGTTCTGTCTCGTTCTTCCTGATTAGCAACTTCGCAGTTTGGGCAGTATGGCCGGATATGTACCCTCGCGGCTTCAGCGGACTCATGATGTCCTACACCGCAGGCCTGCCGTTCTTTCGCGGCACTGTGGAAAGCGATCTATTCTTCTCGATCGCGTTCTTCGGCATGCCCGTGTTGGTGCACGCCATCTCCCAGTGGATGGATCGCACTGGAGATCATACGGCTGCCGTTTAATCGTACCCGACACTAAGAAGAGCAGGCCCGCTTCGGCGGGCCTTTCAGTTGCCGGGAACTTTCTTTCGTCTGCGTAGGATAATCCAGACACAGAAAGCACCGGCGACTAGAGTCACCAGCAGCCATATCCAGTGCCGCCTGAAGGCGCCTCCAAAAAGGCCAATGATCTCCGGGCCGAAGTACAAGACTAGGATCGAGAGCGCCAGAAATCGCACAAACCGGCCGGCGAAGACCGCAATCAGGAAGTCCCTGAATCGCATTTCAAACACCGCGGCACCCAGCACGAAGATCTTGAAGGGCACTGGCGGTGGCAGCATTCCAGGGAACATCAGCGCCCAGAATTCGTGCTGTTCAAACGAGCGGTGGATTCTGAGAAACCGCTCTTCCGAAATGCGCTTGCGCAGAACTGTCTCTCCCCCGAGATAGCCGATGATGTAGAGCGGGATGCTACCGAGGGCCGACCCAAGCGCTGCGATCGTAACGTAGAGCAGCATTCGCCTTCGATCCTGGTAAACATACGTAGCCACGATGAAGTCGACCGGCATTCCGAGCAGCGCGCTATCGGCGAAGGCGATCACGAACACGCCCCACATCCCCATAGCCTTCATCAATGCAAGGAGCCAGATGGTATATCGCTTCAGGATGTGCTCGATCGTCTTCAAGGAAAAATCAGTGTACGTGATGTTCCATCGTGGTAACAGCCAGCTCTGGTGTCCCACAACACCGAGCGGTGGTTATCTTCCGCGTCAGTTTCATCCACCAACTGGCCTTGCTTCAGCGCCTGCTATCATGCGTTGCATCAAAGCCCATGCGAAACTTCCTCCTTGCAATCCTTCTCTGCCTGGTGCCAGTGCTGCAAGCGCAAGACTATGACCTAGTCCTCGAACACGGGCGAGTCATCGATCCAGAAACGAAGCTGGATGCCATACGCAATGTAGGCATCACAAAGGGCAAAATTTCCAGGATCTCCGAGAACGTACTGCGCGGTCGCAAGACCATAGATGCGGCTGGGTTGGTGGTTGCGCCCGGCTTCATCGACTTGCATCAGCATGGGCAGGATCTCGCTAGCCAGCGCGTGAAAGCATTGGATGGCGTGACCACTGCGCTTGAGATGGAGATCGGCGCTCGCGACGTCTCCGAGTTTCTTAAATGGAAGGACGGACATTCCCTGATCAACTACGGAACAACCGCCAGCCATGTCGCCGCGCGTGCGGGCGTGTTCGGGACGCCTTTGCCTGAAAATACCATCCTGCCGAAAAGTGGTCCGGCGACGGACCAGGCCGCGACACCAGAGCAGATCAGTCGTATGGAAGCACGCTTGGGCGAAGAACTCGATGCGGGCGGCCTGGGGATCGGAATGGGCATTCAGTACGTGCCCGGAGCTACGCGGCTGGAAGTGATCAATATGTTCCGCTTGGCCGCGCAACGAAAAGTCCCCGTCTACACCCATATGCGGAGCTTCGGCCGAGGAGAGCCGGGATCAGCTATTGAATCCGTCGAGGAAGTGATCGGAGCAGCTGCGATTAGTGGAGCGTCCCTGCACATTGTTCACATCAACAGCACTTGTCTCGCCGATACGCTCGAGTGTCTTTCGCTCGTACAGGGTGCGCGCGACCGGAGCCTTGATGTCACAACGGAAGCGTATCCATACATTGCGGGAATGACGGCCGTCAATTCCGCGCTGTTCAATCCGGGTTGGCGCGAGAAGCTTGGCATCGACTACTCGGACCTGATGATTCCCGAGACCGGCGAGCGGCTCACTAAGGTCCGCTTCGACGAGTTGCATAGTTCCAGCAAGCAGCAGTGGGTGATCATCTTTGCGAATACGCAAACGATGGTGGATGCCACCATTCCCAACCCATTGATCATGATTGCAAGCGATGGCGCAGAAGGACATCCCCGAAATGCGGGGACATATTCACGAGTGCTGGCGCAGTACGTTCGCGAGAAGAAGACTTTGACGCTTATGGATGGTCTTAAGAAGATGACTTTGATGCCGGCACAAGTACTGGAGCGCTCCACACCTGCGGCTCACTCCAAAGGACGCCTGCAGGAAGGCGCAGATGCGGACATCGTCGTATTCGATCCGCGGACGATCAGCGACCGGTCAACGTTCGAGAAGCCGATGGAGCCGAGCGTGGGAGTGCACTACCTGCTGGTAAACGGAATCCCGCTAATAGAAGATTCCAAACTGGTGCCGGACGTATATCCGGGCAAAGCGATCATAGGGAAGTCGAAAGCCCGCCAGTAGCTTCGTCTGTTCCCCTGCTGCTGTGGAGAAGCGTCCTAACGCGCTCAGGAATGCTCAGTCTTCCCGCCGAGTAGATCGAGTGCATGAGGAATCAGTTCCGCGATACTCTGCAGCGATTCAACTGCGCCGGTGGGGCTCCCGGGTAAATTGAGGATCAGCGCCTTCCCGCGTACTCCACAGACGCCGCGGCTCAAGGCTGCGAAAGGAGTCGTCTTCGCTCCTTCGCTCCGCATTCGTTCAGCCACACCCGGCAGGATGCGGTCGCATACCTCAAGCGTCGCTTCCGGAGTAACGTCGCGCGCAGCGATCCCGGTCCCGCCCGTGGTGACGATGAAACGCACCTCGCGGGCAAGGCGGATCAGCAAATTTTGGATCTGGATTTTATCATCGGGAACAATTTCGCGCACGATAACGGAGAAGTCGAGTGTTTCGAGAGACTGAGCGACTGCGGGGCCCGACCGGTCTTCGCGCTTTCCCCGAGAACACGAATCGCTCACAGTGATGACGGCTGCGGAGAGAATCGAATCAGCCATCGAGGAGGACATCATCCTCCTCATCGCGTCGACGGCTGGGAGCCGCTGCAGGCGCGGACGCGACGGGCGCAGGTTCTGGAGCCGGCGGTGCAACTTGCTCGGCCTCGCCGCTGCCGTCCCGCGTCGACTCATCGAGCAACCGCAAACCTTCCATCAGTAGACCCTGAGTGTTGAGTTGCGTAGTTTCCTTGTCGGTCTTGCCTTCGAAGTTGATTTGGAAGTTGCCGCCTGTCCAGCGCAATACTTTGAAGACGGCTTCGTCGCCAACCAGCGATCCGTATGTGGCATGCTTCACCTGGCCTTCGACGAAGAACACTTCGCAGCGATCCCCTTCGTTGCTTAACGAGAGCTGACAACTCTTTCGCCCCATCTCAAGCGATTGCATGAGATCGATGACGTTCATCTGCGACAGGCTCCCCCGAACGACGCCATCCGACGGGGCAGTCTTGGCCATCTTCTCAATCGAGATTCGGTCAATCATGCGCTTCACGCGCCGAGTCGCGTCTTTCAAAAAGAATGGTTTTTCAAGGTAGTCGTCGGCGGCGTCCTGCGGAGACAATCGCTCGGCAATGTCCGCCTTGCTGGCCATGAGCACTGTCGAGAAATTTGCTGTGGCCGGACGGCTTCTTAACTTCTCGACCAGTTGACGTCCGTCCATGCCCGGCATGCGATAGTCGCAGACAAGTAAGTCGGGAGCGTCATCGACGGCTTTCAGAAGAGCGTCGGCAGCATCGGTAGCGGTAGTCACAATAGCAAGGGACGATAGTGCCTGCTGCAGCATCCCAAGCACCATCGGGTTGTCATCGACCACCAGCAGTTTAACGTTGTCAGCCATGAGCTAGGTCTTCTTGCGCCGCCGGTACTCGCCGCTCTTTCCCCCCGATTTCCGCTCCAGAACGATCTCCCGAATCTCAATCCCTTTGTCCAGCCCCTTCAACATATCGTATGCAGTGAGGGCGGAGACGGTTGCGGCTACCAGTGCTTCCATTTCGACGCCGGTTTCGGCGGTAGTGGTGACTTTGGACGTGACAGCGAGGCCATTCTCGCATACGCGTACAGCGACATCAACGAAGGAAAGCGGGAGCGGGTGGCACATCGGGATCAGTTCGGAGGTGCGCTTTGCAGCCATGATCCCCGCGATGCGGGCGACCTCGAGAGGATCGCCTTTGGGATTGGATGGCAGTGCGGCGAGGACCTCTGGTTTGACCGCGACGAAAGCACTCGCCTCTGCTTCGCGCTTCGTGGCAGATTTCGCGGACACGTCCACCATGCGCGCACGGCCTGCGCTGTCGTAATGGGAGAGTTTCTTTTGCATTTGCGCGCCGATGCTGCAGCTATATTACAGGACTAGCAGGCCAGCAACGTTGGCTCGCAAGAGGCTCGCCCGCCGCCCCTCTGAAGATTACCGCATCATGATTGGCATGTATTCGCCTGCGGGAATCTGCTCGCGATCCGGCGGAATGACAATATAGCAATTTGCGCGCGCGGTTGCGGCGATGTCTCCAGAGCCCTGCCAGCGCACCAGTTCGACCTCTGAATCCTCAAACTCGCCTGAGATGAGTGCGGGCAGAAAGCGCTTCAGTCCTGCCTTCACCCGAATTTCGGATTTCAGCTTGGCGTACACGAATCTCAGTTTGCGCGGTGACATCCCCGCAAGCGCCTCAATCAGAGGGCGCGCAAACAGCTCGAAAGTCACCATCGTCGAGATGGGATTTCCCGGCAGCCCGAAGAAATACTTGCTCGATTGTTTGTTGCCTGCGGGAACTCCACACCTCCCAAATACGACCGGGCGTCCTGGTTGGATCTTCGCGCCCGTAAAGAAGAACTCGGCATCCATTTCTGAAAGGACTTGTTCCACCAGGTCGTAACGCCCCATCGAAACTCCGCCAGTCATGAGCAGCAGATCCGACTGAAGCCCCTGTTCGATGAGAGTACGAAGCCCGTGTCGCTCGTCTGGTGCGATCGGTAGCAGAACCGGATTGCCACCCGCGTTTCTTATCTGGCTGGCGAGTGAGTAGCTGTTCGAATTGCGAATCTGAGTGGGACCTGCGGCTGCATCTACCTCGACGATCTCATCTCCGGTTGTGAGCACCGCAACTTCGGGGCTTTGGTAGACCAGCAAAAGCGACCCCCCGGCGGAAGCGGCCAGTGCGATGGAGGCCGTATCGAGTCGTGTGCCTTTCTCGATCAGCACGCTTCCCTGTATTGCTTCAGCTCCACGGAGCACGATGTTCTCGCCTTCCGTAGCACCTCTTGTCAACTCGATAAGTCCACTGTCGACGGCGCTGTACTCGACCATCACGACTGCGTTGGCTCCCATCGGCAGTGGAGCGCCGGTCATGATTGCAACTGTTTCGCCAGAATTGACTACAGAGGGAATGTTCTCGAGTTTTTCCCCCGCTTTGATTTCGCCGATCAGTCGCAAACGGGCCGGAATCTCGGATACGTCGGCAGATCGAACCGCATAGCCGTCGCGTGTGGAGCGTGGAAAAGGAGGGATATCGCGATCGGCGATCACCGACTCGGCAAGTACACGCCCATCCGCCGAGAGCAGATCGACGGTTTCCATACCACGGGCCTCGACGGATGCAGCCTCCTGCTCGACCATTCGACGAGCCTCTTCAAAGGCGAGGACGACAGCGGGAACAGGAGGCGCAGACATGGACAGATCATACGATAAGACGGGCTGAACACTCGGGAACTAGCGCGCCAACTCCTGGCCAAGAACGGCGGGATTGCTGGCATAGGATACGCCGGTTTCGAGGTCGATGATGCGCTGCTGCACCAAATCGGCGATCTCGCCGTCGAAGTGCTGCATGCCTTCGGACGAACCTGCTTTGATGGCATCGAGGAGCGTATTGTACTCACGCTCGCCTTTTTCGATGCACTCCCGCGTGCGCGCATTCAATTTCATGACTTCGAAAGCCGCGACACGGCCGCTGCGATCGACTTTCGGCATAAGTCGCTGGCAAACGATGTACCGAAAGGACCTGCCAAAACGTTCTCGAATGGACTGCTGCTCACTGGGAACGAAGGAACCGACGATACGCTCAACAGTTTTCGAAGCGTCCATCGTATTCAAGCTGGAGAAAACCAGATGGCCGGTTTCCGCGGCCTCGAGGACGATTTCGATGGTTTCGCGATCGCGCATTTCCCCGACGAGAATGACTTTTGGCGCTTGCCTCATTGCCGAGCGCAACGCGTGCGCAAAGCTGGGAGTATCACAATGAAGCTCCCGCTGGTGAATGGTTGAGCACTTGTGATTGTGCAGGAACTCTATGGGATCCTCGACGGTGATGATGTGATAGTACTTCTCACGGTTGATCGCATCGAGGAGCACAGCCAAAGTGGATGACTTGCCAGATCCTGCGGGGCCGGTGACCAGAACGATGCCGTCCCTTAGCTTCGTGATCTCGGAGAGCTGGGTTGGCAGGCGGAGCGAGGCAAAGTCAGGAATCGCTGTAGGAATGACTCGCATGACTACTGCGCAACTTCCGCGCTGGATGAATACGTTGACGCGAAACCGGGCCAACCCGGGCAGGCCGTAGGAGATGTCGCAGGATCCGTGTTCCCGAAGTGTAGTGATCGCTTGCTTGTTATCTCCGATGAGATCGGCGGCAATGTGGCGGGTGTCATCGGCCGTTAGAAATGTCAGCCCGGGCACCTGCACCGGGATCATCTGTCCGTAGACCTGCACTTGAGGAGGGCGTCCGGGAGAGAAGATCAGATCGCTGATTTTCTCGGAAGCCCGCAGCATGCCTCCAAGCAGAGCGGGAGTCGCAACTCGCCCGCTGCCGGATGATACTTCCAGTTCGACCGATATCGGAGCAATTGTCGGTGCTGCCATTCGTCCTCGCTTGCAGGAGTCGCACGCACCACAGAGGGAGAGAATCGTTGGATCTACTGTACAGCCACGGCAGGGCAAAGCGAAGGACAGCAAGTGCATAGCCCTTCGTAACTGATTGAAAAACAAAGGGCGGCCGATTGGCCGCCCATCACTGACTTAAACACCTCAGAATCAGCTACTTCTTGGCACCTTTCTTCTTGCCGAAGGTGGTTTCGACCGAGCCGCCGATCTGACCTAACATCTGCTTGGCGGCATCCGCAAAGGTCCCCGTCGGCTGCAATTCCAGATATTTCTGGAACGCCTCGGCGGTTCCGGCAGGTGCATCCATCTTGTCTCCCTTCAGGGTTGCCTTCCCAATCAGATTGACGCCCTTCCAGTAGTAGGCGTCGGCGCGATTCGGATCGGCCGCAATCACCTTATCGAACGAGCTGATGGCATCATCGACTTTCCCCGCATTCGTCAGGACGGCGCCTGTGTTGAAGTAGTACTGAGAAGCGTGGGGCGGGTCGGCCTGCGCCGCCAGTTCGTATGTCTTCACGGCATCATCGACTTTGTTGGACTTGGCATATGCTTCGGCCAGATTGTTGTAGTACGCAGCAAGGTTCGAAGCGGCGGCCGCATCTTTATCGTTGGCCGGGGCGCCCTTCTTTAGATCGATGGCTTTCTGGTAGGCCTCAATTGCAGATCCAAATCGCTTTTGCTTTTCAGCCGAATCCGTCTGCTTCGTGGCCGAGAGGCGATAGTAGTCGCCTAGCTTGAACCAGATCAGGTCGCGTGAAGGATCCACCTGATTCGCTTCGTTCAGAGCGGCAATCGCAGCATCGTAGTTTCCGGCATCGGCTTCAGTTTTGGCCGCGTTCAATTTCTCGTTCAGTTGCTTGACGGTCAGCGTTTCTTTCTGGGCCTTGGCCTGCTGCTCCTGCATCTTTTTCAAATCCTCAGGAGAGAGCCCCTGTCCTTTGGCCGCGCTTTCCTGCTCCTTCTTCAGATCGATGTCCAGATTGTTTTCATCGAGCTGCACCTGGAACCCACTGATGTGATAGAGCTCCTTGTTTGCCTTCTGCTCTTCGGGCGTCTTGTACAGCGTGATCTTGTACTTTCCTGGCGTGAGCCCGAGCGAGAAGTACTCGCCGTTCTTGTTTGTCTTGAGGCTGTACTTCTGGCCATTGTCGATGTTTGTCCACTCGACTATGGCACCCGGAATAGGTGTCCCCTGAGCGTCCCTACAAACGCCCTTAACGGTTCCGGAAGCCTGCGCGAACAGCTGAGGCACAGACGCTGCCAACGCCATAACGGCGAACAGAATGATTGCAAGTTGTTTTCTCATTTTGCCTCCCGGCAAAGCTCGTCAGAAACCTGGTTGGCGGCCGGACGTGCTTCAGAGCATCCGTCCAACAGGAGCTGCACTGCCCCCGTCAACCTTAGCCACGCGTCGCGTATGGAATTGGATCAGGTATCCCTGCGGCCTCAAACGCGCGCAAGCGCAACGCACAGCTGTCGCAGATTCCGCAGGCCCGATCTTCGCGACTGTAGCATGACCAAGTTAAATCGAACGGCGCACCCAATTCAAGGCCAAGTCGGACTATCTCAGCTTTCCTCATGGCGATGAGAGGCGTCACGATCTCGATCCGCCCCTCTTTGGTTCCCATCTTTACGACCTCGTTGAACGCCTTGTAGTAGGCCGGACGGCAGTCAGGATACCCGGAACTATCTGGTTCCACGGCGCCAATGTAGACCTTTTCTGCCCGCAGAACTTCGGCCCAGCTTATCGCCACAGAGAGAAAATGCGCGTTGCGGAACGGAACATACGTCACAGGAATACTATGCCCGACGTTCTCGGCTTCGGGAACGTCGATGGCTTCGTCCGTGAGCGCAGAACCCCCAATCGCCTGGAGGGCCTCATTCCGGACCATCAAGCGGTCGTGAATCTTCAGGCGTTGGCAGATCGCCAGAAACGATTGCCGCTCGCGCTCTTCTGTGCGCTGGCCATAGCTGATGTGCACTGCTGCGGCTTCGTGATCTCGGGCGGCAAGCGTGGCACACACGGAAGAATCCATGCCGCCGCTGAGCAGTACAATGGCGCGAGATTTCCCGGACTGTCCCACGCCTAGACTCCCTTTAGAGCTGGATCCCAGATGAATTTGTGAATCTGCAGTCCGAGGCGCGCTGGGACGTTGTCCGCGAGCATCCACTGCGCAAGTTCCTGAGGGTCGAGGAGGCAGTGCGAACTGTCCCGCGCGCCGGTTGCCTCTTTGCGGAATGCGGGGGAAAGGAGCACGGCATTAACCCGCTGGGCCAGATCGTGGCGCTGAATGAACTCGCGCGCGAATTCGTAGTCCGCGCGGCCGCTCAGCACGAACTTCAATTCATCACGCCCGGTCATACATTGCAGATTTTCAAGGCAGAACGTATCGCCTTCACCCGAATCAGGACACTTCACATCCACGACTTTAATCACTTCCGGGGGAACACGATTCAGCGGACGTTCGCCACTGGTCTCAAGCAACACCGAATAGCCGGATTCAACAAGCCGTTGCATCAGAGGAACCACTTCGCGCTCCTGCAGCATGGGTTCACCGCCGGTGATTTCAACCAGGCTGCTGCCATTCGGGCTCAGGCGCATGACTTCGTCCAGCACTTCCTCGAGAGACATCTTTCGCCCCCCATGGAAGGTGTATTCGCTGTCGCACCAAGAGCAACGGAGATTGCATCCGGTAAGCCGCACGAACACACAAGGAAGACCTGCGTGCGTCGATTCCCCCTGAATTGATTTGAAGATCTCGGTTATCTGCATGAAACAAGCTTGCAGCCAGCAGTGCCCGGCTACCCAATCAAAATTAGCACCTATGGGCCTTTGCCCAACCGGACAACCGAGGCGGCTGTCCCTTCACAATCTCACTCGCTGTACTTCGCCGTGGTCGTATCGGTTTCGAACACTGTCACGTCCTTCACGCGGACTCGGCCGTTCGTCGCCGCCGTCATACGGTTGTTCGACTCGTCGTAAAAATACTTGGCCAGGTTTTCGGCGGACGGATTGAGAACCGTAAACGGCTCGATGTCATTGATCATCTGATGGTCGAGACGTTCAATGACGTGCTTCATCACCTCGCGGAGATCTTTGAAGTCGAGCAGAAGACCGGCTTTGTCGAGCTCGGCGCCCGCTAAGGTTACCCTGATCTTGTAGTTATGGCCGTGCGGGTTCTCGCACTTACCCTTGTAGTTGCGCAGGTAGTGTCCTGCGGCAAATGTATCTTCAACCGTGACTTCGAACATGGTCCCTCAGCGAACAAACGCGATCGAGGCTTTTTTGCGCCAAACACTATTGTAACGCTTGCTGAGGATTGCTCTGCCTGACGGCTAAATCGGGGAATTTGGCCCTTCTTACATCGTCTGCAACCTGGCGGCGCTGACAACATGCGCGCATTTATGCGACTGGCAACAGCCAAAATGAGATCCCTAACTTCCGATGCCGAAGAAGTCCTCCACAACACGCAGATCCGTGGTCCTCTTGTAGTTCGGCAGGCTATCAATGAATACGCGGCCGTATTGCTTCTTCAGGATGCGATTGTCGAGCAGGACCAGGAGACCCCGGTCGTGGAGCGAGCGGATAAGGCGACCGAAGCCTTGTTTCAGGGTGATGACGGCTGAGGGGACCTGATAGTCGAAGAAGGCCTTGCCGCCTCCAAGATCGATGGCCTTCACTCTCGCGGCAACCACAGGATCGCTGGGAACTGCGAACGGAAGCCTGTCGATGATGACGCAGCTCAGCTGCTCTCCCTGGACATCTACGCCCTGCCAGAACGACGACGTCGCGAATAGCACCGCATTCGGTGTAAGCCGAAACTCCTCGAGCAGAGCGGATTTCGGGGCGTCGCCTTGACGGAGCACGGGAAACTCGACTTCGCCGAGCAAGCGCTGGTACACGTCGTTCATCTGAGCGTAGCTGGTGAAGAGGACGAAGGCTCGACCGCGGGTGATCTCGAGCAGTTTGCGAATGCGCTCGGCGGCTTTGGCGGTGAACTGGGGCGTTCGAGGATCGGGCAAATCCGGCGGGACATAAAGTACAGCTTGGCTTTGATAATCGAAATGTGACGGGAATACCGATTCGCGGGCGTGCTCGAATCCGAGGCGTTGGCGAACGTAGTCGAAAGTTCCGCCAACGGCGAGTGTAGCCGAGGTCAGGACGGCGCAGTCGAGCTTGGACCAGAGGCATTCCCGCAGGATCGGCCCGACGTCAATTGGAGTCGCCTGCAGGAAAACGTGCTGGCGCCGACCGAATGCATCTGACGACGAACTGCCGCCCTTCGGAGTTTGTGGTTCGCCCGGTTTTCCTGCTTGTCCGTTGTCCGGCGTGAACGCGTGCCGTTCTCGATTCATCTTGCCCCCGCGGCGCTCGATCCAGAAGACCGTGTTGCGGTCTTCGGATTCCATGGTGAAATTGAGCTGCGCCTGGATCTCTTGCGCGCGGCGAACGAACCCGAAAACCTCTTCGGGTTTCTGGTTGAGAGCTTCCAATTCGCCTGCCAGGCGGGTCAGCGCCTGGTTCAGGGTGACAAACTCGTCTCCGTTTTCCTCCAGGAACTCGCGGCGTGTCTCGAATGCGAAACGGCCGTCACCCGCGGGCAGGAGCGAGAAAAAAAGCTGAGCACGATCGCGCAGCGACCCAAGCGCTCCCGACAGCGACGCCGAGAGCATGCGGTTCTTCTGCATCGAGCTTTCGATATCCCGCGCGAGATCCTCAACTCGCAAATTACTGACCGAGATCCCGAAATAGTTGGCGGCTACGTCCTCAAGTTCGTGAGCTTCGTCGAAAATCACCGCCCCCACTTCCGGCAGAATTCCGGCGTCGGGTGCCCCGTCGGCCTGCAGCTTGATCGCAAGATCGGCAAAGAACAGGTGATGGTTGACTATGATGATGTCGCTTTCGAGCGCGCGGCGGCGCATTTCGGTGATAAAGCAACGCTGCCATTCACTGCATTTTTGTCCCGTGCAGGTGTCCGCGCGAGCATCGAGTTTGTGCCAGAGTTGACTGGCTTCGGGCAGTTCTGCCAGTTCGGCGCGATCTCCGGTCGAGGTGTTCTTCTCCCACGCTGAAATTGCCCGATACTGTTCGATCTCTCCGAGCCCGCTGAGGACTGGCTGGTCGGTGAGATCGTAGAGCTTCTTGCGACAGAGATAGTTGCTGCGGCCTTTCATGTAGCAGACTGACAGCTTGCCCGGCCCATGGTGCGACTCGGCAGCCCTTACATCGTCCTTGAAGAGCGCTTGTTCGAGGAAGGGAACGTCTTTGTAGAAGAGTTGTTCTTGAAGATTTTTTGTTCCCGTGGAGATGATGACGCGCTTACCCGATCGAATTACCGGAACGAGATAGGCGAGCGTTTTCCCCGTGCCCGTGCCCGCTTCGACGATCAGGTGACGTTTCTCTTCGAGCGCCTGCTCGACGGCCTCCGCCATCTGCAACTGGCCGCGACGGAATTCGTAGGCCGGGTGAGTTTTCGAGAGTACTCCACCGGGCGCAAAGAATTGATAGAGAGAGCCCTCCTTCCCTGAACTACGGCGTGAAGGGTCGGCGGAGGCGGGCTGGGCGGGTGACGGCACGGAACACTCTATAATAAACAGTCCTGAGCTTTTGGTTCCTTCTTCGATCTCAAGTCTCCCCATTGAAACCGTTTGCCTACAATACGCCGCAGAAGTTGCCCTTGGAAGATGCTATTCCGACGATTGCCATCGTCGGCCGGCCGAATGTGGGCAAGTCCACTCTCTTCAACCGAATAGTGGGTTCGCGCCGCGCCATTGTTGGCGACGAGCCTGGCATTACGCGCGATCGACTGTACGGTGTGGCGGAATGGGCAGGCCGGCGCCTGCGAGTTGTCGATACGGGGGGCATTCTGCCGGAAGAAAAAGACTTCATTCCCTCAGAAATCTTCCGGCAGGCCCGCGTCGCGCTTGAAGAAGCCGCGGCCATCATCATGGTCGTCGATGGGCGATCTGAGCTGGCGGGGCCTGATCTCGAGCTTGTGCGACTGCTGCGCAAGGCGAACAGATCGCTTTTCCTGGCAGTGAATAAGATCGATTCCGAAAAGCAAAATGCCATTATGGGCGATTTTCACCGGCTCGGCATCGCGAAGATGTTCCCCATTTCCGCGGAGCATGCCCGCGGGGTCGACGATCTCATGGATGCCGTCGTGGAGCAACTACCAAACCCTGTGTCGACGGAGAACCCACAGATCGCGGAGGAAATAGAGGGCTCCGAGAGCGCAACCAGCCCGGATGAGTCTAGTCCAACAGAGGTAAAGGTCGCCATCATCGGCCATCCTAATGTTGGCAAGTCCACGCTGTTGAATACTCTGACATCGTCTGATCGCGCCATCGTCTCCCCGATTCCCGGGACTACGCGCGATGCGGTGGACGAAGTCGTGGAACGCGATGGCAAGAAGTTCCGATTCATCGACACGGCAGGCATTCGCAGGAAGGGCAAGACCCATCTGATGGCCGAGAAGCTTTCAGTCGTCATGGCGAGGAAGCACCTCGAAGATGCCGACATTGCGCTGCTCGTCATTGATGCAACCGAAGGGGTGAGCCAACTCGATGCCGCAATTGCAGGATATGCGCACGAGAGCGGGCGGTCCGTCATTATCGTAGTCAACAAGTGGGACTTGATCATTAGCGGCGCCGCGAAGAAAGGTCGCCCCACGAAAGCCGACCGCATGCGCGCGAGCAAGCGTCCGGGAGACCGGGCAGCTTACGAGGAGAGATTGCGCTATGAACTTAAATTTCTCAGCTATGCGCCGCTCGTCTTCATTTCAGCGCAAACCGGTAAGGGGACCGAAAACGTCTTCCCTCTTCTCGAGGAGGTAGCCTCTGAACGGCGCAAGAGAGTCAGCACTTCGGAGATGAATCGCTTCCTCGAGCATGTAGATTTCGACCGGGCTTCGGTGCCCATGCGACAACGGGTCAAGATTCTGTACATGACGCAGGGCTCTGTGGCCCCCCCAACCTTCGTTCTTTTTACGAACCGCGAAGTGAAACTGCACTTTGCGTTTCAGCGTTTTCTTGAAAACCAGATTCGGGCCGCGTTTCGGTTCGTCGGGACCCCCATCTGGATCAAGACAAAGGCACGAAATTCTTAACGGATATGCCATTCTTACGTCTCCGACTTTGGTTCGGAATCGCTGCGCTGCTTTCGCCATTGGCCCTCGGCCAGAGTCAGTCTCCGCCGTCCTCCTCCTCTTCGAAACACAGCAGGTCCTCGCTGCCGCGTCCAAAGCCTGAACTGGAACCGGGCGCGGTTGCCAATGGCGTTTATCGAAATCCGACGCTGGGACTGTCGTGCAGGATTCCTGCGGGCTGGGTTCTCCGAACCGAAGAAATGAATGCGCGGGACGAGGACGGCGCTGCTGCATCCGCTGGAGACGGCCGAGTGCTGCTGGCGGCATTCTCACGCCCTCCTGACGCTCGTGGCGAGGATGTGAATTCGTCCATCGTTGTTGCCGCAGAGCCGCAGGCGACGTATTCAGGACTGAAGGAAGCAGCGCAATATTTCGGGCCGCTGACGGAGGTTGCGAAAGCGCAGGGGTTCACCGTCGATGAGGCTCCCTATGAATTCGCTGCTGGCCCAAGGAGCGTAGTGCGCAGCGATTTTCATAAGGATGTTGGGACACGGGTCATGCGCCAGGCGACATTAGCATTCCTCGCGGATGGCTACGCGATCTCAATTACCGTCATTGCGAGCACCGAAGACGAGATGGAGAACCTGGTTAACGAGGTTTCGTTCTCGGGTGCAAGAACGTCAGGACATCCGCGAAAGTAATCGCTCGCAACGTCTCAGCTTGACGTAAGTGCGTGCTCTTTAAGTTCGATTGCGATCCGCGGTGGATGAAGCAGCGTGTTGTGAATAAGGCAGTGGTGGACGGCCCGCTCGACCCCTGCGCGATGCTGTTGAGTGAGTTCCACGGGAGCTTCAATCTCGACCCGGAAATTATCGATTCGGCCAACTGGATCCTTGACCTTATCGGCAACAATGCGGACGCGTGTGCCTTCGCTGGAGAGCTTGAACTTGCGAAGATATTGTGCGGCGTAGAACGCTGCGCAAGATCCGAGCGAGGCCAGAAGCAGCTCCGGCGGAGTCATTCCCTCGTCAAAGCCGCCATTCTCGGGCGGCTGATCACAAGCAATCGTATGTTGACGCGCTTTGATTTCAAACTGAACAGATCCGAGATGTTCGACTGTCACTTCCATACATTCTCCATTTCATCGTCTCTTCAAAGCCGGTGACAAAGCTGCGTCCAGATGAAATCGAACCAGATCACGCGCGCGATGCAGGCGTGATTTCATGGCAGCTCGAGAAATGCCTAAGCGTTGTGCCACTTCATCGCCTGATAGTTCTTCGATGTCTCGCATCTGGTACACCGACCGATACTCCGACGGCAGCGCCGACAGTGCTAGCTCTAGAACTTCTCTGATTTGCTGGCGTGCCGCGTGTACTTCAGGACTAAGGTCCTTGCCCTCGATTTGCGTACCCTCATCCTCGAGAGTCGAGAGCTGAAGCAGCGGTAGAAGAGCGTCTTTTTGTTTGAGTTGCCAGCAGACCCGACGTGCAATCTGGGCCAGCCAGGCTCGAAACGACGCGGAATCGCGCAGCTTGTCGATCTGCCGGTAAGCTTTCAGGAGGGCCTCCACGAGAACGTCCTCTGCGTCTTCGTGGTTGCCGCAAACTCGAAGCATCTGTCGATAGACGGAGTCCTTGTGCTGACGGGTGAGGGCATCAAAATCCGGATTTTGCGAACGCGCGGTCTCGGAGCTCATCTGCCAGATTCTGTCGCGTATCGAGTTCCGCGCGCTGTATCCAGGATCACTTTGCATGCTCGGCAACTCCGGGATTTGTGTCTGGCAACTTGCAGCGGCTTTGCGAGTTCCAGGGAAGCCTTGCGAGAATTTCCGCCATAGGGCAGATATCGGTCAGACCCGCGAAGGTGAGGCCCAGCCCGATAAATCCTGATAGGTACAGCCATCGCGGACTCCATAGAAGCCCGAAGAGTATTCCGGCCAGCACCATAAGACCCGCGCCGACCCGGACTTGCCGCTCGAGCGACCATCGAGTCTTGGTAGAGGTGATGATCGGCAGGCCGGACTCCGCCCACGCGCTCGTTCCGCCCTCAAGAACCAACAGTTGACGGCCACATAGGTCAAGCAGAGCCGCAGCCAGACGGGCGCGCGTACCTTTCTGGCACACCAGGACGACTGGGGAGGTCTCACTCACATCCCCTAAACGCAACTCGATCTGATCCAAAGGAATGTTGACCGCTCCCGGGATGTGACCAGCTGCAAATTCCGAATGGGAGCGCACGTCTATCACTTGCTTTGGCCGCCGGCGATCCTCTTGCAGTTCAGCGACGCTGATCGATGTAGTCAAGAATCCCTCCTACAAAGGAAGAGCGGCCCAGAACGAAAAAGGATTCAAGGGAAGTAATTATGCAAACGGGCCTGTTCTGCAGGGGTTACTCGAGCGGTTCGGGATGGAGACTTAGATCCTTTTCGCCAGACGCCTTCTTTTCGGCGTACTTCTTCATCCAGGCTTCCCAACTCTTACCCGCTGCGGTATCGCGTCCAGTAAAGGCCAGCGCGGCGATGTCCGCGTAAGAAATCGAGACCTTCTCGTCGGAGTTCTTGGGGTAAATTCGGACCAGCGACTCGTTCAAGGTTGCCGCCGTACGGCGGTCGAACAAATACCCTTCGACCTTGGAACCGTCTTTGCGAGTGATTGTTATGTCGCCGCGGTAATCGAAGGCCTTTTCGAGCGCCTGGCGCAGGTCTTCATCGGAAGCGAGGGACGGATTCCAGCCTTCGAGATGCTGACGCTCCGCCCCGGGCACGACTTCCAACGCGTCGGGGTTTTGCACGTGCGGCGGATGCTGATCGGTGTGGCCGGCTGCTTTGCCCGTCATACGCTTCTTAGAATGAAAATCTTCGCCCAGAGGACACAGAAGATCTCAGGCTCTCGTCTCTTGCAGATCCTGTGCTTGCGCGTGCGGCTGCCCGATCTGAATCAGCGGGTTTACCGGCGCTTGCGGCTCTTCCAGCATCCGCAAGGCCTCTTCGTCCTTGTAGCTCGTGGAGAGCGTGGCTTTCACCGTTGCCAGGAAACCACTCAGCGAGCTGAATGTGGCATTGACGGCGCTTGCCTCGTAGCCGCTATGAACCATACAGTTGGCACATGCGGGATTGCCCGATTCCGTGCCGTAGTTCTGCCATTCCGTTGTCGATAACAATTCCGAAAAGCTCTCCGCGTAACCGTCTTGCAGCAGGTAACACGGCTTCTGCCAGCCGAACACATTGTAGGTGGGCATTCCCCAAGGTGTGCAGGGGTAAGTGCGCTTGCCCATCAGAAATTCCAGGAAAAGCGGCGAAAGATTGAATTGCCAGTCCTTCTTCCGGTTCGATAGGATGGCGCGGAACATGCGCCGCGTGCGAGCGCGTCCGAGAAAGTGCTTCTGGTCGGGAGCCTTGTCGTAGGAGTATCCCGGCGAAAGCATCATGCCTTCCACCCCAAGCTCCATCATCTCGTCAAAGAAGGCGCGCACCGACTTCGGGTTGGCACCGTCAAATAATGTCGTATTCGTAGTCACGCGGAACCCGCGTCGCAGCGCTTCCTTCACCGCGTCCACAGCGATGTCGTACCCGCCCTCGCGGCAGACAGCAAGATCGTGCTCCTCGCGCAGGCCATCAAGATGAACGCTGAATGTCAGGTACTTACTTGGCTTAAAGAGATGAATCTTCTCCTTCAGCAGCAGCGCGTTGGTGCACAGATAAATGTACTTCCTGCGCGCGACCAGGCCCTCAATGATCTCGCCAATCTTCGGGTGCATCAGCGGCTCACCGCCAGGGATGGACACCATCGGCGCGCCACACTCGTCCACGGCCCGGAAGCACTCTTCCGGGCTAAGCTCCTTCTTCAAAATGTGGGCAGGATACTGGATCTTGCCGCAGCCGGCGCAGGCCAGGTTACACCGGAACAGGGGCTCGAGCATCAGAACGAGCGGGTACTGCTTGCGCCCGGCAAGCTTCTGCCTTAGGACGTAGCTGCTAACGGTCCACATCTGGGATACGGGAACTGGCATTCGAAAGAAGAACCCCTTCTGCTTGTTAATTTTATCAGGGTTTAGGCCCCGGCCGGCCATCCCCGTAGCGCTTGAGTAGGTACCGTTTCGATGCCTAGACGATCCCGACGGACTCACGTCCACTGAGCGAAAACCGTGATCTCCTGCAACCTACACCTACTCTGATCCGTCTAATGGCCGTGCCCTTACGCTCGGGCATGCGTCTCGAAAGGACTCTTGTTCCGGTCCATGAAACCCGATAGCCTAGTCACCGGATCAATGTTTACCCCCCACCCCAACCTCGCCGATGAAGTAAACCGTGGCATTATCAAGTCGGAAGTTGAGGGCGGCGTCTTCCTGAATGACCTGCCTCCTTCGACCGTTCTCCAGATCCAGACTATGCATCACTGCTACACGGCCGTGCTTTTGGGTGGCAGCGAGGCGCTTTTGTCCGGACATCCGGAGTTCTGTCCTGAGCCGGTGCACGTGGCAATCTCGGGTTCAACGTGGGGCGGGTCGATGCTGAAGTTGCAGTACGTGGGCCGCGGGATGCACCTCGAATTTCGGCATCCGCAATACGCTACTCCGATCATCACGTCGCCCATTCAGGAAATTCGCGACCAGGTGCAACTACCGGCACTCGAGATCGACGCGAAACCTCACGGCGCGCACTCATAGTTGCCCGGCTTTGCCTGGCATTGACTTGCCTTGTGCAACGCACTACCATTCCCGCCGTTGAGCTAATCAGGCGCAATCATGGCACTAAGAATCAATCCACGCGAAGTTTCACATGTGACTATTCTCGACGTTCAAGGCCGCATTGTCCTCGGAGACGAGATTGGACAAGTCCGCGATGCAGTGCGCAATCTGGTCGCCGACGGGAAGAAGAAGATCATTCTGAACCTCGCCGGAGTCGATTACATCGACAGTTCAGGCGTGGGTGAGCTTGTGGGCTGCTTCACGACCGTGCGCAATGCCGGAGGTGAACTCAAACTACTCAAGCTAAGCCAGAAGGTGCACGACATTCTGAATGTCACCAAGCTGTATACCGTGTTTGACATCCGTGATGACGAGTTCACGGCAGTCAAGTCGTTCGACTACTTCTTCGCCAAGTGACCGAGCGACTTAAGGCACGCCGCACATCCATTGCGAGCCGGTTGGCTCTCGCTCTGGTCTTATCCTCCTCGCTATTTTCACAACAGAATCCGACCGGCGAAAAACCTGGCGATCCGCCTAGTGGCGTCCTATCGCAGGACATTCCGGTGGCTAGGTTTAGAAGTCGTTCGGATCTGGTGCTCGTACCGGTTGTGATTCGAGATCGTAATGGCAAGCACGTCACGGGTCTGCCCCGACGCGCATTTCAATTGAGAGAAAAAGGAAAAGAACAGGCGATCACTTTGTTTGAAGAGGTTTCCGCGCCAACCACGGACGCCACTATGTCGAGGGCTCGGTACCAAGGCATTCGAACGTTCCCTTTGACGGTACAAACCAGCTCGGAGTGACGATCATTGTTCTCGATCTGCTGAACACCAGTCAGCTGCAGCGTACCGACGGGAAGGACCAGATCGTGAGGTTCCTTGGGCGTGGCCTTCCAGCCAGTCAACTAGTTTCGCTCTTGTACGCGGCGTCCCCAAGCCGGAGCACGTGCAGGCCTGGAAGCAGGAAGGAATTCAACTACAGAGAAACTCCAACTGCTGCCGGGCTCGTATGACGTACGATTCCTTGTTCGAGACAATAATGCCTCCCAGATCGGCACGGTGGTCTTTCCTCTTGAGATCAAGTAACTGCGGACTCCAGGCGAACAGTTGTAGGTACGTTGCAAAAAGCCTCCCACGTCATAGGATTGCCATACACACAGCATGGGCCAACGCAAGTGCGGGAGTGCCGCGCTTATGGAAACAAATTCTGATCACCGCAGGTTAGAGGCAACCAGTTCTCGAGAACTGATTTGGACTTCGCATCGAAGTTTTCAGGGGTGGACCTGTTCGCAGTGTGAATGGAATTATCCCTTACCCACGCTGCTCAGCGAGTCCGAGGCCAGAACCGCTTATGATCGACTCGCTGCATCCAAGTTCCGAGAACATAAGTGTGCCGATCATATTGCACGGGTGGACGCGCCAAGTGATCGCGACAGCTTTGCCGGGCGCATCCGTAAGCTGATCGCCCAGGGCTTCAAACCAAAAGATGCGGTGGAACTCATGTTGCAGGAGGTTGCCCTCGAATACCGCAGTGAGCCTACGGCACTGCTCCGAGCAAAACTGGAAGGAGAGGACTTCCTCCGTCGAATTCGAGCTGGCATTATCTAGCGCATTTCTGCGCGACTAGTTCTGTATTCCCATTTGGGTCAGCACATACGAGTAGTCGAAGGCAGCTTCCTTTAAACGGTCATAGCGTCCTGACGCGCCTCCGTGGCCCGCGGGGCTGAGATTCGTTTTCAAGAGCAGAATGTTGTGGTCCGTGCGGGTGGCGCGCATCTTCGCCACATACTTCGCCGGTTCCCAGTACATGACCTGGCTGTCGTTGAACGAGGTCTTGACCAGCATGTTCGGATACGCTTTGGCTTCGATATTGTCGTAAGGCGAATAGGTGATCATGTAGTCGAAGGCGGCCTTCTCTTTCGGATTTCCCCATTCCTCGAACTCCCCGACTGTGAGCGGAAGAGTTTCGTCGAGCATGGTATTCACGACATCCACAAAAGGAACCCCGACGATCGCGGCTTTGAACAGGTCGGGTCGCATGTTTAGCACGGCGCCCATCAGCAGCCCTCCGGCGCTGCGGCCTTCTATGACGAGGCGGTCTTTCGACCCGTAACCTCGCTTGAGCAGATCTTCGGCGCACGCGATGAAGTCGGTGAAGGTGGTTTTCTTGTTCATCATTCGGCCCGCTTCGTGCCAGCCTTTGCCCATCTCACCGCCGCCGCGGATGTGAGCAATGGCTGTCACCACTCCGCGATCGACCATACTGAAGATGTTCGAGTTGAAATTCGAATCCAGCGAGATTCCATAGGACCCGTAGCCATACAGATACAAAGGCCCGGTGCCATCAAGCTTGGCGCTCTTCAGGCGTAGAACAGAAATCGGGACCTTCGCGCCATCCGAAGCCACGGCGTAGATCTGTTCAACCTTATATTTTTTCGGATCGTATCCTCCGGGAACTTCCTTCTGCTTCAGAAGCGTCGACGTCCCCTTCTCCATGTCGTAGGAAAAAACGGAAGGTGGCGTGATTGGAGATTGATAGCCGTAGCGGAATTCCGTCGTGTCGTACACGCGATTCACATAGGAGTAGGCGGCGTAAGCCGGCTCCGGGAAAGCAATGCGTTTCGACTGTCCATTACGGAGGTCAATCACGCGAATCTGCGGAAGGCCGCCTTCCCGCTCGTACAGCACACAGAAGTTCTTGAAAAAATCTGTCTCATCAATCATGACGTCCGGATTGTGCGCCATAACTTCATGCCAGTTATTCTTCCCCGGGTCCGTGATTGGAGCACTAATGAGCCGGAAGTTGCGTCCGGTATCGTTGACGCGAATGTAAAACAGGTCCGCGTTGTGGTCGGGGTAATACTCGACTCCCTGCTTGCGGGGCTCGATGATCTTCCAATCTCCGTCAGGCTGCGCAGCAGGAAGGTACCGGGCTTCACTGGTGACGTGACTGCGCGAGATTAAGAAGATGAACGCCTGACTGCGGCTCTTGAAGGCCTCGATGACAAAGCGCTCGTCAGGCTCTTCATAGACCAGCGTGTCGGGATTCTGGCTCGCAACGGTGTGACGATACAGTCGGTACTGGCGCTTCGCTACGGGATCTTCCTGGGTGTAGAAGATCGTCTGACCATCGTTCGCCCACACGACAGAACCGACGCGCTCGGCATGATCGGTCAGCGTCTGTCCGGTGCGCAGGTCCTTCACCGCAAGGTTGTACTGCCGGAACCCGGTGTCGTCGTAGCTGTAGGCGAGGAGATTCCCGTCGGGGCTTACGGCAAAGGCGAACACGTTGATGAAGGCCTTGCCTTGCCCGAGTTGGTTGACGTCAAGGATCACTTCCTCGGGCGCGTCGGTGACGGACGCTTTCTTCCGGCAACGAATCGGGTATTGCTTCCCGGCCTCGAGCCGGACGTAGTAGAAGTAGTCTCCCTCGCGGTATGGGACTTCGACGTCGGTTTCCTTCACGCGGCTGAGCATCTCGTCATAGAGCTTCTTCTGAAGAGGCTCGGTCGGCTTCATCACCGCGTCGGTGTAGGCGTTTTCTTTTTCGAGATAGGCGCGGACTTCGGGATTGGTTTTCTCGCGCAGCCAGGCGTAGTTGTCGACCATCTTGTGTCCGTTGACCTCGGTCTCGTGTGGAATCTTCTTGGCCACAGGCGGCGCCGGGGCGTTGTCGGCAGCAGCGAACAAAAGGACAGACACAGGAAGCCACACGAGAAAGTGCAGATGCGAAAGCAGTGAATTCATCATCGGTAACCCCGAGTCATGAGCAATGAACGATGCGCAACAATGATACTCTGCCGAGCCGGACACAGGATTGCGGCCCGGATGGGGCGTCCGGTGCTCCATGAGCTATGGCGGACGACACGATTCAGTCCTGCGGCGGCGATCTTTTGCCGCTATCTCCCGCAGATAGCGGGCCAGGACAGGACATTCGAATTCGGGTCCTGGACTGCGCCTGGGGCGACGCGCATGAGGAATCGAAGCGCCTGCACAGAGCAAAAGTTCTTCTCTGCTCCTCGTGAGGAGGTTCCATGCTTCGCGGTAGGGTTCATATTGGTAGATCGTTTTTTTAGCGCTGGGCGAGACAGGGCATATGACGGCCGTGCTCTTACGACGCTTGCCCAACAGCACCGCCGCTGGGATCAAATACCAGACGTCTTCAGGAATGACGTATGCCGCGAAGAGGTCAATCTCATCGAGCGAGTAATCAGACTTTCTCTGCTGATGAGGGATGAAGGCGCAGGTGTATCCGCAACCGGACCGCGCGGTAGTGGACTTGACTTGCACTCGTAAGAAGGTTCCCGCGTGCTCGATGCCAACGTCGTAGGAGCGCGTGTCCCCCCAAGGTTTGGTAACAGCCAGACGGTGCTGAGCCGCCTTCGACATGAACTGAAGTTCGACCCACTCCCCACGTTCTTTGTAGTTCGTAAACTTCTCCCAGAATTCCATACTCCTATGATTTCCTTTGAAAGATATTCGAGGCGGGACAAAAGAAAAGGCGCGACCGAAGTCCGCGCCTCTGAAAAATGTCTATATATTCAGGTTAACAAATTGGAAGGGGTAAACCGGACATTCTCCCAACTTTATATCTCACGTAAAATGTGGAGCTTGCAGAGAATGTGATTCAAAACCCCCTTGACAAGATTTCGCCCAAAATGGGAATTAGTGCGCGTTCGTTCTCGGGGTCGGCAAAAAGAGCGCTTGCTGTTTAAGTCCGGAATGCCCGCCCCTGCAGAAAGCGCAAGGAACGGGGCACCCTGCGGGGTGGTGCTGCGGGACTCAATGGCCGGGCCACCCGTCAAGAACAGGTGATAAAGTGCAGGTGATGAGCGCCGTAGGTGCGATGCAAACCGGCGGGTATGACAAAGCCCATTTATCGGCAGCATCGTACCCGCGCTTGCAAAAAACGCAAGAGCGGGGCACCCACAGTTCCTAAACGGGAAGCAAACATCTCCAAAACTCCGGGCCACCCGCCCACGAGGGAAATGTGTGTGCGGCCATAGAACTGCCCCACTCAAGCCAAAAGAGGGCTTGAATGGGCCACCCGGCGGTTTACTAGCTTTAAAGAGCGTGGCGAATGGGTCGAACTTCAATTCATGGCGGCGGCAGCCCAGCGTCGTTTCGCCGTTAGTAAGCCCTGGGGAGACTCGCTGGCTTACGACGTCGGCATCGAACATGGAGAAAACTTTCTAAGGGTGCAGGTCAAATCCACAACTATGAGAGTCGGCGCTGGATACCTCTGCCAATTCAAGCCCAACCACCAGAAGAAGCACGACTACTCCTCAAGCAGATCGACCTGTTTGCCGTGTACGTGATTCCAGAAGATGTCTGGTATCTGATCCCGGCAGCGTTGCTGCTGGGCAAACGTAGACGCACGATGACTATGCTGTGCCCCGTCCGGCCGCCGGCAAAGAAGGCCAGCTATCGCTACGAACCTTTCCGCGAAGCCTGGAATTTCCTGAAGAAGAGCAGGAATGACTTGCTAGAGTCCGGACGTAATACTGCAGACCGGCCACGAATTAGGAAGGGCGCGAGTCGCTGAGATGAAAATCGGAATCTTTACGACTTCTTTACGCCGAGAATACGGCTTCCTTATGGCGAAAATGATCCAATCGCGACGAGGAACCAAGCATGGCAATGTACATTTTAGTTCTGGTCGCAGCGGCCGCAGTGCCTTTCTTTCTTTTTTGTCTTTGGCATATTCTGCGGGAATTGAACCCCACCAAAAGGGCTATCTCCACGCTTCTCGATTGAAGCATTTGGGGAGTGTGCAAGCCGCATTGCCAGGCTGACGAAAGGAGGCCGGTGCGGGTGCCTCACCGACACCGCCACGAAAATCATCAACCGATGCCCACCTTCTTCAGATCGACGCTACACGCAAATCCCGCACGCTAAGGCCCCAAGCCTCTGGCAGGACTGGACCCTACTACACTCTACTGGATCAGCGTGCCGCCGTTGCCGTTTGGTTCGGCTTCTGGAGCGATTACTACTGCTGCGGCTACGCGATCGCCAGGTTCGAGTTGCAGTAACCGGACCCCTTGGGCATTACGGCCGGACTCGCGAATGGTCGTCGAATCCATGCGAATGATCTTTCCGTAGTGGCTGATCAGCATGACCTCGGACTTGTCGTCCACCTGCGCGATGCCCACCACCTTGCCGACTCGCTCGGTTGTTTTGAGATTGATCACGCCTTTGCCGCCGCGATTCGTCAACCGATACTCATCGACCCCCGTGCGCTTGCCGAACCCGTTTTCGGTGACGGAAAGGATCAGATCTCCTTTGATGGCTACGTCAATGACCTCTGGCTCACCTTCCGCCGCTTTCTCCTGCACAACTGGTGCGTCCGGCTTTCTTGTTGTGGCCATGCCTATGACGTAGTCGCTCTTTTCTAGATCGATTCCCCAGACTCCGTAGGCAGCGCGTCCCATCGGCCGCACGTGGCTTTCGTCGAAGCGAATCGCCATGCCTTCGTGCGTAGCCAGGAAGATAATCTGGGCACCATCAGTCACGCGGCACGCCACGAGTTCGTCTCCCTGCTCAATACCGATGGCGTTGATGCCGTTCGAACGAACGTGCATGAACTCGCGCAATTCGGACTTCTTGACGAGCCCGTTCCGCGTCGCGAAGAAAATGTACTTGTTCTCTTCTTCGAGGTTGCGAACGGCGAGCATCGTTCGCACCGTTTCCCCAGGCTGCAGGCCGATGAGGTTGCCGATGTGTTTGCCGCGTCCGGCGGCGCTCACGTCCGGAATCTCGTACACCTTGAGCCAGTACACCCGCCCGTTATTGGTGAAGATGAGAATGTAGGCGTGCGTGGACGCGAGGAAGAGATGTTCGACGAAATCTTCTTCGCGCGTCTTCATGCCCGTCCGGCCCGTGCCGCCGCGGCGCTGCATGCGGTAGGTGGAAATCGGCGTGCGTTTCATGTAGCCGGAGTGGCTGACTGTTACGGCTACCTGCTCGTCCGCGATGAGGTCTTCGAGAACAATTTCCGCCGCTTCGTCCTCGATGCGCGTGCGCCGATCGTCCCCGTACGCCTTCCTGACTTCCTCTAGCTCTTTGATGATGACGGCACGCAACTTCTTCTCGGATCCGAGAATGGATTCGTACTCGGCAATGTTGTCTCGCACTTCCTTCAACTCATTCGAGATTTCATCAATCGAGAGCTTGGTCAGGCGATGCAGTTGGAGTTCTAGAATGGCATCCGCTTGCTTGGAGCTGAAAGGCTTCTCGGGATCGACCTTCGGCGTGCGCCCTGTGGTGTTGATCTCGATCTTCTTGCCGCCGAAGTACGCGATCAAGTTGTCGCGGGCATCGGCGCGGTTCGCGCTGCCGCGGATGATCGTGATGACGTTATCAAGATGATCGAGAGCCTTCAGGTAACCTTCGAGAATGTGCTCGCGATCTTTCGCCTTGGCGAGCAAGTACGCCGTTCGTCGGCGCACCACATCCACGCGGTGCTCGATGAAGTACTTGATGGTCTGAATCAAACCCATTTCGCGGGGCTGTCCATTGACCACCGCGAGCAGGATCATCGAGAAGCTCTCCTGCATCTGCGTATGTTTGAAGAGCTGATTCAGAACGATCTGAGGCTCGGCGCCGCGCTTCAGTTCGACGACAATGCGCATCCCGTCGCGATCGCTTTCGTCGCGCACGTCGGAGATATCTTCGATGTCCTTGTCGTTTACCAGTTGCGCGATGCGCTTGATGAGGACGGACTTGTTCACCTGATACGGAATCTCCGTGACGATGATGGCCTGGCGATCTTTGTTGATGTTCTCAATCGCAGCCTTGGCGCGCATCATGAATCGGCCGCGGCCCGTGCGATAGGCCTCGAAGATTCCGGAGCGGCCGTGAATGATGCCGGCTGTCGGAAAATCCGGGCCCTGAACGAACTTCAAAATCTCTGCGAGCTGCGCGCTCGGATTGTTGACGAGAGTGATCGTGGCATCCACGATCTCCGTCAGGTTGTGCGGAGGAATCTTCGTCGCCATGCCCACGGCGATCCCGTCAGAACCATTGATCAAAAGATTTGGAATGCGCGCGGGCAGAACATCAGGCTCAACTTCACTGCCGTCGTAATTCGGATGAAAGTCGACGGTCTCTTTGTCTAGATCTTCAAGCAGCGCCGTAGAAACCTGTGCGAGCTTCGCCTCCGTGTAACGATCCGCTGCTGGCGGATCACCATCGACAGAACCAAAATTTCCCTGCCCAAAAATCAGCGGATAACGCATCGACCAATCCTGCGCCAGCCGCACCAATGCGTCGTACACAGCGAGATTCCCGTGCGGATGATACTTGCCCATGACTTCGCCGACGATGCGTGCGCACTTGCGCGTAGCCCGATTCGGATACAGCCCCATCTGCTGCATTGTAAAAAGGATGCGGCGATGGACGGGCTTCAGCCCGTCGCGGACGTCGGGGAGCGCGCGGCCGATGATCACCGACATCGAATAGTCGAGATACGAACGGCGCATCTCCTCTTCGATGTTGACCGGTTGAATGTTCAACGCGCCGGGGCCGTCGCCGCCGGGGGGAGGACTTAATGGAAGCTCTGGATTTTGTTCGTCAGGCATTTGTTGGCTCTCAGCTGTCAGCTCTTAGCTATCAGCTTGAAACTTGTTCCGCACCAGGCAGAGCGATCAGATTTGCTTGTAACTACTTGGATTTATTGGGTGTTACACACCCTAGGCTCGTGGTTCATTATAGCACGGATGGCGCTCTGAAAAGTTGCGGCTGTTGATGACAGTGAGGCCGCCCAGACTGGAGTTCCGGGATGGGAATTGGCGGAAATCTTTCCTGCAAAATGTTTTGCGGTCACTGAGTTCATTCCGCATGAACTGCTAGCTTTCGCGGGATGAACCGTATTCCGTCTTTGGATGGGCTTCGCGCCGTTTCCATTTCACTGGTCGTCGTCGGGCACTGGGCTGAACTCAAGTATCACTCCGATATCGCCGGGGCATTCGCGAACCTGGGTGTTCGAATCTTCTTCATCATCTCCGGATATCTGATCACGACTCTCCTGCTGAAAGAGCATGCGAAGACTTCGACCATTGGCCTGCGCGAATTTTATGTGCGGCGTGCGTATCGAATCCTTCCTGCGGCTCTTGCGTTCATGCTGCCCGTGTTCTTGATCTACTGGAAAGAAATGAGCTGGTATCACATGGCCGCCGCGCTTTTGTATCTGACAAATTTCGATTTCTCGCATCCCTGGTTTCTCGGTCACCTGTGGTCGTTGAGTGTCGAAGAGCAGTTTTACCTGCTATGGCCGGGAGCGCTAAAAAAATGGCATGCGCATCGCACCGCCATTCTGCTGTCAGTCGTGGCGTTCGCGCCGTTGTATCGCGTCGCCTGTCACTTCGCAGGGCTGCATGGGAAAACAGACGAGACGTTTCCCGCAGTTGCCGACATATTGGCAATTGGGTGTTTACTGGCAATTCATAAGTCTCGCGTCCCGAGGATAAGTAAATTCGTGGGCGCAATGATGATCGTCCCTGTCGTGCTCGTCCCGGCATATCTGGGGAGTCTGCATTTCCATCTGACGCCACTGTTGCTGTTCGTGCTGTGGCCGGTCATGCATCTTTCGATTGCGGGCCTGCTTTTGCACGTGGTGCGTTGCCCGTACCGAATTCTGAATGTGCAACCGGTCGTGTGGCTTGGGAAGATCAGCTACAGCCTCTACCTGTGGCAGCAACTTTTTGCGTTCGGAACACGCCCGCATCCATGGTATTTGCTGCTGGTGGCACTGGGCCTGGCAAGTGCGTCGTACTACTTGGTTGAACAGCCGATTCTCCGTTTGCGGGAACGGAGATCCAGGCCGAAGCAGCGCCTCGCACAGTTTGCAGAAGCAGCCTGAGCGGAGCAGTTACGGGCCAACAATTACTTCGTTCGGGGAACCCGGCAGACGAAACGCAACGCCACGGGAATGATTCGAGGCAATGGTCTCAGGAACATTCAGAGACGAGACCTGGATCGCGCGATTCCAGGACGCGGACGAGTAATAGTCCGCGTTGGCGTACAGCACACCGCCCGAAATTGTATAACCGGAAATCTCTTCCTGGTGGCCGTCGCGAAAGACTAACAAAGCGCCCTGCATTGAAACGGTCGCAAGAGCCGCTCGCTTCTGGAGTCTGGCAGTCGAAACGCCAGGAACGACAGCCTGCGTCTTCGCATCGCTTCCACCGCTGAGCTGCACGTAGTTGTCTCCTCGCAACTCGATGAGCAGAGGCTGCGATGGAACCGGGGCTGGACTTTCCGCCGCGTGAACCGGTGCTGCGGGCTGCAAGATCACCACAGCGGGTTGAGCGTAAGGCTGGGCAGTGAAGTAGTCGGGGTAGAACGAATCGAGGACTGGAATCGGATAGAAAAGAGGAAAGCTCCGCGCATAACCCAACCCGCGATGTCCGGGTTGAAACGCGGGGGGCCGCGGCGCAAACTGCGGTGCTCGCACTTGCTGCGCAGCCAGTGATGTACACGCGGCTGCCAACACGAGAGCGATGCCCAAATTTCGTTTCATCGGTACACGGTTTCAGTTCACTCGCGCGGAGGGCGGAAGCTGGAAATTGACACCGCGATCTTCATTCTGCTTTTGAGTCGCGGTGAGATCAAGATCGGCAATCGCAATCTTGCGGGGGCGCCCGGGCGTCAGATCGAATAGTGTCGAGCCCACGATTGCATAGTTAGCGACTTCTTGGCTATGTCCGTCTTTGAAAACGAGCAGCGTCGGATCTGCGGCTGGCGCGGGAGCGGACTCAGTCGCGTCCGTTGCAGTCGTAGGCTGAGGCTGATCGATTTTGTGGGAAGGAGCCACGTTCTTCACGGGTGGGATGTAAGAGCGCTCGCCCGATCCGCGCCTGTCGAAGATGGTCGGACCACCCTCGTAGTTGGCGTCGCTGTTCTCGGCGTTGGCAGCGGAATCGCCGTACTCCTGAGGCGGACCGCTCTGGTCGTCGTAGTACGGATAGTAGGAATACGGATAGGCATAGAGCACAGGTCCGTAGTACTGCCCCTGATTCCGACGATGGTGCCCGTCTCCAGATCTGTTCCCGTGTGGCACGTTTGGCACGGTCGAGAATGTGACCGGCGGATGTGGAGAGTAGCCGCGAGGTCCGAGCGACGTCACGCTGGGAGCTGGGCCGTTTACCCTACGACCTCCAAAGCCCGGCGACGTGACAGAAGCAGGAGTTCCGTGCACTTGTGCCTGGGCGGTAGCCAGAAGAAACGCAGGGGCTACTAACAGGGCCAGGAACAGCGCCGGACGCGGGATCCGAATCCGCATAGAGACATGATACTCCGCCGGACCAAACATAGTTCACCTCGCGACTCCACCTCCTTAGATTGTACGAAGCATGCGCCGGATGCCAAGCAAACGAAAGTTCCAGCGCCTAGGTACCGCTGCATTACGTGAAAAGGGGCCCTAGACCGCCAAACTATAATGGTCGCCGGGGCAGGAGTTACACACAGCTATGAGGTCGGCATTCCGTTTCGTCATACTCGCGCTGGTGCTGTTGATCGTAGCGATGGTTTCAGCTCTCACCGCGATGCGCTTCGCCATTCACGGCCAGGAAGTGGCTGTTCCGCCCCTGATCGGACTAACCCCGCAGGAAGCCGAACGGGCTGTGACCGGAGCAGGCCTCCAATTGACGATCGAGAGGCACTACTACAGTCCACAGATTCCCGAAGGCAGGATTATGTCCCAACTGCCGATGCCTGGAACGAAGGTGAGGCCGGGATGGCAGATTCGACTGGCGCAGAGCCTGGGACCGACTCGCGTCGCAATTCCGGATGTGACCGGGCAAAGCGAGCATGCTGCTGAGCTGAATATCCGACGTCGCGGGCTGGAGATCGCTTCTACGGCAGAAGTTGAAGCGGCGGGAGTGCCCGCCGACCAGGTTCTTTCCCAGAATCCGCCGGCCAATGCGACTCAGGTGCTCGCTCCTAGAATCAGTCTTCTGATCACGAACTTACCTGAGCCGCAGATATTCGTGATGCCGAGCTTCATCGGCCAGCCGCTGGGAACCGTGAGTCGAACTTTGCAGGAGTCGGGATTCAGGCTGGGCAATGTGAGTGTGGCGGCTCCAGTCACTCCTCCGGTCGATGCGTCCGCAAATCCGGCGACTTCGATTGAGATGGTGCCACCGCCGGCGCAGCCTTCGCCCGCGAGCATCATTGCTTCGCAAACCCCCGCAGCCGGCCAGAAGGTATTTGCGGGCACGACGGTGAACTTCGAAGTTCGCTGATCCCGCTCGTCAAATCCTCTCGACAATTGCGGAAAAAAATCCGTCACAGGGATGCACGCCCGGGATCGTTCGAAGATAAGGACCGCGGGTGAGTGAACTCGGATCGGGCCAGACCAGCTTGCCCTCAACGTTCAGTTGCGCAAGTTCTGGCGCAAGGTCGAGCAGGCGGAACTCTTTCTTGTCACGCAGAACTTCCTCTACGACATCTTCGTTCTCTTCTCTCTCTAGCGAACATGTGGAGTAGATGACCCGACCTTGTGGTGCGACTTGCCCCAGCGCAGACTTCAGGATTTCCACTTGACGCTGGTGTAAGTCGGCCAGATCTGAAGGCTGCAGTCTCCACTTGATTTCGGGATTTCGAGCGAGGGTGCCGGTGCCGGAGCACGGAACATCGGCCAATACTCGATCGAAGTCGCGCGTGAATGGCAAATGCCTCGCATCGGCGGCCACAACCCGGATGGAAGCTGAGGCGCCGGCGGATTTCGCATTTATGAGTCCTCTCATGAGGCGAGCCCTGTGGACGTGGGTTTCCACGGCGGTGATCGCGCTGGATGGACTCTGGTCGGCCATGGCGAGGGTCTTGCCCCCGGGTGCGGCGCAGCAATCGAGGATGCACTCGCCGCATCCGCGAGCAGCGACAGCAGCGACGAGTTGTGATGCTTCATCCTGGATGACCACTGAGGCGTTCAATAACGCACCCAATTTGGCAATGTCGCCGGATTCAATTCGCCGTGCGGAAGAGAGCAACATTCCGGGTCTCACGCGGATACCTGTTTCGGCTAGCCGATAATCGGCTTCAGCATTGCGCAAACGAAGTACTGTGGAGGGAATCTTTTGATCGTAGTCGCAGATGCCGCTCGTGGTTTCAAAACCGTATTCGTTAACCCAGCGTTCGAGGAGCCAGCGTGGATGTGACTTGGCCACAACTAACTGTTCTGTTGAGTCCGCGGCAGCGCCTGTGGGATCGTGGCGCTGCTTTTCTATCCTACGAAGTACCGCGTTGACGAATGGAGCGGCTGATCGCTTTCGCGCCCGCTTTACCAGTTCAACGCTCTCATACAAGGCTGCGCGTCGAGGGATGCGGTCGAGCCAAAAGAACTGGTACACCGCGAGACGGAGAGCAATCAGAATTTCGAGATCAAGCTTTTTCACGGACTGCGATGATGAAGCTGCAATCTGTTCGTCGAGAGTGGATCGCCAGCGCAGAACACCCATTACTAACTGTGTGGCGAGGGCATGATCCGAGGCCGAGAGGCTTTCCTGTGCAGAGGAGTGCAGCAGTTCGGAGGCGTACGAAGATTCACGCTCAACTCGGATAAGGATGTCGAACGCAGCCGCGCGAGCAGGTGAAACCGAGGGCATCTCCTGCATTGTAGGCTGGCGCGGACGGGATTCGCCGGCGGCACCTCATCCGAGAGTTTCGCCAAATTTCGGGCGGTAGCCCTGAATGAAGTCGTGAGCCGGGATGCGCTTCTTACCTTCCAATTGCAGTTCCAGAATCTCCAAGGCCGTGCTCTGGCCGCATCCCACCAGCAATTTCCCTGTTGTGGCTGCAATTTCCGCCGGGCGCAAGCCGTCGCTTGCGACCTGAGCTCTCAGCATCTGCAGGTTCTTGCCGCGAAATCTGGTATAGGCCCCGGGCCAAGGTTGAAATCCGCGAAGGCGATTCAGAATTTCCGCACTCGTGCGCGAGAAATCAATGAGCCCATCTTCCTTCTTCAGGATTGGAGCGAGGGTCGCTCGCGAATTGTCTTGGGGCTGCGGCCGGATCGTTCCGCCTTTCAGCCCGAGTATTGTTTTTACCGTCAAGGCCGCTCCAATTTCGGCGAGCTTTGGCGAGAGTGTTTCAGCCGTGTCGTCAGGCTCGACAGTCAATTTTTCCTGCAGAAGGATGTCTCCGGTATCGAGGCCGGCGTCGATGCGCATCGTAGTGACGCCAGTCGTGGTTTCTCCGTTCGCGATCGCCCACTGGATCGGCGCGGCACCGCGGTACCTAGGCAAAAGCGACGCATGAAGATTGATATTCCCGAGCGGTGGGAGCTCAAGCATCCACTGCGGAATGATGCGGCCATAGCCAACCACGACGATGGCGTCCGGCTTTATGGCATTGAGTTGCTCGCGGAATTGGTCATTCGCCTTGATTCGGTCCGGCTGCGCGATAGGAATTCCGAGGGAAATCGCGCACTGCTTTACAGGCGAGGCTACAAGCTCGAGGCCGCGTCCCTTGGGGCGGTCGGGCTGAGTGACGACCAGACGAATTCGGAATCGCGCTGCGGCGAGCTTCTCGAGTGTGGGAACGGCAAATCGCGGTGTGCCGCAAAAAACGAGATTTAGGGATTCGGTCATTGAGGCATTTGATCATTGAGTCATGGGAGCGATTCTCAATGACACAATCACTCAAGGACTCAACCAATCGATCTCTACCATTCTCCGGCTTTCATCAGCTTTCGGATCTTGCGCTTGATGAGGTCCCGTTTAAGCGCGCTGACGTGACTGATGTAGAGCTTGCCATTGAGGTGATCGGTTTCGTGAAGGAATGCGCGAGCGAGTAGTTCTTCACCAGTCTTCTCGAAGACCTTGCCTTTGGCGTCCTGAGCGCGGACGGTGACTTTCTTCGGCCGAGCCACGTTCTCCCGGAACTCCGGAATGCTCAGGCAGCCTTCACTCTGTGTGTGCTTGCCTTCGGTCCGAATGATTACCGGATTGATGAGGACGAGCTTCGCCTCAGGATCTTCTTTGAAGGTGACATCGATCACGGCGATGCGGCGGCTGATGCCGATCTGTGGAGCGGCCAAGCCCACGCCGTGAGCTGCATACATGGATTCGAACATATCGTCGAGTAGTTCTTGCAAGTCACCGTCAAAGACCGTCACCGTTTCCGCTGGTTTCTCGAGGACCGGGTTTCCGAACTTTACAATGGGATAGATCATCAGAAATCTTTGAGCTGTTGGCAGTAGCCTTGGTAATTTCGAACAGTTTCGGTCATGGAATCTCCCCCGAACTTGTCGAGCGCGCAGCGGGCGAGAGTGAGAGCAACCATAGCTTCGGCGGCCACGCCGGCGGCTGGCACAACACAAACATCAGAGCGCTCGTAGGCAGCTTTGACCGGTTCCCGGGTGGAGAAATCGACTGACTGGAGCGGACGGCGCAATGTCGAAATAGGCTTCAAGTAACCACGAACGCGAATCTCTTCGCCGTTTGAAATCCCGCCTTCGATTCCGCCGGCATTGTTACGCATCCTCGAAAAGCCGGTAAAACCTTCCTTCGCCGCATAGCCGATCTCGTCATGCACTTGGGATCCGGGAGCGGAGGCCGCTGTGACACCAGCCCCGATCTCTACGGCCTTCACTGCCTGCAACGACATGACTGCCGCGGCGAGCATGGCATCAAGACGTTCGTCCCATTGCGCATAAGTGCCGAGTCCGGGCGGCACATTGTGCGCGACCACTTCGAAGACGCCGCCCAGGGAGTCTCCCGTGCGGAGAACCTTGTCCACCTCTTCTTTCATTTGTTGTTCGATTTCAGCGTCCGCGCAGTTGAGCAGGATTTCCTTGCGCTCGTTGATTTCCCGAATCTTCTCCCATGAAACATACTCGCGAACGCTGACGGCTCCGGTGGTGATCACATGGCTGAGGACATCAATGCCGAGTTCGTGCAGAAACGTCTTTGCAATCGCGCCGATTGCCACACGCGCGGTGGACTCGCGGGCAGATGCGCGTTCGAGAATGTATCGCGCTTCGGGAAAGTTGTACTTCAGGGCACCGGCCAGATCCGCATGCCCCGGGCGGGGCGAGGCAACGCGCTTGTGCTTGCCGGGATCACCCTCCTCGACGGGCAGCGACTCCTGCCAGTTTTTCCAGTCCCTGTTCTCAATTTCCAGGGAGATAGGCGAGCCAATTGTGATCCCGTGGCGCACCCCTGAAAGAATATGCGCACTGTCACGCTCAATTTTCATGCGGCCGCCGCGTCCGTAGCCTTGTTGGCGGCGCCAAAGCTGGTGGTCGATGAATGCCTGTTCCACCTTCAACCCAGCGGGAATCCCCGACAGAAAGGCGACCAGGGCCTCGCCATGGGACTCTCCGGCTGTGAAGTAGCGCAACATAAATTTTTGATTGTACCTGATGCAGGCTGGTATAGGATTGCGATGGTATTCACGGCGTGCGGCCGTCCTCGCATGTGCGTGAATTCAGGCGGCGAGACAAATGCGCAACCAATACAATTAGAAGCGCACCTGCTGTACCGTTTTCACCAGAACCGGGCCACACTCTCTCTGGCCAGACTGAAGGAGAAGTAGTGCGTTCTTCCGGACCGATCCGAGACAAAAAAATCCGGTGTGTCTTGGCACACGAACATGTCCTGCTGCGCCAGGGTGTACGTCGTTTGCTCGAGGATGCACCCGACATCGCGGTGGAAGCCGAAGCTGGAAATGCGGCAGAAACTCTGAGGGCAGTCTCAGAGCGGCGGCCCGACCTGGTCATCACCGATCCTCGACTGAATGGACACGACACCGAGATTTTTCTGAATGCGATCACGCGCGAGTCGCCGAACAGCAAGGTGATGTTCCTCACGGCGGATGCGCACGAGAATCTCACTGCGCCATCGGGTACGCCGAACCGCGCCACACGACAGACTTCGGCGAGCGAACTGATTGATGCGGTTCGAAATACACACACATCCGACTCAAGAGTTTGCGAAGGAAATCCCCGCAGAGAAGTTGCCGAGTGGCCTGAAGAGGAGTTCTTTCCTGGCCGGCGCAGCCTTACCGTTCGAGAGCGGCAAGTTCTAAAATTGTTGGCCGAGGGCCACACCGTACGATCAGTCGCTGGAGTACTGGGGCTCAGTATCAAAACCGTGGACGCCCACAAGTTCAATTTGATGCGAAAGCTTGGAATTCACAACAAGGCCGAGCTAGTGATGTGGGCGATTCAGAAGAAAGTTGTGAAGTTACCTGCAAACCTCTAGCTAGTGGCCTGAATCCCGTAACTCCCGCACTTATCCATTGCTGTGATCTCGCAATCGGAAACTTCACGATTCTTCGAATGCCAGTTTTACAAGTTCCGCCAGACTGGAAACTGTGACGTCCGGCGTGCCGGAGGCAGATTTCACGGCGCCGATCCCCGGACGCGCGGATGGACGATTTACCCATACCGTCGCCATGCCCAGCTTCTGGGCGGGGAGTACGTCGTGATAGACGCTTTGTCCGACATGTAGAACGCTGTGGGACGGCGCTTGGATACGCTGCAGCGCAAGTTCGAAGACCTTGAGCGAGGGCTTGTAGGCTTGCGCTTGCTGCGCCGTGATGACCTCGTTGAATTCGACTCCGAGTTTCGGCCGCGTTTCGGCGAAAAGACTGTCATCGATATTCGAGAGGATGGCGAGGCGGTAGCGCGTTTTCAGTCGGCGCAAAGCAGCGACGGTATCTGGCCAAGGCGGCCACTGCGGGAGAGCCTCGGATAAGGACGCTTCTTCCGCTTGATTGGGAGTGAATCCGAATTCTTTTCCGAGTTGACGGACGACAGAAGCGAGGACATCGCGATACGTCTGGTACGGGGCCGCTTCGGCCCGCTGTTCGAAATCGCCGTAAAGCTGAAGCAGGGTGGCATCGTCGGCCGTCTTTAGGTGCGCTGCCAGCAGCGATCGCAGGACGGGAAGAATGCCAGACTCCCATTCGATCAGGGTGCCATAGCAGTCGAAGGTGAGGATTTCGAAGCCCGTGAAATCCAACTGGATGCTCATCGGCCGTCAGTGTACGGTTGGGGCTCTTGTCTCATCATCTTCGATACGACAGGACACTCTCGCCAGATCATCAGGCGCTTTGCTAGCGCCGGAGTTCCAGGGCTTGCGACAGTTGAAAGCTAACGGCTGACTCGGCCGGCAGAACAATATCTTTGTTCCCGGTAAAAGCCGCGCCACCAGCGCCTGCTCCGGCACCGGCCGCCAGTCCAATGGCGGCACCCTTACCTCCACCGGCGAGGGCTCCAATGATCCCGCCCAGTGCGGCGCCGCCGCCAGTCGCCACAGCGGTGCGCTTGCCTTTGCCTTTTGCGGTGAACGTGCGCGGATCGCTTTGTACTGCGACTTCCGTTCCATGGAGCTTGATGGAATCGAGACGAACCTGCAGCACGGCTCCGCCCGCGAACTTACCGAGAGGCTTGGCATCGGTCACGGTACCGCTGATATCGGCACCCTTCGGAATGGCAACCGTGTTCCCCACCAGAACATCTTTCGCCACATCACCGGTGAAGGTCTGGCCGGCCTGGCTAAGCTTGGAGCCCAGTGCGGAGCCTAGATTGACAGTAACAGTGGTTCCGGCGGGAACAACCAGGGGTTCTCGCTTCACTGCCTTTTGTTTTTGCTCTTTGGCCTGGTCGGTTGCGGAGTTGCTGTCGGGGGGCCCTTGGTTATCGGCAGCGTTTTGGGCGTTTGAACTGTCGGGACTCGACTGTTTCGAACATCCCAGTACCGCGAACGAAAGATAGAGGCTCAACACGAGCAAGAGTAGGCGTGCCTTCATAGTGCCCTCCGATGGATACTGCGCATTTTACTGGATCCATGAATTCTAGAGACTTATGACCGCGGAGGGAACCTCTGGCATGAAAACGAAGGTGCATAGCGGGGACTGCACTGCCGGGTCAGGTGCCGGCCTCGGGGAGTGGGTGATTGAGCGCGGGCAGGAAGATACGAAGTTGTGTTAGCTTAGGGTCCGTCCGGACGGCCTCGCGAACCTCAAAGCACGGATATTGTTCGGGCGCAAAACTCAGAAAGGGAAGATCACTTGCCGCAATCTCGAGCGTCTATTTTGTCAGCCTTGCTCTGTTTCGTGACTTGCACGGGCTGGTTGTCAGCACAAAGTGTATCCAGTGCGAATTCTGCAGTACCGCCGCCTCCGCGGGACAAAGCAGTCCATCTCAAGCACGTGCTGGTGATCGCCCAGACGAAGGGTTTTGAGCACGACTCGGTTTCCGATGGCATGGCGGCCATCTACAACATGGGCCGTGAAACCGGGTTGTGGGATGCGATGCTCCGGACGGACACGGAATTGATAACGAAGAAGGATTTGAAGAGGAACACGAAGAATCTCGACTACTTCGACGCCCTGATCTTTGTCAGCACGACCAGTGAACTGGACTTGGACGACAGTCAAAAGGCGGACATGATGTCGTTCATCAAAGATGACGGAAAGGGTTTTGTTGGCATTCACGCCGCTCTCGATACCAACTACAAGTGGCCGGAATATGGAGAGATGATTGGCGGATGGTTCGATCAGCATCCGTGGTCCACGTTCAACGCGCCCATTGTCAATGAGGATCCAGACTTCCCTGCCGTACGCCACTTCCCGCACGCGTTCGTGAAGTACGATGAGATCTATCAGCCGAAGGACTGGTCGCGTGAAAAAGTGCATGTGCTGCTGAGTCTCGATCCGGGCAAGCTGAACTACGACAGCAATCCGCGGATTCACCGCACAGATCACGATTTTGCGGTCGCTTGGGATAAGACGTATGGCAAGGGCCGGGTATTCTATTCAACGCTGGGGCATACGCAGGAATCGTGGTCCGATCCTGATATTCGCAAGATGTACTTCGAGGCCATCCGCTGGGTGCTGGGAATGACAGAGGGAAGCACAGCTACCCATGCGCGTCCGGCGTCCGAGGGGAAGTAATAACTCGACCGATATGAATCTACGTTCTTCGATTTTGGGCGGCTGTGCCGGCATTCTTCTATGCAGCTTGGCGTTTGGGCAAAACCCCGCGGGCAGCAACCAGACAGGCAAAGAAACGTCGCCTGCGGTACCAGCGACTTCGAAGCCTTATCCACCGCAACTGGTCGAGAAGGGTGCCGCAATCTTCCGTCAGGATTGTTCCTTCTGTCACGGGCGCGATGCGGGCGGCGGCGAGACCGGTACCGATCTCACGAGGTCGAAGCTTGTCTCGCAGGACACAAACGCAGACAAGATCGGGCCAGTAGTGCGAAACGGTCGACCCGACAAAGGAATGCCGCCATTTCAGAAATCCGATGATGAGATTCAGAGCCTGGCGGCATTTGTCCATACGCAGCAGAACACCGCGCTTGGTAGCGCAGGCGGCCGCAAGGGCGCCGGAGGACGCAAGGGAGTCGATCCTTCCGATCTGCAGACAGGAAACGTAGAGGCCGGAAAGCGTTATTTTGAAGCCGGCGGGGGATGCGCGAACTGCCATTCCGCGACCGGCGATTTGGCCGGAATTGCGTCCCGCTACCAGGGCCTCGAATTGGAAGAGCAGATGCTGTATCCGAAGCATGCGCGCCCGAAGGTCACCGTTACTCCAGCTTCCGGCCAAACGGTTTCCGGAAAGCTCGCTTACGAGGATGAATTCACGATCGGAATCACTGACGAGTTGGGTCTTTACCATTCGTGGCGTGTCCGCGATGTGCAGTACAAGGTCGATCCGGCGCTGAACGCGCATGTGGAACTGTTCAGTAAATATTCCGATGATGATGTGCACAACCTGATGGCCTATCTGCAGACGCTGCTTTAGCTGGCGTATTTTCTCTTGGTGCTACTTCGAGGTCTGGGGATTTTTATCGAATGAACGTTGTACGGGGTGCGCTCCTTTTTGGTGTGATCGCTGTGGCATGTTTTCTTCCCGCTTCAATGACGGGACAGGGCGTGGACGACGCCATGCTGACGCATCCACCGGCCAATAGCTGGCCCGGGTACCACGGGGATTATTCCGGCAGGCGTCATAGCTCCTTGTCCCAGATCACGCCACAAAACGTTGACGCCCTGACACTCGCCTGGGCCTTCCAGACGAACCAGAACATTCCGATTAAATCTTCGCCACTCGTCGTCGATGGAATTATTTATTTCACAGTTCCGGAAAATGTTTGGGCCATCGATGCACGTTCCGGACATGTAGTCTGGCATTACGTTCATCCGCGCAGTCCGGGCGAACACATTGGGCATCGTGGCGTCGCGATGTACAAAAACTATCTTTACTTTTTGTCTCCCGATGCTCACCTGATCTCGCTGAACACCAAAGATGGAAGTGTGCGCTGGAATGTACCGGTGGCGGACGTCACAAAAGGCTACTGGACGAGCATGGCCCCGCTTGTTGTGCATAACCATGTCTTGATTGGCGTTTCTGGTGACTTCGACAATTTGAGTGGATACATCCGGTCAGTCGATCCGGAGACCGGCGACACGCAGTGGCAATGGAACTCAAGTCCACCGGCGGGCACGCCCAACCAGACGACCGGCGGCATGACTTGGATGACAGGCACCTACGATCCCGATCTGAACCTTGTGTACTGGGGAACGGGAAATCCCACTCCCGTATTGAACGGCTCCACGCGTCTTGGTGACGACCTGTATACCTGCTCCATAGTCGCGCTGAATCCAGAGACAGGGAAGCTGGCTTGGGCCTTTCAGGTGTCACCGCATGACACGCATGATTGGGACGCGGTAGAGACTCCGGTGCTGGTGGATGGAGACTTCCACGGCACGCCGCGAAAGATGCTCATGCAGAGCTCGCGCAATGGTTATTTCTTTGTGCTCGATCGCACAAATGGTAAAAGCCTTCTGACCGTTCCTTACGGTCCCGTGAATTGGACTCTCGGTATCGACAAAGAAGGGCGCCCGATTCCGAATCCGAAGAAAGAACCGGCGCCCGATGGACGATTGATTGCACCCGATGAGGGCGGCATGACAAATTACCGCTCACCCAGCTTTGACACGAAGAATCGATTGTTCATTGTTGACGCGCATCCGAGCTGGAGCATCTATTTTGCCAAACCTGCCGATGGAGTTTACGGATGGGCTGGAGCCGACTACAGCGTCTGGGGAAAAGCCGTCATTGAGGCAATTGACTATCAAACTGGAAAGCTCCGTTGGACCCACGAGGTAGGTCCGAGGGGATCGGGCGCAGGGGTGCTGACGACCGATTCTGGTCTGACCTTTACTGGAGATGCGGCAGGCAACTTTCTCGCGCTGGATTCGAGCGATGGCAAAACGCTCTGGCATGCCGGTTCCGGCTCACAGATCGTAAGCTCTCCCATCACGTATGAGTTAGATCGACGGCAGTTTGTAGTGATGAGCAGCGGTGGAGTCTTGTTTGCGTGGGCTTTGCCAGACACGCACTAGTCCTCGGATCTTATAAACGCCCTCCCCCAACGCCACTCGGCGTGACTTCCTGCCGCCAGTGCGGGTTAATAACTCTGAATCCTTTTTCAGTTGGAGAAATCTATTTCCCCAACTGCTATTTGTCTGAATCGGTTACCCAGACAATCCCCAACTGTTTGTTACTCGTTTTGGAGATCCTATGGCGAAAAGAATGATTATCATGTTGGCCGTCCTCATCGCAATTGTGGGAGGCCTGGGATTTGCAAAGTTCAAGCAGGTTGAAGCCGCCATCAAGATGGGCGCGAGTTTCTCGCCGCCACCCACGGCGGTCACGACAGTAGTCGCGAAGCGGGAGACTTGGCCATCGACACTCTCGGTAATTGGAAGCGCCGCTGCCATTCAGGGTGTGACAGTCAGCGCCGACCTGCCCGGCACAATCGACAAAATTCACTTCGAGTCCGGTCAGTGGGTACATGAGGGAGATGTTCTCGTTGACCTCGACACCCGTCAGGAGCGCGCGCAGTTAGCGAGCCTTGAAGCTCAGCGTGATTTGGCCCGCATCAATTACGGCCGCGCACAAGAGCTGGTGAAATCGGGCGTCATTGCCAGGTCTGAGTACGACAACGCCACCGCTCAGCAAAAGGCGACGGAAGCGCAGGTGGGCGACATCCGGGCAGCCATCGCGCGCAAAACAATTCACGCACCGTTCTCGGGAGTGCTTGGAATTCGCCAGGTGAGCCTCGGGCAGTATTTGGCCGCGGGACAAGCGATTGTCTCCTTACAGTCGCTCAATCCGATCTATGTGAATTTCAGCGTGCCACAACAGGAAACTCCGAAAGTGATACCTGGCCACGTTCTCCGCGTAACCAATGGCGATCTGCCGGGGATGGCCTTTACGGGACGTATCGTGGCGCTCGATTCCGTGATTAACGAGCAGACACGAAATATTCAGGTGCAGGCAATCGTCACCAACAAGGACAATAAGCTACGTCCCGGAATGTTTCTGCAGGTTGAGCTTCCGCTGGGGCAGCCACGGCAAGTCGTGCCGCTTCCGGCCACTGCGATCAACTATGCACCGTATGGCGATTCAGTCTTCGTCATCACCGACATGAAGGACCCCAAGGGGAATCCTTATCGCGGTGTGCGCCAGCAGATAGTAAAGATCGAAGGCTCACGCGGCGACCAGGTCGCCATAATTTCAGGAATCAATCCCGGGGACGAAGTGGTGAGTTCCGGCGTGTTCCGTTTGAGAAACGCCGCGCCCGTACAAGTCAATAACGCGGTCAAGCCTGACAACAATCCAAGCCCAAAACCTGAGGACAGCTAAACACTCAAAGCAGTTGTAAGCGCTCCATCCTTAGCGGCACATCGCATAGTGGAGCAGGCAAATTGTTGTTGAGCTGAATAAGGGGCGCTCATGAAATTTACCGATCTATTCGTAAAACGGCCGGTCCTGGCCATCGTAGTAAATCTCGTGATCCTGATCGCAGGATTGCAGGCGATCCGCTCGCTAAGCGTGCGGCAGTATCCGCGCAGCGACATCGCCGTAGTGCAGATCACAACTGTGTATGTGGGCGCCAACGCTGACCTGGTGCGAGGATTCGTCACGACGCCGATCGAGCGCGTAGTGGCCAGCGCGGATGGAATCGATTACATGGAATCCACCAGCGCGCAGGGGCTAAGCACCATCCAGGTCCACCTGAAGATTAACTATGACACTACCGCCGCGCTGACGCAGGTTCAGGCGAAGGTGGCGCAGGTGCGAAACGATCTGCCTCCGGACGCCCAAATTCCCGTCATTGATCTACAAACTGCGGATACGCAGTTTGCGGCGATGTACATAGGTTTCTCCTCTGCCGACCTTGATCAGAACCAAATCACCGATTATCTGACGCGCGTAGTGCAGCCGAAACTCAGTGCCATCAGCGGTGTTCAGCGCGCCGACATTTTAGGGAATCGCACGTTCGCTATGCGCCTGTGGCTGAAGCCTCAAGAGATGGCGGCGCGAGGCGTTTCACCTTCGGACGTGCACGACGCCCTGGCGAAAAACAACTATCTTTCGGCGCTGGGAAGCACCAAGGGGTCAATGGTTTCGGTGAACCTGGTCGCGAACACCGATCTGCGCACGCCGGAAGAATTCCGGCAGATGGTGATCAAAGAGAACAACGGAATCGTTGTGCGTCTCGGAGAGATCGCCGATGTGCAACTCGGCGCGGAAAACTACGACCAGGACGTCCGCTTCAACGGAGAGACGGCAACATTCATGGGAGTCTGGGTGCTGCCCACCGCAAACTCTCTTGACGTAATCAAAGAGGTGCGCGCCGCCCTCCCCGCAATCCAGTCACAACTGCCTACGGGAATGAAGCTTGGCATTCCGTACGATTCGACGGCGTACATTCAAGATGCGATTGATGAAGTGCTACACACGTTGACCGAAACTCTCATCATCGTCATCGTCGTCATCTTCCTCTTCCTGGGATCGTTCCGGTCCGTGCTGATTCCAGTGATTGCGATTCCGATCTCCCTGATCGGCGCAGTATTCCTGATGTTGGCGGCTGGCTTCACCATTAATTTGCTGACCCTACTCGCGATTGTGCTTTCGGTCGGGTTGGTGGTAGACGACGCCATTGTCATGGTGGAAAACGTGGAGCGGCATCTGGAAATGGGTAAAACGCCGTTCCAGGCTGCGAAGGACGCAGCACGCGAGCTCGTCGGACCGATCATTGCTATGACGATTACCCTCGCGGCCGTTTATGCGCCCATCGGAATTCAAGGCGGTCTGACCGGCGCACTCTTCCGCGAGTTTGCGTTTACGTTGGCAGGCGCAGTAATCGTCTCCGGCGTGGTTGCGTTGACGCTGTCCCCGATGATGGGCTCGAAGCTGTTGCGCGCGGGGGCTTCTCATAAAGGACTTGCGGGCATTATCAATCGCAACTTCGAGAAAGTCCGCGGCTTTTACACTCGGCTGCTCTCCGGGACATTGCAGTACCGCCCCGTCGTGTTGACCGTGTGGATCGTTGTCGCTGTCCTGATGGTCCCTTTTTACATGTTCTCGATGCGAGAACTTGCTCCAGCGGAGGATCAGGGCGTGGTGTTCGGAGTGATCCAGGGGGCACCGAACGCGACTATCGATCAAACAAATTTGTTTACGAAGCAAGTCTATGACGTGTATCACTCGTTTCCGGAGAACGCGAGCACGTTTCAAATCACGACTCCGAACGGTGGCTTCGGCGGAATGGTCACGAAGCCGTGGAGTCAGAGGACGAAGACTACCCAGCAATTACTAGTTGAATCGACGGGACCGCTATCGAAGATCGCCGGAATCCGCGTGATTCCGCTGACGCCTCCGCCGCTGCCAGGCGGAGGGAACTTCCCGGTGGATTTCGCCATCGTCTCGGCTGCCGAACCACAGCAAGTCAGCCAACTCGCGGAACAACTCGTTCAGAAGGCGATGAAGAGCGGCATGTTCATCTTCGCTGACACGGATGTGAAGTTCGATCAGCCTCAGACGGAAGTGGTCTTTGATCGCGACAAGCTGCGATCCCAGGGAGTGGACCTGAGCCAGGCTGGACAGGATCTCTCCACAATGCTGGGCGGCAACTACGTGAATCGCTTCAGTATTCAAGGACGTAGCTACAAAGTGATCCCGCAAGTGAAGAGAGTGGAACGCCTGACGCCAGACCAACTCTCGCAGATTTATGTGAAAGGTTCTGCGGACAAGCTGGTACCGCTTTCCACCTTCGCCACGCTGAAGACCACCACGCAACCACGCTCTCTGAATAAATTTCAGCAGCTGAATGCGGTACGAATTCAGGGTGTAATTCCGCCTCCAGTTCCTCTCGACCAGGCATTGACGTTCCTGGAGAATGAGGCCAAACAGATGCTACCTCAGGGATTCACCGTCGATTACGCTGGCGAGTCGCGGCAGCTGCGCGTCGAAGGCAGCAAGTTCCTCGGGACCTTTCTGCTGTCGGGTGTCCTGATCTATCTCGTGCTGGCGGCGCAGTTCGAGAGCTTCCGCGATCCGTTCATCATTTTGGCCGGATCGGTTCCGCTGGCAATCTCCGGAGCCTTGGTGTTCTCGTTCCTGGGATTCACGACGTTGAACATTTACAGTCAGGTCGGACTCATTACGCTGGTGGGTCTGATTGCGAAGAACGGCATTCTGATCGTGGAATTTGCAAACCACTTGCAGGAGACCGGACGTAGCAAGCTGCAGGCGATTACGGAGGCGGCCAGCACTCGTCTTCGCCCGATTCTGATGACGACTGCCGCAACCGTCTTTGGTCACTTTCCACTGGTTCTGGCGAAGGGGCCCGGCGCTGGAGCCAGAAACAGCATCGGCATCATGCTCGTCAGCGGAATGATCATCGGCACTGCGTTCACATTGTTTGTCGTGCCGTCCATCTACATGCTCGTGGCCAAGACACACGCGCTTGCGAGAGAGGAACAGGAAAACGTTTCGATCGACGAACCGGTCGAGAGCGTTGCATGAAACTAATCCAGAACCCTACCAACGCCACGGCCCTCAACCGTGGCGTTTGTGCTTTCAGCTCACAGCTCGCCCCCGCCCGAATAAGCGTCCGCGCTGCCAATAACGGCCCACTCTGGTGATCGAGGCTGGGCGTGGTGTAATATCGCTGGTAGCGAGTTCTGTCCCGCGCCTTCACGCTGGAGTGAACGACCGGGAACCCACGGCAGATATCGCAACATGCAAAAGGCCCGGAGAGGTGGCAGAGTGGCCGAATGCGGCGGTTTGCTAAACCGTTGTACGGGCTAACACCTGTACCGAGGGTTCGAATCCCTCCCTCTCCGCCAGTTTCTTGAATCCCAATCACTTGCATGGTATTTCTTGCCCAGCGGAGGCCCGCTCCGCTGCCTCGCTGTGGCGTCCCAGTGTCCCGTAGATGTCCGGTTGGGTTCGGAAACGAAAAAATGATGGTGTCGCCGAGGGTCGACCAATTCTCAATGAGTGAAATGGCCTGTTATCGTCAGTCAGCCTTGGTTGGCGTAAACTACTGGCGTGAAAGATGCAAGAATGCGAGTGCTTCTGCTGCTACTGTGTGCCGCCCAAGCGCTGTTCGGGTGCTCGTTGACGCCTATAGAATTGCGGCAAGTCTCTTCTGACCTGACGGTTGTTGTCACACATCGTGGAAAACCCATCGCGGGTATCAAGATACAGGTCGTCCCGGAAAAATCAACCGAACCCGTATTTAGCAGCACCACGGATGTGAACGGCACCGTTTTAGTAGACGGTTTGATGGTAGGTCGCTACCATCTCACAGCTTCACACGAGGATTTTGATGCAGGAAACGAATGGATTGAGGTCGTCGCGGTTCCCGACGCCAAGACCAAGAGACGCTTCGATTTTCAATGGGCGGACTGGTCTTACCAAAGTCGTGAGGTAGCGGGTACGCTCACGGGGCTTGTTCCGGGAAACACGGGCAAACCACTGATGGACATCGTGCACCCGAGGGAAACCGTCTTTCCCGGCGTTGACATAACGTTGAAGAACGCTTTTTCCAACGATGAGTACAGGACAGTTTCAGATAGCACCGGAGCATTCCGCATAGCCGATGTACCCGAGGGCGTCTACATACTGACCATCGCTGGTGGAATGAAGTCAATCACAGGAATCGCCGATGTCACAAGAGAAGTCCTCGACGTGATACGTACTACCACTACAGCCTCGCTGCCATTAAAGCTGAAAGACACCGGTTGCTACCGAACGGAATTTCAGCTAACTGATTGATGAATCAGCCAGCGGTGACGGCGTTCAGGGTCGGCAACTGACGATAAATCCCCATTTCACTCAAAACCCCTTCGATAGTAACTTGGAAACTCGTTTCGGTGAGCGTAGATTGCTGCCGTGAGCGATCCCCTACAGCAGCACCGATCAATCCGCCACTGGCCGCTGCTGCTTCCACCTGCGATGTGGATTCTAGTTTTCGCGGGGTTACTGCATTCAGAAATCGTTCGTGCCCTCTTGGCGGTTGGTTGCACTGGGCTGATGATCTTTCAGTGGCTGATTTACCGCAAAACGGATCGAGGAACGCAACTGCTTTTCCTGTCGCTGGTCGTCACAGCACTCGGCCTGTCCTCCGTCTGGCTTGGACTTAACGTCGTTCGCTTTTATACATACGACCCTGAATCTCCTCAGACTTGGGCTTGGCACATGCTGATAGCTCATGTTCAGGAAATCATCGAATGGACTGTTGTCGCACTGGTGAGTGTCGTGTTTTTGTGGGGGCTGCTTCTGGTTGCACGCTGGCTAAATAGACGGTTCTTCGCTGCTTCGTGAATTTTAGAAAACTGATTGGCGTAAAATCTCTATTACACTCATTGACCCCGCCCGATTATTCCAACTAGCGAAACTGCTGTAGACTTCCGCATGTGATGAATATGAGGAGGGGTTTATGTCGAACATCCACAACATTGCGTTCCTCGTCGGGCGGGTCATCGCTGCGAGCTTTTTCCTCATGAACGGTTTTAACCACTTCGCGCAACTCAACATGATGACCGGATATGCCAAGAGCAAAGGCATACCCGCTCCCGCGCTCGCAGTGGGCGGTTCGGGCGTGCTTCTTTTCTTAGGTGGACTGAGCCTGCTCCTTGGTTATCACCCGACCATCGGAGCGGGCCTGTTGGTGATTTTCCTTCTGGGCGTCTCGTTCGGCATGCATAATTTCTGGACGGTTCAAGACCAACAAGCAAAGCAGGGGGAGATGATCAACTTCCTGAAAAACATGGCCATATTAGGTCTGCTGCTAATGACCTTGGCGATCCCGAGGCCGTGGCTGATGAGTCTGGGTCGTTGAACTAGGCAACTGTCGAAACATCCCCATTACACTCATCATCGGGTCAATGAGTGAAATCGCCTGATTTCAACAGATGACACACTTCGCGCTAGAATCCAAGACCATGCAGACTTGGGGAGCTTCGTGGCTGGATTTTGTTGGTCTGGCGCTTGCCATTTCGCTACTTGAGGCGGCGAGTAGGGGCGTAGGAGTAACGCACGGGCGTGGCGGTCGCAGCTATTGGCGGGTGGCTCCGCGGTTCCGCCCTATCCTCG
>C688J18823_10000047_pt1 | contig 62750 bp, 44 predicted proteins | sample HopSoiMetagenom1_FD_18823 | JGI IMG/M metagenome (IMG submission 18823)
GTACGTGGATGACCGCCAGGATCCCGAGAAGTCGACGCGAGCCGCGGCCCGCCACTTGAAAGATCTCTACAACCAGTTCGGCGACTGGTATCTCGCGATGGCGGCGTATAACTCGGGGCCGGGCACCGTGCAGGCTGCGGTCAAGCGCACGGGATACGCCGATTTCTGGGAACTGTACAACCGAAACGTGCTTCCGAAAGAAACCAAGAATTACGTTCCGATCATTCTGGCTGTGACCATCATGGCCAAGAATCCATCGCAATACGGGTTGGATGACGTGGCGATGGAACATCGCGCTGATTACGACACGGTGACGATCAACTATCCGGTGGATCTGCGGCTGGTAGCGGATTGCGTGGGCGCGACCGTTTCGGAGTTGCAGGACCTGAATCCGAGCCTGCTGCGGCTGAGCACGCCGCGTACCGGAGCCTTCCAGCTACACATCCCTGCCGGCAGTAAAAACGAGTACGAGAGCGCGATCGCCGCGATTCCTCCGGAGATGCGGTTGTGGTGGCGGTATCACCAGGTTCACGCGGGCGAAACCGTTGTTTCGATTGCGCACAGCTATCACACCACCGCGAAGCAAATCGAAGAAGCCAATCACCTGGACGGCGGGGAACTGGAAGCGGAGGCGAGGCTGGTAATTCCCGTTGCTCCTGGGAAGCATGGGTCGAACGACGCCGCGACGTACGCGCGGCGCATCACGCGATATAAGGTGCGGCGCGGAGATACGGTGCAGAGCGTGGCAGACAATTTTGGAGTCTCGGCGCAGCAGCTTCGCCGCTGGAACGGATTGCGCGGCGACAGCTTGCACGGACGCAGGGTCTTGGCTCTGCACCTGCCCATCTCGCCCAGCGCTCGGGATACAGAAGTTGCGTCCTCACGGGCGAAGGTGAAACGTCCGAAGACCGAGACCGCGACCGCGAAACCTCCGACAACGAAATCCTCTGAAGTCGAGAGCGTAATATCGAAGAGTGAAACCCCGGTGGTTCACCACAAGGTGAGGTCCGGCGAGACTTTCTACTCCATCGCGAATGCCTACCGCACGACGGTCGCTGCGCTGAAGCGCGATAACCGGAACATCGCTGTACTGCATCCGGGAATGATCCTGAGAATTCAACTGGCGCGGTAATTCACCCAAAATTTGCGGTGGGCTGCGGTCGAGGACCTACGCCTGGAATTCCGAGGCTTCAGGAAAGCGAAGGTTGCACTTCGCCAGCGTCAGCGTGAGGAGCTCTTCCACCTTCGCTTCTTCGCAATTTCGGGCCATGGCGAGTTCGCTGACGAGAAGATAGCGGGCTCGTTCGAGCATCTTCTTCTCGCGGAAAGAGAGCGGCTTGGCCTGATGCAGGGCGATCAGGCTTTTGAGGACTCCGGCGACTTCGAGTAGCGATCCGGTACGCATCCGGTCGGAGTTTTCCTTGAAGCGGTCTTTCCAATCCCCATTGGCGCCGTTGCCAGCGATCGAGAGCAGGTCCAGCACCTTCTGGATTTCGCCGTTTTTGACCACCCGCCGCAGGCCCACGCTGCCGGCGTTGTTACACGGCACCATGACTTTCAGGCTGCTGGCTTTGATGTGCAGCAGATAAAACCGCTCAATGCTGGCGCCGATGGCCCGGCTACTGATCTGTTCAATGACGCCGACACCATGGTTGGGATAAACGACCTTGTCGCCGATGTGGAAATTCAAATCCATACTGCTCATAATTAGGCACCCAGGTAGGCGAAGGGTTAAGGGGAAGAGCGCTAAACCACTGTAAATATGCTACTCCTCGCGAAGGACGAAGGCAAGGTATGTAGGTTATTGCGGGAGCGAGGGCTAGAAGCAGTGTCTGACTGCGGACGCGGCTGCTGGGGCGGATCAGGAGCTCGGATTCGGTAAATCGGCGCTGGACTGTTGTCCGGCGCCTCGGCTTTCCATCCATCCCTGGAGAATGAGGATGGCGGCCATGCGGTCCACAGCCTGGCCCCGCTTCTCAATCGACAAATCGGTTTCGCGAAGCAAGCGGTTGGCTTCCGCGGAGGTGAGGCGCTCGTCCCAGAGGTGGACAGGTAGCTTGAAGTGCTTCCGTAAGTCTTCGGCAAAAGCCTGAATCTTCTCGGCCTGAATGCCTTCCGCTCCCGACATGCGAAGCGGGAGGCCTACGACGATTTCTTTCACGTCGTGTTGGCGGATGAGACGATACAGAAATCCGAAGTCATGCTTCTTGTTCTTGCGATGAAGAGTTTCGAGGCCCTGCGCGGTAATGCCCAGAGGATCAGAGATGGCGATGCCGATACGGCGTGCGCCTACGTCCAGGCCCAGGACGCGGTGAGGCTCGATATCGATCGCGGCGGGCACGATACGGATTATACGGACCAGCGACGGAAAGCGGAGCTTCGCTGACCAGCCGAAGGGCCTGTCCCCAAGCGGTGTAATGGCAGTTCTAATACCCTCGCATGGCTTTTCGGTAGGCCACGACGTTCTTGTTGTGCTCTTGCAGGCTGCGGGCGAAGCGGTGATGGCCTTGCGCGTCCGCTACGAAGTAGTAGAAATCGCTTTGGGCGGGGTGCATGGCGGCTTCGAGGGAGCTGCGTCCTGGACTGGCGATGGGGCCGGGGGGAAGTCCCCCAGTCCGGTACGTATTGTACGGCGACGCGAAGCTCATGTCCGCATGATGAAGGGCGCCCTGGTAGGTTCCGGCCAGGAGTTCGGCGTAAACGATGCTGGGGTCGGCGTCGAGGGCGATGTGTTTAGCCAGGCGATTGTAGTAAACACTTGCGACCTCAGGGCGTTCTTCTGGGACCGCGGTTTCTTTCTCGACGATGGACGCCATGATGACTGTCCGCTCAAGTGGCGTCGGATCCGCAAGTTGGATGGACGGTTGTTGGGCGGCGGCATCTTTTGTCTGAATGATCACCGCACACAAGTGGCCGGAGCGTTTCGAGGTGGTCTCAGTGCCATTTGCATCGGGCTCCGCGGGGATCAGCGCTATTTCTTTAGCGACGACTCGGAACTGGCAGACCATGGCGGCGGCCATTTCTTCCATCGACATCATGCGGGAGAATTGGTAGGTCTCGGGAAAGAGATATCCCTCAAGCGAGCTGGCATTCGGAGCGATATCGGCAATCAGGGAGGTATTGGATTTCGCCACCTTCAGGAATTCGTCAGCAGACCCGAGTCCGGCATCTTGGATCGCGCGTGCAACGTCGAACATGGTGAAGCCTTCCGGAACGACCACGGTGCGGAAATAAACATCGCCGCGGCGGAGGCGCTTTTGGATATCGATGATGTTGGCCGGCTTATCGAAAAGATACTCTCCAGCTTTCAGCGACCGGCCGCGATGCAGATGGTTCCAGAGGACGAAGGCCTCTTCGCTGCGAATCACGCCAGCTTTCCTCAATTCCGATGCGATGCGGCGCGTCGAGAATCCCGGGCGCAGCATGACAAACGTTTGGCCGGAAGGCCCGACCGGAGCCAACACTGCCCAGGTAAACCATCCCCCGGCGGCGATTACCGTGATCAGGATGAGCCAGACGAGCTTGCGCACGATAACGCAAGTTTAGATGAAAATTCGAAATCGACCGCCTAACGATGGTGATACACCTTCGGTGACGCCGGCCGACAGCGGATTCCTCGCGCTGCGAGCCTCGGGATGACGAAACAAGCTGGGAGGCGATCGGAATGACAAACAGGCTGGAGGACGAGATGTAAGCCCTTAGTTCGATCGGAAGGTACTCTGAATCGTTGGTGCCGGTTAGGAATCAGATACTTGGGTTTGGAAGTCATTCGGAAGCGGTATACTCAATCCTTTTGGGAGGCATCTTTAATACCTTCATGAGAAGTGCGTCTCGTTTGTGGTTTGTTATCGTCTTCCTCGGGGTGCTTCCCACCACGGGGTGCCTGTTCCGCACGCGTCCAGTCGAGGACAAGATCTCAACTGCTCCTCTTAAACAGGCAAGTCCGCAGCAGGTCATTGACGCCATCAATGAGCAGGCCGACGCTATCAAGTCGCTGAAGGCCACGGTGGACATTGACAGTTCTGCCGGGGGGGTGAAGAAGGGGAAGGTCACGCAGTACAAGGAAATCCGGGGTATTGTTCTGGCGCGAAAGCCGGAATGGCTCCATATGATCGGGTTGATGCCCTTCGTTCGTACCACTGCATTTGACATGGTCAGCGACGGCGACGACTTCAAGCTTTGGATCCCTCCCCGAAACAAGTTTGTCATTGGCAAGAATAAGGTGACCTCTGGAGACGCCGACCAGCCGATGGAGAAGATCCGCCCGCAGAACATCTCAGATGCGCTGCTGATCCATCGGATCGATCCGGACAATGAAATTGCAGTGGTCGAGAACGGGCAGGAGATCCTGCACGACAATAAGGGACATCGCGTGTTGCAGGATGATTATGAACTGACGGTCATCCGGAGGTCCGACGATGGCTGGAAACTGGCCCGCAAGATCATCATTTCCCGCACGGACCTGAAGCCGCATCGCGAGTTCATCTACAGTGACGATGGCAAGGTGATGACGGACGCGCGGTATGCGGAATACAAGGACTACAACGGATTCAGCTTCCCATCGCGCATCGAGATCTCGCTACCGCAAGAGGAGTACGACATCACGCTGAACATGCTGAAGGTGGAGATCAATACTCCGCTGAAAGATGAGCAATTTGTGCTGGCCGAGCCTCCGGGAGCGAATGTAGTGCATCTGGATCGTCCACAGTCGACACTGGTAATGCCGCTGAGAGATGCGCGCTAGAGCAGTCGTGGCGCACTCGGCATGAGCCGTAGCCTTTTCCTATGATGATGAACAAAATGGTCGTGGCGAATCTGGTGCACCGGCCGATTCGGTCGCTGATCAGCATCGTTGCGATCGCGCTTGAAGTCACGCTGATTTTGCTGATCGTCGGGCTGTGCTACGGGATCATGAACGATTCGAAGAATCGGACGGCAGGAATTGGCGCGGACGTGATCGTGCAGCCGCCCGGGTCGTCATTTCTCGCCGGGATCAGCGGAGCTCCGGTTTCAGTGAAGGTTGCCGAGGTCTTGAAGAAGATGCCACATGTAACGGTAGTCAGCCCGGTCATCTGGCAGATTGTCACTGGTGGGGGCGTGGAGGTAATCGACGGTATCGATATCAACAGCTTCCAGGCTCTCGGGGGACCGTTCCAGTTTATCTCCGGCGGACCTTTTCAGGGACCCGACGATGCCCTGGTCGACGACTACATTGCGCGACAAAGGCATGTGAAGGTCGGGGATACGATGAAAATCTTGGACCGTTCGTTCCGGATCTCGGGAATTGTCGAGAACGGCAGGGGCGCGCGAAAATTCGTTCCGCTACAGACATTGCAGGATTTGATTGGCGCCAATGGGAAAGCGTCGGTTTTCTACGTCAAGCTCGACAATCAGGCCAATGCGGACCAGGTCGTTGAGGCCGTCAAGAAGCAGCCCGGAATGGAACAATACTCGGTACGTACGACACAGGATTATTTGAGCATGATGACGCCGAGCAACCTGCCTGGGTTCCGTCCGTTTATTGGGGTGGTCATCGGCGTGAGCGTTATCATCGGGTTCCTGGTGATCTTTCAGGCAATCTACACGGCCGTGATGGAACGCACGCGCGAGATCGGGATTTTGAAATCCTTGGGCGCATCCAAGGTCTACATAGTCAACGCAATTCTGCGCGAGACGCTGCTGCTGGCGATCGTAGGGATAGTGGTTGGGGTGGGTGTTAGCCTCATGGCGCGCATTGGCATTCAGCATCGTTGGCCGCTAGTCCATATCGACCAGAGCAATGGATGGATCCTCGCGGCGGCAGCGATAGCGATTGTGGGTGCAACGTTGGGAGCGGTGTATCCGGCGTACAAGGCGGCGCAGAAGGATCCAATTGACGCGCTGGCTTACGAGTAATTGTTGTTCTGTAGCTTCTTGTCAGCGCCAAGTGAGAGATTTTGCGCCGACAGCACGCACGTGGGATCACCCTGCTGAGCGTGCCGTTTTATTCCTGAGATTCGAGTCCCGCTCTCCTGAGCATGCGGCGAAGAGCACGCTCTCCACCCGCACCACGCTGCTCTGCGGCTATGTTTCCGTCGCGGTCGACGATCACGTAAATTGGGTACTCCTGCGCGTTGTACATGGCGGCCAAGTTCGTGTCTTTAGTGAGGACGATCGGCACAGATCGCGGATGTTGCGCGAGGTACTTCTTTACCGTTTGATCGGGCTCGAGCACATCGACCGCGAGAACGATCAGATCCTTCCCTTTGAACTCGGTCGCAATGTCATCCACTATCGACGCCTCGGCTTCGCAGTACTTGCACCACGTCGTCCAGAACTCAAAAAGAACAACTTTGCCCTTTACGGACTCATTGTTGAACTGCTGACCGCTTATCGTTTTGGCGCGGAAGCGCGGAGCCGGTTGTCCGGCCTCGTCCGCGGCAAATGCGATCGAGATCAGAACCAGGCAAACGAGTACTGTGCTGCAGGCGAGGTGGCGTCGTCCCGACATGCGGCGAATCGTAGCACGGCTTGGGAAATCGGGATAAACAAATTCACCTTGTTCCGTTTCCCGGAACTCGGATAATTCCGTCCACTAACAGGCCGGTTCGGGGGTAAGATGTGCGGCACTGTGGGGAGGAATGTATGGGCATCAATCCTGCTGTGACGACTCGGCCGAAGAAACTCCTGGCAATTGATGGCGGCGGCCTGGCCGGGCTCATTCCAGCCGAGGCTCTGATCGAAGTCGAGCGCCAACTTGACTTGTTAACAGGAAGGCCCGCGCCGCTGTGCGAACGCTTTGATCTGATTGCCGGGACAAGTACCGGAGCGATTCTGGCGGCGGGACTGGCGTTAGGACTGAAAGCGGCGGAGCTGCGAGATTTTTACCTTCAGTTCGGGCACCAAATCTTCACGAAGTCGCTTTGGCCGCTTCGATTCTGGCATACCTATCCATCGGGTCCCCTGGAAAAATATTTGAAAGAGGTGCTGGGGGAAGGTACGGCTCTGGGCAGCGACCGTCTGTGCACGCAGATCCTGATCGTCGCCAAGAACGCGACACTGGGGAACGATTGGTTCTTCTCTAACAATCCACGAAACAAGTTCTTCAAGAACAATTCCGGGATTCCCCTGTGGCAAATTGTGCGGGCGAGTTCCGCCGCGCCGACTTACTTCCCGCCCCATACGATCAGCATTCCCGACGAGACGGGTGCGAGGCAGAATCATGAGTTCATCGATGGCGGTGTGAGCAGCTATAACAATCCGTCACTGCAGGTGTTTCTCGAGGCGACGATTCCCCAGTACGGCTACGGATGGCCCATGGGCGTAGACCAGGTCTTTCTTATGTCTCTGGGCACAGGTTTTAACGCGGTGACGATCAATTCCGGCCACGCAGCTGGTTATAACGTACTTGATTGGGCTAAGTATGTAATCAAAGAAATGATGAATGAGGCGAACTTGCAGCAGAACTTGCTGCTCCAGGTCATCGGCCACAAGCCTGCGCTGACGGCGTCGGCTAATATGGAACTCGTTTCATCCGGGGCGGCGAAAGGGGTTCCGGATGACAGTGCGATCGCCCAGGTGAAGGAAGGATTGGGAGCGCAGAAGCTGCTGACTTACCAACGGATCACGGTCGGGTTAACGCGACAGAGGCTGGATCAGCTGGGCTTGGGCGATGTAGATCCCATAAAGGTGCGCGAGATGGATGCTGCGGACCAGATTCCGAACATGCAGCGCATCGGCATTGCTGTGGCGAAAGAGCAGGTGAGGATGTCGTCAGTAAAGGAATTCTTCTAGCTGCGAATGCATAGATCCTGAGGTCCGCAAAGTATCCGGCCCTCAGGATGACAATGCTGGAGGGTGATCCATGCTGCAGATTAATCAATGCGGAGCGAGTTCGGTTTTCAGCGGCCTAGATACATGACGTGGACATACGTCCCTAGCCTGACGTTGTAGGCGATATACCAGCCCGGGTGATCGGGGTCGTCGTAGAGCACGATGTCGTCGGCATTCCAATCCCAGTCGTCGACGTAACCGATATCAAAGGGAGCGACGCTGAAGTAGAAGCGAGCGAACCGGAAGCGGCTCGGGCCACCTCCAGCGAGACGCCAGCGGCTTTCGCGGCCAATCGATCCGGGGAAGCGACCGTGCTCCCAAGGGCTGTCGAGATGGAATTGCGCGTCATCGCGGCCGAAGTCGTGTCCGACCCACTCGCCGTCGTGGTGGACGTGGGGAGCTTCCGGATGACCTTCTCCATCGCGAAACGAGCGTTGTCGCTCGTTATGAGGAGCGCCGTGATAGGCTGGCGGGCCGCTGTGGGGGACATATCCGTGGCCGAACTGATCTCCTCGTCCACTATCCCCAAGGTCTCCGCCGCGACCTCCTTGTTGCGCAAACAGCGGGATTGAGAGCAGAAGAGAAACAGCTAGCCATGCGAGACGTCCGCGCATTTGGAACCTCCGGGAATTGACGTCCGCGGTTGGACGCCGGTATTAGAGGTCCGGCGCTAACATAGCGTTGACAAGCATTTGCAGCATACGCTATCGTAAAGACTTTGGTAGAAGTGTGGTTGCCCGCCTGATGGTCCTGGCGTCCTCGTCGGGAGATCAAAAGAGCGGTTTTTCTTTCGCAGCCTTTTTCAAATCTGGGAGAGTTCCGATGTCAACGTATTTCCCCAAGCAGGGGGAAATTGTGCGCAAGTGGTACGTCGTGGATGCAAACGGGCAGACGCTCGGGCGCCTGGCTTCGCAGGTGGCACGCATCCTTATGGGAAAAGAAAATCCGCGATATACCCCATTTATCGATGCAGGGGATCATGTCATCGTGATCAATGCGGAGAAGATTCGCACCACCGGCATGAAGGCGGAGAGCAAGGTTTACCAGCGCTATACCGGTTATCCGGGCGGATTGCGGACTGAGGAATACAAGAAACGGCTCGTGCGTAAGCCCGAAGCGATTGTGGAAGACGCGGTGCGGCGGATGCTGCCCAAGAACAAGCTGGCGGCGCATATGTTGTCGAAGTTGAATGTGTACAGAGGCGACAAGCATCCGCATCAGGCGCAGCAGCCGCAGGACTATAAGTTGGAAGTTCGGGAGTACAAGCCGCGGAAAGCGGCGGTTTCGTAAGCAGGGCGAGCAGATTCTTCGCGTCGCTCGGCACGGCAAGAGTTGAGAGGCGGGGCTGGTATTAAGCTTCGCTCAGAATGACAAGATGATGAGATCTCCGCTTCTGGTTCAGCTAGAAGCTAGGAGCCAGGAGCTAAGAGCTAAATGGCAGAGTTGGTTCAATACTATGGAACGGGACGCCGCAAAACGGCGATTGCCCGCGTTTATCTTCGTCCAGGCAATGGAGACTTCAAGGTCAACGGACGCGCGTTCGAGGAGTACTTTGTGACTCCGGCGCAGCGGTCGGCGGCGAAGGCTCCGCTGGCATCTTCGGATACGGCTGCTTCGTTCAATGTTATCGCCAGCGTGCTTGGCGGTGGCGTTCGTGGTCAGGCCGATGCAGTGAAACTAGGAATCGCCCGCGCGCTGATGCAGTTCAATGCCGAGTTGCGCAAGAAGCTGAAGTCGGATGGCTATGTCAGCCGCGACTCGCGTGGTAAAGAGCGCAAGAAGTATGGCCAAAAGGGCGCTCGCAAACGCTTCCAGTTCTCGAAGCGGTAACTTGTGTAGAGACGTTGCTTGCAACGTCGCTTGCCGGCGGAGGCAGGCCGATTCGTGATAGCGAGACGTAGAAAGCTACGTCTGTACGAAAGTTCTTCTTAGGTGTTCAATTCTTCCGTGCCTCGCGGCGCGGGGACGGAATGGCAATCCCGAGCGGGACTTTACGCGAAGGATGCAGACTAAACAGGAGGTTCATTGGCTACCATTACCATGAAGGAGTTGCTCGAAGCGGGTGTTCACTTCGGGCATCAGACGAAGCGCTGGAATCCCAGGATGAAGGAATACATCTTCGGAGAGCGCAACGGGATTTACATCATCGATTTGCAGAAGACGCTCAAGATGTTCAAGGAGGCGTCGAAGTTTGTGCAGGATCTGGCGGCCGACGGGAAGATCGTTCTCTTCGTGGGTACGAAGCGCCAGGCGCAGGATGCGATCGCCGAAGAGGCGACGAAGTGTGGCGGGTTCTACATCAACCAACGCTGGCTCGGTGGACTGCTCACCAACTGGGTTACGGTGCAGAAATCGGTGAAGCGGCTGAAAGAACTCGACGAGATGGCCACGGATGGCCGCTACGAGCTGCTGCCGAAGAAAGAAGTCATTAAGCTCGAACGCGAGCGCAAGCATCTGCAGGCCAACTTGGCCGGCATCAAGAATATGAACCGCCTGCCCGACGCGATCTTTGTGATCGATTCGAATAAGGAGCAGATTGCGGTGCGCGAGGCGCGCAAGCTGGGCATCCCGGTCGTAGCGGTGGTCGATACCAATTGCGACCCCAGCGAAGTGGATTACGTAATCCCTGGCAACGACGATGCGCTGCGGGCGATCCGGCTGTTCACATCGAAGATATCGGAATCGATTGCGGAAGGCGCGCAGCTGATGACCGACAAGCAGATCGCTGACCTGAACGCAAGTGTTGGCGAGGCACAGCAGGCGGAGAACGCCGCGGTTGAACCTCCCGTGGAGGGTGCCACCGACGCCAGCGGAGCTTATTCGGTGGATGGCGAAGATATCAGCATGGAAGAAGTGCTGGGTCCGGGAACGCATAAGAAGCCCGTCGCGACCGAAGAGGCGGACGTTCCGAAGGTGGAGAGCCAGACTGTTTAGGCACTTCCGAGCTACGAGTCGCGAGTACCGAGAAAACCGGGCATTGAGATAGACCCGCGCGGGTCGTCCGGCGCGGGTCGTTGTTTCTGTAGAGACGTTGCTTGCAACGTCTCCTGCCGATATCGGCAGATCAACATGTGGCAAGAAGAGACGTAGCAAGCTACGTCTCTACGAAGGAATTCCATTTATGGGTACTACTACGGTGAATATTTCAGCGGCACAAGTGAAGGACCTCCGAGAGAAGACCGGGGCTCCGATGATGGATTGCAAGCAGGCGTTGACCGAAGCCAAAGGCGACATGGAACAGGCAGTCGTGATCCTGCGGAAGAAGGGTGTTTCGGTGGCGGCGAAGAAGGCAACGCGCGTGACGAGCGAAGGGTCGGTGGCGAGCTATATTCACGCCGGCGGGAAAATTGGTGTGCTCGTCGAGGTGAACTGCGAGAGCGATTTCGTGGCGCGAACCGAGGACTTCAAAGAACTGGTGCATGACATCGCGATGCACATTGCGGCCAGTGATCCGAAGTACGTCCGCAAGGAAGACGTTACGGAAGCCGACTTCAAGCGCGAGAAGGAGATTTTCCTCGCGCAGGCGATCGCCAGCGGCAAGCCGCAGAATATTGCCGAGAAGATGGTGACCGGCAAGATGGAGAAGTTCTATGAGGAAGTCTGCTTGCTGGAGCAGCCTTTCATCAAGGATCAGACCATCTCCATCAGGCAGCTGATTGCGACGAAGATTGGCAAGCTGGGCGAGAACATCGCAGTGCGCCGTTTCGCGCGGTTCAAGGTTGGGGACGCGGGCGAAACCGTCGCCATCACGAAACCTACAGAGCCTAAAGCTGAGTAATTCGGGCGCCCTTCGGGGCGCCTTTTTTAGTTTATGCTGTCGATGTCGCGGGCGGTACTTCCGCAACATAGCCGGCGAGACGCGGGCGCTACCAAATGACGACTCCTGCCTTCAAACGCATTCTGCTTAAGCTGTCCGGTGAGGCCCTGGCCGCAAACCAGGGCTTCGGGATTGACAACGAGCGTATCCACGAGATCGCAGCGGAAATCGCCGATGTCCACAAGGTTGGCGTTCAGATGGCAATTGTGGTGGGCGGAGGCAACTTCTTCCGCGGCGTCGCCGATCAGGCCAAGGACATGGATCGCGTGTCGGCCGATCACATGGGCATGCTCGCCACCGTCATCAACGCCCTCGCACTGCAGGATGCGCTCGAGAAGCAGCATGTTTATACGCGTGTGCAGACAGCGATTGAGATGAATCAGGTGGCTGAGCCGTTTATTCGGCGGCGTGCAATCCGGCATCTCGAGAAGGGACGCGTTGTAATCTTCGCTGGCGGGACAGGCAATCCGTACTTCTCAACCGATACGGCGGCATCGCTGCGCGCGATGGAGATCAAGGCCGACGCGATCTTGAAAGCCACGAAGGTCGATGGCATCTATGACGCGGATCCGATGAAGGTCAGCGGCGCCACGAAGTTCAACACGATCACCTACATGGAAGTGCTCAAGCTGGGCCTCAAAGTGATGGATTCGACCGCAATCAGCCTGTGCAAAGATAACGATCTGCCGATTGTGGTCTTCAGCTTGAATCAGTACGGAAATATTCGGCGGGTTGTGATGGGCGAGAAGATCGGATCCATGGTGTGCGCCTGATAAACGCAGAAGATTAAGAAGTCAGAATGAAGAAGTGAGGCCCGTGTGACGCTGGTTTCAATTCTGCATTCCCGCTTCTAGCTTCTGCACTCTCTTTTTGCGGGTTTATAATTCGGAGTTTTGAGTTTGTAGCTGGACGGAGCTGAAATCATGGCCACAATGGCGTCAATTGCTGGGCTGAAAGATACATACGCGCAACTGAAGACGCGCATGGACAAAGGGGTTGAAGATTTCCGCAAAGCCATGGCGGCAACCCGCACCGGACGCGCTTCGGTGCACATGCTCGACAACGTGACCGTGGATGCCTATGGCGCTCAAATGCCGTTGAATCAGGTGGCGCAGGTGCACGCGCCAGAAGCGCAGCTGATCACGGTGCAACCATTCGACCCTTCGCAGTTGGGTGCAATTGAGAAGGCGATTCGTGCCGGAGATCTTGGTCTAAATCCGATGAACGACGGGAAGATGATCCGCGTACCCGTTCCTCCGCTAACCCAGGAACGGCGGCAAGACATGGTGAAGCATCTGCATAGGATCCTGGAAGAGCACCGCACCGCTATCCGCAACATTCGTCGTGATGGCAATGACGCTATCAAGAAGGCTCTCAAAGACAAGAAGATCACTGAGGACGACGAGAAGCGATCCCTCGATGAAATTCAGAAGCTGACCGACAACGAGATCAAGAAGATGGAAGAGATGAGCAAGGCGAAGGAAAAGGAAGTCTTGGAGTTGAAGTAGATAGCTATGGTATCGATTGTCGCGAGGAAAAGAATCAGAACCCGCGCCGTTTGAAAACGGAGTGGGTCACTCCACTTCTATCATCACAGCCCCTCGACAGCCGAAGGCGGCTGTCGCCACATACCCCGTATAATCGATGGACTATGAAGAAGGTCGTTCGTGCCGCGTGTCCGCATGACTGTCCCGACGCCTGTGGCGTTTTGATTACCGTTGAGGATGGGCGGGCGACGAAGATTCAGGGCGATCCGGAGCATCCGGTAACGCGCGGATTCTTGTGCGCCAAGGTGGCCAAGTATCTTGACCGGGTGTATTCGCCGGACCGGGTGCTGTATCCGATGCGGAGAATCGGACCCAAAGGACCCGCCGCTTTCGCGGGGGATGCGGGCATGAGTGCCCGCGCCACACAAGAGGGGGGCTTCACTCCGCGGGCAGCTTCAAAGTCGAGTTGGCAGCGCATTTCCTGGGATGAGGCGTTGGACGAGATTGCGTCACGGTTTCGATCCATCGCGGCCGAGTTCGGGAGCGAGGCCATTTTGCCTTACTCGTACGGCGGAACACTTGGTGCTCTGAACAGTGCGTCGATGGACCGCCGTTTTTTTCATCGGCTCGGAGCGTCTCAGTTGGATCGAACAATCTGTTCGGCGGCCGGAGAGGCTGGACTGAAATCCGTCCTGGGCGCGAAACTTGGGACCGAGCCTGAGCAGTTCCGGCATTCGAAGTACATCATCGCGTGGGCCTCGAACATTCACGCCAACAACGTGCATTTGTGGCCGTTCATCGTGGAGGCACGGCGGAACGGCGCGAAGCTAGTGGTGATCGATCCCTACCGCACGCGGACGGCAGAATGCGCCGACTGGTATTTGCCTATCAATCCTGGTACCGATGCGGCTCTCGCACTCGGCATGATGCAGGTGATTATTGGCGAGCAGCTTTACGATGCGGACTACGTTTCAAAATACACACTCGGCTTCGAGCAACTGCGAGAGAAGGTGAAGGAGTATACGCCGGAGGGAGTGGCCCAGTGGACGGGAATCGCCGCAGAAGACGTAAAGATGCTGGCGCGGGAGTACGCGACGGTAAGGCCAGCCGTGATCCGATTGAACTATGGCGTCCAGCGCTCCGAGGGCGGAGGAATGGCGACGCGGACCGTTTGCATGCTGCCGTGCATCACGGGATCGTGGAAGGAAGTCGGAGGTGGGTTGCAGATGTCCCTCAGTGGCGCAGCGGATCTCAATGCAGGGGCACTCAAACGTGAGGATCTGATGAACACCGCGCTCTTGCGCTCCGCGCGGACTCTGAACATGGTGGAGCTGGGTCGTATTCTCAATGAGGTTGATGACCCGCCGGTGAAGGCTCTGTTTGTTTACGGCTCGAATCCGGCAGCGGTTTGCCCCAATCATCGCGAAGTCGTCCGGGGGCTGAAGCGTCCGGATCTGTTTACGGTCGTGCACGAACAGTTCTTTACCGACACGACCGACTATGCCGACATCGTTCTGCCAGCTACGACATTCTTCGAACACAAAGATGTGCAGAAGGCGTACGGGCACTATTACGTGCAGGTTTCCAACCAGGCGATTGAGCCATTGGCTGAATGTCGGTCGAACGTTGACACGTTTCGGGCTCTCGCGAAGCGAATGGGATTTCAGGAACCGTGCTTTGACGAGAGCGTTGACGACATGATTGATCTGGCGCTTGAGTCACCGGATCCCTGGATGGAAGGCATGGATCGAGACAGGCTGGAACGTGGTCCGGCGCGGTTGAAGTTGCCGGTTGTCAAAGGTGCCGACCTTCGCTTGGCCGGACAGGGAAAGGCGGCTGCTCCCGCATACTTCCTGCCGTTTGCGAATGGGGGATTCCGCACTTCGTCAGGGAAAGCGGAGCTTTATTCGGAAGCGTTGAAGGCGCAGGGACTCGATCCGGTTGCTGACTTTATTCCTCCGGGTGAGTCGCGTCATGCCGAGCATCGCCGACTCCCCCTCGAACTGCTGGCACGCAAGGCGGATAACTTTCTGAACTCGACATTTTCAAACTTGCCTTCGATTCAGGAGATGGAAGAGCCGGGGCTGCTCGAAATTTCCAAGTGCGATGCGCAAACGCGTGGCATTGCCGAAGGGGATCGCGTACGAGTGTTCAATCAGCGGGGCGACATTTTGCTGAAAGCTCGAGTGGATGGCAAAGTGCAGGCCGGAGTTGTCTCAGCAACTTTGAATTGGGCGAAGATGACGCCCGGTTTCCAAAGCATCAACAGCTTAACCTCAGAAAAACTTACCGACATGGGCAACTCGGCCACGTTTTATTCCGTCTTGGTTGAGGTAGAGAAGATCAGTGGCGCCGCTGCCGGTGATTAGTGCCCGTATGAACAACACCCTGTGACTGAAGCGACCGCGAGATTGTTCACTAGAGTCGCGATTTTGGACGCTATTCCGTGATGTACCGTATAATTGCAGTTTTCTTACATCCCAGAGGCTGAGGTCGTAGCGATTCCGTTTCGCTTTCATTCGGAGAACCTTGTTGTGCCCAAGCGCGCTTGCGTTCCCGGAGCCGCGCTCGTGCCATGTCGTTCATTACATTCAATTTGCATGCAAGTGAGGGCGCGCGCCGTGGCTTTCAGCGCGTTGCTCGGGCTCTTATTGATCGCCTTGATCGCCTTCTTGATCGCCTTCGCAAGCGTCGCGTTGGCTCAAAACGACGTTATCTCCGAGATCTACCCTACCGGCAACCGCCGCATCCCCGCTGAGACCATCAAGGCCCGCATCTTCACCAAGGCCGGGGACGTGTACGACGAGGCTTCCCTCGAGCGAGATTTCAACTCGCTGTGGAATACGGGTTACTTCGAGGACATTAAGTTCCTGCGAGAGCAGACGCCGAAGGGCTGGCGCATCATCGTGCAGGTCAAAGAAAAGCCGACGATCCGGACGATCGACTACCTGGGAGCCAGTTCAGTTTCGAACAGCGATATCTTGGATCGCTTCAAGCAAGACAAGGTCGGGCTGGTTGTAGAAAGTCAATATGATCCGACCCGCATCAAGAAGGCAGAAAACTCAATCAAGCAATTGCTGTCGGAGCACGGACGTCAGTTTGCAACGGTCAAGACCGAGGTCCGGCAGATTCCTCCTGCGGCTGTCGGAATTACATTTGTCGTGAAGGAAGGCCCGAAGGTCAAGGTCGGCAAGATCAAGTTTGAGGGTAACAACCATATCAAGACCCGCGTGCTGCGGTCGGCGATGAAGAATCTGCGTCCTGTTGGCGTCCCGCATTCGATCTTCCTGGAGAACCTTTTCGCGAGAACGTACGACGCCACGAAGCTTGAGGAAGATACGGAACGCGTCCGGGCTGAGTACCAGAACCGTGGATACTTCAAGGTGATCGTCAGCGACCCTAAGACCGAAATCCACGATACCGGTCATAAGGGCTTCCATATCCCGCTGCTGATCCCGGGACCAGGGAAGGCGGTCGACATCACCATGCCGATCCAAGAAGGCGATCAGTACCGCTTGGGCAAGATCACTTTCAAGAACAACAAAGCGATCACCAATACGGACGCTTTGCGCTCGATGTTCCCGCTCAAAGACGGGGAGATCTTCAGCCGCGAGAAGATTGCGAAAGGGCTGGAGAATCTCCGCAAAGCTTACGGTCAGTACGGGTACATCAACTTCACACCGGTTCCATCGACTACCTTCGACGATGAGAAGAAGATCGCCAATCTCGAAATCGATGTGGACGAAGGCAAGCAGTTCTATGTACGGCGCATCGAGTTCCAGGGGAACACGACAACTCGCGATAAGGTAATCCGCCGAGAATTGGCTTTGGAGGAAGGCGGAATTTATAACTCGCACTTGTGGGAGTTGAGCCTACTCCGCTTGAATCAGCTGTCCTACTTCGATCAGCTTAAGCCCGATGACCCGAACGTGACCGACAGGAAGCTGGACGAGAAGAATGGCTTGGTCGATTTGACTCTCAAGGTGAAGGAAAAGGGCAAGAACAGCATCGGACTGAACGGCGGAGTGAGCGGGTTGGAGGGCGCATTCATTGGTCTTAACTACTCGACCAACAACTTCCTGGGACGCGGCGAGACGCTGCAGGTGCAGGTCAGCCTGGGAAACCTGGCGCGCAGCGTGCTATTCGGGTACACGCAGCCGTACATGTTCGACCGGCCGTTGCAGTTCGGGTTTACTGTATTCGGCAACAAGGTCAATTACAACCAGGCGCGCCAGCTCTCGATATTCAGCGGGCAGACGCTGAATCTCTCGTCCGCAATTCTCCAGAACCTGCAGAACTACTCGCAATCGAGCGTTGGCTTCACAACTTCGTTGAGCTACCCGCTGCGGCGGTCTTTCAAGCGCCTGGGAATCACTTACTCGCTGGACCGATCGACCTTACTGCCATTGAGCACAGCATCGAAGACCCTGTTCGACTTCATTGCGTTTCGGGGCATCTCCGGGCCCAACGCCGTGAATGGAATCATCACGAGCAAGATCTTTCCGAACTTCTCATTCAACACTCTAGACAGCGGCATCTCCCCGCACAGTGGACATCAGATGACGGTGGGTGCGGAATTCGCCGGATTGGGCGGGACGGTACGATCGATTCGACCGGTCATTCAGTACAAGCAGTTTATTCCGGTGCAGAACCGGCGCAATGCGATCGGGTTGAACGTGAGCGGATCTTACATCAGCGGCTTTGGCGGGCTGGTCGCGCCTCCGTTCCAGCGTTTCTACATGGGCGGCGAAAATGACATCCGCGGCTTCGATATCCGGTCGATCTCGCCGGTTGCATTCCTGCCCAGCGCGAACGCGGTTACGCTGACCAATCCCGATGGCACGGCTGTTCTCAAGGATCCTTCGAACCCGCGGCTGGGTGCGTGGACGATCCCGGTTCCAGTGGACCAGATTGTATTTCCGGGCGGCGACCTGAGTGTGTGGACGAACCTCGAATATCGCTATACGATTGCCGGCCCGGTAGCGATCGTCCCATTTGTGGATACAGGAATTGATCCGATCATTCGCCGCTCACAGTTGCAGATCGCAAATGCGCAGTACAACCAGGTGATCAGCACTCCGTTCGGCTGTCCGCAGCTCGATGCGGGATTCAATTGCGTGGGCGGCAAGGTTCTGAGCCCTACGCCGGCCCAGTACCTGCAGGTGTTGAGTGCAAGCAATTGGAAGCCGCGGGTTTCTACGGGACTTGAGCTGCAGATGTTCTTGCCGGTGATCAATGCGCCGTTCCGCATCTATTGGGCGTATAACCCTTTGCGGCTGGACAACGAGGCAACTCCGCCGATTCCGATTCAGCGCAGTATGTTCCCGGCGGGCGCGGCGGGTGACTACACTTACCATCAAGCCGTAAACGCGTTTGCTCCTAATTTCCTGCTCCGCGAGCCGCGAAAGACGTTTCGCTTCACCGTGGCCACAACGTTCTAGTACAGCCTGTGGCAGCGGATATGAACCGGCAGCGAGCAGAAAGGCGGTTTGACTGGCTCAGACGGGGATCACTATAATGTTGTCTGATCCACGCCATCTAGGACTTTGTTTTTGGGGAGTGGACGGCACGTCTGTACGCCTGGCGTGTGGAGCTGGCTATCAAGCACGCCTTTTCCGATGGCGGCCGCTACCGCGACGGAAACCTCATTCAGTGCGGCCCAGCGTTGAATGAAGAAGCAATCTGAGAGCGAGATTCGAAAAGTTCATTCCCGGAACCATGTTCCAAGGAGTTCAACCGAGACAATGAAAAGCAAGTTTGTACGTGTTCTTCTGGCTGGTGCGGTCACGTTCGCATTTTCCGCATTCGCCCAAACCGGTGGTGCCGCAGCTCCGTCGAGTCCGGCTACTACGGCTGCAGCAACTCCACCCGCAAGTTCCAACAACGTACCCGCTTCGATTTCGATGACGGGGACCAAGGTAGGCGCCATCAACATCGAAGGCGCGATCTTCGGCAGCAACGAAGGGCAGAAGGAAGTCCAGACTCTTCAGAAGAAGTTTGAGCCCAAGCAGTCTGAGCTGAAGCAGCAGAATGACGAGCTGGAATCGCTGAAAAAGCAGCTCAACACACAGGGCGACAAGCTGAACGAGGACGCAGCGGCAAGTCTGAAAAAGCAGATCGAAACCAGACAGAAGAGCTTCGACCGCTCTGTACAGGATGCCCAGGAAGAATTCGGCAGCCAGCAGCAGGAAATCGCTGGTAAGATCCTGCAGAAGATGGCTCCCATGATCATGAAGTATGCCCAGCAGAATGGGTTCGGCATGATCGTCGACACCTCGAAGCCGTGGCCGCAGAGCCCGATCCTGGTAGCAGGGGAAGGTGTTGATATCACGAAAGCCGTAGTTGATCTGTACAACGCACAGTCCGGTGTTGCTGCTCCAGCATCTACCGGCGCGAAGCCCGTGCTTCCTAAGCCGACTAGTGGTGCGGCGAAACCTGCTGCTCCGAAGTCGACTGAGCCCGCAAAGTAAGCTAGCGACGGACACCTCGAGTGTCCTGAAAGTTCCAACAGGCCGCGTGAAAGCGCGGCCTTTTTTTCTTGTGAAGTCAGCGCCGGTGCGCGCTCCCATGGTGTCCATTTCAGCAAACGTACTCTGACTGGAGGACGCCATGTTTGCAGAGAGCACGCTAGAAACTCCATGGGCCCAAGGCACCCACCGTGGCTGGACGACGTTGACTTCGTTCGGCCTGCAAATACTCTTCATTGGAAGTTTGCTGATCTTCCCGCTGCTGAGAACGATCGGCATTCCCCTAGCGCGGACGGTTCCGACCCCCATCACGATGGGAAGATCGGATCCGGGGCCAATTCGAACCGCGGACCCCTACCACATTTCGGCCGTGGCGATTGTTGCTCATCATGGCCGAATTATGGCGCCGACTCGTAGTCCCGGGACTATTGCGAGAGAAGGGGAGAGTTCCGCCTCCGATCTCTACGGCGATGATCGTTTTCCGCCGGACATTGGACCGTCCTTTGGCCCTCCGGCAGACATTCCGATACCGGTCAACGGGACGCACCCGGTCATGCCGAAGCCCGCGATGACCACAAAGCCCACGTTGAAAACGTCAACTATGCTGCAAGGCAGCCTGATCCGGCGCGTAGAACCGGCTTATCCGCCATTGGCCAGGTCGGCGCGCATTCAAGGGCCGGTGGTGCTTGAGGCAGTCATCGGGAAAGATGGAACCATGCAGCACCTGCAGTTGGTGGCGGGCCATCCGATGCTGGTGTCCGCAGCCGTCGAAGCTGTCCGGCAGTGGCGCTACCGGCCATACATCCTGAACGGCGAGGCGATCGAAGTGGAGACGCAGATCACGGTCAACTTCGTTCTGGCGAATTAGTCTGGTGCCTAAAGGCTGCGGGAGTAATCCCTGCGTAACCTCGGCGCCCACGTCGATCCCGCTATAATCGCGAAAGTGGCTACGACAGCAGAGATTCTGAGCAGGGTGGCGACGCGTCCGACATGGGCAGACGTTTCACTGATCGCTTTGCGGCAAAACTTTCGCACGGTGCAAAAGCATGTCGGCACGGCGGTGACCGTGTGCGCCGTGGTGAAGGCCGATGCATACGGACACGGTGCAGTGGAATGCTCGCGTGCGCTGGAGACCGAAGGAGCGCGCTGCCTTGGCGTAACTTCGCTTGATGAAGCCATTCCTCTGCGCGATGCGGGCATTCGAGCCAACATCCTGCTCATGACCGGATTCTGGCGAGGCGAAGAGACCGAGATCGTGCGGCTGCGTCTCACTCCGACCGTGTGGGAACCCTGGCAGATTGACTCGCTCGAAAAAGCGGCGGTGGACCTGGGCGTGACGCAACATCCGGTCCATCTGAAAGTAGATAGCGGCATGGGCCGCCTCGGAGCCGCAGTCGAACAACTTCCGGTGGTTCTGAAATCGCTGAGCGCAGCGGAGCATCTACAACTTGAAGGGTTGTCCACCCATCTTGCCGATTCCGAGGTGATGGACGCGCCGTCGGTTGCGGAGCAGGAACGCAGGTTCGATCTCGCCCGGAAGATGGTTGGTGAAGCGGGATTGCAGCCGTCGCTCGTTCACATGGCGAACACCGGCGCCGTGATCTCCCGCCGTGAGACGTGGAATACGATGGTGCGGCCTGGTGTTGCGTTGTATGGGTATTACCTGCCATTCCAAAGAGCGGGCAGAGAAGTGAGCGGCGGCACCTTGCGGCTCCCGGTCAAACCGATTCTTACCTGGAAGACACGTATTCTTTCATTACGCAGCTTCGGAGCGAATCAGGCGCTCGGGTACGGCGGCACCTACGTGACGAAGGCTCCCGCGCATGTGGCAGTTCTTCCGGTCGGCTATGCGGATGGGTACAACCGGCAGCTTTCGAACCAAGGACGCGTTATCGTCCGCGATCACTACGCCCCGATCGTCGGAAGAATCTCGATGGATCTGACGCTGGTGGATGTGACCGGAATTCCGGGGGTGGGCGTAGGCGATGAGGTCATCCTTCTCGGGTCGAGTGATGGCCTCAACGTTGACGCGCTCGAACACGCCGATTTGGCTAACAGCACTCCTTACGAAATTCTCTGCAATATCTCCAAACGAGTTCCGAGGCGGTATCCAAGCGTAGTTTGATTCGTCAGGCTCACTTTGCTCGCCGACTAGGAACGCCCACTCACACCTTATTGCCCGCTGCTGACTGCAATATGCTGCCGTTGAATGCATGTGTCGGAGACTTTGTGCTTTAGCTTGTTAGACTTAAGGGTTCAAAATGCCTTCCCGCTACGCACAGTGGATGTATGACTGGGAGCACCGGCTTACCTCGGTGGACAATAACCGTGTGGTCCGTCCGCTGGATTGGGGTGTGGAATTTGCCCGGAACTGGCCCTGTCGCAACGGCAACCATCCGGGTGAGTTGGCGCAAAATCCCGAGAAGTTTTTTCTGGAATACAACCAGCGCATCGTCGCAGCCAGTGACGAGTTCTACTCGTACGCACCACCTACCGACTACCGGGTGGAAGTGCGTGAGGTGCAGGTCTTCTCGACACGAGAGGTTCCCGATCCGAAACTCGAGGCGAAGGTCGAGGGGACCTCTGGTGAGTTTTTGAGATTCGCCTCACCAGTGAAGACACCCTATTCTGAAAACAACGTGGTTAACGCGCGATGGTTTCCAGCACGCGGACGCCGCGCGATTGTGCTGCTGCCCCATTGGAACTCTGACGCGATCTCATACGTGAGCCTCTGCCGCGTTTTTAACCTAATGGGAATTGCGGTGCTGCGATTGAGTATGCCGTATCACGATATCCGTATGCCGGCTGAAATAAAGCGCGCTGACTTCGCGGTTTCGGCGAACATCGGGCGCACGCTGGATGCCGTGCGGCAGGGCGTAATCGATATTCGCTGCTGCCTCGACTGGCTGGAACAGCAGGGATACTCGCAGCTTGGAGTTGTCGGCACAAGTCTGGGCTCGTGCTATGCATTTATCGCGGCGGCACATGATCCGCGGATCCGCGTCGCAGCGTTCAATCATGCTTCTACCTATTTCGCCGATGTCGTGTGGCACGGGCAATCGACGCGCCACATCCGGCAGGGCATCGAGCAGCAGATCGACCTTGAGGAACTGCGCAAGGTTTGGCTCGCGATAAGCCCGATGGCTTACTTCGAGCAGTTCGCGCGCTGGCCGAAGAAGTCGCTGATTATTTACGCGGCGTACGATCTAACGTTTCTACCGGAATTCTCGCGCGACGTGGTGAACCAGTTTGAGCGGCATGGACTTAACCACAAGGTCATCGTGCTGCCATGCGGGCACTATACCACTGGAGAGACTCCTTACAAGTACATGGATGGCTGGCACCTGGCGTCGTTCCTGCGGACGGCGTTTTGAAGGGCCATAAGCACAAAGGGCACGAAGGTTCACGAAGGAAACTGGAACTTGCATTTCCTTCGTGAACCTTCGTGCCCTTTGTGGTCGTCGCAGTTAGAATGTATCTGGCCATCGGATCCGCACGGGCAGACCCACGAAATCAGGAAAACGAGATGAAGAACTCCGCGATGTACCGTCCGCTGTACGAAGCCGACCCGCAGATCGCCGCCGCGATTGACAACGAAACTCGCCGCCAGCATGAAGGCTTGGAACTAATTGCCTCCGAGAACTTTGTCAGCGAAGCTGTGCTCGAAGCTGCGGGATCGGTGTTTACCAACAAGTACGCTGAAGGGTATCCCGGCAAGCGTTATTACGGCGGATGCGAGTTTGCGGACATCATTGAGAATCTGGCGCGTGATCGGGCGAAGCAGCTGTTCGCCGCCGAGCATGCGAATGTTCAGCCTCATGCAGGGTCACAGGCCAACATGGAGGCGTATGCCGCTGTGTTGCAGCCGGGCGACACGATTCTTGGGNTGAACCTTGCGCATGGTGGTCACCTGACGCATGGACATCACCTGAATTTCTCGGGCAAGACTTACAAGATCATTCCCTACGGCGTCACGAAAGAGTCCGAGACCATCGACTACGATGAACTGGAGAAGATCGCCGACCGGGAGCGCCCGAAGCTGATCATTGGCGGAGGCAGCGCATACCCGCGAATCATCGATTTCGTGCGCATGCGCCAGATCGCCGACAAGGTTGGGGCTCTGTATCTCGTCGACATGGCGCATTTCGCCGGATTGGTCGCCGGTGGCGCGCATCCGTCTCCGGTACCGCACGCTCACATTGTTACCTCAACCACGCACAAGACGCTCCGGGGACCTCGGTCGGGAATGATCCTCTCCAAGGCGGAATTTGCCCAGGCGATCGATAAAGTAGTATTCCCCGGAATGCAGGGCGGTCCGCTCGTTCACATCATGGCTGCGAAGGCCGTTTGCTTCCAAGAGGCAATGCAAGCCGAGTTCCGCGATTATGCCCGCCAGATTGTAGCCAATGCGAAGGTGCTGGCGCAGTCCCTTGCGGAAGAAGGCTTCCGCATCATCTCGGGAGGCACCGATACGCACCTCATGCTCGTGGACGTGTTCTCGAAGGGCATGCTGGGCAGCGAAGCCGAAAAAGCTCTGGGCGAGGCAGGGATCACTGTGAATAAGAATGCGATTCCGTTCGATACAAATCCGCCGATGAAGCCGAGCGGCATTCGCGTGGGTACTCCGGCGCTTACGACGCGCGGCATGAAGGAGAACGAAATGCGCCAGATCGGCCGCTGGATCGCCGAGTCGCTGCTGCATCGGAGTGACGCTGCAGTTCTTTCGAAAGTTCGCCGGCAGGTGCTGGAGTTATGCGAAACGTTTCCGCTCTATGCCGAACGGCGCGCCAAAGCGCAGGCAGAAGTGCGAGCGTAATTCCGTTGGGTACCCGGTGTTCCGTATGATTAAATTCCATCGGTGAAAATCGCGATCGATGTCCGGCGGATGACGGAGTTCGGCATCGGCACCTACATCCGAAACGTGGTACGCACTCTGGGACGGGTGGACCACGAGAATACCTACTTTCTTCTGGGCCCCCCTGCGAAGGTGCAGGAGATCGGACCCCTGCCCCCTAATTTCCACACGGCACCCCTGGTTGCGCCTGAGCGTTCGCTTAAGGGCTTCATGGAATTTCGCGAAGCTTTAAAAAACACTGGCTGCGACCTGGCGCACATTCCCAATCTTTTTTCCGTTCCGCGAATGCTGCCGTGTCCGTACGTGATGACGGTTCATGACATGCTCGAGCATATGTCGCGAGCGCGCCAGCAGACTGGCTTCTGGAGTGCCTGGCATCTGCAGATGACGCGGAGGGTGCTGCGCGGCGCCGCGAGAATTTTCGCAGTTTCAAATTTCACGCGAGCTGAGGTCGAGAAGCTGTTTGGAATTTCTCCGGGCCGGATCGAAGTCGTGTATAACGCGATCGACGAACGATTTCTGAGGGGACATGCCAGTGCTGCCGACCGCGAACTCATCGCCCAACGCTATCAGGTCACATATCCATTTCTGCTTTATGCTGGACGAATCAGCCCGCACAAGAACGTTGTCCGGATGATCGAGGCATTTTCGGCGCTCAAGGCAGAGCTTGAGAAAGACCAACTCATTCCCGATCTGAAACTGATTATCATCGGCGATGACCTATCGGGAAATCCGGATCTGCGCAGAACCGTGGTGCGAAGCGGCGTGCAGAACGACGTCCGCTTCCTAGGATTTATTCCGATTGAGTTCCTGAGGATCTTCTACGACGAGGCGAAGATCTTCGTCTTCCCGTCTTTGTACGAGGGATTCGGATTGCCTCCACTGGAAGCGATGGCGCACGGGACTCCGGTGATTACTTCGAACGTGTCATCCTTGCCGGAGGTGGTCGGAAACGCCGCCGTGCTGGTGAATCCCGAAAACGTTTTTGAGATTAAGCGCGCGCTTTACCGCGTGCTCACCGACCCGCCGCTGCGTGATCGAATGAAGGAGCGTGGGTACAAGCAGGCGATGCGATTCTCGTGGGAGACATCGGTCCGGCGCGTGCTGGATGTTTATTGCGAGATTGCAGAAAACAAGCGCGTAGCCGCAAGCAGCAAGGCTGCAGTCTAGACGTACGTCAACTGATCCGAAGTGAACGGCCGAAGGGCCGCAGCGGTTACTTAACTAAGGGCTGGCCTGGAGACGTGATAGAGAGCTTGTGCAATTTGGCCGTTAGGCGGGAACGGTCTGCGTCGGTTGTGGCAGCGGCAAGGCGTTTGCGCAGCTGAACGATTTTTTCTTTGCGAGTACGGCGCCGGCGAATCTCCGGCCGGCGGCTAGGTGCGGACATGTAGTTCTCCTGAGCTTGAATTCGTAACTCCGCGACTCCAGAACTGTGCCACGGGCGACGTGCTGAAATTATAGACAGTAGAACACTTGTGCGCAAAGCCCGGTGCAGTGCCAGCCCCAGTGTGCAGCGTTCCAACAGACAGTCTCAGACCGAACCTGCGCGAGTTCCCCAGTTGTGTAAGTCAGTTTTGTGAGTCTGATACAAACACGATTCCTCGCGGGGAGGAAGCATCATTTGCTTTGTAGTGGCATACTGATGCACGAGCGGTGAGTAGAGTCGTTCTACGCCGCGTCACTGTATGCCAGCTCCAGTCAAACCCGCGGAAGTAGATATCAAACCGCTGCAACGCGATCCCACACCTATTCGCATCCTCGCGGCTGACGACCAAGAGCACATTCTCGAAGCCCTCGATCTCTTGCTGCGGCCTCAAGGTTATCGTGTCGACAAAGTTCGATCTCCGGCTGTAGTGCGCGAGGCGCTTAGCACCACTTCATACGACGCCGTGCTGATTGATCTGAACTATACGCGCGACACGACCTCCGGCCAGGAAGGTCTCGATCTGCTTTCCGAGATCGTTGGTATGGATGCCACCATCCCTGTCATTGTGATGACGGCGTGGGCAAATGTCGAACTGGCCGTAGAAGCCATGCGCCGAGGCGCGCGCGACTTCGTTCAAAAGCCATGGGAGAACGATCGGCTGATTACAATCCTGCGGACGCAAGTGGAACTTCATCGCGCACTGCAGCACGCTGCCCGGCTCGAAGCAGAGAACCGTTTGTTGCGGGCCGAGGGCCGCCCGGAGTTTCTTGCGACCGCGCCCGCAATGCAACCCGTGCTGGACACCATCGCGCGGGTGGGCCCTTCCGATGCCAATGTGCTTATCACCGGCGAGCACGGGACGGGCAAAGAAGTGGTGGCGCAAACTTTGCATGCGCTGTCTGCTCGATCTTCACGGCCGCTGGTGGCAGTAAATACGGGTGCGATTCCAGACGGAGTTTTCGAGAGCGAGCTGTTCGGGCATGTCAAAGGCGCATTCACCGATGCTCGCACAGACCGCATTGGACGTTTTGAGCTGGCGGATGGCGGCACCATTTTCCTTGATGAGATCGGGAATGTTCCAATTCGTCAGCAGGCCAAGCTATTACGCGTTCTCGAGTCAGGCGAGATCGAACGCGTGGGCTCCTCACGCGCGCGCCGGATCGATGTGCGCGTGCTGTCGGCGACCAACGCCGATCTCCCCACCGCATGCGCGGCAGGACAGTTCCGTGAAGATTTGCTGTTTCGCCTGAATACGGTTGAGATCCGCGTTCCAAGTCTGCGGGAGCGTCGCGAAGACATCCCGGTACTCGCGGCGCATTTCCTGGCGCGTTATGCCGCTCGTTACCGACGTCCGGTGCAAAGGTTTGATCCCGCCGCGATCCAGGCGCTCCTGCAGTATTCCTGGCCAGGCAATGTTCGCGAACTGGAACACACTATTGAACGTGCGGTGCTGATGAGCCGTTCGCCGGAGATCCAGCCTGCGGATCTGTCTCTGAGTTCGCCACGTGCGCAAACGCAAAATCTGGAAGACCTCAGCCTCGAGGCGGTGGAGGCGGTGCTGGTTCGAAAAGCGTTGCAGCGCTTCCAAGGCAATGTCAGCCAGGCAGCTGAGGCGCTTGGGTTGAGCCGCGGCGCACTCTATCGACGGATGGAGAAGTATGGGGTCTAGCCCCACCTTGCGCGCATCGTCAAGAAAACGCGCCCGCCTTCTCTACGAAAATCGGATCAGTGTTTACGCCTTCCTGGTAGCCGTCCCAGGGCTTCTAGTCAGCGCGATCTTTGTCTGGCTGCAACCTTGGACGGTCGGAGCACGTCTTGCGCTAATTGCCGCCGAGTTGGTGGCATGGTGGCTGCTGGCCCTGGCCCTCCAGGAACAGACCACGCGTCCGTTGCAGACATTGGCTAACGTCATTGGCTCGCTTCGGGAGGAGGATTATTCCTTCCGCGCACGAAACGCAGCTCCCGATGACGCGCTCGGCGAGTTGTCGCTGGAGGTCAACGCACTGGCCGACATGCTCGCGAATGAGAAAGTGCGCACAATCGAGGCCACGGCGCTTCTGCAAAGAGTCGTCGATGAGATCGACGCTCCTCTGTTCGCCTTCGATCCAGCGTCAAATTTGCGGCTGGTGAATCCAGCCGGAGAACATTTACTCCGGCAGACCAAGACGCGCGTGCTCGGCCGTAACGTGAAAGAACTTAGCCTCCATCAATGTCTCACGGCTGAGAACGAGAGTGTGGTGGAGCTTAACGTGGACGGGTCGCAGGCCCGCTGGCTGCTTCGACGGAGTTCGTTCCGGCAGAATGGGGTTCCGCACACGCTGGTCGTGCTTTCGGATGTGAGTCGCGCCCTGCGGGAGGAAGAACGGCGTGCCTGGCAGCGCCTCATACGAGTACTTGGACACGAGCTAAGCAATTCGTTAGCCCCCATCAAGTCCATTGCGGGGAGCCTGAGCTCCAGAGTTTCCGGTACGCAGATGGATGCGGAGGTAAGAAGCGATCTGCAGCGAGGTTTGGAAATCATTGAAGCACGGTCAGCCTCGCTCCATCGCTTTCTGGAAGCTTACCGCAAGCTGGCGCAGATGCCCGCTCCGGCGCTGAGGGAAGTTGCTCTGGAGCCCTTGATTGCGAGAGTTGCTGCTCTCGAAACGCGAATCAAGGTCTCTGTGCAGCCCGGCCCAGGGGTGGTCTTTCAAGCCGATCCGGATCAACTCGAGCAGATGCTGATCAACCTGATCCGTAATGCCGCGGACGCGGTTCTGGAAAGCTCCAGTGTGTCCGGCGTGAAGCACCCAATCGAGCCCGGGAAGGTTACGGTGAGGTGGAGCGCGGAATCCTTGGACGTGACGCTCGCCATCGAGGACGATGGGCCTGGACTTTCCAATCCCTCTAACGTTTTCACCCCCTTCTACACAACGAAGCCACACGGCAGCGGAGTAGGGCTGGTGCTCTCGCGGCAGATTGCCGAGGCTCATGGGGGGAGCATCGAAATCAGTAACCGCCCCGACCGCCGTGGGTGCATGGTGAAGGTCGTGCTGCCGCGCTCTCCTGCGCGGAACACCGCAATGGTCGGCGCGCTCTAGCTACTCAGGCGTCCTCATTAGCGTCCGAAAATGGACACCAGATTCCTCTGACGGACAAGCCCGTCTTTCGTGGCTGTTCAGTCCGCGCCGCATGTCCCCTGCTTTCATCGGTTTGGATTGTGCGAAGGTTGGCCCCGCAGTTGCCATTTGCTGTTGTGATGGATATCGCCCGGCCTGAGTTTAGGGAACGCAAACGAAAACGTCAGATCGCTGTAGCAGCGGGAATTGCGGTGGTTGCAACCGCGCTCACAGTGCTCGTCTATCGATTGAGGCCTGCAGCCCCGACTGTCGAGCGCGGGACGGTGTGGACGGATGCCGTGAAGCGCGGGTCGATGCTGCGCCAGGTACGCGGTATCGGATCGCTTGTGCCTTCACAAGAATCGGTGCTCCAGCTTCCTGCCGAGACGGAAGCCACCATCGTTCGAATTCGCATGCTCCCCGGCTCACTGGTGAAGCCGGACAGCGTAATCGTGGAAATGAGCAACTCGCAGGTCGAGCAAGCAGCCGTTGACGCAGAACTTCAATGGAAAGCCGCCCAAGCTGAATACCAGAGCGAGCGCATGAAGTTGGAAAGCGACCTGATGAATCAGAAGGCCGGCGCGGCGACTGTGAAAGCAGATTACAGTCAGGCGAAATTGCAGTCCGATACAGACAAGGCCCTATACGAACTGGGCGTGATCTCCGGAATGGCCTACAAGAATTCAAAGGGCAAATCCGACGAGATGACGATCCGCAATGACCTCGAAGACCAGCGGCTGGCGAGCAGCCAGAAGGCGATTGAGGCGCAGCTTGCCGAGCAGCAGGCCAAAGTCGAGCAGATGCGGGTCCTGGCGCAGCTGAAGAAAAAGCAACTTGATGCGCTCAAGGTTCGAGCAGGTATCGACGGCGTTTTGGTGGAACTGCCATTACATGTCGGAGAGCACGTGTCGCCGGGCGCGATGCTGGCGAAAGTCGTCCAGCCGAATCATCTGATGGCCGAGCTCAAAGTAGCTGAAACCCAGGCGCGTGACGTCCAGATCGGCGAGCCGGCGACAGTGGACACGCACAATGGCGTAATTTCGGGCACGGTGATGAGGGTTGATCCCGCTGTGCAAAACGGAACCGTCACTGTGGACGTCAAACTGACAGGCGAATTACCGAGAGGCGCGCGCCCCGATCTAAGCGTTGACGGAACCATCGACTTGGAGCGCCTCGAGAACGTTCTGTACGTAGGGCGTCCGGCGTTTGGGCAAGAGAACAGCACCATCAGTTTGTTCAAGCTCGACGGGGACGGACGCGATGCGATCCGCGTCCCTGTGAAAGTAGGACGCGCGTCCGTGAACTCTATTCAAGTACTCGAAGGATTGCACGAGGGCGATACCGTAGTGCTCTCCGACATGTCTCGTTGGGACAACACAGATCGCATTCGGCTCCAGGAGTAGCAAAAAACTCATTACGCGAGGAACTCATGACAGAAGCTGGTCAACCCCTGATCCAGATCTCGGAAATGACAAAGGTTTTCTACACCGATGAGATTGAGACGCATGCCCTATCGGGAGTGCACCTGTCCGTTAACAGAGGCGAGTACGTCGCGATGTCGGGTCCGTCGGGATGCGGCAAATCGACGCTGCTCTCAATCATCGGTCTGCTTGATACTCCCACCGCGGGACGCTACCTGCTGAATGACAAGCCTGTCGAGAATCTCGACTTTGCCGAGCGCGCCCGCATCCGCAATCAGGAAATCGGTTTCATTTTCCAGAGCTTCAACCTGATTGGTGACCTGACGGTGTATGAGAACGTGGAACTGCCGCTCACTTACCGTCAGCGAATGCCTTCATCAGAGCGCAAGGGCCGCGTCATGGAAGCGCTTGAGCGCGTGGGCATGGCACATCGTGTGCGGCACTATCCATCACAGCTCTCAGGCGGTCAACAGCAGCGTGTGGCAGTGGCTCGCGCGTTGGGCGGAAAGCCGTCGATCCTGCTGGCGGACGAGCCAACTGGAAACCTCGATTCCCGCAACGGCGAAGCCGTCATGGAACTTTTGGCTGACCTTCACAAGGAAGGCGCCACGATCTGCATGGTGACGCACGATCCACGTTTCGCGAAGCACGCCCAGCGGGAGGTCCACCTGTTTGACGGCAAGGTTGTCGCGGAAGAAGAGCTAAAGAAACTTATGGCGGAAGTGCAGGCATGAGCGGCTCGTCGATAGCCTCGGCACGGTTTTTACCCGAGCTGCGCGCCTCTTAAGTCGATCCAGCGATGGCAGTCCCGTTAGAGTGAAGGATTTTATGGAAACGCTGTTTCACGATCTACGTTATTCGATTCGGCAACTGATCAAGACTCCCGGCTTCGCCATAGTCGCGATTCTCACGCTCGCGCTTGGCATAGGCGCAAACACTGCCATCTTCAGTGTTGTCAATGGCGTCTTGCTGCGGCCTTTGCAGTTTCAAGATCCGGACAGGCTCGTGCGAGTGTGGCACGTGCCGCCCGCGAAGAGCTTCCCGGGAATTCCGACGTTCTCAGTTTCAGCCGCGAACTATCTCGATTGGCGGAACGACAATCACGTTTTCGAAAGCATGGCGATCTACGGTTTTCGAGGATTCACGCTTACGAGCGGCGAAAAGCCTGAGCAGGTCGATGCCTGCGCGGCTTCCGGCCAATTTTTCCAGACTCTCGGAGTACAGCCGATCCTTGGTCGAACGCTCGTAGCGGACGAAGATCAGCCCGGTCGGTCAAACGTCGTGGTGTTGAGCTACAAGTTCTGGCAAGAGCATTTCGGTGCAAGTCGTGAAGTGGTTGGACGAGAACTCACGATGGATGGCCGCAAGTTCCAGATCGTGGGTGTGATGCCAGCCAAGTTCATGTTTCCGGAATTTGCGCAGGTCTGGACGCCCATGGCGTGGACCGATGAGCAGCGCGCCGTTCGCGGCAACCACAACTATATTGTCATTGCCAGGCTGAAGCCGGGTGTGCATGTAACCAGCGCACAAGCGGAGATGAATACAATCTCAAGCCGGTTGGAACAGCTCTACCCCGTAGATGACAAGGGATGGGGAGCGGTGGTTGTCCCCTTACACCAAGATCTGGTAAGCGATGTCCGTCCTGCCATGCTGGTTCTGCTTGGCGCGGTGGCGTGCGTTCTGCTGATTGCATGCGTGAATGTTGCAAACTTAATTCTTGCCAAGGCATTCAGCCGTCAAAAAGAGATTGCAATTCGAACCGCTCTGGGAGCGAGTTCCGGACGTGTTGTGCGGCAAGTCTTGACCGAATCTGTCTTGCTGGCAGGAGTGGGCGGCGCGCTCGGCCTGACGTTCGCGGGTTCGGGAGTACGGCTGATCATGGCATTTCTAGCAGACAGAGTGCCGGGATCTACGGTCGTCCACATTGATGCGACCGTTTTGATCTTTACGGCTGCGATTTCGCTGCTCACGGGAATTCTCGCCGGGGCCCTGCCTGCGCTCCGTCTATCTCGGAAGAATGTGAGCCAAAGCCTGAAGCAGGGGCTGGGTCGAACCGATACAGATGCTACTGGGCATCGCACGCGCAGCGCCCTTGTCGTCTCGGAAGTAGCTCTCTCCCTGATTCTATTGGTCGGTGCCGGACTGCTGATCCGCAGCTTCCAGCATCTGCATAACGTGAATCCCGGCTTCGATTCGCACGGCGTGTTGACGGCGGATGTATCCGTCTCAAGCAAAAAGTTCTCCAGCCCCGAGCAGCAGTTCCACTTCTTCGACAATGTTCTGCAGCGCGTACGAGCGCTCCCTGGGGTTGTACAAGCCGGTGTAGTCGACGACATTCCGCTGAGTGGAGGGGGCTCGCATCAGCCGGTACTAGTCGAAGGACAACCGGTCGTTCCTATGTCGGAGCAACCCGAAGTGGATGTGCGCCTGACGAGCACGGGGTATATGAGTGCGCTGCGCATTCCCATTCTGCAGGGCCGCGATCTCAATGACGGTGACATTGCGGGCAGACAAGGCGCGGTCCTGATCAGCAAATCCATGGCCGACCAGTTCTGGCGCGGTGAGAATGCAGTCGGAAAGCACCTGACACTCACGTTTGCCCCAGATCTTGTTCGCGAAGTCGTCGGTGTCGTAGGCGACGTGAAGTTGGATAGTTTAGATCAGACTCGCCCGCCAGCTGCGCTTTACGTGCCTTTGGGCCAGCTCTCCGCACCGGCGAAGGAAACGTTCAGATCTTTCCCGATGACGTTGGTTGTGCGCACGGGGAGCGGTTCAGCAGGCCTGGCGACAGCGGTCTCCAATGCCGTTCACCAGGCCGATGCCGAAGTTCCGTTGCGCAACGTTACGACTATGGAAGACGTCGTGAGGGCATCCTTGACCCAGCAACGGTTCAACACGCTGCTGCTCGGAACTTTCGCTGTGGTCGCGCTGATCTTGGCGGCAATTGGCATCTACAGCGTGCTGTCGTACAACGTCAAACGTCGCATAAGTGAGATTGGCATTCGACTGGCCCTCGGTGCTCGCATTTCTGACGTTCTGCGGATGGTCATCTTCGAAGCAATGAAGCCGACACTCTTGGGACTCGCGGTTGGTGCTGCGATTGCCCTTGTTCTTGGCCGTGTGATGTCGAGCCTGATGTATGAAGTGAAGCCCGGTGATCCGATTACATTTCTGGTAGTTGCCGCGGTGCTGAGTGTGGTGGCGCTGATCGCCAGCATTGTACCCGCATACCGCGCGGCTAAGGTCGACCCCAACGCTGCACTGCGTTACGAATGAGGATGAGATGCCAAGTGTGTTGCAAAACGTCCGTTACGCACTACGACAGCTGAGAAAGCATCCGGGATTCACTCTGATCGCCGTGCTTACGTTGGCGGTGGGAATTGGCGCGAATGCATCCATCTTCTCTCTCGTCGACCAGGTGTTGCTCAGAAAGCTGTCCGTGAGTGAACCCGATCGGCTGGTGCAGTTACGGTTCACCGGTTCCGATACCGGCCACTCGAGTTCGTACGGAGGCGACGACTATAACTACTTCTCGTATCCGATGTACCGCGACTTGCGCGATCAGAACAACGTTTTTGAAGGACTCCTCGCTATGTTCCCCGCTCAAGTCGGAGTACAGTGGCGCGGCGGCTCTTCTCTCGCCAACAGTGAACTGGTCAGCGGCAACTATTTTTCACTGCTGAGCGTGCGTCCTGCACTCGGCCGCCTGTTTGTTCCGGAAGACACGGCAACGCGGGAAGGCGCACCCTTCATTGTTCTCAGCTACCGTTACTGGACTCAGCATTTCGCCTCCGATCCGTCCGTCGTCAATCAAGCAATTTTGATCAACGGGCATCCGTTCACCATAGTCGGCATCGTCCAGCCCGGATTCGCGAGTGCGATCGCAGGAACGATCCCCGACTTCTTCGTTCCAATCACAATGAAGGCGCAGATGACGCCTCAATGGGACGAATTGGAAGACCGTCGTTCCAAATGGCTGAACATCATCGCTCGATTGAAGCCGGGCATGAGCGTGCAGCAAGCCGAGGCTGGTATCAATCCGGTGTGGAAGTCAATCCGCATGATGGAATTGCAAAGTATCACCAGCAAGAGCCAGCGCTTTCGTGAGCAGTTCGTTCAGAGGAGCTCGCTGGTATTGACCGACGGCTCGCGCGGATTTTCCCCGTTGCGCGGCACGATGCGGGTGCCGCTCCTGATCCTGTTGGGCATGGTGGCTCTGCTCACCCTCATGGCCATCGCAAATGTGGGCAGTCTGCTGTTGGTGAAAGCAGCTGGGCGTACGCGTGAGATTTCTGTGCGCTACTCTCTCGGCGCGAGCCGGGCCCGCGTCATCGGTCAGCTACTGGTCGAAGGTCTGGTACTGGGTTTCGCCGGAGGTACTCTCGGCCTTGCCCTCTCACCGCTGCTATCCAGAGCACTCATCAGCTTCATCGATTCCACGGGGAGCACATCGGGCACGACATCACTGTCGGCGGCGCTCGACGGCCGCGTCGTTGCTTTCTGCTTCGCCGTCAGCGTGCTGGCCAGCTTGCTTTTCAGTCTTGCCCCGGTCGTGCAGTTCTATAAGCCGCAGGTCACGACTGCACTCAGGCAACAAACCGGGACGAGTGAAGTGAGACATGCGAGGTTCCGACAGCTCACTGTCGGCATGCAGATCGGGCTGAGCCTTTTGCTGCTGGTCGGAGCGGGACTATTCGGCAGAACATTGTCCAATCTCAAGTCGGTCGATGTGGGATTCGTTACCGATAGCCTGCTCACTTTTCAACTCGACCCGCAACTTGCGGGATTCCAACCCGCGGCGATTGCCCCGTTGTACAAACGCGTGCTCGACGCAGTCAGTTCGCAACCGGGAGTGCAATCGGTGGGAATGACGAGCGATCCCGTCCTCGCGAATTCGAATGACACCCACTCGATCGAGGTTCCAGGCTACCGCGCTGAAGAAGGCGAGCGCATGAGCTTTGAGTGGGAGCACGTCACCCCGGACTACTTTAAGACGCTGCAACTCCCGGTCGATGCTGGCCGCGTGTTTACGGAAGCCGATGGTCCGAACATTGCAAGAATTGCAATTGTCAACGAGAGTTTCGTCCGAAAGTTCTTCGGCGATCCCTACCGTGCTGTCGGGAAGACCTTCATGGTTGGCAAATCCAAGACTTCTCTACTTATTGTGGGCGTGGTGCGGGATGCCAAGCACACCAGCGTTCATGAACCGGTTCTCCCAGCCTTCTACACACCGATTTTTCAGGACTCGGAACCTGGTGCCGTGGCCGTCTACGTGCGCACGAGAACGACTCCTGACGCCGCTGGCAGTTCGATTCGTGCCGCGATCGTCGGAGTCGATGCCAAGCTCGTTGTCGACTCATTGCAGTCTTTGAACGCGGAGATCAACACGACGCTTACTTCAGAACGCATGCTCTCCTTTCTGGCAACCAGCTTTGGAGCGGTCGCAATCTTTCTCGCTGCAATCGGACTCTATGGGGTCCTGGCCTATTCCATCGCGCAACGAACTCGCGAGATCGGCATACGAATGGCCCTCGGGGCAACCCGCAGAGCCGTAGTGAACATGGTGCTGCGCGAAGTTTTTCTTGTGACTGGCTGTGGTATAGCAGCCGCTATACCGTTATCCATCGCACTCGGCAACGTCATCAAGAATCAGCTCTTCGGGATTTCGTACCTTGACCTTCGGACCCTTAGCTGGGTGACGCTCGCGATTGCGGCGACTGCTCTCATCGCCGCCTCTATTCCGGCGCGACGCGCCGTCACCGTGCAACCCGTTACCGCCCTGCGCTACGAGTGAATCCTATGAATGAGCTCACGCAAGATTTTCGATATGCGTTCCGCCAGTTGCGGAAGAACCCGGGCTTTGCCTTCACGTCGATTCTCATACTAACGCTCGGCATGTGCGCCAGCCTCTCGATTTTCGGATTCGTCGACGCAGCATTGATCAAGCCGCTGCCCTATCAGCAACCCGATCAGCTGCTGTTCGTGACAGAAAGCGCGCCCATGTTTCCTCGGGCCAACCTGTCGTATCCCGATTACCTCGATTGGAAGAAGATGAACACCGTGTTCAGTTCGCTCGACGTCTATCGGGGCGAGGGATTCTTGCTGCAGCAATCTGGCGGTGCAGAGCCGATTACCGCGGCCCGTGTGAGCGACGGTTTTTTCCGTACCCTCGGCATCAAGCCCCGGCTCGGACGAGACTTCTACAAAGGCGAAGATCTGCCGGAGGCGCCAAACACGGTCATGCTGACCTACTCGACATGGCAGAAGCGCTTCGGCGGCCGTGCGGACGTCGTAGGCCAATCCGTTTTGCTGAGTGGCGTTCCCTACACCGTCATCGCTGTGCTGCCGCGGACTTTCCAGTTTGCGCCAGCCGGCGGCGCTGAGTTCTGGGCGAATCTTCATCCTGTCGATCACTGCTCCGTGAGAAGAGGTTGTCACTCGATGGAAGGCGTGGGACGGCTCAAGGACGGAGTCTCCCTCGAGACCGCGCAGGCCGAGATCAAGGGAATCGCTCGGCAACTCGAGATGCAGTATCCGGGTGACAACCGCGATCAGGGAGCGTTCGTGGCGCCGCTGTCAGAGATCATCGTTACCGATGTACGCCCGATCCTGCTGGTGCTTCTGAGCGGTGCCGGTCTGCTGCTATTGATTGCGTGCGTGAACGTCTCAAGCCTCCTGCTCGTGCGTTCAGAAAGCCGCAAGCGTGAGATCGCAGTGCGCGGTGCGCTTGGAGCTTCCCGAATCCGCTTGATACGGCAGTTCACGATTGAGGGTGTGGTGCTGGTCTTTGCGGGAGTGGTGCTCGGCCTCGGGGCCTCTGAAATATCGATCGATCTTTTATTGCGCCTGATTTCCCAGGACATGCTGGACTCGATGCCATATCTCGGCGGTCTGAGTCTCAATTCACACGTTTTGCTCTTCGCGGCTGTGATTGCTGTTGGTTCGACCGTGTTGTTCTCGATTACTCCCCTCATGCGTTTGCCGCTTTCGCAGATCAAGGACGGATTGGCGGAAGGAGATCGCGGGCATGCGGGTACGCTCTGGCGTCGCTTCGGAGCGAACCTGGTCGCTGCGGAACTGGCTATTGCGGTTGTGCTTCTCGTTGGCGCCGGATTGTTGGGCAAGAGCTTCTACCGGCTGCTGCACGTGGATATTGGGTTCGAGCCTGAACATCTCGCGACCGTTCAACTCGCAGTATCAGACGTGGCTTATCCCAAAGATGAACAGTCTGAGGAACTCGGACGGAAGATCGTGGACCGGGTTTCACATCTCCCCGGTGTCGTTTCTGCGGGACTTACCAACATGCTTCCGGTCAGCCACAACGGCAACACATGGTGGATTCGTGTGGTCGGGCATCCTTACAACGGTGAGCACAACGAGGTAAATGAACGCGACGTCAGTTCAGCTTTCTTCACCACACTGCATGCGAAGCTGGTGCGTGGCCGCTACTTCACTGAAGCCGACGACGCGACAAAGCCTCGTGTGATGATCATCAATGAAGCCCTGGCCAGAAAGTATTTCCCGGGCGAAGACCCAATCGGCAAAAAGATCGGTGATACGAATCTCAGCCCCAACTCGGTATCGGAAATCGTTGGAGTCGTGAGCGACGTAAGAGATGGCGCCCTGGATGCCGAAGTCTGGCCGGCTGTCTATCATCCCTTCAACCAAAGTCCGGAGACCTACTTCTCGCTGGTGGTACGCACCTCGCAATCGGAAGGCTCGATTCTCCCCGCGCTGGTGGCTGCGGTTCACGAAGTCGACCCCGGCATAGCAACCAAAGATGAGGCCACCATGACGAGCCGAATCAATAATTCGCCGAGCGCATATCTGCACCGCTCGGCTGCATGGCTCGTAGGAGGCTTCGCGGGTCTCGCATTATTGCTAGGCGTAGTCGGTCTCTATGGCGTGATCGCCTATTCGGTAAGCAGACGAACGCGCGAGATCGGAGTGCGCATGGCTCTCGGCGCTCAACGGGAATCTGTTTATCAGCTCATCATGAAAGAAGCGGCATGGCTGACTGGGCTCGGAATCGCCGCTGGACTCGCGTGTGCCTTGCTAGCAGCTACTTTTATTCGCAGCTTATTGTTCGGGGTTCAGTCCTGGGACATCGCCACGCTTGTAGTCGTCGCCTCTGTACTCGCAGCTTGCGCTCTGTGTGCGAGCTACTTCCCGGCTCGAAAGGCTTCTCGCGTCGAGCCAATGGTCGCCTTGCGTTACGAATAGGAGAACTCAATGTTCGGTGGCTTGGTGCAGGATGTCCGCTACGCAATCCGACAATTGAAGAACAGTCCGGGCTCTGCCGCCATTGCAGTGGTTACGCTTGCCTTGGGCATCGGCGCCAACACTTCGATTTTCAGCAACGTGAATGCGCTGCTGCTCAGGCCCTTTGATTTTCCAGATCTCGATCGCGTCGTGACGGTGTGGGAGACCGTCCAGAGCGCGAAGAGCGTCAAGGCTGCTCCCGCCAACTTCCGGGATTGGACTGAGCAGAGCACATCCTTTGAGCATCTGGCGGCCGTTCAGGGATGGGATGCGAATCTCACAGGTGAGGGGGTGGCCGAGAGAGCCGAAGGTTATCACGTTACGCCGGAGTTCTTCCCCCTATTGGGCATCCCTGCGCGGCTTGGACGCAACATCGGCACGGCAGATTTCCAGCAAGGGGCTGCACCCGTTGTGGTCGTGAGCTACGGGTTCTGGCAAAAGCATTTGGCGGGCGATGTGAATGTTGTCCAGAAGAGCCTGTTGCTCAATGGTCAGCACTTCACCATGGTAGGCGTGGCAGGCGAGGGCGCGAACTTTCCTGCCGGAGCTGAAGTCTGGACTCCTCTGGATTTGAACGCAAGTGCGGTCGCCGATCGCGCCAATCACTTCCTGCTGGTTCTCGGTCGGCTTAAGAAGGGAGCTTCGCTATCCACAGCCTCTGCAGATATGCAATCGGTCGCGAGCCGGCTAGAGCGGCAGTTCCCAGCGACGAACGCAGGGCACGGCATTCGCGTTGTGTCCTTGGTCGAAGATGCCACCGCTGGAACGCGCCAGTTTGTCCTCGTGTTGATGGGCGCGGCAATCTTTGTCCTTCTGCTTGCGTGCGTAAACGTCGCCAATCTTCAATTGGCTCGAGCCGCGAGCCGGCAGAAGGAAATGGCTGTTCGCCTGGGCTTGGGCGCGAGCCGTTGGCAGTTGATCCGCCAATTACTCGTCGAAAGCACCATGCTGGCCTTGATCGGCGCGTGCGCGGGTGTGGCGCTCTCAAGTTGGGGCATGGGGCTCCTGCGGGGGGATCTTCCGCCGTTCATCCTAGAACATGTCCCCGGACTGAAGCATGTGAAGCTGGACCTGCGCGTCCTTGGATTCACGATTGCCGCCGCCGTTTTGAGCGGCATTCTCTCTGGGCTCGCGCCTGCGTTGCGCTTCTCGCGGAGCCAGGTAGCCGGAGCTCTGAAGGAAAATGCGCGTGGCACCAGCGCCGGAGCAGCCGCAGGCAAACTCCGCGGCATTCTGGTCACCTCTGAGATGGCGCTTGCTCTCGTGCTGCTCGTGGGCGCTGGCCTGATGGTGAAAGGTTTCCACAACCTGCTCAATGTTGAGATGGGATTCGAACGCACGCACGTCCTTACCTTCCGCGTTGCCCTTCCGGAAAGCAAATATCAAAGCAACGATCAGATTGTCGCTTACTACGATCGAGCGCTGCGCGGCCTGCAGGGCCTTCCGAGTGTGACCTCTGCTGCTGCGGTGACGAGCCTGCCCTCCGGCTGGACTTGGAACTGGACGGCGTACGAGGCCGAGGGCGCGCCGCCCGCAAAGGCAAGCGAGATGCCTTCGACCGTCTCGCAAGTCGTAACGCCGGACTTCTTCGCGACACTGCGAGTGCCGCTGCTCGAAGGCCGTCTTCTTACTGCGGCAGACACTCGAAGTTCCACGCCGGTTGCGGTGATCAGTGCAGCCATCGCACGCCGCGCCTTCCCGGGGCAGAGTCCAATCGGGAAGCACGTGACACTGGGGGGGCGCGACAGTCATGAGCCAGCGCGTCTCGTCGTCGGCGTCGTAGGAGACGTGCGCGCGAATGCCTTCGACTCCGGTTACGATCCGACGACCTATGTGCCTCTGACGCAACTTCCACCCAGGGCGACGGCGTTTGTGGTCCGAACGTCGGCTGATCCGCGCGGGATCGTAACTGCGGCAACAGCCGAACTAAGAAGCGTCGATCCTGATACTCCGGCGTTTGATGTCCGCACTCTCGAGCAAGTCATCGCAGATAACGCCAGCGGTGTGCAGTCCTCCGCGCGCATGATGCTCATCTTTGGATTTGTCGCGCTTACTCTGGCTGCGGCCGGGATCTTCGCTGTGATGGCGTACTCGGTTGGTCAGCGCACACACGAGATCGGCGTCCGCATGGCATTGGGAGCGCAACGCGGTGACGTTCTCAATCTGGTAGTTTCTTCCGCGCTAATAATGGGCATCATTGGGCTGGCGATTGGACTCACGCTCGCCGCACTGATGGCTCGCGCCCTATCCAGCGCGCTTTTTGGTGTAGTTCAGGTCGATGCGCCGGTATTTGTTGGGCTGACCCTCGTGCTTATGACGGTCGCTGCGATTGCCGCCTACATTCCGGCACGATGGGCCACAAGAGTGGATCCCATCCAGGCGTTGCGCTGCGAGTGAAGGGTAATGAGGGGGAATACGAATGACGGGATTTGTTCAGGATGTCCGTTTCGGGTTGAGGCAACTACGAAAGAGCATCGGCTTCACTGCCATTGCGACATTCACGCTTGCGCTCGGAATTGGCGCCAACACCGCCATTTTCAGTCTGGTCAGCGGGATACTTCTTCAGCCACTGCCATATCCTCGCCCATCGGAACTGGTGAGCGTCAGGGCAACATATCCCAAAGGTGCATTCGTCGCCATGCGTGAGCAAGTTCATACTATGAATGTTGCCGCTTACGCCGAAGGACACGAGTTTAACCTTACCCACGTTGGAGAACCGGTGCGGCTCACCGGCACTGCGGTGTCAGCGGAACTGTTTTCTGTGCTCGGGACAAAGCCCGAACTCGGTAGGACCTTTGCGTCAGGCGAAGACGCGCCGGGCCGCGATAAATACGTGCTTCTCAGTCATGAGTTATGGCAGCAGCGGTTCGGCGGCGACTCGTCCATTGTTGGCCGATCGATCGAACTCGAAAGCGTGAACCGCGAAGTAGCCGGCGTCATGCCCCCGGACTTCCACTTCCCCTCCGGCAAGACCCAGCTCTGGGTCCCATTGCACAATGAACCGCAGAACCCGGCGACCTATTGGGCCGGAGACTTCATGCCCATTATCGGTCGCCTTCGACCCGGCGTGAACATTCAGCAGGCCACAGCGGAGATCCGCCTCTTCCAGTCGCATGTCTTCTCATTGTTCCCTTGGGCCATGCCCGCCGCGTGGAACGCCGACGTGACCGTCGCAGAACTGCAGAGCGATATCGTGGGCGAGGTTCGAACGAAACTGCTGCTACTTCTGGGCGCCGTCGCGCTGGTTCTGCTGATCGCGTGCGCGAATGTGGCCAATCTGGTGCTGTCCCGCGCGGCGGCCCGCGACAAAGAGATGGGCATTCGCACGGCTCTGGGAGCTGGGCCCCGCCGCCTGGCGCGGCAGTTGCTCACGGAAAGCGTGCTGCTTTCCGGGCTAGGCGCTGTGTTGGGTTTTGCTTTCGCTGCTGCTGGACTGCTGGCACTGAAAGCCGCGTTGCCCGCCGACACACCTCGTCTCCTCGATGTACACCTCGATTGGCGCGTGCTGTTCTTCACCGGAGCACTCGCGATCCTTACGGGCCTCGCATTCGGCTTGGCTCCCGCTCTGCAGTCTGCGAGGTCCGTTCCTTCGAGCGCGCTCAACGCAAGCGGCCGCGGATCGCTGGTGGCCGTATCGCGCAGGCTGCGCGGAGCTCTTGCTGTCGCTGAAGTTGGGCTTTCCGTCATGCTGGTCATCGCCGCTGGGCTTATGATCCGCAGTTTCTGGACGCTCTCGCACGTGAGCACGGGATTCCAGCCAGATCAGATCGTCAGTGCTCGCATTACTCCAGACGAATCCTTCTGTGAGGACTCCGAACGATGCCTGGCGTTTTACCGCGAAGTTGTTGAACGCGTGCGCTCCTCGCCCGGCATTCGCAATGTCGCTCTCGTGAATACTCCCCCGCTCGGAGGACGCGTCGCAAAGCGTTCTTTCGAAATTGAAGGCTTCACAGTCGCGTCTTCCACCGAGACGCGGCCTTTGTTCTGGCTCGACGTTGTCACACCGGAGTACTTCCGCGTGATGGGTATCCCTCTGGTGTCCGGTCGATGGTTCACCGCCTCAGACGAGGCCGGCGGGCCTCTAGTAGTTGTGGTCTCGGCGAAAACTGCGAAGCGGTTCTGGCCCAACGGGGATGCCGTCGGCAAGCACGTGCGCTTTGTGAAGGAGACCCAGTGGCGCACGGTCGTCGGAATCGTTGCAGACGTGCGCGCGTTCGACCTGCAAAGCAGCGAGCCTAACTACATGAGAGGAACGGTATACGTCCCTTACACGCGTGAGGCTACCCTGGAAGACGGCCGCCTCCCGGCCGAGATGAGCATCCTGGTTCGCACGAATACCGATGATCCCGGTGCAGGGAACCGCCTCCGAAGCACGTTAACCGCCTCCTTTCCCAACGTTCCGGTCGGCGAGTTCAAAACCATGAGAGCAGTCGTATCCGACGCTGCGTCGTCCAGCGCATCAACGACGCTTCTGTTCTCGATTTTCGCCGGCGTTGCACTCGTTCTGGGAATGGTCGGTATCTATGGTGTCCTCTCATTTCTCGTTACCCGACGAACGAGGGAAATGGGCATTCGCATGGCGCTCGGTGCGCAACGAAGCGACGTCCTCTGGATGGTGATCAAAGAAGGCGCCCAGTTTTCGCTTATCGGGATTGCCTTGGGTGTAACAGGTGCATTGCTGGCGGCGCGATTCGTCGCTACACAGCTGTATGGGATCAGTTCGCTCGATTCAATGACCTACGTGACGGTATCGCTACTAGTCGCGGTCGTCAGTCTTGCAGCGTGCTGCATTCCCGCGCGTCGAGCCATGCAGGTCGATCCCATGGTTGCGCTTCGATATGAGTAGGAGAACATTTAGATGATCGCTGGAATCATGCAAGACCTCCGCTATGCTCTCAGGCAACTGCACAAGAGCCCTGGGTTCACCGCCGTTGCTGTCATCACGTTGGCCCTTGGAATCGGTGCAAACACAGCGGTATTCAGCGTCGTTGACGCAGTCATGCTGCGTCCGCTGCCGTACTACCAGCCAGAACGCCTGATCGAAGCGCAATCGACCGCTTCAAACCACGTCAGTATCTCGAACCTGAGTTATCCCGACTTCTTCGACTGGAGGTCGCAGAGTCACACACTCGAGCATCTGGTTTCCTATCACGATAGCCAGTACACCCTGACTGGTCTCGACCGTCCTGTGCAGATCGATGCCGAAGTAACTTCATGGGACTTGCTGCCCGCTCTCGGAGTGCGTACGGAGTTGGGACGCGGCTTTCTTCCGGAAGACGAGAAGGCGGGATCGCGAGTCATCCTGATCAGCCATTCTCTATGGGCTTCGCAGTTCGGTGCCGATCGCTCAATCATCGGCCGCACGATTCGCCTCAGTGGCGACCTCTACGCGGTCATCGGCGTGTTGCCGGAATCGTTCCGATTTCCGATTACCCGGCCCACGAACGGAATTTGGACCACCTCTGCCGTCGACGATGATCCGCGAGACCCGAAACCTATTTCGAAACAACGGGGAGCGCACTTCCTCAACGTCTTCGGTCGCCTCAAGCCTGAGGTCACAGTCGCCGCAGCCAGCCAGGATCTCAATGCGATCGCGACGAATCTCGCCAAGGCGTATCCGAATAGCAATTCGAGACACAATGCGGCGCGTGCCATCAGGGAATTGGACGCTCTACTTGGAGACACGCGCACCGTCCTGCTGGTTGTCCTAGGATCAGTCGCTCTGGTTTTAATCATTGCGTGCGGCAATATTGCCAATCTTCTGCTCGCGCGAATGCGCGAGCGCCAGCGTGAGATAGCACTCCGCTCAGCACTCGGCGCGGGCAGCGGGCGTATTCTCCGCCAGTTGCTGGCCGAGAGCATCGTGCTGAGCGTATGCGGCGGCCTTGCCGGCTGCGCGTTGGCTTTCCTCTGCACGCCGGCCGTCCTCGCGCTAATTGGCGACAGCGTACCCAGAGCGGCGGACGCGGGTGTCAATGTCGGCGTTTTGACCTTCGCCCTTGTATTGTCAATGGCGGCGGGGATCATCTTCGGAATCGTCCCGGCTCTCACCGGATCCCGCACAGACTTGGTGTCGGTCCTCAAAGAAGGTGGGCGAAGCGAAGTCTTTGGCCGCGACTGGCTGCGCTCATCACTGATCGTTGGCCAAGTCGCAATCGGATTGGTTCTCACGGTTGGGGCCGGGCTGCTGATCACGAGTTTCTCGAAGTTGCTCCACGCTGACAAAGGCTTCAACCCGGACCATGTCACGACGCTGTTTTTCGAGACGCCCGACTCGCAGTACAAAGACAAGCGCCCGGAATTCTATCGTGAGTACTTCGACAAGGTGCGCGCGCTGCCAGGAGTAACGTCCGCCGCAGGCGTCCTGGCGCTACCGATGTCAGATGAGGGCATCGTCATCAGCTTCGAAGACCCCGAGCATCCCGTGCCCGAAAGCCAGCAGCCATCTGCAGATCTAACGCCCATCACGCCGGAGTACTTCACTGCGATGGAGGTTCCCTTTACCCAGGGACGCGATTTTACTGAGCACGACAACATGAAGTCGGAACAGGTCGTCATCGTGAATCGCGCATTTGCGGACAAATTCTTTCCCGGTGAAAGCGTGCTCGGTAAAAAGCTCAAACCCGGTGCCGGCAACGGAACCCCGGGTGGTCCGCCTTGGCGCACTATCGTCGGAGTGGTCGGTAACATGCGACTTGAGGCTACGCAGCGCGAGTTGCGGCCCGCTATGTATGTTCCGGCTGATCAGCTTCCCACTTGGTGCTGTCTCTATACCGTCGTGAAAACTTCCGTAGATGCGCAGAGCATGTCAGCCAGCGTCCAGCGCATCCTTTCCGAATTGGACAAAGACATTCCAGTGACGAAAGTTCGGACGATGCAAGACCTCATGTTCCGGCAGCTCTCGCAACCGAGGTTCTCCGTGGTCCTGCTCGGCACCTTCGCGGCTCTGGCGATGGTCCTCACTATAGTCGGCCTGTATGGAGTAATGACATATTCCGTAACCCGTCGCACTCGTGAGATCGGAGTTCGCATGGCACTCGGAGCAGAGCGCGGACTGGTCCTGAAGATGGTATTGCGCGATGCTGCCCTTCTTTTAGCCGGAGGAATTGCCATCGGCATCTTCATCGCCCTGGCGTCCGCGTCAGTTCTGGAAAGCATGCTCTATGGGACCAAGTCGCGGGATCCCCTTGTGATGGTTTCAGTCTGTTCTGCGATCGCATTCGTCGGACTGCTGGCCGCCTACCTTCCAGCGCGCCGAGCGGCAAGAGTCGATCCCATGGTGGCGCTGCGCTACGAGTAGTCAGGAATCGGAGATCCAATCATGATTCAGCTGAAAAATCTGGAACGTAGTTACAAAACTCCCGCAGGACAAACCTGGGTCCTACGCCGCGTCAACCTCGATATCCGCGAGGGAGAGTTCATCACGATCATGGGGCCATCAGGAGCCGGAAAATCCTCGCTGTTGAATGTTCTCGCGCTGCTCGACGATGCGTGGGAAGGCGAGTACTGGTTCCGAGAGGAAGCCGTCCACCAGATGAAGCGCAAGCAACGGGCCGAACTCGCCAAACGGAACGTCGGTATGGTGTTCCAGAGCTACCACCTGCTGGATGACCTTACGGTGCAGGAGAACATTGACCTACCGCTTTCTTATAAAGACATTCCCCGGCGCGAACGCCAGAGCCTCGTCGCGGACACTCTCGACCACTTTCAGATGGTTGCCAAGAAGGATCTATATCCGAGTCAGCTCTCGGGCGGGCAACAGCAGCTTGTCGGAATCGCCCGCGCAGTCATTCACAAACCGGCGCTTTTGCTGGCTGACGAACCAACCGGCAACCTCCATTCCGGACAGGCGAAGGAGATTATGGAACTATTCCGCGAGCTGAACCAGCAAGGGACGACGATCGTCCAGGTCACTCACTCCGAAACCAACGCCGCATACGGCAGCCGCACCATCGAATTGAGGGACGGATGGTTAGTAAAAGATACAGGCAACGCTTCGCTCACGGTACCGCAGGAGGTCAGCGCATCGTGAGCTTACTCCGGGCGGGATTCCTGAAGTATGTGTCGGCTGTACTCTGTACATTGTTCACGATTTCCTTGCGGGCCCAGACCTCGCCTCCACCGGCCAACTCGCAGCCAGCCGCGCCGGTTCCCCAGCTCAGCCATCGGGTTCAGTTCGACATGCCGAAGTCGCACAACCCACTCAACGCGTATGCGCCCGAGAGCGTTCCTGAGCCGGTACTTACTAACTCGTCGCAATTGGCGCAACTTGTGCGCGATGGCAAGATGTATCTGTCGTTGAAAGACGCCATCGATCTCGCTCTGCAGGACAATCTGGATCTGGCCATTGCTCGTTATAACCTGCCAATCGCGAACACCGACATTTTGCGTACGAAAGCCGGGGGCTTCTTCCGCGGAGTGAACACGGGAGTGGTGCAGGGGACGCCCGGAGGCGGAGTCGGCGGTTTTGGCACGGGCGCTCCCGGCGCCGGAGCTGGCGGCACGACCGGGGGTGCAGGTGGGGCGGGTGCGGGCGCGTCCGGGTTGGTGCAATCCACACTTGGAACCGGAACGGCAGTCTCCTCCTATGATCCGTTCATTAACCTCAATGGAGGTGTTGAGCACCAGACTTCGCCCGAGGCAAACCGCCAAATCTATGGAGTCCCTTCCCTGCAGGCGAACACGGTCCAGGTGAACGCGCTCTTCACGCAGGCGTTCCCTACTGGCACCAGCATTAACTTCCAGTGGGGAAATGTGCGGCAAACCACAAACAGCCCGTTTTTCAATCTATCTCCGACTCTTAGTTCCACCTATCGCTTTCAGATACAGCAAGAGCTCCTTGCGGGCTTCGGTTTCGGCCCTAACCTCCGTTACCTTCGAATTGCCAGGAACAACAAGAAAATTTCCGATATCGCCTTCAGGGATCAGGTGATTGCGACCGTAACGCAGATCGAGAATATCTACTGGGACCTGGTGAGCGCTTACGAGCAAACGCAGGTCAATGAACAGTCGTATTCTTTCGCTCAGCAGACGCTGGAGAACGCGAAGAAGCAGTTACAACTGGAGAGCGTTCCTGAGATCGAGGTCATGCGAGCGGAGGCCGAAGTTTCCAAGCGCGATCAGGAACTTACGGTCGCGCGCACCAGCCTGCAGTTGCAGGAGACTCTGATGAAAAACGCGATCACGAAGAGTCTCGATGACCCTGTGCTCGAGGCCATTCCCGTGACCCCTACCGACACAATGCAGAATGTCGGCACTCCGATGGCGGCGCAGCCGATCCAGGATCTGATCGCACAAGCGCAACACAATCGGCCTGAGCTGGCGGAGTCGGATATCGATCTCGTCAACCGCCAGATCAGCCGCAGAGCTGCTCGCAATGCGCTCTTGCCCTCCTTGTCCCTAATTGGCTTTTACGGAGGATCGGGCCTTGCCGGGCCGCTGAATCCTGTCTACAACCTTGGGCCGAACACGTCCACCGTGCCAGTGGATTTCGGCGGCGCGTTTCAGAATGCATTCAACAATTCGTCGCCCGACTACTACGTCGGACTGAACCTGAATATTCCGATCCGCAACAGGGTGGCGAAAGCTGACCAATATCGTTCCGAACTGGAGTATCGACAGTCCGAACTTCGCATGGAGCAGCTCAAAAAGCAGGTTCGCATCGAAGTTCGCAACGCTCAATATGCGCTCGCCCAGACCGGAGCGCGAGTCGACGCCGCCCGCAAGGCGCGCGATCTAGCCCAGCGTACATTCGATATCACGAAAAAAGAGCAAGAACTCGGGGCGGGCTCCAGTTACCAGACGCTCTCTGCGCAGCGCGACCTCGCGCTAGCGGAGCTCGATCTCGTGAACGCCATGACCGTTTACGCTAAGGCGAAGGTCGAACTGGACCGAGCCACGGGAACGACTTTGGAGCACAATGGCATCCTTCTACAGGACGCGATTAATGGAACGATAACTCACCGCCCGCAGTGAGTGGAGTTGCCCCAAACAACTTTATTGCGTTACCGTGCGTAGTCAGTCGTCACCGCAATAATCGTCTCCTGTGAGCACGATTGCAGCCGCGCGCGACATTCTCCACCATTGCTCCGGTGTCACGAATGCATAGTGGAGTTTAGAATTGATGAATCGGCAAGCTTTCTTGACGAAACCTGAACCAGAGCAGTTTTGCAAATGCCAGAATTGGACTGCCGCCGGATCAAGATAGTTGACTCTCATACTGGGGGTGAACCGACGCGCCTAGTCATAAGCGGCGGGCCGGATCTCGGTGGCGGGTCGCTCGCCGTCAGGCTGGAGCGGTTCCGCCAGCACCACGATAATTTTCGCTCTGCAATCGTCAACGAGCCCAGAGGCTCCGATGTGATGGTCGGCGCATTGCTTTGTACTCCGGTCGATCCCATTTGTGCTGCCGGAGTCATCTTCTTCAACAATGTTGGCTATCTCGGGATGTGCGGCCACGGCACGATCGGTCTTGTCGCAACCTTGGTTTACATGAACCGCATTCTTCCAGGCGAGCACCGCATCGAGACACCCGTGGGAGTTGTTTCGGCCGTTTTGCACGAGAATGGTGAGGTGACAGTCAATAACGTGCCGAGCTATCGCAGCGCTGCCAACGTGAAAGTGGAAGTGCCGGGCTATGGTGAGGTTCATGGCGACGTAGCCTGGGGAGGCAACTGGTTCTTTCTGGTCCGGAAGCACGACATGGATCTGAATCTGAAGAACGTCGATCAACTGACAGCGTTCACTTGGGCGACACGGCTAGCCTTGCGGGAAAGCGGAATCACCGGCGACAGCGCGAAAGAAATCGATCACGTGGAACTGTTTGCGCCCTCTCAGCTTCCAGGAGTTCATAGCAAGAATTTTGTGCTCTGCCCCGGCAAGGCTTACGATCGCTCCCCCTGCGGCACGGGCACCAGCGCGAAACTCGCGTGCCTTTACGCGGACGGAAAGATCAAAGAAGGCCAGATATGGAAACAGGAAAGTATTGTGGGCAGCGTGTTTGAAGGCAGTGTGAGGATGAGAGAAGGGAAGATCTATCCCAGTATCAGAGGCTCCGCATTTGTGAACGCGGAGGCCGAACTGATTTTGAACCCGCAAGATCCTCTCTGCATGGGCATTCGGGTCTGAAACGTATGAGCAAGGAAACATGCGAAGTGGTCATCGTGGGTGCCGGGATCGTCGGAGCCGCTTCCGCCGATGTCTTCACGGAACGGGGACTGCGCGTCACTATCGTTGATCGCGATGTGGTGGGAGGTGGCGCCACTGCCGCCGGAATGGGACACATTGTTGTTATGGATGACTCCGATGCCCAGTTCGCCCTGACGAATTACTCTCAGCGGCTCTGGCGAGAGCTCCAGCCGCAGTTGCCTGATGACGTGGAATACGAGCGGTGTGGCACAATCTGGGTTGCGGCAGATGAGAACGAAATGGCGGAGGTGCTTCGAAAGCGGGAGTATTACCGGAGCAGAGGAGTTTCCGTCGAAGTGCTCGATGCAGTGCAGCTAAAACAAGCGGAACCGAATCTACGCGACGACTTAGCGGGAGGGCTCCTCGTGCCCGGGGATGTCGTCCTGTATCCCCCGTGCGCTGCGCGGTTCCTGATATGGCGTGCCCAGCAACGCGGAGCAAAGTTGAGAATGGGCGCATCGGTAGTGAAGATTCTGGAGAACAGCGTCCAGCTCAGCGACGGTCAGGAAATCTCAGCGGATATCGTGGTGAACGCTGCTGGCGCAAGCTCGCCCGATCTGAGTCCCGGCATTGAGGTCAGGAAGCGCAAAGGCCACCTCGTCATTACGGACCGCTATCCAGGTTTCCTACATCATCAATTAGTGGAGCTTGGGTATCTGAACAGTGCCCACTCCATCACCCGCGACTCCGTAGCTTTCAACGTACAGCCGCGGCGGACCGGACAGATTCTGATCGGTTCCTCGCGACAATACGGCGCTGACCACAAAGAGATCGACCAACCCGTTCTGGCAAGCATGATCCATCGCGCCCGGGAATACATGCCGGCACTCGGTTCCATATCAGCCGTGCGCGTGTGGACTGGCTTTCGCGCAGCCACCCCCGACAAATTGCCACTGATCGGTCCTTGTCCAGGACACAAAACGTTATTCCTTGCCACAGGTCATGAGGGCCTAGGAATCACGACATCGCTCGGAACGGCGAGAATTCTTTTGGATCAAGTCACCGGCGCGAAGGCGGAGATCCCGGTCGAACCTTATTTGCCATCGCGTGTGACCAGGGAATTCGCACATGCCTAGGGAATTCACAGTCCTGGTGAATGGGACACCCGTCTCAGTGCCGGCGGGGGTAACAATCGCTGTCGCCGTGATCATATCTCGCCAGCCATGCAGGACTTCGATTGCCGGCCAACCGCGCGGCCCGCTCTGTGGAATGGGGATTTGCCTTGAGTGCCGCGCGATTGTGAATGGAATTCCGCATTCGCGAACTTGCCAGCTTTTGTGCGAACCCGACATGGACGTACGCACCGATGAATAAATCTTCGCGCGAATGGTTTGATGTTCTTGTGGTGGGCGGCGGTCCTGCGGGCATTGCAGCCGCCGTTCGCGCGGTAGAAGCCGGAGTGCGCGTTGGAATAATCGACGAGAATTTCGCCCTCGGCGGCCAGATCTGGCGAGGCGATGTTGCGGGCCAGCCCCATTCGACAGAAGCTTCGATCTGGGATGCACGATTGAAGAAGAGCTCGGTGAAAGTGCTTTGCGGCAAAAGAATATTTCATCAGCCCGAGCCGGGTGTTTTATTGGCAGAAGGGCAGGACGATCTCTGTGAGTTGAGCTACCGCAAGCTTGTGCTGGCTACCGGAGCACGCGAGAGATTCTTGCCCTTCTGCGGGTGGACTCTGCCGAACGCGATGGGCGCCGGAGGATTGCAGGCTTTGGTGAAGTCCGGTCTGCCGATTCGGGGCAAGCGGGTCGTTGTAGCGGGCACCGGGCCTCTTCTGCTTGCAGTCGCGTCTTTCTTGCAAACACATGGCGCAACGGTATTGTTGATATGTGAACAAGCCGCGTGGAGCAAGCTCGTACGATTCGGGGCGGCATTGGTTCGCTACCCTGACAAGATACGACAAGGGCTAAAACTCCGAAGGCACACCCGTGGTATTCCTTTCGCGGCGAACAGTTGGCCTATCGCGGTGCATGGAGAGAAATGGCTCGAAGCGGTGACCCTTTCACGCAATGGCAAGCCGGAGACTCTGGAATGCGACTACCTGGCTTGCGGATTTCATCTGGTTCCCAACTCGGAGTTGCCGATTCTCTTAGGCTGCGGAACTCGCAACGGCTACGTACAGGTGAGCAAGTTTCAGCAGACCACGATAGAAAACATCTTTTGTGCAGGCGAGCCAACCGGAATCGGCGGAGTGGAGTTGGCCCTCATCGAAGGACAGATCGCCGGACTGGCCGCTGTGGGGCGAGAGTCCGAAGCTGTGTCTTTGTTGGGAAGACGAAAGAGGCTTCGTAGCTTCGCGCGCATCCTGGACGAGACATTCTCTTTGCGCTCCGAACTCAGAACTCTCGCTTCGCCCGACACTCTCGTCTGCCGCTGTGAAGACGTTTCCTATTCTCGCCTTCAGGAGCACGCGTCCTGGCGTGCAGCAAAGCTGCAGACCCGCTGTGGAATGGGGCCTTGCCAGGGACGAATCTGCGGACCGGTGACACAGTTTCTTTTCAACTGGAACCCCGATTCGGTCCGCCCGCCAGTGTTCCCGGCACGGCTCGAGAACCTTGCGGTCGCATCAGCACAGCAGTCGATCCCAGCTGTTACAGGAGAGCTTCAATGAACTGGAATGGCGTTATGCCGGCCATAACGACTCCCTTCAATGCGAATCTGGCTGTGGATCACGGATTCTTGGCGGAGCACTGTCGCTGGCTTCTGGAAAACGGATGCGCAGGAATCGTCGCCTTGGGCTCTCTCGGCGAAGGCGCAACACTCTCGTTACATGAGAAGACAGACGTTCTGCGAACGCTCGGCAAGACACTTCCGGGACAAGGGAGCCTGGTGGCCTCGATCTCATCCTTCAGTACGTCTGACTCTGTATCGCTCGCGAAGACTGCAAACGACCTTGGCTGCTCCGGGCTGATGGTTTTGCCCCCCTACGTGTACCTCGGCGATTGGCGCGAAACCAAAGCACACGTTGTGGCCGTGTTTCGCGCGACGGCATTGCCTTGCATGCTCTACAACAATCCAGTGGCCTATGGCACCGATTTCCTTCCGGAGCAGATTCAGGAACTCGCAACGGAGTTTGAGAACTTCAAGGCTGTGAAAGAATCGAGTACGGACGTCAGACGTGTCTCCGCAATACGCACGCTCGTCGGCGGTCGGCTTGCAATTTCAGTTGGCGTCGATGATGCGTTACTCGAAGCTATTGGCGTGGGTGCGACAGGATGGGTTGCAGGGCTTGCAAATGCTCTGCCTCGTGAGTCCGTGGACCTCTTTACCTACGGCATTCAAGGGCAAGGCGACAAGGCGTTCGACTTGTACCGATGGTTCCTCCCGTTGCTGAGAATGGATACAGTCGCCAAATTCGTTCAACTCATCAAATTGGTGCAAGCGGAATGCAAGATGGGAAATACTCGAGTTAGGCCACCTCGACTTGAGTTGGTGGGGACCGAGCTTGAGCAAGCACGACAAATCATCAGTGACGCGCTACGAACCAGACCGGAGCCGGCGAGTTCGTACGCGCTGCCGAACAGGACATGAATATGTTACGTGCAATAACTGAGCTTTCTGGCCGTTCTCTGATTGGCTTTCGCGAGGGTACAGGTTCTGGGGAGCCTCTATACGCTCGAGACCCAAAAACCGGTCAGCGGTTGCAGCCGGCGTTCATTCCGGCTACAGAGGAGGAGGTTGACGGTGCCGTGCAGCTGGCCGCTAATGCCTTCAAGACTTACAGCCGTAAGACAGGTCGCGAGCGCGGAGCCTTCCTGCGCAAGATCGCAGAAAAGATAGAAGCCATTTCAGGCGATATCGTTGAAAGAGCAGCGCAGGAAACGGCTCTCCCCGTGGCGCGCCTCCAAAGCGAGACCGCCCGAACCTGCAACCAGCTTCGCCTTTTTGCGCAGGTCGCGGAGGAGGGATCGTGGGTCAATGCCAGAATCGACCACGCCGAGCCTGATCGCAAGCCCCTTCCTAAACCTGAAATTCGATCCCTGATGCGGCCGCTGGGACCGGTCGTCGTATTCGGCGCAAGCAATTTTCCGCTCGCATTCTCGGTTGCCGGCGGAGATACGGCATCTGCACTAGCCGCCGGGAACACCGTAGTCGTAAAAGCCCATGCTGCGCATCCTGGCACAGGCGAATTGGTGGGCCGTGCTCTGCAGGAGGCTGCTCGCGAATGCGGCATGCCGGAAGGCGTTTTCTCACTGCTATTCGGCCACGGTTCGCAAATTGGGACGGCGTTGATGAAACATGCCTTGATTCGCGCCGGCGGCTTCACCGGCTCACGAGCCGCAGGTAGAGTCTTGATGGACGTGGCTGCCTCCCGCCCCGAGCCGATCCCGTTCTATGCGGAGATGAGCAGCACCAATCCAGTATTCATCCTGCCCGGAGCATTGCGCGAACGAGGGCAAGCCATTGCATCGGGACTGCACGCATCATTTACGCTGGGAGCAGGCCAGTTCTGTACGAAACCGGGATTGGTCTTCCTGGAGAATGGCACCGAGGCCGACAGGTTTNCGAGCAAGTTGGGCGAGTTGGTGACCGGTACGCCGCACTTTCATCTGCTGACCGAAGTCATCCACAGTTCCTACGGTTCCGCGATCACAAAGAGAAAAGCTGAGTCCGCCGTAAGGCTCTTGGCTGAGAAAAAACCATCCGGCGCTGAAGGATTCTGTGCGCATCCGGCGGTATTCGAGACGGACGCTGCTTCTTTTGTCGGCTCTAGTCTCGACGCAGAGATCTTCGGCCCCACTACACTCCTGGTCCGTCATTCGAATCGCGATCAGGTCCTCGAGATTGCCCGTTCACTTGAAGGTCACTTGACCGCAACAATTCAGGGCACGGAGCAGGATTTGCGAGACTTTGCTGATCTGATCGCGATTCTCGAAACCAAAGTCGGAAGGCTAATCTTCAACGGCTTTCCCACTGGCGTGGAGGTTACGCATGCAATGGTCCATGGAGGGCCCTATCCTTCCACATCCGATGGACGCTCCACTTCTGTCGGGAGTCAGGCAATCTTCCGCTTCACGCGCCTGGTCTGCTATCAGGGATTTCCTGACAGCGCACTGCCTGAGGAACTGAAGGAAGCCAATCCTCTTGGGATTTGGCGGATGGTCGACGGCAACATGCGCCAATAGGCAGGAGAGAGAGATAAGTAAAGTTTGGAAGAGGAGTCGACCAGCCTCCAGAAAAGTAGCGTGAAAGTTTGTGGCAGCCGGACCTGTAAGCCGAATTCTGTCCGCAAGATTGCTCCTGCTGGACGGCCATTCCTCTGGGCCGCGCATTGCTACGCGGCTCTAGCGACCTACCCGGAGGTTTGACGCGCCGAGCCGGCACGTGTCCGCAACCGAAGCCGCGGAATCCCTCCCTATTTGGTCTTGCTCCGTGTGGGGTTTGCCTTGCCCGCGCCATTGCTGTCGCGGCGGTGCGCTCTTACCGCACCTTTTCACCCTTACCCCGTCGCCGGGGCGGTATGTTTTCTGTGGCACTTTCCGTCCATCAGGCTTGAACCTGACGTCCCGGACGTTATCCGGCACACTGCTCTGCGGAGTTCGGACTTTCCTCTCCTCGCATCCAGAAGATGCGGGAAGCGACCGCCCGGTCCGGCTACCTACATCTGCATTATATTAGAGTCCTGCTCGGCATCGCTGCAGCTCGGTTCCAATCGGAATTGCACGCAATAAACCGGAGCAATGGTCGCCACGCGCGCAGGCTCACTCTTTGCTTGTCTGGGGTCGCCGTAGAGGGATGGTTTGGAAGATGAAACGCGCTCAGGTTCATCTTGCTATCAGTCTAGATCCGAGCAGGCAACGGTCGGGAAATAGCGCCGGAATGGCCTAGTCACTGATAAACTTAGATCTTCCTGCCGTCGGCTTTCCCGAAGGCCGCCGGGCGAAGCCGGTCCCGCTATTTCATGAACATCGCCGAAGCTATCCGCATCGCGCTGCGATCGTTGTGGGCGAACAAACTCCGCTCTGTCCTGACGCTGCTAGGCGTCGTAATTGGCATTGCCGCCGTCATTGCCGTAGTGACATTCGTGTCAGGCATTCAGGACTATGTCGCGCAGAAGATTTTCAACCTCGGGGCCGACGTTTTCATCGCCACTAAAATGTCCCCGGTGCAGACCAACGTCGACAAGTTCCTCGCTGCCGAAAAGCGCAAAAATCTGGTTTTAGACGATTTCCAGGCCGTGTCCGATGCCTGCCGGCACTGTGAATACATTGGTGCGGTTATGCGCGGCAGCGGCAAAGTCAAGCACAACGAGCAGTCGATCAGCGATACGACGATTCAGGGCATCACGCCCTCCGTCGCGGAAATCCTAGATACCGATCTCACCTACGGACGGATGTTGAACGAGACCGACCTGAACAATCACTTGCAGGTAGCAGTCGTCGGCACCGATATTGTCGAACATCTTCTCGGGGGCGCGGATCCTTTGGGTCAGGAGATCCGTGTGGACGGCTGGACTTACCAGGTCATCGGGGTGGGCAAAAAGAAGGGTAAGACCCTCGGCCAAAGCGCTGATAATTATGTCCTGATTCCGGTCACTGTGTACCTGAAGCAGTACGGATCGCACAACAGCAGCATCAGTATCTGGGGCAAGGCGAGCGCGACCGGCGCTCCGCTGAGTCAGGCGATCGATGAAACGCGGGTCGCGCTGCGCACGCATCGCCACGATCGTCCGGGTGAAGAAGACAGTTTCGATATCGAAACGAACGAGAGCCTGCTCAGCATCTGGTCCGGATTAAGCAGCACGTTCTTCATGGCCACCATTGGAATCGCAGGGGTCTCGCTGGTTGTGGGCGGCATCGTGATCATGAACATCATGCTGGTCTCGGTTACCGAACGTACTCGCGAAATCGGTATTCGCAAGGCCCTCGGCGCAAAGCGCGACGATGTACTTTTGCAATTCCTGATTGAAGCCGTAACCCTGGCCACGATCGGCGGGATACTCGGAGTCCTCGGCGGCGCGTTCATCGCAGAAATGGTTACGCTATTGATCGGAATGCCTTCGTCCATCAAGCTCTGGGCCGTAGCCGCAGGACTCCTGGTGTCTGCCAGCGTAGGAGTTTTCTTCGGAGTCTATCCAGCGCGCAAGGCCGCCAGGTTGGATCCGATTGTAGCGTTGAGATTTGAGATGTAGAAAATTGAATGATCTAGTAATTTGAAATCTAATGCTTCGATATCGCAGGTTTTCAAATGCCAAATTACTAGATTTCCCAATTACTGACTTGTATGGTTCGCAGATCCGAATTCGGTGAAATCGTCAACATGGCCACGGACACGATCCGCGGCAATAAGCTGCGCTCCGCGCTGACGGTGCTCGGAATCGTGATTGGCGTAGCAGTCGTTATTGGGGTCTCATCGATCGGACGCGGACTCGACGAAAACGTCCGGCAGATTGTTAGCAGCATCGGCTCCGACGTTGTATTCGCATTCCATCTGGAGCCCTTCACTTTCGGTCGGCCCAGCGAAGAGATGCGCATGCGCAAGGAATTGACACATGAAGATTCTCTGGCCATTCGCGAACTCCCGCACGTCAAAGCTGTCACCGCGGGTGTCCGGTATTTCCGCCCCGAGCTGGGTGTCGGATCGTTTGCCGTTAAGTATGGCGATCGCAAAGCCAAGAACACGATCCTCGAAGGCGACGAAGCCTCCGCCAAAGATGTTTTCGACCTCCAGATCTCATCCGGACGGTGGTTCAGCGAAATCGACGAAGAACACCGTTCCAATGTCGTCCTCATCGGCGCGGAAACGGCTGACGAATTATTCGGAATCGACGACCCTCTGGAGAAAGAGGTGAATATCGAAGGCCAACTCTTCACCGTCATCGGGGTGGCGGCGAAGGTGAAGTCAGTGTTCGGTGGCGGAAAGAATCCGGAAGATAACAAGGTTTACATGCCGCTCAGCACCATGCGCAAGCTGCATCCCGAACTCAAACAGCATTGGATCAGCATGAAGGCAACGTCGCACGACGATGTCCCGAAAGTCATCGACGAGGTACGGCAGTTATTGCGCCGCAGACGCAAGGTTCCAGTAGACAAGCCGGACAACTTCGCGGTCTTTACTTCCGACTCGATTTCGGACGCGTGGAATCAGATTACAGGTGCCCTATTCATCGGCATGTTCGCCATCTCGAGTGTGGCCCTGGTGGTAGGTGGCGTTGGCGTCATGAACATCATGCTTGTCAGCGTGACGGAGCGGACGCGTGAAATCGGCGTGCGCAAAGCTATTGGAGCACGCAAGAGAGATATCCTCCTGCAGTTCACTCTCGAGGCGATCATGCTGACTGTGGTCGGCGGCGTCATCGGTGTGACTGCCGGAGCACTTGTTGTTTGGGGCATTCCCTTGATTTGGCCATCGCTTCCCGCGCGCATGTCCGTGTTCTGGACCAGTTTCGGTTTCAGCGCCGCCGCGGGCGTTGGACTCGTCTTTGGCATCTATCCTGCCTGGAAGGCGGCGAATCTCGATCCGATTGAATCGCTGCGGTACGAATGAGTTAGCCTGTCCTCGCGCATGATGCCCTCCCTCAGCGGAATCGTTGAAGTAGTCGCGATTCTAGGGTGTGTTTCGAGTTCCGCGTATTACCTGATCTGCTTGTGGAGTGTCGGGAATTTTGTGCGCGGCAGAAAAATCGCAAGTCTCCTCGACGTCCATGCGTTCCCTCCAGTGAGTATTCTCAAGCCCTTAAAAGGGACCGATCCCGCCATCCACGAAGCCTTTCGCAGCCATTGCCTCCAGGACTATCCCGAGTACGAGATTATCTTCGGAGTCAGCGATCCCCTGGATCCTGCCGCAGCAAGCTTTCAGGAGATCCAGCGCGAGTTCCCTGACTCGCGAATCAGCCTAGTGGTTTGCCCCAACATTCACGGCACCAATGTGAAAGTGAGCAATCTTGAGCAGATGGTGGAGAGGGCGCGGTATGAACACTTAGTTGTCAACGACAGCGATATTCGAGTCCAACCTGACTACCTGCAGAAGGTCATCGCTCCGCTGCGCGATGAACGAATCGGCATGGTGACCTGCCTCTACCGCGGAGTGGCCGCGGATACGTTGGGCTCGCATCTCGAACGACTCGGGATCAGCACGGATTTCTCCGCTGGCGTTCTCGTAGCACAGCACCTCGAAGGCGGTCTTCGCTTCGGACTCGGTTCCACACTCGCCTTCAGAAAGAAGGATCTAGGGCGGATCGGAGGCTTCAAGTCCATCCTCGATTTCCTGGCGGACGACTACGAACTCGGTCGTCGGATCGCCGACCTCGGCCTGAAAGTGGTCTTGTCTCCCATAGTCGTTGAGACGCATCTTCCGCCATATGACTTCCGTGGTTTCCTCCAGCACCAAATGCGCTGGGCTCGTGGGATTCGTGACGCTCGCCCTGGGGGCTACCTCGGTCTGGTTTTGACGTTCGGTGTGATGTGGTCGCCGCTGCTGGTAATCGCGTCCCACGCAGCGCCCTGGTCGTGGGCGGCAGCAGGTGCCGTGCTGTTGCTGCGATTCGCTGTGGCTATGGCTGTGGGGAATTCAACGTTGCTCGACAAAAGGCTGATCAGTCAGCTCTGGCTGCTGCCAGTCCGCGACCTGATTGCAGTCGCTATTTGGATCGCTAGCTTCGCAGGACATTCAGTAGAGTGGCGTGGCGAAAAGTTCGAGCTGAACAATGGCCGCCTGATCCGCATCGACCAAAAATAGCAGAGGTCTCCAGGGTCCGAAGAGAACATGCGGAACGGCGGCCGCATGTCCAATCGCGACTAAGTTTGTCTCCGCAGTGGCGGGAGCATCTCCCTACTGAGGAGAAATCAGTTCAAACCTCCCGTCGGCGAACAACCGATAGCGTCTACCGCGCCACGAAATCGTAGTCCCGAAGAACCCCGCGATCCAGAAGCAGAATCCCATCGCATCTTCAATCGGCAGCAACAACCAATGAATCCTGGCCCGAAGTACTCGCGACGAAACGACATAAGCTGCGAGCCCGCGCACGATGGCCGCAACCGGGAGGACCGGCCACCATGAATGCGACAGGACGCACACGAGCACCGCGAGTGGAATCGGCATCGTAAACAGTTGCCCTACATAGCCTGCCGGACGCGAGCGTCGCGTGCTTCGTGTCCAACGCAGCCGGTGCGCCACATTCTGATGCCAGTCCGCGCTTCCGATATGATGCTCGACCACATAGGAGGACAAGATCACTCCGTGACCAGCCTGAGCCGCAAACTTCCCGATGACGAAGTCCTCGGCCAGATAATCCTTCAACCGTGCGAATCCGCCGATCGAACTCAGTACATTGCGTCGCGCCGTAATCGTCGGACCGACAGCGAAGTGCATCCCTTCCAACATGCGCGCGACGAGTGCGCTTCCCCAGAAATCGGTATTCATCCCGGTTGCTTCCAGCCGGGACCAGAAACTCGGGCCGGGAATTGCTCGATAGGGGCAGGTGGCCACGCCAACCCTCGAATCCTGAAACTCAGCGGCCACGGTTCGAAGCAAAGTAGGAGTGACCCGAATATCGCTGTCGCTCATAACCACGAGATCATTGGCCGCTGCGGCCAGCATCTGCTCAAGGCTGAAGACCTTAGCATTCGCATAGGGCGGCTCGCCAGTGATCAACAGCCGCGATGAAACGTGGACGTATTCCCGCTGCAGGCGTCTGAGGACCTGCAGTGCCTGATCATTTTCACTTCGAACCGCAAACAGAATCTCGAATGCCGGATAATCTTGCTCAAAAAACGTCCGCAGATTCGATTCCAGATCAAGGTCCAATCCTGCGAGCGGCTTAAGAATGCTGATGGCGTCGTAATGTTGCAGAGCTGGCGGTTTCACCGATAGATAGCGCAAAGCGGCGATGATCTGAAGGAGAGAGTAAACAACCGAACCGCAGAGGATTACAAAGAAAATGCTCGCCAGGATTTTCTCCGGCTGCGACGGGAAAATGAACTGAAAAAGCGCGCACCTTGCGCCTGCGAGCATGAGAGTCCGAACCGGGAGTCATTATACCTACGCGTTCAGTTGTGCCCGAGGATCTCCCCGCTGGAATGTGTCGCCGCACATTGTCGGCTGATCCAAAGCCGCTCGAATCTTGCGTGAGAGTTGCCTTAGCGTGTACGGTTTTTGTAGAAAGTTCGTCTCCAGATCCACCACCTTGTGGTCGAGCACGGTTTTTCCCGCATAACCCGAGACAAAGAGCAGCTTTAAGTCCGGCCGTTCGCGAAGGATTTGTTCCGCCAGTTCTCCGCCGCTCAGGTTCGGCATCACCACGTCGCTCACGAGCAGGTGGATAACAGATTCGTACTTCCTTCCGACCTCGAGCGCTTCCACACCATCGTTCGCCTCGAGCACATGGTATCCCTGGCGTCGAAGAAATTCAGATGTAGGCCGCCGCACGGCCTCCTCGTCCTCCACAAGAAGGATCGTTTCGGTCCCGCTACTCGCCATCTGCTTCTCCATGCTCTCCAGGTCAGGAACCTGAGTTCGCCCGCCAATGGAAGGAAGATAGATCTTGAACACTGTGCCGCGGTCCCGTTCGCTGTACACCCATACGAATCCCTGGTTCTGCTTCACAATGCCGTACACCGTAGCCAGTCCAAGCCCGGTACCCTTGCCCGCGGGCTTCGTCGTGTAGAACGGTTCAAAGATGTGCGGCAAATCTTCCCGAGGAATTCCCCGACCGTTGTCAGTTACCGTGACTACGCCATAGTTTCCCGTTGGAATCGCCGCGGGTTTTCCATGAATGTAGTCTTGATCGAGATGCAGACTCAGAGTCTCAATCCTCAAGTGGCCGCCTCGCGGCATCGCGTCGCGGGCATTCGCGGCTAGATTCATCAGAACCTGCTCAATCTGCAGCGGATCGATTCGCACGGACCCGACGCCCGCACCAGGCGTGAAGCTGAATTCAACGTCTTCGCCAATCAGCCGCGGAAGTGTCTTGGCAATACCGGTCACGACCTGGTTCAAGTCGACCACGCGCAAAGCTTGCGGCTGTTTGCGGCTAAAAGCCAGCAACTGTCGCGTCAACTCCGCCGCACGGCGCGCTGCGAGCAGGATTTCCCGAATCTTCGATTCCAGTGCGCTGCCTTTCGGAACGCTGTCTAGAGCCAGTTCCGAATAGCTGGTAATAATCGTCAGCAGGTTATTGAAATCGTGCGCGACTCCGCCCGCTAAGCGCCCAATCGCGTCCATCTTTTGCGCCTGCAGAAGCTGAGCCTCCAGGCGTAGTCTCTCGGTCAGATCGCGGCCGTTGGCGATGAAATGCGTGACCTGCCCATCGCCATCTCGCACCGGACAAATCGACTGCTCGACGTAATACGATTCTCCATTCTTTCGCCGATTAACGAAAATTCCCCGATAAACGTTTCCCGTCAGGATCGTCTTCCACATCTCCTGATATGTCTCGGCTGCCTGTTCCCCGGATTTCAGAATGCGCGGGGTCTTCCCGCACGCCTCACCGTGACTGTAGCCGGTTATCGTTTCAAACGCGGGATTCACGTATTCGATCACACCGTTGCGATCCGTGATCACGACAGTGTCAGCAGAATGTTCGACCGCCCGCGACAGCTTTCGCAACGACTCTTCCGCCGCGTATTGCTCTTGCTGCAGCGAGTGCAACGATAGTGTGCTCCGTATGGTTCGCGACAACGTTGCTGCATCCAGTTGCGATCGGGGGACACAGTTCCACGTCCCCGACTCGATCATCCGTGCCACCGAACTCTCGTCCGCGTCCTCCGTGAGCAGGATGAACGGCACCGAGACTCCCGCGCGCATGAAATCCGAAACCAGCCGTACCGCTTGTGCATCTCCCGCATCGTGCTCAAACAGGACTAGTCCGTAGCTTTTCTGGCGCAGCATGGCCTCGGCTTCTTCAATCGAGTGGGCGTGATCCAATCCCGCCACATCGATTTCGCGGCTTCTCTGCAGAATGTCTCGGATGAGATA
>C688J18823_10000048_pt1 | contig 62607 bp, 48 predicted proteins | sample HopSoiMetagenom1_FD_18823 | JGI IMG/M metagenome (IMG submission 18823)
CGATATCCCGCCGCAGAATGACACTCAACGCAAGCCTGCGGGATACGGCTTGCCCTGTGCCCAGTGCCATCTCTACTATCCCGCCGACATGGACGCTTGCCCCACGTGCAAGCACAGAGAGCGCGTTTCCCCCATCGTTCCCAAAATTTCTCCGAAGAGGGTTGAAACCGCGGCAGAACCCATTCCCGACACTTCGGTGCTCGAATTGGAGCGGGAGGAATTCCTCAAGCAGTTCAAGGCGCAGATGATCAAGGCCCATGCGGAAGTGCTGGATGCCCCGGAGGCCGTCTGCAAGTTCGGCGAGCATCATCCGGGTGAGCCGGGCATAGCAGAAATCTGCACCGGATGTTACGAGCGCCTGCAGGAACGGCTTGATATCTGTGAAGCTGCACTGCACATCGATCTTAAGGAAGCAGCCCAGATCGTCTACGATGCTGTCTGGGCCGATTCGTCGGATCCGAGCAAGACGTATCAGAATGCCGCAAGTGCTCTGCTGGGGGAACTCCGCAAGCGCGCCGGAATCACCGCCGTGCTCGGGCCCTTTCAGCCACTGACGCATTAGCGGTCGATCGCTTTCTATTCGGCCTTGATACCCACCCACTTCTTCCCCGCGTATAGCTTGTAACCATCACCGTCCGCCACAAGCTTCAACGGCACGGGCCTCTGCAAGCCCTGCTCAGTCTGTGACGTCTCGCCGAGAACGTCATTGTTAGCCACGTCCATAGCCACGAACTTGCCATCGGACGTGAAGCCGAAGCCGTACTGACCGGGAGTCAACGTGGAACCACCAATCGTAATTTTCTTCTCGGTGATAAGCAGCCCCTGATATTTCTGCTGAATGGCAGTCGAGTACCCGGAAGCATCGACCAGCGCTGCCAGCAGCATCTTGCCGTCCGCTTCCTGCGCGCCTACTGCGTTGCGCATCTGAACGGGAGCCTTCTGTCCACGGAAAAAGAACTCGCTGGGGACGGCCTTCTTAACCTCATCACTGCTCAGAACATGCTTCGATGCTTGTTGCGCGAGCGCCGCGACGGCCGTAATCAGAATAAGGGCTCCGAACAGCACGCGTTTCGTATGCTTCATGGCTTTGCTCCTCGACTCGGAATGAAAAAGGCTCGGGGGAACTGTAATCGTTCCTTTGGGCCAGCGCAATTGCCCGTGCGATTTCGGTTTGAACGCAAGATTCGGATATTCGCCTGAGCCCCGTTCACCGTACGCTTTCCCTACCATGACAACCGATGCCATACTGACGGTGGAAACGATGAAGCAACTGACGAGCTCCTCGAACGCCGCGTCTGACGACCAGCGCTGGAAAGCTGTCGTGAACCGCGATTCCAGCCGGGATGGCGAATTTGTCTTCGCTGTCTCGAGTACGGGAGTGTACTGCCGGCCGTCCTGTGCTGCCCGGCGTCCCCGGCGCGAGAATGTCACCTTCTTTGAAGCGCCCGATACCGCCGAGACTCACGGCTATCGCGCTTGCCTGCGATGCCGTCCCAGGGCATTTCACGGCAGCTCCGAATCCCACGCCGTGAAAGCGATCTGCCGTTTCATTGAGCAGCACCTGGATGAGCCGGTTACGCTCGATCGTCTAGGCAAGGAGTTCCATCAGAGCCCGTTCCATTTGCAGCGTCGGTTTAAAGCCGTACTCGGCATCACGCCGCGAGAGTATGCCGACTCCTGCCGCCTGCGGACGCTGAAGAGGAATCTTCAGGCCGGGGATTCCGTGACCCGCGCCATGTACGACGCCGGGTATGGTTCCAGCAGCCGGCTCTACGAAAAGACGGCGGCGCAGTTAGGCATGACGCCTGACAAATATCGTCGTGGGGCGATTGCGGCCAGCATCCGGTATGCCGCGGTTGATTCTCCGCTAGGCAAAATGCTGATCGCAGCTACCGATCGCGGTGTTTGCTCAATTCAATTCGGACGCAGTGAAAGCGAACTGCTGGAAGGACTCAGGCGCGAATTTCCATTTGCGACGCGCAAGGCAGATGACAGGGAATTGCGCGACTGGGTCGCCGTGCTCATAAAGCATCTGAGCGGCAAGCATCTGGATTTCACTCTCCCGCTCGACATCCGTGCGACGGCATTTCAGCGGCGCGTATGGACTTATCTGCAATCCATTCCCTTCGGCAAAACAAAGTCCTACAGCCAGGTCGCCAAAGCAATTGGCAACCCCAGCGCGTGCCGAGCGGTGGCAAGGGCCTGCGCGACCAATCCTGTCGCCGTGGCGATTCCATGCCATCGAGTCGTTCGCGAGGATGGCACCATGGGCGGATATCGCTGGGGTCTGGAGCGCAAACAAGCTCTGCTGGAACTCGAACAGTGGGGATAGCGACGTAGCTCGCTACCGTTGCGAGCAGCGCCCGAAGATTGGAGTGTTAGAAACCAGCTTACAGTGCGGTCCGCCTACGCACGAAGAGCCAATTCGCAACAGCCACGCCAACCGCGACTACCAGGATAATCGACTTACTGTATTCGATTCGCGTCAGCAGGGCAGCGCAAAGTAGAACGCCGACAACTGAGAAGATAGTTCCCCCGGGCACCTGTAGCAGGGCTGGGCGCTGCGGCTTTCGCCTGAGCGCCGGAAGCGCTGCACATACCACCCCGTAATAGAACAGCCGCGATCCTGCCGAGAGTGTCGCGTTTCCAGCAAAACTTCCAAACAGCGCCAGCAGCCATACTACGAGGGCGAACACCAGGATGGAGAAGTACGGTGTGCGGAAGCGGGGGTGAACAAGCGCGAACGGAGAAGGGAAGTCCCCGCGCTCAGCCAGCGCAAATGTGATCCGAGGCGTGGCCAGAATATTTCCGCTGAGATACCCATAAATCGAAGCCAGTGCCCCAATGGCGATTATCGCGGCCCCACCGTTTCCGGCAACTGTCCGGGCGACATCCGCGAGCGGACGCAAGCTGTGTCCCGGGTCCGGCAAGACGGTAACGACGACCCACTGGATCAGGCTGTAGATCAAGGCGCACGTGATCAATGCAGCAAACAGCGCAAAAGGCATATCGCGGCGCGGATTTTTCGCTTCGCCGGCCGAGATCAGCGCCGCCTCGAACCCTCCATACGCAAAGATCAACAACACAATCGCTCGAGCCCACCCATTGGTTCCGGCTGTCATCATCGGCTGTGCAACTTGCGAATGGCTTCTTGCCAGATAGATCGTGCCCATCACAATGACGATGCCTAGTGACGTCAGCTTGGCGACAGTTAATGAGGTGCTGACATGTGTCCCGGCTCGCACTCCGAAAAAGTTGATGAGGGCGAGGACTCCGATCAAGAGCGTCAGGATCCCAAGTTTCATGCCACCCCGGACCGCCTCCGGCCAGAATTCCCCAAAGTAAATCACAAACAAATTCGCATTTGCCGCGCACGAGGTGAGCCGCACAAACCAGACAAGCCAGGCCACCTGGATCCCCATGAACCGTCCGAATGCCTCTTGCGCATAAAGATAAGGACCGCCGGTCTGCGCAAATCGCGACGCTACCTCCGAGAAGCAGGCCATGATGCATCCCATCGCGACCGCGGCCAGTATGACCGCTAGAATGCTGGCCCTGCCAAGCAGCCCCGCAAGCACCGACGGCAGTCCGAATACACCGCTCCCGATGATGCAGTTGACGGTGAGAGCGGCCAGGCTCCAGCGGCCAATCGCGCGTACCAGCCCTTCTTCTGACGCTCGTTCCTCCACCGATCCCGTCACCGCGCGTTTTTATCACAGTCTGGGATTTGCTGGTACTCAGAAGAATTCATGGTCTAGAATGCCCGCCATCCACTGCGTGGACTTCAGTCCTAACGCGAGGAAATCCTTATGAAGAAAGAAGTGCGTTCCGTCTTCATCACGGGCGGCACTGGATACATGGGGCAGAGGCTGATCCCTCGACTGCTCGAACGAGGGCACAACGTAAGGGCGCTGGTGCGCTCAGGCTCCGAGGTCCGGCTGCCCAAAGGGTGTACTCCAGTTTTCGGCAACGCGCTCGACAGCACTACTTATGCGTCTCAGATCGCGCCCGCCGACACCTTCGTACAACTTGTAGGAGTCGCGCACCCCAGCCCCGCGAAGGCAGCACAATTTCGCCAAATCGACCTGCCCTCAGGTGTGGGTGCCGTGCACGCAGCCAAATCCGCCGGTATTCGCCACTTCATCTATCTCAGCGTGGCTCATCCCGCGCCCGTGATGCACGCTTACATCGCCGTCCGGACCGAATGTGAGGCCGCGATCGAGGCCGCGGGCCTGAACGCAAGCATTCTGCGTCCCTGGTATGTGCTGGGTCCGGGACATCGCTGGCCCTATCTGCTGATCCCGATCTACAGAGTCGCAGAGTGGATTCCGCCAACCCGCAAAGGCGCCCTGCGCCTGGAACTGGTTACTTTAGAGCAAATGATCCGCGCCCTCATTCTTGCCGTCGAGACGCCTGCCTCAGGGCGCAAACTGATGGGTGTGCCCGAAATCCGCTCTGCCCAGCCGTAGTTCAATGGGCTCACTCGGCTCGACTGGCGCGGCTTTCCGTCTGATGACCTTTGTTGCGACGATAGTAATGCGCAGACGCACGAAAGCGCATGCACATGGGACATCTACTCGATGCACCTTGCCGATGACATTGTTGGAGTGCGAAAGAGAATGCCCTTCGACGACATGGACGACCTTCATCTCCGAATCGCGCGCGTCACCGAAGACCTGCGCACAATCCAGCAAGAACTCAACTGCGCCGCCATGCAGGCGCCGAGCGATCCGGAATTGATGGAGGCTCTCAACTCGCTCTCTGAAACCGAGCCCATCGAGACGCTCCGGGTCGCCCTCGATCAGATGCGCCATTTCCTCTGGTTCTATTCGCAGGTCATGAACAATGATCCGGAGTTGGGCGACAAGCTCCGCCAGGCGGTGAGGCCCTCAAGCGATGAGAAGCCAAGAAACGAGAAGTCGTTTCTCGATCAACTTTCGCGTGCCGACGAACTGATGCTCCTTCATCATCTGACCGAGGCCAAGCGCCGCAAGCCGAACTAAACCTTGCCCGCGATTTCGCGATCAGTAACCAACGCCGCCAACAACTGTCTTCACGACTTCACCCGAACCACTCAGGACGGTGAAGTCCGCCCGCGCTCCGGCGGCAAGGGTCCCGTATCCGCCCGATAGAGTAGACGCCTGCGCAGGATTCAAAGTAGCCGCCCTGACCGCATCCCGCAAACTCCAGTCTGAAAACTTCATCACATTGCGCACCGCGCGATCCATCGTGAGCACGCTTCCGGCAAGGCTGTCGTTCGCCGTGCACTTCCCATCCTTCACATCCACCAAAATCGGTCCGAGCTGATATTGCCCATCGGGCATGCCCGTCGCCGAAATCGCATCGGTAATCAGAACGGCGCGCTCGCGTCCCTTCGCCTGTAAAAAGACTTTCACCACCTCCGGGGAGACGTGAATGCCGTCGCAAATCATATCGGCTGTGATCCCGTCATCGCTGAGCACCTCGCCGATGATTCCCGGATTTCGATGATCCAACGGACGCATAGCATTAAACGTATGCGTCGCATGGCGCGCCCCCGAGGCCACCGCTTGCTTTGCAATCGGCAACTCGGCATCCGAGTGCCCGATGCTCACACAAACGCCCCGCTGCGCGGCTTCGGCAATAACTTCGATCGCGCCCGGAATCTCCGGAGCAATCGTCATCATACGCACGTGCCCGCGCGCAGCCTGCCAGAGCCGATCAAAGAGCGCCAGGGTTGGCTCCAGCAAGTTCTCCGGAGGATGTACCCCACGCCGCTTATGGCTGAGAAACGGCCCTTCAAGGTGAATGCCGAGGGGACGAGCCTCCGCTCTTTCACCCTGCGTCGCCTCCGACGCCTCGATGGCATCGGCCAGATCCTCTAACGCTGCGCACGTAGAGTCCATCGGCGCCGCAACCGTAGTCGGAAAATATCCTGTCACACCGTGCGTCACGAGGAACTTGCCGAGGCGCGGCAATTCCGAAGGCGAAGCGCGCATGACATCGATCCCGGCTCCTCCATGCATATGGATGTCCAGAAATCCGGGCGCAATCACAGCGTCGCCGAAGTCCACCAAACGCGCGTTTTTCCCAACCGCATTGCCCAAACGAGACGATACGTCAGTGATGCGCCCATCTTCCACGATCATCAAGGGATCGGAAATCTCTTCCCGAGGCGTGAACAGGTGACGCGCGGTGAATGCGATCTTTGTAGGCATGTGTGTAGCGAAGTTTTATCGTAGCTGCACGACTGGTTTCGCACAATGCCCGCGTGCATCGAGAACCCAGCCGACCACAACCGAGTCGATGCCGATACGCTGACGGTCGCGTGCCAGTTTCAGGCAGCAGCGCACCGCAAAGCACGAATGACGGAAGAGAATGACAAGAGATGAGCAACTGGAGAACGGCAGCGAGAAACAACGGCGTGAACAGTGTCCCACCGCACGGATGCTATAATCTTCGGGTACGAAGCGAATCCTGCGACGCAGAGTCCTTCCGCGTCCACATACCGTCGGGGAGTGGCTCAGCCTGGTAGAGCACCTGGTTCGGGACCAGGGGGTCGGAGGTTCAAATCCTCTCTCCCCGACCAATCTTTCTCTCGCCCATTCAGGAATATCGGCCGCACCTTGGTTTTCACGCGCTTTCCCGTGATTCCGCACAACCGAGAGTGAAGCGGGCAGTTTAAGCCGATGCCGAACTCCGCCGAACTCTGCTTGCTAGATGCGGAGGTGTCATTCACCACGTGTTGGAGCCATCGCATTCGGCCCCAGTGAATTGGGCCGCCGGACCGACAGAAGCCCCTCTTACACGTCTCCTCGCTTTGCCTGGCGGTGGAACCCTTCGGTTGCGCTCAGGGCATGCTGCGTCATTGCGAACAGGAGCTTCGAATTGCCGAACGCGTCCGTCGCTGACACGAACTAGACAGCAGAACGCGGCTATTACACCGACCCATCTTTGCTGCGGTTATTGACCCAAAATAAAAAGGGAGACCGAGTTGAAGCCCAGTCTCCCCATGTGCAGCCTTCTCCTCTTTGTGTCTGTGTAAGTATCAGGCGGTTACGGCGGCACTCATCTCCTGTTCGTCTGTGATTTGTTCGTATAGGCCCAGCCTTGTCAGTCGCAGAGAATGTTTATGGCAGACGGATGGGAAATCAATCTCAGGCGAGAAAGTCTCGTCGTTGTCCAACAGCACCACTTCAGAGACACCGTGTTCCACAGAGAGACGCCGCAGATCATCAAGACGTCCGAGAACAGGGCGTCCGAAGACATAGCGTCGCAGGTCGCCGCCTCCGTTGGTGTCGATGAAGCCGGCGCACTCGATCTGTTGTTCGCGCAGAAAACGCAGAGCGAGTTCTGCGCGCCGCGATGTTCCCAGGATAAAGACTCGGCGCTGCGCCCGGTGTCCGCCCCACGTGCCCAACGTTTCTCGAAAGAGGAACGAGGATCGTCGGATCGCCATCAGCAGAAGCCATGTGATGACTGCGTCGATCACGAATACCGCGCGGGAGAAACCTGCGAACCGGTAAATTGCCGTGAGACCCAGCACCGAAAGCGCTTCCGCGATGAACGTGGCTGCGGCTAGACGATAAAGGTCGCTAACTGATCCGCGCCACCAGGAATGGCGGAACGCGCGACAGGCCCAGAGTGTCAGCAATTTGATCGCGAGGACGATAGGCAGCGATCGTACGAAGAGGTGCATGTCGTCCGGCGGGACTCTGCCGCCGAACCGCATGGCATACCCCACATAATAGGAGAGCGACATGGCCATGGGATCAAGAATGAAGATCAGCGTATCCCGCGAGAGGAGGCGGGCTAACATCGGCACGGCGTGAGCCGAGGGATGGGCGATCTCGTCATCGAAGAGATGGATCCCAAACAGCAGCAGGAAGAAGAACCAGAACCCGATCAGGCCCGGAGCGGTTGATGATGAAGAATGACGAGTCATGAGAGCGACCGCGCCCGAGCCCGCTGAAAGGGCGTACAACAGGAGGACTGCGCGTTTCTCATGAAGTCCCATGCGCACGAGGCGGTGAGAGCTGTGATCGGTGCCTCCCTGAGAGATGGCCTGTCCGCGCAGACGACGCGTTACAGAGACGAATAGAGTGTCGAAGATCGGAATGGCCAGCACAGTGACGGGTGCGAGAACAAAGGTCGGCAACCCGGAGACGTGAGTCACTTCCAGAAGAGAACTCGACGCCAGAAGGAATCCGATGAACAAGCTGCCGCAATCTCCCATGAAAATACGCGCAGGATTGAAGTTGAAAACAAGAAATCCGGCGATGGCACCGGCGGCGAGCGCAACCAGGATGGCCTGATCGCGATATCCTCCGCTCGCATAGAAGATGCTGAGGTAGGCCGAGGATATGAGGGCAATGCCGGCCGAAAGGCCGTCCATATTGTCGAGCAGATTAAATGCATTGGTGATTCCGACGAGCCAGATAATCGTGACGACTACATTGACAGCGATGTTTCCGCGAAGAGGGTAAATGACGCCACTCAAGACCAATAACCCGGCAGCGGCGATCTGGCACAGAAGCTTGTGCAAGGGGACAAGATGAAAGATGTCATCGATCAGGCCGAGAACAAACATCAGCGACGCGAGGCCGATCAAACGCCACAGGAGATGGTTGGTCCACGGAACGAAGATGGTGCAGAGCACGACGAATCCGAGAAAGATGGGCACTCCGCCAAAAAAAGCGGGAGTAGTTTTGTGCCAGCGATCCGTGCGCGGGCGGGAAACCCATCCGTGCTTGCGGCACACACGGATGGTCAGCAGCACCAACGCAGCACTTACGGCCAAAGCACAGATGAAGGCGATGATTGTCCAGCTGAGCACGCCTGGGTGTAGCACTTCAAAGATACGCATAAGACGGCATTACTCGGAAACTAGTCTGCCTGTGCGAAGCTGGCAGAGATCATGGAAGCGTCGATTTCGTGTTTCTCAGGATGAACGAGGCTATTGGTTACAGCGTGCACGATTTCCCGGAGAGTTTTCGTTGGACGATATCCGATGGTGCCGCGGATCCGGCTCAGGTCGGGCACGCGGCGATACATATCCTCGAATCCTTTGCCGTACGCTTCTTCATAGGAGACATGGAGGACCGAGGAACTTGAGGCGGTGACTTCTTTAACTATGCTCGCGAGCCCGTTAATGCTCACTTCTTCGTCGGATCCGATGTTGAAGACCGAGCCCACGGCCTTGTCAGTTGCTCCAAGTTTGATTAACGCATTCACCACGTCACCGACCCATCCAAAGCAGCGGGTCTGTTTGCCATCGCCGTAGATCGTGATGGGCTTACCGGAGAGCGCCTGAGTTACAAAGCGAGGCAGCACCATGCCGTACATGCCAGTCTGGCGCGGTCCGACCGTGTTGAAGAGGCGCACCAGCACGACGGGCACTCCGTGCTCGCGGTAATAGGCGATCGCCATAAACTCGTCGATGGCTTTCGAGCAGGCATAGCTCCAGCGCGCGCAGACCGAAGGGCCGATGACAAGATCGTCATCTTCGTGGAACGGGATCTTCGTGGCTTTGCCATACACCTCGGACGTGGAGGTGATGAGGACTTTCTTTTTCTTCTTCTTGGCGGCTTCGAGAACCAGTTCAGTGGCCTGAATGTTCGTGTGCAATGTGCGAACGGGAGAATCCACAACAAGTCGAACACCGACTGCGGCGGCGAGGTGATAGACGATGTCGCACCCGTCGACCAGTTCCGCTAGAACAGAACGGTTCATCACCGTATCGATGACGTATCCGAATCTCCGCTCAGTTTTGAGATGACGGATATTGGCCATTGAGCCGGTCGAAAGGTCGTCCATTACCATTACATTGTGCCCCTGCTGCAGCAGGGCCTCGGCCAGATGCGAACCGACGAAACCTGCCCCGCCGGTGATCAGAATATGCATGTAGTGCCTCCTTCGAGCAGATGAAGTGACTGCGCTTGCGAGTGGCCTTGCGAACCTAAGTCAAAAAGATGAGAGATCGGGCGTGGCAAGCATTCGTTACGAGAGTTCTTTCTGAGCAGGTGAAGATCCACCCGGCTGTGCCGGAGCCAGTTGATGCTGCACCTTGGCGCGTACCTGAAATACATGCTTAAAGTGGGCCAGAGAAAGGTAAAGTGATTCCAGGTCGTCGGCCAGGCGATTGCTGGAAAAACGGGCTTGGACAAAACTGCGGCCTGCTTCTCCCATCGCGAGTCTTAGTTCGGGACGTTTTACCAGATAGGAAACTGCGGAAGCGAGGACGTCGCGATCTCGCGGTATGAGGATTCCGTTGTTAAAGATTTCAAATCCGTCTCGTTTCTCCGGATCTCCCACCATCAGGTCGCGCACGCCTCCCACGTCCGTTGCGATGAATGGTGTGGCTGATGCCATGGCTTCGAGCAGGGAAACAGGAGTTCCTTCGTTGATCGATGTCAGGACTAGCATGTCCAGGTCGGCGTAAACGCGCGGTAGATCCTGTTGCCATCCCGCAAAGGTGAAGGCGGATTGCATGTGTTCAACGGCCACCCGGCTCTTGCACTTAGGGGTCAGTTCTCCGTCACCGACAATGATGAAGCGCAAGTCCGGGTTTTCGGCAACGAGATCAGCGGCAGCGCCAACGAAGAGGTCGGGATCCTTGATCGCGGTGACGCGGCCGACCCAGCCGACCAGCGGGTTTTCTCTTTCGAGTCCATGCGATTGCCGGAATTCTCCGCTCCGGCCTCTTACCGACAAAAAGGGACTGAGATCGAAGCCCAGCGGGATCACGGTGACTTTGTGCGCGGGAGCGACCGAGTAGACATCCACAAGTTCATGCCTCTGCGATTCGCTGATCGCGATGACGCGATCGGTGTGGCGGGCCAGAAAGCGTTCTATCGTCAGAAAGGCTCGCGTGACCAGGGGAGAGAAATATCCGCTAAAGACATGGCCGTGAAAGGTATGCACTCTGACTGGCACGCGAGTCAGAATTGCAGCGAGCCGTCCGACGGTTCCCGCTTTTGCGGTATGCGTATGGACCACCAGCGGCCTCTCGCGGCGGAATATCTTTACTAACTGCCAGAGGGTGATCAGATCCTTCGACCACGAGATCTCGCGCGACAGGGTCCCGACCTTGATGGGGACAACATCACGGTTTCGCGCGAGGTAGTCCATACTGCCCTCGCCAGGTGGCACTTCGCCGGTCAGCAGAAGTGTCCGGTATCCTCTCCGACGAAACTCATCGGTCATGAGAATAGCTTGAATCGCCGGTCCGCCAATGTTGAGCCGGGCGATGACTCTGGCTATGGTGAAGTCAGATGAAGAATTCATGGACGACGGTGAACCGGTTCTAAAAAGGGATTAGGAGTTCGGCGCTTCGGAGAGGGTTTCTTCCGAGCGGTCGTGAAGCGGCACGCATTGTCGACTTTTTTCGACCAATTGAGAATAAAGATCTTCGTGTGCGCCAACCATGGCCGCAATGGAGAAGTCGCGTTCCACCCGCGCCCGGCCGGCTGCAGCGAGCTTGTGCCGCAACGCAGGATGATCTAGCAATCGCATGGCTGCTTCGGCCAGGGTCTGGTAATCGTTGGGCGGCACCAGGAGACCCGAGATTTCGTGAGCCACAGCCTCTTCGTTGCCGCCGACGCGAGTGGCAATAACTGGTTTGCCGCAGGCCATCGCTTCTAGCAGCACATTCGAAAACCCCTCCGCGTCCGAGGCGCAGACGTACACGTCGAGAGCGGCGAATACGTTTTCGGGAGAAGGCGTGCTGTCGAGCACCCGTACTTTGTCGGTCAGTGAGAGCGCGGAGACTTGACGCAGAACATCTGATTTCGTGCCAATATCGGTACCTGCCAAGATGAAGCGGGCGTTTGCGTATCGTTTTGTGATCTTGGCGGCGGCATCCACGAAGTCGCAGTGGCGTTTGCACGGCCTAAAGTTTGCGACCATGCCGAAAATGACTTCGCCTTGCGTCCATCCGAGTCGCTGTCGCAAGGTCGACGGCAGATCGGGACGAAATCGGCCGAGGTCGACGCCGTTATAAATCGTCCCGCATCTGGGTTCAGGGCATTTGCCGATGTCAATCATTTCGCTGCTTACTGCCTGGCTGTTGCCAAGGTTGAAATGTGCCAGTCGAAAGGCGGCAGAGTCTGCCCATCCCGCCATCAGTTTGCGAGCGCGGTACTGGCTTGGGAGAGAGCGACGGCTGCCAACGATCACTGGGACACGAGCCAGGCGAGCGGCGATTCCGCCCAAGATGCAAGGGCCAGGAAGAAACGCATGCACAAGGTCACTGTGAAGATTTCGGAGGTACTTTGCCGTCAAATAAACTGCCTTCGATAGAGACATGCTCCGTTGCAGCCAGCGCGAACTGCCGGTCTGCGGTATTCCAAGGACAAAGCAGTTTTCGACGACGCCGCGAACTCTGTCGAGGTTTGCATCCTCCATCAGGATGAGTGACGGATCGAATCGCATTTTGTCGAGGTGCTGCATCAGTTGCAGGACTTGCCGCTCGGTGCCGCCATCTCGCAACGAGCCAAGTATGTAAGTGACCCGCAACTTCGCGTGACGTCCTCCTGCGTTCAGTTCTTCATTGTTGACGATGCTGGGTTCCACGAGCGTTGAGTTCATGATTGCGTACCCACGCTGGCTCGCAGAGACAAAACTGTGCAGTGAGCGATGGAATAGAAGCTGTCGGAAATGCTGTGACGACGGTCGTAGTACTCCTTCTTCACAGCGCCAAGATCCGTAATTGACTTGCGGTAGCTTTCAATGTCGCGGCGGAACTGGCCGAATTGTCTGTCGGACCAACAATTGTGATGAAAGCAGACAGTCCAGACGCCAAATGGACGCCTGCGGAAACGCCAGAGTTGCTGAGGCACCCAGAACATTCCATTGGCATCGATGTGGGGAGCAAGGGCCAGTCCGTCACTGATGACGGCGATGCCGAGTTCCTGAAGAACGTCAACTGTGATCGAGTCGAATGAGTGCGCGGGCGCGATCCACAGATCGGGATTAATTCCTTGCTCGCGGAAGATTTGGGTGCCTTTCCGCAACTTATCTTCTTGTACGTGTGCGGGCAGGCCAGCGAACTCGCTGCGGGCTTGAATCCCGATGAGCCCTCGGTCCTGTGTCACATATAGATGTTGGTATCCGTGCAGCCCGATGCTCCAGCCGCGAGCTTGAAAGGCGCGAACTCTGTCCCAGAAATCTTCTCGCGCGGCGCCTGCGACAAGTTTCTGGTCCTGATTGTCGGGCACCACCGCAAGCAGAGGTGAGATCTTGTGCTCAAGCAGCACGGACTCAATTCTGGACCACATGTCCCAGTTCATGGTGGGACAGAGGTCGTCGAAGCGAATTAGATACCTGGAAGTCATCGAGATGGCCGAAAGCCGCCGCAGGCTAAGGCAGAGGTTCTGGCGACGAACTTCGAATGGATCCAGACCGCAGCGTTGCCGAGCCGCGTAAGGCCCCGCAGGCAGTTGTAGTTCAGGGTTATCTCTCCGCCGAAGCCCTGTTTAAATTGGTTGATGGCTATTTTCTTCGAGTCTCTGCCCTCATGCCAGCCGCCGAAGTCGTAGGTTTCGATTCCGGCGGAACGGAATTGCGACATGTCGTGCCAGTGCGACAAGCGATTCGCGCGTCCCAGCATTGAGCGTTCGCGATTGTCCGATGGCGTTGAGCAGGTGGCCGAATGTAACAGACGCACTCGCCTACCGCCGCGGTAATAGGAGTGCCACACCAAGGCCTCTCCCGTTGGTAAATGTGCGGCTGAGAGAATCAATTCCCCTTGGTCTGCAAACTTCTGCAATTTGTCTACATTCAGGAGAGCAAGTCCGCGCCCGGCCGCGAACTCGTTGTAGAAGGACGCGAATCGGCCGCGGCAGTCGCGATCGGGGCAATTCCAGATCCGACATTCGATGCCGTCTTTGTCTTCGGCTCGCCGGATTTCATACCGGGTTTCTTTGTTCATTTTCGCCAGCAGCGTCTCGGGCCGCTCACGCATGTCGAGCAAGAGCGTGTAAAAGGGAGTCGCTGTTCCGTCCTCGGTAGGCTCTGAGCGCTGAATGCAGCGGAGAACATCTGCGCGGGCGAGATGCGCGGGTTCGTCGAACCAGGTCTCGACCACCCGTACAAATCCTTTCCGGTACTCGATCACAATTTGTCTTCCAAGACTCTAGTGGGCAATGGTGCGGCCATTGTCAGCAGACTGGTCTGATGATTGCGAGTGGGTGAAATGGCTCATTCAGCCGGATCTTTTCGACAGCCCAGGATGAATCAGCTTCGAACAAGTGACAATGAAGGCAGTTGTAATAAAAGATTGTGATCGTCCGCTTGCTCTTGAACTCATCCATCTTCATTTTGAAGCGATGTACCCAGTGTTCGTTGAAAGGATTGAAGAGGTAAAAGATCGTGCCCTCTTGCGGCATATTGAGCAGAGCGTCTCCACTGATGATCTGCACGTTGTGCCATTTGCGAAGGCGATCTGACGTCTGCCGTGCTACTTCGGGATCAATCTCGAGTCCGACCATCCGGTTTAAGTACCCACGGCTCAGCCACCAGTTGATGACCCGACCTTTGCCGCAGCCTATGTCAACGAGGACATCGGACGGGCTGATTGCGTTTTCAAAGATGTGCGGAAGGGCACTGTAGTCTGTGCTCCCGGAATCATGAATGCCAAGATCGGCATAGGGAGTGTTCACTGTGCCGCCCAGGAATGCACCGTACCTCAGATCGAGCGCTAGATTTCGAACCAGTCGGCGAACCCTGGGTACTACGGAAACAAAATTGGTCATGTTCGTCGGCAGGCTAGCTGCGAGTGCCGGTTGCTTGCGTTCCCATTACTTCCATTCCGCTCAAAGGGACTGCGGTTGACAGAGAAAGATTGCGAACCTGATTCGCTCTGAGCCAGCTCTCGAGCACTAGCAGTCTCCAGAGCTGGATGTGCCAATTGCGGCGGCAGGCGGTGTGCTCTTTCAGCATGAGCTTAATGTGGTCTGCTTGGATGAAATGGCTGACGCAGCTGTCGCTCGCGAGCAGGGTGTCCTGAACGTACTCGCGCAAGTCCTGCCGTAACCACGTGGCGAGAGGCATTCCAAACCCGGCTTTGGGGCGCTTCAGAATTGCGTGAGGCAACTCTCGGTCGAAAGCGTGTTTGAGGATGTATTTCTGAATCGTGCCTTTGATCTTGAGTCTCGAGGGGATCGTGGCGCAAAACTCGACCAGTTTCTGGTCCAGAAACGGCGAACGTACTTCAAGGCCGCAGGCCATGCTGGCCAGATCGACTTTGACATTCAGACACTCGGGAATGTATCCGACTGTGTCGCTGGCCATCGCGCGGCTGAGATCGTCTGGTGCAGACGTTTGGTCCCATCCTTGTAGAAACGATTCGCTGCCGGAACTGCCGTTCAGTACTCCGCGGAATTCTGCCGAGTAGAAAGAACGCCATTCTTCTTCTGGGTGCATCCCGAGAAGAATCAGACGATACGCATCCGCTGGCGTGAGGCTGAGCAACGGAAGGAGTTCCTTGAAGTAGCGCATTCTGCTGCGCTCGCCAGGGTTGTAGGGCAGGAGCTTGTGAATACTACTACTGATGGCGGAACTGCCCGGAACTCGAGACGTCCAGCCGAGCGTTTTCAGTGCGATATATCTCTGGTATCCGCCGAAAGCCTCGTCGCCGCCATCACCGCTCAGTGCGACCTTCACATGTTGGCTGGTGAGCTGCGATAGATAGAACGTCGGAATTGCGGCCAAGTCGGCGAAAGGTTCATCGAACAGCTCCGCCATCTTGGGCACAAGTTCCATGACTTTTGGAGAGACATGGAACTCGTGGTGCTCGGTGGCGAATCTCTCGGCCAGCAGGCGTGCGTATTTAGATTCATCGAAGCCCTCGTGGCCGAAGGTCACCGAGAAGGTCTGAATTTTGCCCTGTTTGGCTTTGCGGGCTGCGGCCAGTACGCAGGCGGAATCGATTCCTCCGCTAAGAAAAATTCCGACGGGCACGTCGGCGATCAGCCGTAGTTCGGTAGCTTCTTGCACGAGGCTACGGACTGTTTCGGAGAGTTCGTGCGCTTGCAGCTCAGTCTGCTTTGAGTAGTCCAGCGTCCAATATCTCTGAATTTGGACGTCCTTGCCGGGCTGCCATGTCAGGATTGAGGCTGGAGGAAGCTTCTGAAGTTCGCGAAAGGCTGTGCGCGGGCTTGGAATACATTGCCAGAGGAGAAACTGATGAATGCTCACGGGGTCAGGCGTGGGATCGATTTCACCGCTGACTAGAAGGGCCTTTATCTCCGATGCGAACAGCAATCCTGATGGGGTGATGGAGTAGTGAAGAGGTTTGACCCCAAGCCGGTCTCGCGCCAGCAACAAAGTCTGCGAGCGGCTATCCCAGATTGCGAACGCGAACATCCCTCGCAGTTGGTTGACGCACATGGGCCCGAACTCTTCGTATAGGTGGAGTATGACCTCGGTATCCGTATTGGATTTGAAACGATGTCCGGACGCTTGCAGATTCGGACGGAGTTCCTGGAAGTTGTAAATCTCTCCGTTAAAGACGATCCAGATGGTGGCGTCCTCGTTGCACATCGGGTTGTGGCCATTGGGCGAGAGGTCGATGATCGAGAGGCGACGATGTCCCAGGCCGACAGCACCGTCGGTCCAGACTCCGGCGTCGTCGGGGCCGCGATGGCGAAGAGAATCCGCCATCCGCCGGATCTGATGAGGATCCACCGCTTGCTCCCGATCAAAGTTTAGTTTGCCTACGATGCCGCACATGAGTCAGGAACTGTACTGCTTGCAGTTTGAGAGCGAAGTGTTGCAGCCAACTTGGGAGCGAGGACTGCGACATCGAAGTGCGACTGTGCGACTTGGCGCCCTCGCTGGCCCAGTCGCTGTCGGAGATCTGGATTGGTAAGAAGAGTCTCGAGCGCGTCGGCCCACTCTGCCGGCGTGGAGACGCCGAAACCAACATCGCCTTTTTGCAGAACCTCGATATTCATCCCGATGCGGCTCACCACCACCGGAATGCCGCAGGACATGTACTGAATCATCTTGTAACTGCATTTGCCGCGTGAGGCATCGGTGTCGTCGAGCGGCATGATTCCGACGGTCATTTCCTGAAGCAGAGCCACTTCCCGGTCACGGGAATATGGGATGTACTCGACTTGGCCGGGCGGAATGCCGCGGAACTGCGGTGCCTTGTTGGAGACGATCCGCAGAACGGCCTCAGGATGCCTGCTCAGCACGTCCGACAAAGCAGATTGAATTTCGTCAAAGTAGTAGAACGCGTAGCTGAGTCCAAGCCAACCGATTACTTTGCGATCGCTTCGGAGCCCGTGAGTTGCGGGAACGAAGCGGCGAGTATCCACGGCCGTTGGAAGAACGGTGACGCTGGAATTCCATTGCGAGAACCAGTCCGCCAGGAAGCGATTCCCGCAGATTACATGGTCGGAGGCGCGGGCAAGACGGCGTGCAAAACCACCGCAGCGGTGCACCCAAATAGCATCGTCCACATCGAGCACGCGAGGACGCTTGGTGAACGGTTCGAATGTGACGAAGGTGCTGAGCATCTCGCGCTGCAGTAGCGTGACGTCATAGTCGTAAGATTTGGCCGTCGCGGGCACGTGCTCGGCCAAGTTCCACAAGCCCCATCTGACGCGATTCCAGAATCCATCAGGCGGATACACGCCCGCCCGCGAGGCGCACTCAGTCAGTTCGATGCCTTCCGCAGCTAAATGCGGGATATATTGCTGCACCCGCGGGACGCGGGAGCCGGATCTTCCGCCAGTGTAAGCGATGACTTTTAGCATGGCAGCGGATCGACGGATTGTCGGGAACCGAAGCCGTAGCACAAGAAGCTGAGCAGCACCATTTTGCCGAGGAAATTAAGGTTCATGAAGTAGTACTCGGCGTAGCCGGAAAGCGGTATCGCGTAAAAAAGAATGCCGAAGATCATGACGGCCTGCGGCCCGCCTGTAATCGCCTTCACATATGCGAAGGTGACTCCGGCGCCCAGCAGGAACATCATAGCCAGTGAACCGACGGTTCCGAGTTGGGGGAAGTACGAAAAGTAGATCGTGTAAACGTTCATGTCGACCCCAGAAGGTCCGACAGTACTGAATGCAGCATGCAGATAGGGAACTTCGTTTCGGTATCCAAGTTTGTTCGCAGCAATTCTGAAATTTCGGTCAATATTCTGGGTAGGTTGGATCGCACTCGGATGCTGATAAAGATTATCGAAGGCCACCAGAGGCCCAACGGTGTAGAGCTGAAAACCTTCGACGAGCATTGGAAGATTTTCGCCGAAAGATGCGTCCGGGTTTGCGCCCGCCTTTCTGACGAGGACTGCCAAGCCGAAGAAAGCGATGGCAAACACTAGTGCAAAGACAACCACGGCACGCCAGGGAATCTTGCCGCGCTTCAGAACTTCAATCGTAAACAGACACAAAAGGATAAATACAAATCCGGCACGCCCAGCTGTGAGCACGTTGTAAACAATGAAGAAACCAAAAGCCGCCCATGCACGCCATTTTTCTGTGTCGCGATGGTACCAGGCAAGAATCACGGTAAGATCGGCGAGAACGACAATGTTGTCCATGACGCTGAACCCACTGACTGCCTCGGTGGATTCTTCGATCAACGCTCCTCTCAGGGCCACCCAGAACGTGTCATTTTGTCCAGCGCTTACGAGTTCAGTGATGAACCGCCAATAGAACGGAAAGAATACGAGCAGGGCCACCAACAGGATGTTCAGTATCTTACGAACGCGAGTTGGGTTGTAACCAACTATCCGCTGATTGGGTCGATAAAGATAATGGGTAAGGAGTCCGCCAGTGCAGAATGCCAACACGCCGATGACGAAAAAGAATGAAGTTTCTTCGTGGAGCGCAAATAGATAAGACCGAGAACACGCGAGAAACGCCAAAAGGCTTGCCCATGACGCTGCCATCGCAAATGGCGGATAGATCAGTGAACGGCCAAGGTAGTAAGTCAGGCCGGCGAGAAGCGTCAGGGCTGCAATTGCCAGAAGTGTGACCATCACACGGTTTCTTGGGGCTCGCTGATGCGGGCTGATGACGTCAGCCGCAGCCAGCGGCGCTCTTCCGGGAGAAAGAAGATCAGCGACACGGCGAGCAGGGCCGAGAGCGCGGCTCCGAGGAAAATTATCCGCTGTGAGATTGTCGTGGGCAGAGTCGCTGTCCAAAACAATGCCAGTGCGCAGATTGTGGCAGCGGCAAGCCGGGTCACAATATGTCGTTTCAGGAAGTGCTGCGCTCCACACAACAGAAACGTTGCATCGAGCAGTGCACGAAACGTCCACGCGATAGCCGCGCCCTTCACGCCATAGTGCTTCACCATGAGCCAGAGAATTGGCAGGTACAACACTAGCTCGATCATGTGGAACTTGGCGGTGAGATCGGGGCGTCCAGCCCCCTGGATCAGCACCCACGGGAGCACGCCGAGGGTGTTGAAGAACACGCCCATGGCGAGCAGCTGCAGAACTGCCGTGCTGTTCCGGGCGAACTCTGTGCCAAGCCAGAGTCGCAGGCCGTCATTCGCCATGGTCACGACGACGAGAATGATCGGAAACATCACGAGGAACAAGTACTTTTGGCCGCGCAAGAGCAAGAAGGCCGCACGTTGACGATCCTGAGCGAAGCTCATCGTGAATGCCGGGAACAGGACTCCGGCGAGAGCGCTTGGGATCGTGAGCAAGCGGCTCACTACTTCAAAAGGAGTTGCGTAGTATGCGACGGCAGCGACGGAGACCATCGCGCCGATTACCAGGCGATCCACGTAGAACATGAGCGGGCTGATCACGTTGCTGACTGTCATCCAGGTGCCGAAGCGCAGTACGTATCCCACATGATGGCGGGCAAACACCAAGCTTGATCGCAGGGCCGGCATCGAGCGCAGGGCTGAGATGAGATATGCAAGCCAAGCTAGAACTCTGCCGGTCGCCAGCACCGCCACTATCGGCACCAGGCTATGGGACAACGGCAGCACAGCGAGCGGGCCCACAAACGTGAACGCGTTGGTCGGGATACGAATGGCATTGACGATTCCAAAACGTTGTTGCGCTTCCAGAATTCCGCGGAGGCCCGTCGTCGTGATCATGAACGGAAGACATCCGGCCAATAGCAGGAACGCTGCAACGCTCTCCGCTTGAAGCTCCGCCGGCACTTTAAGAACACGGTGCGCGAGCGCGGGTGAGACGCCGGCCAGCGCGATGGTCCCGATGATCGACAGGCCGAGCATGAGCGCCAGCGACGTCCAGACGAGAGATGGGATCTCGTCGGTCTTTCCTGTACCCAGCCGATCGGCAACCATTCGAGTCAGGGCGGCTCCGAGCCCCAGATCGAAGAGGCTGAAATATCCGACCACGGTCCAAATTAGCGTGAGCAATCCGAACCGGGGCACTCCGATGTGCCGCACGAGGACTGGGATCGCCAGCAAGGCGATCACAGCGGGTGCACCGCTGCCTAGAAGGTTCCAGAGCGTGTTGCGGGCGAGCAAGCGTCCCCGAGTGAGTTGGGACGCCGCCGCCGGAGCGACTACGCTCATTGGTTCCCGCCAGTTTCGAAATCGGTATTGGACGTGGGGTTAGCGAGAGGCGCGGAGTTCTTGCGGGACCTCGTTCTGATCTTCATTACGGCGGCCCTAAAGTGAAGGCGCAGAGGACGCGTATCATGCCAGACTTCGCTGACCAGAGCCTTGCGAGGATCGTCCGGGTCAACTTGCGTCCAGGTCGATTTTCCGATCAAAAAGATTGCGCCGAGCGCGAACGACACGATCAGACCGAGGAGAGTGATAATCGCGCGATGTGGCCCCGATTTCTTCTCCGGCAGATTCGCGGGATCAAGCACCTTGACGCTCGGGATCTCCTTCGCTTCGGCAATCTTGGCCATCTCGTACTGCTGGGTAAGAGTTTCGAAGACGACTTCTCGAATCTGCACCTCTCGGTAAAGATCGGTGTAAGTCAGCCCGAGCGCCGGGAGCTGGCGGAAGCTTGGGTACGAATCGTTGCCACTGGGTGCTGTGTCAGATACTTGAGCAGGATCGCTGCCGCGAATCTGCGCAAGTTGATGATGAAGCTCAGCAATGCGTGCCCTCAGTGACTGTAGACGTATGTTGCTATCGCTGTAGATCGGCTCCAGGCCATGCAACTGAGTCTCGGCGGCAATCAGCTCCCCTTGCAGAGTAACGGCCGCGCCGACCATGGCTTTGCCTTGCTCTTTGGGATCGAGCGTGACATTCTTCGTGGAGAAGTCACTCAGCTGTTTCGAAGCATCGTCTAGAGCCGCTTTGACGACTTTCAAGCGGTCCTCAATAAATACACGCTCGCGATGTGCGGATGAAGTGTTGACCTCAGTCAGCAGGTCATTCAATTCGTCAATGTAGGCGGAGGCGATTGCAGCGGCGCGCCGCGGATCCCTGTCTTCCACCGCAATGGTGATGATGCCGCTCTTGCGATCTTCGAAGATGTTGGTACGCGCGGCGAGTTCTTGGCGAGCGTCCTGCTCACGGCCGGAGCCATATACCTTTTTGAGATCGAATCGCTTTACTACATTATCGGCGATGCTCCGGCTGTGCAGGACGCCGATGAATATTGCGCCACTGCTGTCGATGCCAAGGAGGTTGGCGCCCAGTCCGACTAACCCGCCTCCACCTGCGCGGCTGAGAAGGCCCGTCATCAAAGCTTCGGAGGCGCCTCCACGCATGTCAGGCGACATCAGTTGCGTGGAAGATTCGTAACGGTTCGGAATCAGGAGCGAAATCAGCAGAGTAAGTAGTCCGCCAATGACGGTCACTCGCGCCAGCCGCCTGCGTTGCCGCCACAGGAGGGCGGCAGCGTTCACGATGGCAGACTGCGGCGGACTCGGCGGTGGCGGCGGTAACTCTACGAACGGTTCTGCGAGCGACGTCGCAGTGCTTCTGAGACTAGTCATTTTAATTTTGTGAACGGGGAAATGAATTATTTTTTTCGCACTTGCGGCCAGAATCCAACCTGGAACGATGCGGTCAGGTTCGATTGAGCCTTAGGCGCGAGCAAGGGGATCTGCCACTTCTCGTACTGAAGGATGCCGGTGAGGCGAACTCCCGACTTCAGAACGAAGTCCGAATTGAAGGCGATGTCGTTTTGCGTTCCGCCTTGCGGAAGGAACTCGCGATCTACTTTTCTATGGCGGACCTCAAGTCCGATCTTCTTGCTCGCACTCAACCAGTAGGTGCTGCGCGCGGATTCGCCCTGGGATGCGCGTCCGAGCCAGGTGCCGATGAGTGCCCCATTATTCGTATAGCCATTCAGATATTGCCCATTGCCGTAGAAACAGCCAGTACAGGTGGGGAAGTTGACCGGACTTGTGGTGCCGCCTTCGATTCTGAGATCGAGCTTGGAGATTTTTGGAAACCGCGCCAGGTAAATGCCGGTCTGGAAGGCGGACTTGTAGGGCCGGTTGAGAGGCGAGTTCTCGTCTTCCTGAAAAGCGTCTCCGTAAAAACTAACCCAGTCGCGCATTTTGGGGATACGGTACGAAAAGTCCACGGCAGAACGGCTGTCTCCCAACTGGAAATTGTTTACGTGCATCGAGAGCGAACTCTTCAGGAAGGTATTGAAGGTGAGCGGATTGCCGGGTCCGCCGTAGAGCGTAGTTTTCGAAACGCCGAATTCAAAGTTGGGGGTGAATTTCAAACTTGCCTTCACTCCGCTGAGAAAGGGCTGCTGGGCGAGAGTCTGTCCGTACTGCCCCTGCAAACCCGGCGCGTTCTCTTGTTTTACAGCGCCGTTGTCGATGAACTGCTGCCCCGCAACCTGGCCGATAAAGAATTCCATCCGGATATCGGCAAAATGGGGGACGTGAAATGGGCTCACCCGGTTTATGCGGAACATTTTATTCAGCGGCGCTGTGTTGTTGGTGAACAGCATTGCGCCTTGCTCCCCGGGGCCCCACCAGAGACTCTGTTTTCCAAATGAGATCTGCCAGTTGGCTAGATTCATTCCCACGTATGCATCAAGGAGCTGAAAGTGACTCACGGTGCTCGTCGGCATCGCGGGAGGATCTGGGGGCAGTCCGTCAGCCGAACTGACGAAACGCAATGCTGCTCCTGAGAGCGAAGGAGCAGACGGAGAGTATTCGTACTCTCCTCGCGCGTAGATGACAAAGGGGCCTGCTGTCGTCCAAGCCGATGCGCCAGAGATGCTGTTGACGCCTTCTCGATCAGGGCGTCCGTAGTCGTTCAGAACAGATTGGCCAAAATGATAGTTGTCAGTCAACGGGGTCCCAGAAATTCCCATGGCTCGGGAGTAAACCGATTCGATTTGCGAATGAAGGTTTTCCTCACCATCGGCCAAGCTTAATTCGCTCTGGAATTCGCGGGCGAGTGAATCGTAAACATCACGAATGGGCGGAGGGCCGTCCGTATCGGGCTGGCGTTCGGCTGCTTCGCTCAGTAAGCGGGCGCACTCCAGTCGCGTCCAGGGCCGCATTCCAATCATCGACGTTTTGACGTAACCAATAGCTGCGAGCCGTTCCATGGCCGAATAGACCCAACTATCCAGCGGAACGTAAGGCGATCCCATGAACGATATGCTGCGGACCGTGGATTGGCGTGCAAGTTCGTGCGGCGATTCCCATGCGCCTCCACCAAGCTCGACATCGTGATGGCGGCGGTAAACATTCTGCGAGATCAGGTATCCCAATGCGCTGCCAATCAAAACGTCGGATGGGAAGTGCTGGCGTCCACGGATTCGCGAGAAACTCACTGCCGATGCCATTCCGTAGGCCAGTAGCTTTGGAAATGTGCCAGGGTATTCATGCGCGAGAACTCCAGCAACGGACCAGGCCGCAGCCGCATGTTCAGACGGGAACGACGTTCCTCTCTGAAGGAAGTCTCCTGCCCCGGTTCCCTGATATGGGCGCTCGCGGCCTAGCGAATACTTAAGCGCCTCAACCGTCACAAGACTGTTCAGAGCAGCTTCTCCGGCCAACAACCCGGTTTCACGCCAGCGATCATTGTGCTTGGGAAAGCTCAGGAGATAGAGACTGGCACTTCCGCCAATAAGTCCTGCGATTCCGATGTTGGATACGCTCTTGTAATGTTTCAGGGTCGTGGGATTCTGGTTCAGCGATGCACTGTATGCGCGGTCTGTCACGAATAGGCCAGCCGTGATTCCTCCGAGCGGCACCAGCCAATTCGCGTCTGATAATCGTACTCGCGAAGGGCTGGTCCAGATCTGCTTCTGGTCTTCAACGAAATCGAAGATGTGACCTCCGAATTCGGATTTGGAGGAGCTGTCGGGGCTCACGTATTGCGAGCCTTTGAGACGCCGAGTTGGTGAATCCTTTGCCTCGCCTGTCGCAGGCTGCTGCGCCTTGTCTTGTGCGATAGCACCCGAAAGCAATAGTCCGAAGAAAATGGGCGCGACGACAGCAAAGGACCTTTGTGTAATCCGCAAACCAAACCTATGGATGGATGTAAGCAACCGTAAGAGCGATGGACGAAGCGACCTGCGCGGCTTGCATGATTGGCGCCCAATTGCGAGCCGCAATCTTCGGCGCTTTCTCAGGTACGACGATGGAGTCCCCGGGCTTGAGTACTGCGTTCATCGGGTCGCCGTTCCAGAAGCCAGAGTTGTTCTTCGCTGCCAGGACCGACCCGTCAGCCCGGACAACGAACACGGCGTTCTTGTCGGCAATTTGCGTCACTCCGCCCGATTGACCGAGATACCACTTCGCGCTCTTTCCGGGCAGGTAGCCGACCGCAGTTGGATTGAACACCTGACCGCTAACCATCACGAAGGTGGTCTTCTTGGGGACGATGAGAACGTCGCCTTCGCGAAGTGCAATGTCCCCCGGCGTGTTTGCCAACTTTTTCGGGTCGGGCGGAATGTGTATGACTACACGGCCGACCGGGGCCGTAGCTTGGAGTTGTTGCAGAGCGGTGTCGGTCTGCGTGATGGCGGTCAGCTTGGCATTTTTCTGGTCCGCATCGCCCTCCGGCAGAGATCGCAGATAGGATTGTTCGTTTTTGATTCGATTTATCAGTTCGAGGTGGGATCTCATCTCGAGTTCGCGAACTTCCTGTCGGATGAGCACAGCCCCATAGGGATACGCTTGCGATGTGAATCCGCTGCAGCGCGCCAGCAGCGAGCTGAGCCGTTCTCCGGGTTCGATTCCGTAGGTCGCAGGATGCTGAACCTCTCCCTTTACGGTCACCGATGCGCTGAGATCGTTCCACTGCGGAATCTGACGAATGGCGAGGACGTCCCCGTTTCGAAGAGGAAGGTTGTCGTCCACCTCGCCGGAGAGAGCGGCGACGAGCTTGATGTCTACGTGCTGATTTGCGCCGCTACCGGCCACAAATCGCGTGAGGTCGGCGCTGTCGCCGAATGCGCTGCGTTTCAATCCGCCGGCGACTCTCACCAGATCCTGCACTCTCATGTCTGAGGTCAAGGGATAGCGTCCGGGCTTTGCGACTTCGCCGCGGATATCGACAGTGGGAGCGTCTATCTTTTCCAGGGCTTTGTGAATCAGCAGACGATCGCGCGACTGCAGAATGATGTTGTCGACGGGATTCCCGGCAAGCGCCTCGCGCAGATCAACGCTGAGAATCTTCATCGTGCCATCTGATTGACTGCGGAATAGTTGAGCCGTGTCCATGGCCGCGTCGGGGGTGAGTCCGCCAGCCAGATAGACGGCATCGCGGAGATGAGCTTGGCCCGACGTCTTGTAAGCTCCCGGCGTCCGCACCTCGCCCCCCACCCAGACCTGGGGAGGAGCTTCGAAATCGTAGCGGCTGAAAATCCGGACTGTATCAAGGGGTTTCAAGGACGGTGCCGCGGCGGGATTCGCGATCGCCGCCGAAATGTCAAAGCTCTCAATGCTCGGATGAAAGTCCGGAGGATTTAGGCGGACAATTTCCGCATAATGGGCGGCCGGTTCGGGAAGCATGTCGCCATAGGAGGGCACGAGGTCTGTGAACTTCATGCCGGGCTTGTAGGAATAGCGTCCCGGACGAATGACGTGTCCCTGGAGGTAGATTGCGTCCTGGTTGTACGCGGCGATGGGGAAGATGTGGATCTGGTCGCCATCGCGAATCTGAAAGGCCTGCAATTGCTTACTCACGTCTTCAGCGTCCGTGCCGGTGAGATCCAGTGTGAGCATCGTGCGTTTCTCGTGAGCTTCAAGGCGCTGTACTTCGATATGCCGCAGGGCGGCTGTGGGCAATATTCCTCCGGCGAGTTCGAGTGCCTGGGCGAGAGTTGTCTCGCTCGATAATTCGTACACGGCCGGGCGCCGCACCATGCCGTCCACTGTGACTTGGGGCCCCAGGGGCGGAACCTGGAGTGTATCGCCATTCTCCAGCCGCTTCATATCGGAACGTACGCCGTGGAGCAGCAGTTCGTAAGCATCCACCTGTTCAATCAACTGTTTCCCGCGAAAGTGGCGCAGAGCCCGCAAAGAACCACGCGGTGTGATGCCGCCGGCAGCCAAGAGAGCATTTAACGGCGTGGAAAGCGAACTGATGTCATAAGCTCCCGGTTCGGGTACTTCCCCCACTACATAGACGCGAACGGTCCGTAACCGGGAGACCGAGACATCGGCAGACACGTTGCGGAAGACTGAACGCAACGCGTGCTGGACATCGAGCTGTACTTCTTCGAGACTCTTTCCACTAACTAATAAAGGAGCGGTATCCGGGAGTGGGACTCGCCCTTGGCGATCGACCAGGCGCACCATTCGTTGCGAAACGCTGCCCCAAAGATCGATGGCAAGACTGTCGCCAGGACCGACAACGTAGTCGGGACCAACCGGAAGATCCATCGGGATCACGTCCGGCTGAGTTGAGGTATTTCGGAATACATCGACGCCGAAACGTTCCGCAGGACGTTGCCACGCTGCCGCTTGTACGTACATGTCGTAAAGCGAAGGAATGTCGGAGTAAGGATTTGCCGGACGCACCATCTTCACCGGCTCTACATCTTCGTCGTGAGCGAGAGTCCTTGGGCGCTTCCACGTCGGACGGACGGACTGCGGGACGTTATTGCTGGCGAGGTTATCTCTCGAGATGCCGGGGTACTCCGCCTTCCCGGGTAGATTCGCCAGTTCATCGAGGCGATAAGCATTAGAGCCTGCGGATCCGGAAGGAAGATCACCGGGAACCCTTTGAGTGCTTGACGCCAACTCGATCTGAGGCTCGAACGGATTCTGTCGTGGCGTGCTCCCATCGGAGGGGATTTCGGTCTGCAGTGTCCGCGGCTGATCTGAAGAATACCGAGGCACTTCAGGAGCAGCCTGAGGCTCAGTATCCCGCGGCCGCTCTTGCGGGCCGCGAGAGGACGACGGAACTTGGCAATTTCTGTCCCGAGTATCGCACTCCGATGTGCGTTGTACCTGTTGCTGTTCGTCTTTCTCCGGCTTGAGCGATTCTGTATCTTCCTGGGCTTCAATTTGAACGAGCCGCCGCGCACGCTCCTTGAGGATCAACTCTTGCTGTTTGCCTAATGTGGAATCCGGATTCGCCGCGGGCAAAAGGTATCCATAACGCTGCAGCAATCGAGTGGCGATCGAGCGAAATGCCAGGTCTTGGTCGAGGCGATCGAAGATCGCATGGTCGGAAAGGTTGGAATCCTCTACAACCTGCCCGTTATCGGCGGCTTCTTTCGCGACCCAGCGCTTGAGTTCGACCAGCAGTCCCGCATCTCTCACCAGCACTTCCCGGATCTGAACCGAGGAAGCGGCCACGCGGTTTAGATTGTCCTTCGCCAGTTCCGACAGTTCAGGCGCGTGCCGGGGGGAATAGGCCGTGGAGTCGGATTGAACTCGCGCACGATCCTGAGCGCATAGTAGCGGAGACAGCAGCAGGACCAGGATGCAAAGCGTTCGTTTGCTCATAGATTTTACGAATTAATATTTCGAATCAGATTTTCGATTTCTTGAAGAGGAGATACGGCGACGAATGGAGCGCTCAGGCAACTTCCAAGTCAGCTTCATCGACTTCAACAGCCAGGGAGCGTTGGATGAGATCAATCGAGAAGACGACCCGACACCGGTCTTTTCTCCGGACAACAATGCCTTCCAGTCCCTCGAGCGCGCCAGTACGGACACGAACGCGTCGGCCCCTTCTTAGATATGGGTGAGGCTCGACCTTAAGACTCTTAGATAAACGATCACGGAGAGCTTCGATCTCATTTGCGGGCAGGACAGCTGGCTGTCCGTTGAATGACACGAGATTCACGACCCCGGGTAATTCGAGAACCTTCAACTTATGCTGCAGTGACATGCGCACGAAAACGTATCCAGGAAACAGCGCCAGTTCGAGCTCCTTTCGCCGGTCTTTCCATCTGCGAACCGTGCGATAAAGGGGAAGAAAGCACGAGAAGTTTCGCCGGCTTATTTGCTCGGCCACTTTCTTCTCATGGTGCACGCATGTGTAGAGCACATACCAATTCCCGTGTGCGGTCTGAGTTGATGTGCCTATCTCCGAAGCCATATCTTCATCTCGTGGGCTATCCACAGCTTCGCCACCTCACTTACAGGGCTGTTGCAAGGTAAGCCCAATACTGTCTTCCACTTACAGTAAATCAACGCGCCTACACGCGCGCTAGTCCTACGATTTGCGAAGTCTGCCTCATTGCGTCGAGAATGCCGGCTTCTGAACTTTCCAGAGATCGGCTACGAACGTCGACAATGGCCCAGTAAAACTGCGCTCGATTTTGCTCGGGAGCCAGGGCAAGGATCTTCATCTCGGGATACCTGCCGAGTAGAAAACCGCACTGGACCCGGTACTTCTCGCGATCATCCATGCCGAGGATGAGCACGTCAGGGCGAGTTTGTGCGACGGCATCAGCCAAGTCGTCTTGTTTGCCTACCTCACCCGCAAGTTCGATGTCCGGCTGGTCGGCAATCGTGGTCATTATGAGTTCCCGCATAAGGCGGGGTTGGTTTGCGACGAGGACGCGAATCCGCTTCATGGTGCTCCAATCGCTCTCTTGGATCTCTTGCCGAAGATACGGGCGGGATAGCGTTCCAGCAAGATTCAAATCGGAGCTATACAGGACGTGAGTGGGTCTGTTGGTACTCTCGGATTTCGCGATTGTTGGTACCAACCCGGTACCAGGAGGGTACGAAAGTGGTACTAAATCGGAGTAGAGCTCTCCAATTCATCTAATTTCTGTTTCGTGCCTTCTTTGCTGCCTCAAAGAGGGCGGTGCGCTCAAAACTCAACACAACATGGTTTTCATTCTGGGAACTCCCGACATTTCTACACAATAATTTGACGATTTTGTAACAACTTTCTGAGACAATGCTGGTTCAATTCAACACTAAGGTCTACCGAGCCTGCAGGACCAGGGCAGCTAGCCTTAGGGGCGCTGTGTATGAAGAGGCTGAGCCGCAGTTGTGCGTTCTTTGTCTTCATGCTAACTGAATAGACTGTGGCACTGGCGTGTCGAGGGGGAACGCCGATGCCCTTCCGCTCCATCTGTGAAGGAGGTTTATGCGGAAGATAGCTGAAGTGTTCCTCCTGGCCGAGAATCGGCTTCTACGTGAAGCGCTGATTCGACTCCTCAGTAAGAGGAGTGAAGTTCGGATTGTGGGTGCTAATTCGTACTCGCCGGGTATCCACCACGAGATCATCGCCGTGCGTCCTCAGATCATTCTGCTGGATTCAAGCGGCCTGGCCCCCTCGAAATCCACATTGATTTCGACTCTCCGGTCAGCGATGCGGAATTTGCGCATCGTGATGGTCGATATGGAGCCCGATGAAGGCACGTTCCTGGGTGCCGTTCGATCAGGCGTGATGGGATACGTGCTGAAAGACGCGTCCGCCATTGAAGTGGCCGCAACTATTCGCTCTGTTGCAGGCGGTCGAGCTGTCTGTCCTCCGACGTTGTGCATGTCCCTGTTCCGTTGCGTAATGCAGCAAGCGCCTGTGCCTCAAACGTTTTCATGGGGTGCGGAAATCGGGCTCAGCAGGCGGGAGCAGGAGATGTTGGAACTTTTGCGACAGCGCCTGACGAACAAGGAGATCGCCTTGCGCCTGAACCTTTCGGAGCAGACGGTTAAGAATCACGTACACCATATTCTGCGCAAGTTCGGGGCGACGAACCGTTTTTCGCTTGTCGAACTCTGCGAAAATAAACGAATGGCAACCGAGCGGGTCATCCCACTTGATGGCGAGAGTGCTGTAGCGAACCAGAGGTATATTTCCAACACAAACCCGGCTGCCTGAACTTAGGCTCGGCTGAAACCGATCCCGGAATTCCGCATGGCTGAGTACAGACTGCGGGGCTGATGATAGCCTTTGTGCCATGGGCTTCGCCTGGCGCTTACGATATCTATTTCTTTTATTCGTTATCCTCCAACAATCTTTTGGCCAAAATGCTGTCGACTTGAAGCCTTCTCCACAGCAAGTGGAGTGGCAGGACCTTGAGATGGGTGCAATCATCCATTTCGGTCCGAACACATTTCTTGACCTTGAATGGGGCGATGGCACTGCGGAGCCCAAAGTCTTCAGTCCCACGCAATTCGATTCCGACCAGTGGATGCAAGCTCTGCGGGCAGCGGGTATTCGATACGTGGTCTTTGTCGCCAAGCATCACGATGGATTTTGCCTGTGGCCTACCTCGCAAACCGATTACTCCGTGAAGAGTAGTCCTTTCGAAAATGGACACGCCGACGTCGTTCGACGAGTGGAGCAGTCGGCGCGGAAGTACGGCTTGAAGTTCGGCGTATATCTGTCTCCTTGGGACCGGCACGAACCTCGGTACAGCAACTCGGCCGAATATGATAAGTACTACGCGGCGGAACTCGACGAACTTGCGCAAGGATACGGTGATCTCGAAGAGTTCTGGCTCGACGGTGCCGGCAGCGGAGGACACGTCTATAACTTCGCGGGCATTGTCGAGCAATTGCGAATGCATCAGCCGAACACCCTGGTGTTCGCAGATGCTGCATTGTTCGAATACGGAGATGTCCGATGGGTGGGGAACGAGAACGGTCTCATTTCTTACGAAAATTGGAACGTCATTGACCGGCATGGATATCTGCGCTGGCGGCCGGTTGAGGCAGACACGCCACTTCGGAGGAACCACTGGTTCTGGCATCCGAACGATGAATCGAGTCTGAAAAGCTTGTCAGAGTTGATGAGCACATACGAGCAGACGGTTGGACGTGGCGGCCAACTTATGCTCGGTATCGCCCCCGACCGTCGGGGACTCATTCCAGAGCCTGATGTTCAGCGCTTGCAAGAGTTTGGTCAAGCGGTTCGCGTGCGCTATGGAAACAGTCTGGTGCGCCAGCATGTGAGGGCTGACGATGAGAGCGAGCGCGCACTCGACGGGAATCCCGACACATTCTGGTCGGCGCCGCCTGCTTCGCATCATGCTGTTCTCGAAGTGAAATTTGACAGGCCCATCCGGTTCGATCACGCTTTTACGATGGAGTGGCTGATCGAAGGTCAGCATATTCAACAGTACGCGATCGAAGTGTCCCGAGAAGGGAGATGGGTCGAGGTTGCGCGTGGCCGGGCGATCGGACATAAACGCATTGATAGCTTCGAGCCAGTAACCGCTTCGCGTGTGCGCCTGAATATTCTGTCTTCCTCTGCAGAGGCTCACATCCGTGAGTTCCAGCTTTTCGATGTGAACGGCTTTCAAGGCCGATGAGGCTCTTACTGAAGTCTGTGTAGCCTCGGTTGCGTCTGCGATCGCTGCGATTCCTCCAGAATGATGCCGCACTTATGCCGCGCGTTTGCCATTATGCGGCCGCGCGACTTCGTCAAAGCTTTTCGCAAGGGTTTCCAGTGTGTCTGGCACATCCGCTCCGCTCATCGGAGAACCGTGTCCAGGAGCAAGGACATGCGGTTTCAAGTCCGCCAGGAGTTCCACCGAAGCCTTCGCCGCATCCCAATTGCTGGTGTAGTACGCAGGAGGGCCGTGCAACTCTGGAGTCTGCGCTGCGATCGAGAGTATCGACTCCTGCTTGGTGGTGCAAAATGCATCGCCTACGAGCAGGCACCGGTCTGAATCCCGGAAGAACGAAACGTGACCGTCCGTATGACCGGGTGTGTGGATCCACTTCCATCCATTCAGGTCGGGAATAGATCCGTCTTGCGGCAGCGGCTGAACACGGCTACCGAGATCGATGGGGCCCCGAGGATAAAACGGAGCAAGCAGCGACATCAATCCGCCGCCTGCGCTCGCGTCCGGAGGCGGATACTTCGACTTGCCTTGCAGGTAGGGCAGTTCCAACGCATGCGCATAAACTGGCACATCCCACTCCTGAATGAGTTCAGGTAGTGCTCCGACGTGATCGAAATGACCATGCGTGAGAATGATGGCGGAGGGCTTCGGCCTACTGAAGTTTGACTCGGCCCAGCGCCGTATTCGCCCTTCCGATTTGGGCAACCCGGCATCGATCATCACCCAGCCAGCGCCTGTGCTAACTGCGTACACGTTCACCAGCAAAATTCTGAGTCCGAACAATCCCGAGGCTATGTCGTCGAGAGAAACAACATCGCTATCGCTGATCTCAATTCCTTTTGATGCCTTGGACATCTGTTGCTCCCGTTGTGAATAAGTGCGCTGCTCACAAGCGCAGCGGCTTATCGTTGAGATGCCATTTCGTGAATGCCGTTGACTCGAATCGGGAGATCATACTGAAAAGCAGCTCTTGCAAAGGGCACTTTGAGCACTGCAGGCCTTTGAGAAATGCTTGAACGGCAGTCGCGTCCTTTGCATCTAATAGCGATGCTGAAAGGCTGCCTGCGCGTTTGAGCGCTTCGTTCGAAATATGCCTGGCGAGAACATGCTCGTCTTTCGTGACGATGCGAAACAGATTCCTGGTCAAGTGCTGGCGCACGAGTTCGTCCAATCCATAGCACGCGTTGAAGGGAGCGATCCGTCTCGCATCTTGAACGCTCTTCTGCTCGCAGGGCAGATGGAGTGTGGGCTGACGGACATCGGTCACCGCAGCACTGCTCAAGCGGTATCCATAACCAACAAATTGGCCCAGTTGCTGATCAGCCCTCATCGTTTGGATAACAACGATCTGCTTTCAGCCGCTCGCGCGCTAGTGGTCGACTTTGCCGAGAGCCTTCGTATTTCGGAGGCCGAAGGATTTGCCTACTACGCGCTGCACCCTCTCGACTTTGCCGACGTTTTTGCGAAAGAATCGCCGTCTTCCTCTTTCGCGATTGTAGGAATTCGAAGCATTGGAACCACTCTCAGCGCGGTAGCCGTTGCGGAGTTGCGATCAAGATCTGTCTGCGCCTCACGCATCACGGTTCGCCCCACCGGTCACCCGTACAACCGCGAAACACGTCTTAGTGTCGCAGAGCGCGCATGGGTCGATACGGAGAATCAACGTGGCTCGACATTCGCCATCGTCGATGAAGGCCCGGGGCTCAGCGGATCTTCGTTCCTATCTGTGGGAGAGTGTTTGGCGGACCTCGGTGTAGCCCCAGAGCGGATTCTTCTGATTGGAACGCACGACGTGAACCCCCAGCATCTGTGCGCCCCGGGCGCGGCAAGCAGGTGGGCAAAGTTCAAATGGCGCAGCGTGCACTCGCGTATTTACCAGCGTTTCAAAACGATGGTGTCCCTGAGTGGCGGCCGATGGCGTACCGTTCTGCTCCCCGCCGGAGTTGAGTGGCCCGCGAGCTGGCAGGAAATGGAGAGCCTGAAGTTCTGGTCCACCGATCGCCGATCGATCTTCAAGTTTGATGGTCTCGGGCAATTCGGAACTGGAGTGCGAGAGCAAGCCACAGCGATCCATGAAGCAGGGTTCGGTCCGGACGTTGAAGACGCGGGCGATGGCACCAGTCGCTACACGTTCGTGGACGGCGCTCCCATTCTGTCTGGCGAAGCCTCGACGGAGATTCTAGACCGCATCGCAGACTATTGTGCCTTTCGTTCGACTGCTTTCAAAACCTCAAATCACGGTGGGCAGGGTCAGCTCTTACAAATGGTGCGGCATAATTTTCATGAAGAAACGGGTCAGCCGCTCGAACTCCCAGACGACACTCTTTGCACTTCATCCCCCGTAATCGCGGATGCACGAATGCAGCCCTACGAATGGGTTCGCAGCGCGAACGGGCAACTGCTAAAGGTGGACGCTTCCCGTCATGGGGATGATCACTACCTGCCAGGTCCCACCGATATCTGCTGGGATCTGGCAGGCGCAATCGTGGAATGGAATATGCTTATAGGTGCTGCGGAATATCTAATTGCAGCATTCAAAAAGCGCTCCGGGATTGATTCCTCCCGGAATCTGAGTTCATTCGTCCTGGCCTATAGCGCATTTCGCATGGGCTATAGCAGGATGGCACTGAGCGGAACCCATAACCTGGATGAGAAGGAACGTTTCCGGAGCGCGTATCTGCGCTACCGCACGAAAATGATCACGGTCGCGACGACGATAGCAACAGCTGCCTAGCTCTCGAACTCAGGCTGCCTTGTCTGCCTGCGTGTTTGCCGTGTCGGCAATCTGCGTCAACACCGCGTCTGCGTGCTTTTCCTCGTCGAGAGTTGTGTCCAGCAGATCTGCCTGGTCCGAGTGACCCAGGATCTCGGCGAATGTTCGCACCGTGCCATAAGCCGCCATTTCATAGTGCTCCACCTTCTGAGCGGCGGCGATGATTCCGGCATCCCTCACCGAGTCGTCGGACGCATCCTTAATAAGGTCTTCGCCCTCAGTGATGAGCGCCGCCATTCCTTTGTTCTTGTGAGAATCCACACCGCCCGTCGCGCTTTGCAAGATCTGTTCAAGCCGGGCCACATGTCCTCGGGTCTCCTGCAAGTGTTCATCGAGAGCTCTTTTGAGCTCTGGATCGGTCGCCTTTTCGATCATCTTGGGAAGAGCGTCGGTGATTTGGGTTTCGGCAGAGTGGAGGTATTGCAGTTGGTTGATGTACAACTCCCGTAGATTTTCGAGGTTTGCTGACATGAACTTCATGGGTACTCACTCCAGTATGGCTTCATTCGATTTGTTTAGTCGATAACACGTTTAGGCCTGAGCGACCCTCTCTGCAATACAGCGAAGCAGGGAGGCACCCTGGCGTTTGCAGTGTCCAGAGATTTGCGCCCGCTTACGCAGCCCTTTTTCTGCTGGATTTATGCTTGGTCTGTGTCGATTTGCGCTTCTGGCTGACGCTTTCCGTTCCAGAAGACCGTCTCGCGCTCGAACTCTTGGTGGACGACTTTTCCGAACGCGAGCTAGCTGCCGAAGCCTTCTTTCCGCGCCCGCCGCTCGACGTTTTCCCGGAGGACTCTTCAACGCTGTCCCGGCTTACAAGCTTATTGAAGTTGCTCGTCTGTCCATTTGCAGTCTCATCCTGGACGATCAGCGCGAGGTTTCTATCATCGAAGTCGTCAAACCATTCGTCCCATTCAATCTCCTCGAGTGAATCTTCCCCGCTGAAGCCTGGAAAATCGAGGCGAATGATTCCCGTATTGTCGTCGCTGTGAGTACGTCGAACCGCGGACGGTTTGGCGCCGCGTTCTTCCGCCCAGCGCCTGATTTCGTCGTGATCTGTCAGTACCCGCGATGAAGATTTCGATGCCATAGCAATCTCCCGATGCAAATTTGCGTTCAGGTGTCAGGTGCAGATTCTTACGACGAAGGTTGTGTGGCTCCTTCGAGGGCAAGCGGCGCTCCCGAAGAGAAGACGACCTCAGACCTTGGGTGCTGCGGGGCCGCCATGGTCTCGGCAACATACATCTCGAACTGCTCGGAGCGTTTTGCAGCGCTATGTTCGGTAAGCACGCGGTCACGTGCGGCACGCCCGATGCGCTGCAACTCCGTCTCATCTGCATCCTTTAGGATCGAGATCACATCGGCACTATTCTGGACCAGCAGGACCTCTTCCCCAATCTTCAGAACCGTACCCAGTCCCGGCCAATTGTCAGAAACGATGGGGCATCCACAGCCTGCCGCTTCGAACAGACGGACCGAGGGCGAAAAGCCCCAATCCACCATGTCCTTGCGGGTCAGGTTCAGTGTCAGGCGCGACGATGAATAGAAGTGAGGATGCCACCGGGGCGACAGGTGCCGGATATGCCGGACGTTTCGCGGCCACTTCAGCTTCGCTGGATATTGCGGTCCTGCGAGGATGAACCGGTGCTTCGGCAAGTTCTGAGCACAACTGACGAAAAGCTCGTCGAGCTTCGCCTGACGGTCCGATGCATACGTCCCCATATAGCTGAAGTCGCACTCGTAGCGGCGGAACGTTCGCCGGGGGTAATAGACGTCAGGCTCGAAAGAGCAATACAGAGGCAACGCGCGTCGTGCAGAGAACTCGGTCTGCAGTTGCTGCAGGATCGGGCCAGCCGTAAAGCTGAGGTACAGGTCGAACCCGGCAACCTGCTCCGCCCGTAAATACTCCGCTCCGCCGGCGCGGAGCTTTTTTAGGGTAATCGGAGTGTCAATATCATAAAAGGCCTTGACCGGAACGTTCGATGAGATCAGTTCCTGAGCCGCGCGGATTCCATCCGGAAAGAAAGATCCCAGCACAGCCACGTCGCAATCTCTGAGTTCCTGGCGCACGACGGGGAGAATGGACCGCCATTCCTTGAACAAGCGCACGTCGCAGAATTCCGGTGAGGAAAGGTCACGGTTCGAGGCATACCACTCTTCGTCTTTTTCGAAAAAAACGATGCGATGCTTCCGCTTGTGCAGAGCGGCGAGAAGCGCTCGATAGGTGGTCGCGTGCCCGTTTCCCCATGAAGATGTCACGGAAAGACCGAAAACGACGATTTTCAACTGGCCCTCCTCATACCGGCAGGAATGAAAGGCGATACCCGGCGGCCGACTTGTCGCGCGGTTTCTTGCCTGTTGTTTCGGAGAATAGCTTTTCAAAAGCGCGGTGTACTTCTCGAGCGCGGGATTCGTACGTGTGTTCCCGCAACGCCCGGCATAGCATGCTGAAGCCAATCTTCGCGGCTTCGCTTGCCGTTCTTTGGCGCAACTGATCGGCAACGTCACGGCCAGACTTTGCGATCAGGATTTCTTTCTTCGGGTCAAAGAAGTGTTCGATCCCCTCCCAGACATCGGTGATCAGGCAAGCGCCTGCTCCCGCTGCTTCGAAGACGCGAGTCGGAGGGGAAAACCCTGCTTTTGCCATCGAGTCCCGATTCACATTGAGGACCATGCGAGCCGAGCAGTTCACAACGCTGTGCGAATCGCTGCCAACGTGCCCGATCCACCGGACGTTCGACGGGAGCTGTTTGCCTCCCCACCCTTCTCCTCCAAGCACGAACGACAGTTCGGGCGCGTGCCGGGCGGCATTTAGGAAGAATTCTTCGACCCGCGCTTCGCGGTCAGGCAATCGATGCCCCACAAACGCGAGGTCGCAGGCAAGCGCCGGATCTGGCGCAGTAGGGAAGTGTGTTTCTGGGTCCAGTGCGTTGTAGATTGGGACACACACCTTCGCCCCGAGTTGCTCGTACTGCTCAGTCACGAGCGGACCACCGCCGTACGTAAATACCGCGTCGTATTGCGGGATCAAGTTCTTGAAGGGGTCGCGGGGATTTTGTTCGACCCTTGACAAGGTGGCGGGAGCATCCACATCCCAGAACACTACCTTCGTGGTCCGCGAGCGGCATTCAAGAACGCCCCGCTCGAGACGATCGTCTTCCGCTCCTACACCGCTGTGCTTGATGACAAGCTGGGCATGTGCGGCCTCTTTGAGAAGCCTCGGAATGTCACCGGGTGATTGGTAAACGCGTATGTCGGCGTATCGAAGGTCGGCCTGATCTGCATGCTTCTGGCGGTCGTAAATGGCTGGCTCCGCAAAGGTAACCCGATAGCCCAGGCGGGTCAGATTCTTGTAGATGCCGCGATAGTAGGTCGCAGCCCCGTTCCAGTAGGTTGAGGTCAGACTGGAGCCAAACACGAAGATATTCATTTGCTCAGTTCCTCGCAGATTTCTTCGAACTGCCGGGCACGATGAAGGCAGGTATGCCGCCGCTGAATAGTATCGAGCGCTTGCTGCGATAGTTGGCGGCGGGCTTCATCGTCACGAAGCAGGTGCGCGATTTCTGCCTGCATGCCCTTCCCATCGGAAACGCAGACAAAATCCTCGCCGGCGCGAAACAGTCCTTCCAGATCGGTCCAAGGCGAGCAGATCAGCGGAACTCCGCACGCGAACGCCTCAAACATGCGGATAGTTGGAATCCCGCTGAGTCCATTTGCGTAGCAACGTCGCGGTACGTGGAGCGTCAGCGCGGACCGGGAATATACAGCCGGCGCGGCCAAGTTCGGCAAGTATCCACGATATTGAATGCCGGCTTGCTGGAGTTGACGCTTCGCGCTCTCCGGATAGCGCACACCATAGATCGCTGCACTGCGGGGCCGCACTGCGGCCAAAGGTTCGATCAGAAACTCCTGCAGTTCACGGGTGCGTTCATCGTCTCCCCAATTTCCGATCCAGTTGACCTCATCGCTGCTGTCGGTTGATCGGGGGAAGAAGCGCGCGGTATCGGCGGCTTCATGGAACGTCCAAGCCCTTTGCGCCTGAAGCGCTTCCAGGTAAATGCGCCGAACAGCCTCGCCGAACGCCAGCACACCGTCGAACTCAGGAATCTGGAAGCGCGCAATCTCCTTTGGGCTGGTGTACGCGCGATGATGAGTGTCGTGAAATAGCGATCGAAATCCGTACTGCCGCTGCAGCGAAAGGATGGTTTGCACAGCCCCAGTCGAATTCCATTCGTGAACAACAACCACATCGGCGTCGCGCAATTCATTCCGCGCGAAGTCCTCGAACTGTTCGGGAGTGTAGGTCCGCACGTCGAGTTCAGGGAAAGCAGCGTTGAACTCCTCAACCGAGTTGGTTCCGGACTCTTCCTGAAGCAGATTGGTCAGTGACCATCCGCCCTCGGGCTCGTAGCACCGGACCTCATGGCCGAGTTTTCTGAGTTCATCTACAAGTCCGCGCAGGAAATGCGCATTGCCGTGATTCCAATCCGAGCGCCAGGAGTGTGCAAAGAATCGCAATCGCATACGGGATTTCATGCGCTCGCTCCTTTTCCCAATAATTCGGAATAGAGCTGCTCGTACTGCATCACCATGTGTTGAGAGCTAAACCTTTCGCGAGCTCGCTCGTATGCCTGATCTGCGAGAGCCTGCCGGCGTCGCGGATCCTCGAAGGCGGTACGGATCGCGTCTGCGAGGCCGTCCGGATCGTTGCGCTTGAAGTACAGCGCAGCATCACCCCATAGCTCGTGAAACACGGGGATATCATTCGCAATCAGGGCACAACGCGAAAGCGCCGCCTCAAGCGGAGCCAGGCCAAATGGCTCGTAGCGGGATGTCGCAGCATACGTTGCGGAATCGGAATAGAGTGCGCGCAGCTGCGTTTCATTCTGCTCGCCACAAAGTTTCACGTTCGCATCAGTCTGCAGATCCGCAGATGAAAGATTCTCGGGATGTTCCGCACGGCCCGCAACCTGAACCGGTACGCCATGCTTGCGAGCCAGCAACAGCTTGATCTGCTTGGCTTCGTCCCAGAGGCGGCCGACAGACAGCACACAGTCGGTCTTGCTGGGGGAAGAAACAAATGTCGATTCGTTCCGCCCGTTGTAGATCACGCGGCACGACGAGCCGAATGTGTAGTGTTGTCGAAGCGCGTCCAGCATCCATTGCGAAGGAGCCACGACCATCCCTGCAGTACCGAGGCCCTTGCTGACCACGTCGCTGTACCAGGTGAACCAGCCTGACTGAGGCGGCTGAGACTCGTGCACAGACGTCCACCAACTCAGAACATCGCTATGCGCGACCACCACCGTCGGCAAACCATAGTCGCTCGCGCTGTAGCAGTATTGGTTGAAATGCAGCAGATCAGGACGACAGTCCCGGATGACACCTTCCAAGAAGTGCATGGATGCACCAATTCCCGCCTCTGAGTTCTGCATCCATTCCAGCGGGTACGCGGTAGCGAAGTAAGTCAGAGCCTGGTGATCAATCCATGAACTCTGCGCAGGTGTCGGCATTCGTCCGAAGCTGACCAACGTGATCCGGTGTCCACGATCCAAGAGGCCGCACACTAGTTCCCGCGTGTAGGTCCATACTCCGCCGACCGTGTCCGCCGTGACTAGAACGTGCACTCAAGTTCCTCAAGTGAGGCAGGCTGTGCTTCCTGAATATCGCTGTAACCTTTTTCCTTGAAGGTCCCGAGGTAATACCGGTGGGCGCGCTCCCAAGCGTAATCGTCTGGCATACCGAACATCTTGGTATAGTCCGGCGTCCCGGGGAACGGAAACATGGGAACGGGCTCGCTGACCCAAACGCCATGTGCCTTCAAATGCTCTTGCCAGCTCTTTATCTCGTGACGATCATCGTGCTCCGTCAGTATCAGATTCGCTTGTACCCAGGGAATGCGGTTGCGGGCGTAAATCAACAGTTCCGACAGGCGCTCCGTGCTTAGCTTGCAGTTCTTGTTTAGTTCGTCGCGTCCTTCTTCGGTGATCGACTCGACACCGCATTCCATCGAGATGCAGTGCGCCCGCCCAAGGCGGTCGAGGCTTTCTTCGTTCCAGAGGTCAATCCGCGTCTGCAGCCCAATCGTGATCGGCCGGTCTGCCAGTTGGTCGAGCAGATCTTGCACGTTGCGCCCGACGCCAAAAATCTCGTCGATGAAATAGATGTAAGTGACGCCTCGCGCGATCAGGCGATCCACTTCCTGAAGCACTGCGCTGACATCGCGCTCGCGATACTTATTCCGGAATAATGTCTTGTTGCAGAAGGAGCAAGCCCACGGGCAGCCCCGAGCGAACTCGAGTTCGGCCCCACGGCCTTCTCCGCTGAAAACGTGATGGCGGTGCGAATGACACTCGACGTTGTAGTTATGAAACCGGAGGGCTCCCAGCTTTCGCATGTCGGTGACAGCCGAAGTAGCTGAGATGTGTTCGCCGGCTGCCGACCTCCAGCAGCATCCGTCTAATTCGGACCAAGGCACGGAAGGCAGTTTCGGCAGAATCTGATCCGGCTCGCCACGCACGACCACATCGCAGTTGAGTTTCCGAAGAGTAGCTGAGGGCGTTGCGGATCCATGGGGACCAATGGCGACTTTGACCGCGCCACAGTCCAAATCCCGAAACCACTGCTGAGGAATTCGCAGCTCTGGAGGTGGGCACCGCCAGAATAGATATGACGGCGCCGTTGGCATCACCAGGAAGTCAGGATGCAGAGTTTGTATCTGTGCCTTGACCTGCTCAAGAGTCAGGTGGTCGGACTGCGCATCGATGAGATGAGGCTGATGTCCAGCGGCCTCGATCTGATCGAACGCAAACAGAAGCTCCAGAGGATAGTGCGGTTCCTGACATCCGAAGTAAATGGAACCACGAAAATCCCAAGCTGGATTCACCAGAGCGAATTTCATGAGGCGATCCCTCCGAGAGCTTCCGTCGGCAACTTGCCGGCAGGAACGGCGAAGGGCGTAGGCGCAAAAAGCGCTCGATTATGGCTGTACCAATCGCAAATATCGTTGACGGTCTGCATGACCGTCCGCTGCGGCGCCCAGCTCGTGTCCCCTGAGAACTTGCCGAAGTCAGTGACATAGATCGGTTGGTCGCCCGGTCGCGCAGGACGAAACCGGCAGGGCACTCGCACTCTCAACGAGCTCTCGATTCCGTTCAGCAGTTGGAGCAGTGAGATCGCGTTCGCAGGACCTCCCCCGATGTTGTAAACCTGCCCCGCCGTGACCTTTCGGCGCTCGTAGGCTGCCGCAAACGCCCGCAACAGATCGCTTACGGCGAGGACGTCCCGGACCTGATGCCCGTCTCCATAAATGGAAACGGCTTTTCCCTGGAGCGCGGAATACACGAAATGCGCGACCCAACCTTGATCTTCGTTGCCGAACTGCCGCGGGCCCGCGATGCACGACATGCGGAACACGACGCTGGGCAAGCCATAGATCCTCGCGTAGTCGTGCACGTACTGGTCCGCCGTCCCTTTTGAACATCCGTACGGAGAGTAGAAATCCAAAGGTTGTGATTCGTTCACTCCGCTGTATGGGCCGGCGTGATCGCCGCGTTCGATTTTCCCATACACCTTGTTTGTTGAAGTGAACAGGAGAAAGGGGCGATTCCCGCTCTGACGCGCAGCGTCAAGGATGTTGAACGTGCCCCCGGCATTGACTTCGAAATCCGATCGCGGGTCATCCAGCGAAGTGGTCACGGCTACCTGTGCAGCAAAATGATAGATTTCTGTTGCCGACGCCGTCGCCTTCCGCACTGTGCTTGGGTCGCGAACGTCTGCGATCGTGATGGAGAGCCTGTTCTTTGCCTCACGCAACTTCTTTAACCAACGAAGGTTATGCTCCACCTTGCGGCGCGACAGGTTGTCGAAGATTTGAACATTCGCGTCGGTTTGGGTCAGCAGATGATGTGCCCAGTTGGAGCCCACGAATCCTGCGCCACCAAAGATGAGAACCGATCGCGTTGAGGACGACACCTTCATTTTTGAACCACTATGCGACGAGACCGCGCGCAGTGAGTTGCTGTAATGCCTTCTCCGTGTAATCGTGCGCCTGCTGATAGTCGAGCCATTGCACCAGTTCCGCGACTCCTTCCCGGAACGTGACACGAGGCGAGTATCCCAGCGAGCGAGAAATCTTTGAGATATCGGCGTAGCAGTGCCGAATATCCCCTGTCCGATAATTTCCAGAGACCTGCGGCTCGATATTAGTTCGCAGCATCTGCGCAATTTCCCGCGCGACCTGAGAGATGGAAACCGGCTCTCCGGAGCCGACGTTAAGCGCCATGCCGTCGGCTCCAGAGGAGGACAATGCCAGCAGATTGGATTGCACGATATCTCGAACGTTCACGAAATCTCGCATCTGCCTGCCGTCCTCAAAAACGATCGGTGAATTTCCGTTGATCAGCCTGGAGGCAAAGATGGCCGCTACGCCTGTATATGGATTCGAAAGTGCCTGCCGTGAGCCGTAGATATTGAAATATCGAAGCGCTACCGTCGGGATGTTGTACGTCTTCCCGAAGAGAAGAGTCATCTCTTCCTGCGCTTTCTTCGAAAGCGCATAAATGGACGTACACTGCAGCGGCTTCTGCTCATCCGTTGCCGCCGGGTCCAGGTTGCCGCCGCAGATTCGACAGCGAAGCTCCCAATTCTTGTCCTTGAGTTGATCGGCGCTCCGCGGTTGCGGAGCCATAATGCCGCAGCCTGAACAGACGTAACGGCCTTCCCCATAGATCGACATCGATGAGGCAACGATTAATTTTTCCGGCGTTGAACGCGTATCGAGGATGGCCTGCAGCAGATTGGCCGTGCCCTGGATATTGGCCGACGTGTACTCGGAAATCTCGTACATCGACTGGCCCACACCTACGGCAGCCGCCAGATTGTAAATGGCGTCGGCCCGCGCTACGACTTTCGTTAACGCGCGCAGGTCCCTCACGTCCCCCTCTACGAACTCCACGTCGCGAGACATGTAACCGGGGTATCCAGACGGGTGCACTTGCGGACTGAGATTGTCGAAAACGGTAACCGAGTGCCCTTGCTGGAGCAGGGCGTCCGCTGTATGGGATCCGACGAAACCGCAACCACCGAGAATGAGAATCTTTTTCATCTTTCGGTAGCGACTCTGTTCAACGTCGCAGACAGGCCTGAGATGACCCGAAATGTATGTAGGTTGCTGCCGTTGTTATCTTGTTTCCGATATAACTGCTCAGTTAGTACTTGAGATCTGCTGCCGGAAATTATGAGATGGCGTCAGTTAAGCGGACTTCTGCAATTCTCCTCAAATCTGCAGATCGGAACGGCTTCCCGGTGATTCCGCCGCCATTAGCTGCGCAACCCCGCGGTCCTGCGCAGAAGTGGCATATCGTGCCACTGCCCATGCAGCGAAATCGGCAAAATCCTCCGGGCGCTTTGGTGGACTGGTATGGTGATTGCTCTCGCCTAGATGTTCAGGCGTGAAACACAACGTCAGGGTGACGTTGAACGGGGCTAGTGCATTCATTTGATGATCGAACCATCGCTGGGCTCGTGGACGGAACGAATCCGCCCAGCTTAAGCCGGTCCTCAAGTACTTGACGTTCAACCGGCGAAGCCAATCGATACCGCTTTCCAATCGCGGATCCTCGAAATGGAACCACTGACAGATCCCCAGGGCAGGATTGAAAGCCTCCATCGCGAGTTTCGGGCTCCCGTCCTCTCGCACCAGTCCCATGTAGTAGTGGCGGTAATACGAACTGCCCTCCGCTTCTTTATGCCGTGTGGTAGCTGGCCACGCAGCAGGAAGGTCGAACAAGCTGTACCAGTGCACGCGCTCCACAATCGGTAGCAGTAGTTCGGCGGTGCGTTTGATGCCGAAGGCTTGTACCTCTTCCGCCCCGAAGGACGAGACTCCCGCCTCAGATACCCATATGGGTTTGTTCGTGACTGCGCGGATTTCATCGATCTTTCGCGGCCACTCATGAATGGACCAATGATTCCAATCCAGCGGAAACCCGTGCACGGCGACAACGTCCACGGCATCGAGTACGCCGTGACTTCCCATCAGCGCCAAGAAACTTGGATCAATGGGAGAAATGCCCCCCAGCACAATCCTCAGCGCTGGATTCACCTTCCGAATCGCACTCGCCGCCAGGATGGCCATGTCCGCGAATTTCCGCCACTGTGGATCCAAGTGGAAATCCCAATGCGAGAGATTGTTCGGCTCATTCCACAGCATCACCGCTTCAACCATGCAGTTCCTCTCCTTCGTCCGGAGCGAGTTCTCCAGCGAATTCCAGATCCACTACATATCGGCCCGCCGTTGTCGAATGTGGCTCGCAGACCCAGGTTTCCTCCTCTGGGTGCGAAATGATGTTTAATCCAGAACTCCGCAGAATGGCTTCGGCTGCGCTTCGATTCGGAATCCACCAGTTCGTTGGGTCCGCCGAATATTTCTTCTCAATGAAGTGCATGGCCGGAAACGCCGGATCCAGAAACATGTCCTTCTGCCAGAATGAGTAGTCCGGAGCCCATTGCTTCACTTCTTCTGAGCCCCGCAGCATTGTCTGAAAGATCATCTTCCCTCGAACCTTCTTCACAGCCAGGTCTAGACCCAGGAGTGGGTATCGCAAGTGATAGAAAACGCCCATAAAAATGACGAAATCAAACTGCTGCGGGATAGAGTCGAGTTCGTATACCGAGCACTTCCTGAAATCGATGTCCAGCTCCAGCGTCTCGGCGGCGAACCGCGCCTGGTTCAGATACCGTTCATCCACATCAATTCCCAGAACGTAGGATGCACCTCGCTTCTTCATTTCGAGCGAATAGAATCCGCCATTGCAGCCGATGTCGAGAACGGACGCGCCGTCCAGCCGCTCGGGAACTTCCTGCGAGATCTTCTGCCATTTGATATTTGGAAAGTCGCCTAGAAAGTGATTCGGCGCCGTGTAAACCCCGTGTAGGTTGAGGTTGTGAAACCATTCCCCCATTTCTCGGATACGGGTGGAGAGAAGCGATGGATCCGACGGATTGGAAGCTGGAGTGTGCCACGCGCTCGACATTCCTGTTCCTCCCATGTTCACTGAAACAGCACTTGGATGAAGTCCGACCTCAATCAGATGTTTCTCTCCTGTGAGAAATTTCGAAAACCTAATCCATCCGTTACAACACTTTCTACATTCGCCAACATCCAAAGTTCGTTTTCAGGAGGTCCCGTTGTCGACTCACAGTGTTACAACCACCCCTGCGACTTTCCTTCCGCGTGTAGTGCCGAGCCATGATGGGTTGCTGATGCAACAGGTTCGGGCCAAACAGGTAAAAATTGCCGTTGTCGGCATGGGGCATGTCGGTCTGCCGACGGCGCTGGGTCTCGCCTCGATGGGCTGGGACGTCATCGGCGCGGACTCCTCGTTACCTCTGATATCGCTTTTGAAACGCGGCGAAGTGCCGTTTTATGAGCCCGGACTCGATGATCTGCTGCGCAAACATCTCGGCTGCAAATTCATTCCAGTTGAAAATCTGAATGAAGCGATCCAACAATCCACCGTCCTGTTTCTCTGTGTGGGAACTCCACAGAGGAATACGGGAGAGGCAGATCTTTCTCAGGTCGAGTCGGCGGCGCGCAGCATCGCCCATAATCTCAACGGCTACAAGTTAATTGTGGAAAAGAGCACCGTTCCCGCCATTACAGCCCAGTGGATTCGGCGAACCATTCTGCGCTTCGCTGGCAACGATCACCCTGACGGTGTCGACTTCGATGTGGCGTCCAACCCGGAGTTTCTGCAGGAAGGTGTTGCACTAACGAATATTTCTCGCCCTGAGCGCATCGTGTGCGGTGTTGAATCGGATCGCGCCCGGGCCATACTTGAGGAAATCTATCGGCCTCTTCCAGCACCGCTCGTCATGACAGGTCTGAGCACAGCGGAAATCATCAAGCACGCTGCCAACTCGTTTCTCTCGATGAAGATCTCGTTCATCAATATGGTCTCTGACCTATGCGATGCCATTGGAGCGGACGTCACCCAGGTCGCAAGAGGTATTGGGATGGATTCTCGCATCGGCTCTGATTTTCTTCAGGCCGGAATCGGCTTTGGCGGATATTGCTTTCCCAAAGATCTCCGCGCATTTATCTATCTGGCCGAAGAGCACGGCGTGGACTTCTCTTTGCTGAAACAGGTGGAGGCGATCAACGAACGCAGGACCGAACTCTTCATCAAGAAGCTTCGCAATGCTCTCTGGGTTTTGCACGATAAGACAATCGCCGTTCTCGGATTGGCATTCAAGGCGGGTACGGACGACACTCGTGAGTCTCCAAGCCTCAGAATCGTAGACGCGCTGCTGAAAGAAGGAGCTTCGCTGCAACTGCATGATCCCAAGGCCATGCCGCTCCTTCGCAAAGTGCTACCATCGCAGGAAGGACGGCTCACTTACTGCGACTCTCCTTACTGTGCCGCGGCCGGGGCACAGGCGCTTCTGGTCTTGACCGAGTGGCCGGAGTACAAACAGCTCGAGTGGGCGAAACTCCGAAACCTGATGGAACTTCCGCTCGTGGTGGATGGTAGAAATTTGCTCGACCCTGAAGTTTTGCAGCGTGCCGGATTCGAGTACATTTCCGTGGGCCGGCCCGATGCGTCGAGCAACCTATAGGACGGCTACATCCGTCTCCGACAAAACGCGTAGAGCTTCGTGATAGCCGTGCAGGGTTCCCACGTCTACGTACACCTCGCCGCGCTTTACACCATTGACCACGCCACCGCGGGCGATGTACTCGTTTACCAGAGTTCCCATGTACTCGTCTCTCGGCCGGCGCTCGCACCAAAGTTCATGTAAGGCGGCCAGAGTTCGCCCCGGCATCCGAAAAGCCCCCCACACCCAGTTCGACGTCGGATTTGGCTTCTTCACCTGTATCTCGCTGACGAAACCCTCGGCATCGCAACATACGGCGTCAAATAGCTGCGGCCGTTGCACATGGAAAAGCAAAAAGGAGAAGCGCCTCGCAGGAAGCTGCTGAAAGCCGTCGAGAGGGAACCAGATTGTATCCGGGAGTCCGATGAGCACTTCGTCTTCCGGGGCGATGAAGGGCAGTGCGGTGAAAAGGGCATCGCACAGCCCATTCGGATCCTGCTGAACCGCATAGCAAATCGCCGTATTCCCGAGCCGGCCGCCGAAGTATTGCATGATGTCGGCCTTTCCCGGAGAGACCACAAACGCAAGCCGCGTCGCTCCCGCGAGGATCATGCGCTCGACCAGGTACTCGCTGACTGCGCGAGGGCGTTCTCGGCCGTCGTCTACCCGCGAGCCGACGGGTAGCAACTCCTTGGAAAATGCCAAAGGTTGTATTCGCGAGCCTCGCCCAGCTGCCGGAATGATTCCCCACGTTTCGCTCATATTGCCTCGACAAGGGCAACGAATTCGTCCGCGCGATGTGCCGCCGTATGTTCGTCCATTGCCCGCTCCTGAGATGCTCTGGACACTGTTGAGAGTTCGTCCGAGTCCTTGCTGATAGCGTCAATTACGTCTTCCGCAGTTTTCGCGATCAGGATTTCTTTTCCGGGCTCGAAGAAGTGGTCGAGTCCTTCCCACCAATCGCTCACGACCGGAGTGCCGCATGCCGCAGCTTCAAAGAGGCGGCCCGAGGGGCAATAACCCATCTCGGCCATCGTGCCCCGCGTCACATTCAAAGTCAGCTTCGAAGAGGAATAAAACGCTGGATGGTCCGACGGCGGCACGTGTCGCACGAAAAATGTATTGTTCGTCCAAGGGAAATCTGCGGGATAAAGAGCTCCAGCCAGGCAGAATCTCTTCTCGGCAAGCTGGTTCGCCGGCTTCAAAAACAGTTCTTCGAGCTGGTACTGCCGGTCCGCCGCATACGTCCCCAGGTAGGAAAAGTCTGATTTGTACTGAGGATCTGGATCGACTCTTCGATGTGTTCCTGGATCGACGCTGCCATACAGGGGCGCAACACGACGCGCTCCGAGTTGTTTCGAGAGCTCATCGAGCGCCCGCCCACCCGTGTAACTGAGAACCAGATCGAACGGCTCCAGCCTGTATTCGGGGATGTAGTCGACCGCGCCGTCTTTTCCTAGAACATTCAGAGTGATCGGAGTGTCGAGGTCATAGAAGATACTGCGCACTTTCGGGCAGCTGAGAATGAGATCAGAGGCCGCTCGGGCATCGGGGCAGTAAGAAGTTACAACCGCGCAGTCAGCATTTTCGACGCAGTTTCGCGCCAGTCCTTCAACCTCGGCCCAGCTCGAGTAGAGCTCGAGGCAGTAATTCGGAGGAGTCACGAAATCCCGTGTGCGGCGGTAGTACGGGACATCCTTCTCGAAGAACACGACCGAATGGCCGCCAGTCCCGAGTGCCCGGCACAACCCCCGCCAAATTGTGGCGTGGCCGTTCCCCCAGGAAGAGCTGACAGAAAGACCAAAGATGACGATCCGCATACCGAGCCAGCATTCAAGATGCGGAACTCTGGAAATTTGCTGCCGGAATGAATTTACGTCGAGTACCTAAACGGCGGCTGCCTGCGTAAGCTCTGCAATCGATTGGCGGATCTCGACCAACCGTCCCTGGTCCAGCACCAGAATCATGTTGCAGCAGCGCAGTGTATTCAAACGGTGGGCGATCATGAACGTCGTCCGCCCCTCCATCAAGCTGGCCGTCGCCCCAAGAATCGCGCTCTCGGTATTGGTGTCGACCGAACTGGTTGGCTCGTCGAGGATAAGCACCGGACTGTCGCGCAGGAAGGCTCTGGCCAGCGAAATCCGCTGGCGCTCTCCACCAGATAGTCCCATGCCGCGCTCCCCGGCGGGGCTCTCGTAGCCCTTCGACAATTTCATGATGAAGTCGTGCGCGCAGGCAGACTTCGCAGCCGCAACGATTTCTTTGTCCATCGCGCTACGCTTTCCATAGGCTATGTTTTCTGCGATGCTGGCGTCGAACAGTACCGGTTCTTGCAGCACCACCGCGAACTGCCGTCGAAGATCGGCGATACGGTATTCCCGAAGATCAACGCCGTCCAGCAAGACTTGCCCCTGCGTCGGATCGTAAAAGCGCATGACCAGGTTGAGGAGTGTCGTCTTGCCCGCACCGGTGGCTCCGACAATGCCCACCCGAGAGCCCGCCGGAATCTTGAACGAGAGTTCAGTCAGCCCTCTGCCCGTCGTCCCGTACTCGAACGAGACATTGCGAAATTCAAACTCTCCACGCGCGCGAACCAGCGGCAGCGCTTCTGGGCTTTCCGCGATCTCCGGTTGCTTGTCGAGAATCTCGAAGCATCGCTCCAGGCTCGTCATCCAACTCTGCAGGTCGCTGATCTTCCCTGTCAGTACCTGCAGCGGCTGGTAGAGCTGCGCGATGTACGCCATCACCACCAGCAGGGATCCAATTGTGAGCGTCGCTGCCCGCACGTGCTTTACCCCGATATACAGCGAAGCCGCCGTCCCACCTGAAATCGTAAGGCCGATCAGCATATTGAAGAGCGCCTGCCGCGACGCGAGCCGCAGTTGTCCTGAACGCCGCCGGGTCGACCTGCGTACAAATCTCTTGTGTTCCTGATCCTCTTGCCCAAATGCCTTGATGACCCGAATGCAGCCCATGACTTCCTGAATCACCGACATCGCCCGCGTATCCAGATCCTTCACGGCCTGCGATTCCACACGAACCATGCGGCTGCACGCGATGGTCAGCGCCAGGAGAATCGGGACAACGGCGAGTGCGACTAACGCGAGATCTGGATCGATCTCTACGGTCACGTAAATCATCCCGGCCAGGGTGAGGAAAGACGTCAGCAGGGGAACCAGACCCTGGATCACTACATACTGCATAGAAGGAGCATCGTGCTGGATCCGATAGACGGAATCCGTAGCGCCATAGCGTTCAAGCAGCGACAGCGGCAGCCGCTGTACGTGATTCAGCAGCTTCGCGCGGAAATCCCACACGAGTCTCTCGCCGGTGTAGGTCTGCAACCACCAACCGGCGAGACCTTGCAGGTTCACGATCACCGCGGTTCCAAGCAGCACCGCAATAGCCAGGAACAAGGCCGAGCCCTTGGAATGCACCGACAGTTTCGCCAGGAAGTTGGGCAGGGGTGCGCCCCCAAGGACGTTATCTACGACAAGCCTTAATGGAAGGGGATACAGCAGGGTCAGCGGCAATGACAGCAGGCTCAATCCCGCGATTGCTACCAAGGGTCCCGAAGAAGCACGCGACTCACAAAGGACTCGCCACAACACCGGGAATCTCTTTGTCACTACAGGAAACACCTTAAGGAGACTCCAAGGTCACAATACCCGACGCGACATTCTGGAGCAAGAAAAAGTGCGGGTAGTTGATTACCAATGGGGGGTAAGCCCAACGCCAGAATAGTGCGCCGCACTACTGCAGTTTGCCCAGCAGTTCTGTGCATGAGCCGCAGCAAATGTCGGGACCGTGCGGCGAGAGCTGTTCGCTGCAAAAGATCCCCGTGCACACCGCTACCACCTTCGCATTGACCGATCTCGCCGCTCGGATGTCTTCCGGCGTGTCGCCCACGAAACAAACCACAGCGCCACTCCCCAAAGACCTCCTGGCCGCAGTCACCGCCTGGTCGAAGATGGCTGACCTCATCTCCCATCGATCTCCAAAGCTAGCCAGCGTAAAGAAATCCCGTAAGCCCGCCGCCCGCAGCTTGTTCCAGCCGACGCTCTCCAGATTCCCCGAAGCCACACCCAGCAGTTTCTGAAGGCTTTGTACCTCCGCGAGGACCTCGCGGATTCCGGGGCATACTTGTGCCTGAATGCCATCCACATGGGCTTCGACCTCTCGGCAGATCACCGCCAGAGCCGCCGCCAGCCCCTTATCAAATGCCGGATCTGGGACGCCAGCACGGTTCAGCGCCGTCCGAAGAATGCCGACATCAGTTTTTCCGTGATAGGCGATTCCCTCGATCGTCGTATCGACCCCGTACACTTCGAGCATCGCCTGGTGAAGTGCGTTCCAGTGCACCAGATCCCGCGTCACCAGCAGCGTCCCATCGATGTCGAAGAAATAGGCATCGGCACGAATCATCTTGCCTCCATGTGGGCCTAGCCTTCCAGTCTAGAGGATGCCGACGCTGAGCCGAAGCATTCCGCGTCGCCCGATTCGTCCCACTCGAGCCTGCATGTTTGATGGTATTGACGAATCCACTAGGACGCATCAGGATTTAAGTAATCGCGGGCGCGCGCCATGGGTGTTTACGCCCCTCCCTCGATGTGGCCACCTCGTTACGAACTTCCGTGTTTACATTATCTGCGCGGATGCATCGGCAGCCAAAAACGGCGAAAGATGTATGATAGCGAGAACAGTGAAAAAGAAGCCAAAATCCGCAGCCTTGCAAGAGTGGGCACGTCGCATTACCTCTCTCCGGGAACGCATGGGAATCAACCAGGCAGAGTTGGCCAGGAGAATGGAATGCTCTGCGATGACCGTATCTCGCTGGGAGCGCAGCCTTTTACGTCCGTCCGCCGAGCACTTTATCGAACTTGGAAATTTCGGCACGAAGGATGAAGCCTGGTATTTCTGGGAGCTGGCTGGCATCAAGGCTTCCAAAATGCTGGAATCCCTGAGCGGTTCCTCCCGTGCGCGCAAGGCTTTCGACATGCCGGAGTTGGACAAAGCGCACGCGGGTGCCACCGCACATCCGGATACGGGTGACGTCATCGGTTTGCCGCTCCTGAAGGTCGTCATCGGAACTCACGGAGTTCAAGGAGACCGCCGCAGCAGTTTGCGAACGATTCCTTCTACTCAAATGATCGGAGCTCCGGCGCCCTGGTGCCCGAATCCCGGGTATACGAGTCTTCTTCGAGTAAAGGGCCACTCCATGGAACCCCTGATTCGCAATGGAGACATTCTGGCTATTGATTCCTTCCAGACTGAGCGGCCCCAGCTTCAGGGGAAGATCGTCGTGGCATCGCATGACAAGAAGGGGCTTTGCGTCTCACGTCTGCGTCGATATGACGATCTCGAGGTTTTGGAAGGTGAGAACCGGCAGCATGATCCCGTAATTCTGAACAAGGCCAGCGGCTGGAAAATCGTTGGCCGCGTCCTTTGGTCCATATCAGCGGCTCCCTGAAATTAAATCGCCGCATCAGGCAATAAAGTTTTGTGGTTCATTGACTCTGTTTGGATGTGCGGAATACGATTTCCGCACCCAGGCAAAGTCCTTTTTGGCTTGGACGGAATTGGCGAAGTCGGCCCATGAAGAAAAGAATCAAATCCCGCAGCGACAACAAAGGGAATCGTAAGAAGGCGCCAGTTCGGCCGCCGACGAAACCAGCCGCAGCCGAAACAGGAGCGTTCCCGATCGTTGGAGTTGGCGCGTCCGCCGGTGGCTTCGAAGCATTCGCCGAAATGTTGAAGCACCTGCCGGAAAACACGGGCATGGCGTTCGTCTTCGTGCAGCATCTCGATCCCACTCACTCGAGTGTTCTTACCGAGATCATCGCCCGCTCCACAAAAATTCCGGTGTCCGAAGTGACAGACCGGATGAAGATCGAGCCCAACCGGATTTACGTCATCCCGGCGAACGCGACCATGATCTTGCAGGGTGGCGAGCTTCGACTCAGTCCACGCCTGCTGTCTCGTGGGCAACACCTTCCAATCGATCATTTCTTTTACTCACTTGCCGACGAGCTGGGAAACAAGGCGATCGGAGTGATTCTTTCCGGGACCGCATCCGACGGCACCGAGGGATGTCGCGCCATCAAGGCGGCTGGGGGAATTACCTTCGCACAAACCGAGAAGTCTGCGAAGTTCAACAGCATGCCTCACAATGCCACGGTCGCAGGCAATGTGGATTTTGTTTTAACTCCGGCAGAGATTGCCCGTGAGCTCGTCAGCGTCGCCCACCATCCTTACATCTCGCGGGCGCGGGCAAAAGACGAGCACCTCAGCATTGGCAGCGGTGAGGACCTGAGCTCGCTTCTGAAATTAGTGCGCGAGAGATCTGGAGTTGACTTCGGCCTCTACAAGCAAACCACCTTGCAACGCAGGATCCGCCGACGCATTGTGCTGCACCACTTCGAAAACGTAAAACAATATCTGCAGTACGTCCGCGAGAATCCTTCTGAAGTCGATGAACTCTACCGCGACATCTTGATCCATGTGACCGGCTTCTTCCGCGACAAGGACGCTTATGTCGCGCTGGAACAGCGGGTCTTTTCCTCATTGTTCCAGGACCGCAATCTGGAGGAACATCCGGTCCGCATTTGGATCCCCGGATGTTCCACGGGCGAGGAAGTCTACTCAATTGCGATTTGCCTGCTGGAATACATGTGGGGCCAGGCGAGAACGCTCGGCCAAGCTGCTCTCACCACCAAGGCGGTCCAAATATTTGGCACCGACATCAGCGAAGCGGCCCTCGACCGTGCCCGTAGCGGCCTATACAACAACACAGCGGTCGCCGATATCTCGCCGGCTAGATTGTCGCGTTTCTTCGTACGTCTCGACGGCAGCTATCAGATCAACCGGTCGATCCGCGATATGTGCGTATTCGCACGACAGAACGTCGCCAAAGATCCTCCCTTCTCCAACATTGATTTGATCACATGCCGCAACCTGCTGATCTATCTGGGCCCTGAACTGCAGAAGCGCGTGATTCCCACCTTGCACTATGCACTTAAACCCGATGGCTATCTTATGCTTGGGGGATCGGAGAGTTTGGGTACATTCTCCGAGCATTTCACACTCATCGACAAGAAAAACAAGGTTTATCAGAAGAAGCGAAGCGCCACGCGGCTCATCACCTTTTTCACCGGCGGTGACTATGCAATTCGGCGGCCCGACCCGGCGCGTATTGTCGCCCCGCCTCCCGGCACTTTGAGCGTGGAGAAGGAAGTTGAAAAGGTACTGGTGGACCGTTTTGTGCCCGCCAGTATCGTTGTCAACGATCAGATGGAAATCGTTCAGTTCCGTGGACGCACCGGAGCATACCTGGAACCTGCGACGGGCCATCCCACGTTCAGCCTTTCGAAAATGGCCCGCGAAGGATTGTTGGTCGATTTGCGTGCCGCTATCAACAAAGCCAAGAAAAACGGTACGAGCGTCAGCGTGGAACGCGTTCCGGTCAGATCGAACGGACACACGAAGGATGTGGATCTGGATGTCATTCCCGTGCGCGGCCAGGATACCGCCGAGCGCTTCTATGTCGTGGTATTCCAGGACTCGCCCAAAACCACTTCAGATTCGCAACCCGCAAATCGCGCCAAGGCTGTCTCCGAGCGTTCTGCGATAGGACGCGACAACGCGCGGCTTAAACGTGAAGTAGTGCAACTTCGCGATCAATTGAAGACGCTGATCGAAGAGCACGAGACCACCACGGAAGAGTTCAAGTCAGTGAACGAAGAGGTTCTCTCGGCTAACGAAGAACTTCAGAGCACGAACGAAGAACTGGAAACCGCAAAAGAGGAACTGCAGTCCAGCAATGAAGAACTGACCACTCTGAACGAAGAATTGCAGAACCGCAACCTGGAACTCAGCCTGGTCAATAGCGACCTGCTGAACTTGCTGGGCAACGTGAATATCCCTGTCATCATGGTCGACGACAATCTTCACATTCGGCGTTTTACTCCGCCCGCTCAGCGGCTTATGAACCTGATTCCCACCGATGTTGGACGCAGGCTGCAGGATATCCGGCCAAATCTCAACATCGATGACATTGAAAGCGCCGTCCGGCTCACGATCGATACAGCAACAATGCAGGAGCGCGAGGTTCAGGAGAAGGATGGCACCTGGTACATGATGCGCATCGGCCCTTACAAAGTTCGAGACAAGAAGATCGAGGGCGCGGTCCTCAGTTTCGTCGAGATCGATGAGCTAAAGCGGCGCGCCACTGAAAGCCGCGACCTCGCGGATGCGTTGATTCAGAACGCGCGTGAAGCGCTTCTGGTTCTCGATGCCAAGCTTGCAGCGACCGCCGTCAATCGCTCGTTTTGCAACATGTTTCAGATGGCCCCCGACCAGGTTCAGGGACGTACTCTGACTGAGCTCGCCCGTGGCCGCTGGATTCCGCCGGGATTACAAAAGCGTCTTCTGGAGATGCCCCGCAATGACTCCCGCATTGATAACGTCGAGTTTCACCACGATTTCCCGGGCTTAGGGCCGAAAACCGTGCTGTTCAACGCCCGCCTGATCCGCTTCTCTCGCGGGGAATCGGTCATACTGCTCTCGATCGAGGACATTACGGATTACAAGCGCCACCAGGAAGACTTGCAGACTCACTCTGCCCTGCTCGAACTTGCGAACGACGCGGTTCTGGTACGCGATTTGGCCGGTACGGTTCAACTTTGGAACCGTGGTGCGGAGAGAATTTACGGTTGGACTCGGGGGGAAGCGCTCGGGCGCAATTGCAGTGAGTTGTTGAAGACCAAGTATTCGATTCCCCTCGCGAAAATCAATAAGCGATTGATGCATAGCGGATATTGGGAAGGGGAACTCATCCATACGCGCAAAGATGGACAGGAGATTCAGGTCGAGAGCCGTTGGTCCCTTCACCGCGAAGGCGATCCACCGACCATCCTCGAACTGAATACTGACATTACTGAGCGAAAGCGCTATCAGCAACAGCTGCAGACCCTTTCTGGCAAACTCATGCAGGTGCAGGACGAAGAGCGCCGCCGGATCGCCCGCGATCTGCACGATTCCACCGGGCAAAAGCTTGTGGCACTCAAGCTGAACCTCGCGCGACACAATGGAGCGAAAGGTGAGAGTACCCCTGAAATCAGCCTCGTGGACGACATTCTTCAAGACATCCGCACGCTATCCCAGCTGCTGCATCCCCCTCTGTTGGAAGAGGCCGGCCTGGTCTCGGCGACCCGGTGGCTCGTTGAGGGATTCAGCAATCGCTCGGGAATCCAGCTGAATCTGAATGTGGCCGATCGAATCGGGCGCCTGTCCTCAGATGTAGAACTGGCATTGTTTCGAGTGATTCAGGAAGCGCTCAACAACATTCATCGCCATTCGGGTGCTTCGGGTGCGGAGGTTGGAATCGCCAAGAGAGAAGATTCCCTCGTTCTAACAATCACTGATAACGGTCGTGGCATGCCCGCATCGGAGCGAGGATCGTTTACCACTCTTGGTGTCGGACTGCTTGGAATGCGAGAACGCCTTGCCCAGCTCGGGGGGCGCCTGAAGATCAGTTCTAACCCTTCGGGGACCAGCATCGAGGCGGAGGTCCCGATGCTGCCCGTTGATGCTCCGCTCTAGGCGTGGAACTCACGTGCTGGCGAGGAGCCGAGCTCTCCTTCGATCAACTCACGATTCTCGGCCAGCATTTTCCTCAGAGTCGCCGCATGCACATCAAAACCCGCGGCCTCCTGCTCGTATCGCGCGTTCATCCGCGGGCCTGCCTTCTGCGCCACCCGACGAAGCAGCGCCGCTTTTTCCTCAACCGCCCTCAATGCCACCCACAGTGAGTTTTCAGCGCTTTCCGAAAGCGAAACTCTCAACGTATCCGCCGTGTACGCATGGCCGACACGGCACCGGTAGCGAAGAAGTTCTCCTTGCTCAATTTCCCAAAGTACCCCATGGCAATCCGGGCAGGCGAATGCAGATGGCTTCTTTGTTCCTGTAGCTTCCTCCTCATCGTCAGCGTAAGGTTCCACTTTGGCCTCCTTGGATTCGCCTTGTATGAGTTTCCCCCTGACCTCCGGCAGAGCACGATCGTGTGCTGAGAGCGAGATCAGCAGTTCTGCAATTTGCTGCAGCGGAAGAACAAAATCCGGCTCAGCGTATCGGATCGCATTGCGCGGCATGTCCGGTGCCAGTGCTTCGCTCGGATCCTGCACAATGGTGAGGCCCCTCGCCATTTTCACCGCCATCAGACCTGCGGAACCATCATCCAGCTGGCCCGATAGAACGATTGCCGCGACTCTCGGCCCGTAAGCCCGTGCCGCTGACCGGAACATGACATCGATGGCAGGGCGGTGCCGGTTCTCGTGCGGTCCAGATCCGAGAAGGATCCGCGATGGCTTGATGATCAGGTGCTTATCGGGTGGAGCCACGAAGATCTGTCCGGGACCGAACTCCTCATCGTTCGAGGGATGCCGCACCGCTCGCCCATTTTTCGAAAGCAGTTCCGGCATGACGCTCGGAAAATCAGCGGCAACGTGAATGGTCACAAAAATCGTGCCAGGAAAGTTTGGGGGCAGGAAATCGAGGAGCTCTCGAAGTGCTCGCATTCCTCCTGCCGACCCTCCGATAACAATGATGTCTCGGCGCCACTCGGCTTGCATGGCGAATAGATGCTGTCCGTTCCGCATGGTTAGGTTCGCAAAATCAGGATATAACCGCCGTGTTACGAAGAAAATTAGGTACTTCACTGTATTGCCGGTCCGAACTCGCTGTAGTCTACTGCGACTGTCTGCGAGTCCCCCTTGTACGAGCCCTCTCCTGCGCGACAGCTAAGTTGCCGAGCGGAAGCTTCCGAGGGCTCCGATGAGAAAAAGAGAGTTTGTATGCACGTTAACGCACTAAATCCCCCACTTCCCACCGCTGTTCCTCCGACTCCCGCTGTCCCCGCCGCGTACCGGACACAGCCTTGGTATACGGCCTATATGGACGCCTTGTTCGAGACCGACCGCAAACGAGTTGGCGAGCGCATCAAACGGGCCGAGCGCCTAATCGTTTATCGCGAGCGCGAGTTGCTCGGTGAAAAGCCCGGCTCGCAGGAACAACGAGCGCTCTCGAACGCACTCCATGCTTTGCGCGCGCTCCGGTCTTGTTTCGGCGTCTAGAGTTTCCATCGCTAAGGCACTCCAAATTATTCGAGGTTGAACTATGAGAACTCACGCGGAGACGTCTCTGAAATCGCGCCAGAATCCTGATTTTCATCCAGCGTACGTCCAGAGTCTGACTGCTCTGCTGAAGCGAAATCCTGCACTCACCAAACCGTTTACTCGAAGAATCCTCAGGTCGGAGCACGACTCCACCTTCCGCTTGCACATTTCTCGCAGAGCGTCGCTCGTTGATTCATCCATGTGGATGGACGCGACCTAAGACTCCTCCCGGCCATTGTCGTTCCGACCTGGCCATTGTCATTCCGAGGAGCGAAGCGACGAGAAATCTGCTGGTCCTCCCGCTGGCGCGTGCTTGACCCCTCCAAACACGAGTGTTAGCTTCGGTTCACACGTGACTTTGCGGGGGACATTACTCTGAGTCGGGCCGGCAAGCCGCTCAACGCTGTCGATTTTCGCCGGCGCGAATTCCTCGTTCGCTTCTGCCAGGGAGCCGGAGCTACTCTCATTCCCTCTAGCCTGTGGGCTTGGAGTCCGTCGCTGCGTGCACCCGATCTTCCGACCGGTAGCGGATTCTATCTGCGCCCACACTATCGAACGGACCGCCCGCTCGACGCCACGCTGCTCAAAGTTGATCCGGCCTTGGATCGTTTCCCCAACGAGAAGTACGCCGGCGAAATCGCCGCAATCCTGAACTCCTGGAGCGCGGGTCTCTCCACACAAGACACCAATTCGATCGCAAAGAATTTAGCTGCCGACTTTGCCGCAAACACTCCGCAGCCCACAGCCTTGCGCATTGTCCGTTCCAGCCCCGGCTTGCTCGTGCAACGTGCCCAGTTCTCTGACGCCGCCAGTCTGAACCGCGACGCATTCCTGCGAGCGTGGCGCGCTGAACTCGCGGTGCTCTCGAAAATCGACACTGCTGAGTTCCAGATCACCGCCATCGACTCTCAGGCAATGGCCGCGAATTCAAATCCGAGCTCTCTCGAAACCCGCGTCCGCTACGAGATTGTCGGGAGCGGCAACAGTTTTCACCACGAACAGCGTATCGGCAATTGGCAGATGACCTGGGTGCGCGCAACTTCCGGCGAATTCTTTCTCAAAAATTGGCGCACCATCGACGAAACAAGAGCGACCGCATCGAAACCGTTTTATGTAGACATTACTGCCGCCGCGCTTGGCCAAAATCCGTCATGTGCAGCCCAGTTACAGCGCGGCATCGATTACTGGCGCACTGTGCTCGATGGAGCAACCGGTATCGATGTGTATGGTCATAACGGCGTCTCGGTCGCGGACATCGACAACGACGGGCTCGACGATCTCTATGTCTGCCAGCCTGCAGGATTGCCCAATCGGCTCTACCGAAATCGCGGTGACGGCACGTTCGAAGACATCACAGAATCCTCGGGACTCGGTGTGCTCGAAAATACTGCATGCGCGCTCTTCGCCGATTTCACGAACAGCGGCAGGCAAGACGCGGTCATCGTCTGCACGAGTGGCCCATTACTGTTTGTCAACGAGGGCCGCGGCAAGTTCCGACCGGTGCCGAATGCGTTCAAGTTTGAAAATGCCCCGCAGGGAACCTTCACCGGCGCAGCCGTGGCGGATTACGATCATGACGGATACCTCGACATCTATTTCTGCCTCTACACCTACTACCAAGGCACGGGCCAATACCGCTATCCGCTGCCGTATCACGAAGCCGAGAACGGCCCGCCGAATTTCCTCATGCGCAACAGTCGCGACGGCACGTTTCGCGATGTTACTGCCGAGTCGGGCATGAACAACAACAACACGCGCTACAGCTTCTGCTGCGCTTGGAACGACTACGACAAAGACGGCTGGCCCGATCTCTACGTGGTCAACGATTTCGGTCGCAAGAACCTCTACCGCAACAATGGCGATGGCACGTTCACCGATGTGACCCCCCAGTCAGGAGCCGAAGACGTGGGCGCTGGCATGAGCGTCTCGTGGCTGGATTATGACAACGACGGTCGCGACGACATCTACATCGCCAATATGTGGACTGCCGCCGGCCTGCGCGTCTCCATGCAGAACAACTTCAAAGCGGCTTCCGCCCCGGCAGTTCGTGCTCTGTACCAGAAGCATGCGATGGGAAACTCCCTGCTTCGGAACGCCGCAGGCAAATTCAATGACGCTACCGAGCACGCCGACGTCGGCATTGGACGCTGGGCCTGGTCGAGTGATGCCTTCGATTTCGATCACGATGGATATCCCGACCTCTACGTCACCACTGGCATGGTCAGCGGTCCGTCTCGTTCGGACCTGAACAGCTTCTTCTGGCGTCAGGTTGTCGCTAGTTCCCCCGACGACGCGGTTGCGACCCATAACTACGAACAGGGATGGAATGCCATCAACGAACTGATACGCTCGGATGGAACCTGGAGCGGCTACGAGCGCAACATCTTCTACGCGAATAATCGCGACGGAACATTCTCCGACATCTCCGCAGCCGTGGGCCTCGACTTTATTGAAGACGGACGCTCCTTCGCTCTGGCCGACTTCGATCGCGACGGACGCCTCGAAGTTGTTGTGAAGAACCGCAATGCGCCGCAATTGCGCTTGCTGAAGAATGTAGTTGAAGATCTTCCACCCTCAATCTCCTTCCGCCTTCAAGGCACAAAAAGCAATCGCGACGCGATCGGCGCAGTCGTGACGGTCGAAACCGAAGTGGGACGCCAGACCCGCTCCGTACAGGCCGGATCAGGTTTCCTCTCGCAACACAGTAAAGAGATCTTGATCGGTCTCGGCAAAGCCAAAGGACCGATCCGCACCAAGGTCCGGTGGCCAAGTGGAGTAGTGCAGGAGTTCCAGAACCTTCCCATCAATCACCGCATTTGGATCGTTGAGGGGTCCACTTCAACTAGAGCCGAGCCCAACAAACCCGCTACCACGCAGAAATCAGAACAAGCGCATTCTGGAATGCCAGAGCGCCTTCCTGCTGTAGCCGAAACCTGGCTGCTTTCGCCGCTCCAAGCTCCAGGCTTCTCCCTCCCCAATTTGTCAGGAGATGCTCAGACCCTTACCGCGACCCGCGGAAAGCCACTTCTTCTTAATTTCTGGACCGAGCAGTCCCCGGCCTGTATGGCCGATCTCAAGACGTTCGGAGCGCGTCACCGCAGTTGGGCATCGCAGGGCCTTCAATTGATCACAATCAATGTGGACGACGTAACCATCGCACCCGAAGGCAGCGATGTCGAAAAGAAGAAGATCACACTCGCATCCGCCCGTTTCAGCTTTCCCGTCCTTCGCTGCAGCGAAGACATCGCCGCTGTCTACAACATCCTCTATCGTCAGCTTTTCGACCGCCATCGGGACCTAAGCCTGCCTACGTCTTTTCTCATCGACGAGCAAGGCGATATCGTGAAGGTCTATCAAGGCCCGGTTGTCCCTGAGCACGTCGAAAACGACTTTCGCCACACTCCCCGATCTGAGGCCGAAAGGTTCGCTGCAGGCCTCCCCTTCCCGAGCCCAGGTCACACGCTCAATATTGGACGCAACTATCTCTCTTCCGGATCTCTCTTCTATCAGCGTGGATACCTCGACCAAGCCGAGGCCTATTTCCAGCGCGCCCTAACCGACGATCCTTCCTCTGCCGAAGCCCTCTACGGAATCGGTAGCGTCTACTTGAATCAGAACAAGAATGTTCCGGCGCGCGACGCCTTCGAGCGCTGCGTGAAGCTCAAGGCCAGCTATCCCAACACACTCCCCGACGCTTGGAACAACCTCGGCGTGCTTGCCACGCGCGAAGGCCGTGTCGCCGACTCAATCCGATATTTTCAGGAAGCGCTGAAGATCAGCCCGCATCACCTGCTGTCGCTCGACAATTTAGGCAATGCCTACCGTGCCCAAAAACAGTGGGAGGAAGCACGCAAAATTTTGGAGCTTGCAGTCGATGTCGCTCCCGACGACCCCGAATCCAACTACAGCCTGGGAATGGTTTACGCCCAGACAAAGGACACGCAAAGAGCGGAAGAACACCTGCAGCGCGCCCTCAAGGCGAAGCCAGTTTATCCCGAAGCGCTGAATAACTTGGGGATTCTCTATCTGCTGACGCAGCGCCGCGACCAGGCAATTGCCACATTGGAACAGTGCATCCAAGTCGCTCCAGCCTTCGACCAGGCATATTTGAATCTTGCGCGAGTGTACGCGATTGAACAGCAGCGGGACAAAGCCCGCGGAGTCCTGCTTGCTCTGCTTAAGCAGCGGCCTGACCATGAGCCCGCCAAACAAATGCTGGACAGCCTGCAACAGTAATCGCTACGGCTTCGGGGTAGGGGCCGAGAGCAGGTCCACGAATTCCTTGTAGAACCTCTGCGTATCCAGATCCACCTGGATCTCTACCGGCGGCCCCACAATCTTCGGCTTGTCCTGCTCTGTCCAGCTCAGCGTGTCGCCATACGCCGCTCCGTGATTCAGATCGATATCGAGATAGCGCGTCTCCT
>C688J18823_10000049_pt1 | contig 62190 bp, 60 predicted proteins | sample HopSoiMetagenom1_FD_18823 | JGI IMG/M metagenome (IMG submission 18823)
GGCCAGCCCGACGTAAAACAATGCTTCATGCGCGCGTTCAAGTGCGACTCCGGCGGGGAGGCCCGAGAGTTCCGCCATCATCTGCACCAGTGACACTGCGCTGAACTTCGAAATGAAGGCATCATTCTCGGGCATGTAGCCCACGGTGGCGCGAATCTTGCGCGTTTCGGACTGGATGTCGTAACCGAATACACGGGCGGTGCCCGAATGTGGTCTGTAGAACCCGAGCAGAGTGTTGATCAGAGTGGACTTGCCCGCACCGTTCGGACCTAGAAGTCCAATGGCACGGCCACGAAGCGAAGCGGTAAGGCTCGACAGGATATCGCGGTTTCCAAATCGAACTGAGAGATTCTGCAGTTCAATAAGAGGCACAGGCGGGGCAGCGTGCGAGTTCTGGTGAACCTGTGTCGCAGCGGCTCCGCCCTGTACTGTTGTACTCATTGCGTCGGTTGTGGATGGCTTACGGCGCCGCCTAGCATCATCTGCGGCATAAACGGCCCATTATGTCCCAGGTTCAACAGAGTGCCTAGATCAAATCCCATGAACCCTGTGTTGCTCGCGACCAGGATGCGATCGCGCTCGCCGTACGCGTAGATCATACCGGGAGCGGAGTTCGCCGTTAGCGCGTCGATCGATTGCCGCTGTTGTGGCGTGAGTGTTCCGCTGCTCTTCAATTGCTCCGCTACCGGCCCGACAACCGGCCCGACATTGTGATAGAAGATCCCGGAGAAGTTCGTGTATCCATCAGTTGGCAACAAGGCTTGGAATGTGCGGGAATGTGTAAGCGTAAAACCCGCTTGCCGAATCTGAATGGCACGCGAGATCGTAGCCGTATCTGGTGCTGCGATCAGATAGCCATCCACGAAGCTGTAATCGATCTCCGGCTTCCCCGGATCTGAGTTGCGAAGTGCATAGTACGTCTGTGATCCCACTTCCTTCCGCGCCAACTGTAGCGAACGTCCCTGGTGGTTCTCGCGATTGTAGGCCTCGATCAGCTTGTCGATCGTGCCCTGCAGAGTCGTCGGGTCGTACACTTCGAAGATGAGCTTCCAACGCGGCGTTGGGAGGATCGGGCCATCGAACGCCATGGTGACTTCGCCACCGAGCGGCGCAGCGATATCATCGAGCACCCGCACTCCGCTCTTGGACTCGAACTCGGCAAGATCGCGCGAGAAGTTCCCCTCGCCGCTCCCCAACATCTGAAACAGGTCTTCGAGAATGCTGCGCGGATTCTTGATCACAACTGAAGTAACCATGCTGGCATCAGGCGAAACGAATTCGAGCGATCCCATGGCCGCTGGAGCGCCAAGCCACGATGCGACTCCATGCCGGTCCGACGCAAACGTCAGAGCTGCCTGGTTCTCCGTCTTTCCCGCTACTTCCCGGTGCTCCATCGTAAGGTACCGGACGTCTTGCATGCCGGAGGGCAGTCCTTTGCTCCCGCCATTCTCATGTACGTTCTCCACGACGATTTGTTCCATGTCAGCGCAAAAAAGCCACTCCGCGCCCTGCTGGTACGCTCGGGCAATTTGCTGGTAGAAGGGCGTGTTCTGGAACCCGCGTTCAGTGCCGGCCTTGGCTCGCGCCACCGCCTGCTGCAACTCTGGGACCGATGGGCTGGCGATTAACAAATCGTTATTCAGGTAGACCAGCAGCGGTTCCCCCGGTTTCGGCGAAACCGCCCAGGGATCGTGAACGATCTGCAGTCCGCCTTCAGAGCGGTTGGAACTGAGCCGCTTTTCTTGCTCCGCAAGGAAAGCTTCCAGTCCGGGCTGGCGGACTCTCGCCAAGATCACAGGTGCCGTATACGTTGGGCCCGGTTTGCCGGATGCGAAGACGATCTCATCCCCCAGGTAGCTGTTGAATTTTTGCAACTGGCTCAGCAACTCGTCCAGCGTTGGTCCGCCACCTTTTTGCTGTTTCCGCCACCATTCTCGAAGCGCCGCGCTCTGTTGCAAGCGATCTTGAAAAAGCCGGCTAGCCTCCCCGAGCGTGTTCGATAAATTCGGGATCGCCGCATAGACCACGGTATCTTCGGGAACATACGGCAGAAGATCGGAACTGTAGCGTAACCCGGGTCCCGGTATTGCGGCCAACTGCTTCTGCAGAATCGCAAAATCGCCTAACAACGCCAGATACTTCGCCGAATCTTTGCTCCAGGCAATTTCCTTCTGTATCGGTACCTTCGAAACGCTGGGGTTGGAAGTGGCTTCCTGGCCGGCCGTGATCTCCGCTGTCCCTTCTCCTGAATCGACCCGAACTACACCTTCGATCACCGCTACGCGCGATCCCTTCAAGCCACGGTTGACTGAGAAGATCGTCCCCTTCACAGAAACAAGGCAGTCGTCAGTCGCTACGAACAGATGCCCATTGTGTTGCTTCGCCGCCTGCACGATGACCTGCCCGTCATCCAAGTGGATGGTAGTTCCCCTCCAGGCTCGAGACACTGAGACTCCAGCTCGTTCGCTCATCTCGATGAGCGATCCATCTGTCAATCTGAGCACTGCTGTCGAGTCTTTCGCGGTGCGCATTCTGTCACCACTGCTGATCCGATAACCAGCCGGAACAAGACGGACATTCTCACCCGACATCGCGTACACGGCGCCATTGACACTTTCAACCGAGCCGCGCACGGTGTGCTGCCCCGGCAAAAGCCCATTACTGAATGCGATCGCCACGAATGCCATCGCGGCCACTGCCGCCGCGCCCATGGCCCATCGCCATCCGGCCAGGGTTAAAGGCTTTCGCTCCGGTCGTCTCGACGCTCTCACCGTGCGAGTCTGCTCTAATGCATGCCGGCAGCTGACACAGGCGTGAACATGATCCTCCAACAGCATGGAACGGGCCGGGGCGAGTTCCTTACGCAGATAGCCGGGGATCAAGGCCTGAAAATCTTCGCATGCCCTCAACATATGCGAACTGGTCTCAGGCGCAGCGATCTCATGGTTGAGAGCACTCCAGACCCTCTCGCCCGCGGACGCGACGACCTTGTCATCGACATGCTCGTTCCGGATAGTGGAAAGCAGTTGATCCAACTTGTCGTTCTTCATGGCCTATCTCCCTGTGTAACTCTTTAGCTCTTTTCGAAGCTGCTTGCGTGTGCGATGAACGATGACGGCGACCAGCACCTGTGAAATCCCCAACATCTTCGCGATCTCGCCATTGGTATAGCCCTCGAGGAACCGCAACGTGAAGATCTCAGCCGACCTCGTGTCCAGTTGACCCAGGGCGCGGCGAAGCTCGCGCCGCAACTCAGGTTGATCATCGTTCGGCACGTCTACAGTTAACTCAACCGTGCGATCGCTTTGACGCGAGCGGATGACATCCAGNGCCGTGTTGATCGCTGCCNGCCTGAGATAGCTGTCGGNATGTTCGAGCGCATCTCGGTCGGACGTGCGCCGAANAAGGCGTAGAAAGACCGTCTGCAACACGTCTTCTGCNTCGGCTGCGTTACCCGTAACCCGATACGCCGTCCGGAACACCATTCCGTAATGCTCTCGAAACGCAAGTTCGAGGTCGATAGGAATTGCGGTATCTGGTTTTTCTTTCAATGCGACTTGCAGGTTACGCCTCCCGCACTGTTTCTCATAACTGAAGACGTACGAAGATGGGCGATTATTACACTGACGGAAAAATAAGTTTGCGGGGGCGGACGCCTGCCGAATTACGGATGAATGCTGTGTGTTGAATGTGACGGCAATCACAGAGCACAGACGGCGGCCAGCTTAAGATCACGCTTTAGTGAATCGTTTTAATGCGAGCTTATATGTGGGTCCATAGGCGGTACAGGACAGAAACATGGGCAGAAAGCTTAGGGCCGGAATCCTTGGATATGGGCGCATGGGCCGCGCCTTCGTTGCGGCGATGCAGCAAAGTGGACTCTGGGAAATAGCGGCCATCTACGACATCAAGGCTGCAACGCGCACATTAGCCAGCCAGCGGGTTCCCGGGGCAGCCATCTATGACAACCCAGGCGCTATTTTCGCCGACTCGTCCATTGATGCTCTCGGCCTTTTCACCCTTGCGGATGCGCGGCCGGACCAAGTTCATCAAGCTTTAGCGAATGGCAAGCATGTGCTGGCTGAGAAGCCCATGGCTGCCGATATTGCTACAGAATGGCAACTCTCTGCCCGCCTGACCAGCCGCATGTTCACGGACGTGTTTCCGCCCACGTAACTCCAAGTGAGTGCAGGATCAAAGTATCCGCATACGTCATCTTCGACGCCTCCGCCACAATCTGATACGCGTAACACACTCGTGGGTCCCGGGTCACACACCAAGGCTCATGCTCTGACAAACCCTGGCAGTGTTCGCAGGCTGTTGCAGCATTGTAGCGAGCGCTATTCTGAGAGGAATTGATGTTGTTCATGGTTGTGTTCTCCGCTCCTGTTCTTCTATGACAATGCTGATCATTGGATGGCGGGAACACGGTGGTGGACAAATTCTCCAGCCGAAAATAGCCGCAGGTAGGTAGAAATAGTGCCCTGCTTCGATACATCGACTGACCGTACTTTGAAGGAAAAATCTTAGAGCGCCTGCCGGCTCAGCCGCATGGAGTTCCCGACAACAGAAAGGCTGGAAAGCAGCATCCCGAACGCGGCCATGATGGGGTTGAGCACTCCGGCAACCGCCAGGCTGATGCCGATCACGTTGTAAAGAATGCCCAGAACAGATTCTGCCGCACAATCTGAATTGTCTTCTGCGCCAGAGCGAACACGTCTGGAATTCTGGCCAGCGACCCAGTCATGAGCACCACCGCGGCAGCTTTCATCGCCAGGTCGGTGCCGGAGCCCATTGCAATGCCAAGATCGGCTTGCGCCAGCGCAGGAGCGTCATTGATACCGTCCCCGATCATAGCGACGACCGCTCCTCGTTGTTGAAGGTCGCGTACGGCTTGCGCCTTTTCCTCTGGGAGAACCTCCGATTCAAAATGGTCAATCCCGAGCTGAGCCGCGGTCCACTCTGTGGTCGCCATAGAGTCGCCTGACACGAGACGCAAGTCGATTCCAGAGTCCCGCAACTGACGGACGAACGAGATCGCCTCTGGCTTCAGCCGGTCTCCAAAGGCAGCGGTTCCCTGAACCTCGCCATCCCAACCTATAAACGAAACGGTCTTACCTTCCGCTTCCCACGTTGTTACTTGCGCTTCGAGATCAGCGTCGAGCGGCACGCCGATGTCACCAAGCAACCGGCGATTCCCCACGAATACGCTTCTTCGCTGAAGAAAGCCCGTTATTCCCCGGCCCTTGTGAACCTCGATTCCAGCGCCTCCGGTGACATTTCCGTCCTGGTCATAGCGAGACCCGTGGCAGGGGCAGCCGAACCCCGTCTCTGAAACCGAAACGATGCAGCCCAAATGCGTGCAGGTCGTCGAGATCGCCGCGATCTTGTTCCCGTCGCGAATGATGCACACCCGGCGAGTGTCCAGCGAAAGTCGCGCACCAGAAGGGAAATCTTCGGGCTTGCCGATCGAGAAGCGGTTTGGCTGGCCATACGTGGCACGAGGTTTAATAAAGATAAGGTTCGAAAATGCCGTAATGATCAGCGACCCGAATAATCCAAATCCGCTGAACCACGACAAAACTCTTCGACGCGTCATCCCATCGCTCGTCCCTTCAATGGCGGCTTTAACTGGAGTTTTCATCCTTGTTCTCCTGCCGTGGAGAATCAACCAACTCCTCCACGTCTGACCAGAACACCTGATACTTCGCGTCTTCCAGATTGCGGAAGTAGTTTTTCTTCACCGCAAAGACAAATACCAGGACTGCCCCGATGCCCATGCATAAGCTCGCGATGATGGCGATCCACGTAAGTTCCACGACTATTCCTGCGGAGTCCGCATTTTCATCGAACGCTTTTCTTTGCCTTGGCAGGTAAGCCTTGGATCCAGATTGGCGGTGCGGTATGCGGGCTGTATGCCTGGACCTGACTTGGCCTGTCCTTCGGAAGCGAGATGCGCCATCGACGAGCCGCCTAGGACATTCACGATTGCAGCTTGTGCCTCCGCCCACACGCAGTGAGCCGGGCACCAGGACTTTCGCTCGCACGAAGGCCCCTCATCAAGACACTGGTTCAGCCGTACCGGACCTTCCATTGCTTGAACGACATCGAGCAACGACACGTCATCGGCCGCGACTGCCAGGACGTATCCTCCGCCTGATCCCCGTTGGGAGCGAACCAGTCGTGCACGCACGAGCTGCTGCAAGACTTTGGATAAGAAGTGGCCAGAGACGCCGGTGGCTCTTAATAGTTCCGACTGCCGGACCGTGGATCGGGGCGGCAATCCAGCCAAGTAAATCATCACGCGAACGGCGTAGTCAGAAGCCCGAGTGATTTGCATTCAATTGCCAAAAATGGACAAGTTGGGTCCGATTCGACCTCGGAAAATCTAAGGCTCGCGGGCAAGCGAATTCTGTGACGGTCGGCACCGGTGTTTGTGACCACTATCACGCGAGCTGCCGAGTGCACTTGGCCAGAGGAAGCGTCCCATTCTCGTTACAGCGCGCACGCTACATACAGGAATCACCTTAAGGTAAAGGCCCGAGCACCTTTATGCCGCGATTGCTGAGTTTCTCAGCAACTTTCCGCGCTAATTTAAGTTCTAACGGAAACCGGACTCAGACTTCGTCCGCAGGTCACTGTTGACCGCAGGTTCCATAAAAAGCTAACGCTCAGCCTTCCCTGAATGGCTGGAGCCGCTAAACAGGGCGAAGCGCTCTCAGATCTGTTTTGCAGGAATTGTGAATGAGTTCGAAAAGCATCGCTGACGTTTTCCTCGTTGCAGAAAACCGCTTGCTCCGTGAAGCACTGGTGCGCCTGCTCGCAAAGAAGGACATCCGAGTGGTTGGCGCGAACCTTTACTCATCGGCCGTGGTGGATGACATCGCAAGGAGAGAGCCGGATGTGATCCTGCTTGACTCCACAGGGCTGCTCCCCACTCCAACCGTGCTCTCCTCCATTCGCGCGGCTATTCCCGGAGGCAAAGTCGTCATGGTCGACATGGACTCGGACGAGAACACGTTCCTCAAGGCGGTGCGTGGAGGTGTGGTCGGTTACGTCTTGAAGGATGCTTCGGCGGGGGAGGTGGCTGCAGCCATTCGTGCCGTCGCAGCAGGCGAGGCGGTCTGTCCCCCGATGTTTTCCATCGCCTTATTTCGCTGCGTCTCCCAGCAGACCGCTCCGGTTCCCATTCGTTTCGAGTCAGTCCTCAGCCGGCGCGAACAGCAGCTGGTTGAGCTGCTGTCAGATCGCCTGACCAACAAGGAAATTGCCACATACCTGAATCTCTCAGAGCAGACCGTCAAGAACCATGTCCACAACATTCTGCGGAAGCTCGGAGCAAATGACCGCGTCAGTGCGATTCAGCTCTATGAGGCCGATCGCTTCCGCGGCTCGAGGGACGCAGCTTGACGGAGTGTTGACTTTTCACTCAGCGCTAGACAAGATGAAAAGCTCGGCGCAAATCCCCCCAAGAGGTTTGCGCCGAGCTCAACAATTCGCATTTACTTCCTTAAAAGCTAGCAAGCATCGGACAGCCCGGTCCAAGTCAAAATTCTCATTGCATCCTCCGGAAACTCGAATGCTGTCGGAACTCCAATAGCTGCAGGTCTTTTCAGACCACGTGATTCAAATCACCACGGGGCGCGCTGACAATCACGGCCTCTGTTTCGTCCACTGTCTAGCCTGAATACGAGAAACGTGCGCGAAGTTTTGTCCGTGCTCGCTCTTTGTTGCGCAAAGCAGACAGGCGGCGCGATGCCTCGGAAACTCGGCCCGAAGCTGATCTTTTCTCTCACAATTCTCATCGTTGTGATCAGCGGCGTGAGCGGATACCTCAATTTCCGCAGTCAGAAACGGCAACTGGTAGAGACGATGATTCTAGGTGCCGACCAGCTTTCCCGCGGAGTTACGGGTGCTACATGGCTCGCCATGCTCGACGACGACCGGAGGGCTGCTTACGAGATCATGCGCGTGATCGCCGATAAGCAGGGTGTAGACAGCATCCGCATGTACAACAAGGAAGGCAGGCTGGTTTTCTCAACCGATTCGACTGAACCTCCTGCAGTGGCGAACTTCGCCAGCGAAGTGTGCGCCAGCTGTCATAACAAGACAGGTATCCGGAACCGGCCAACCGAAGACGCCCGCGTCCGTTATGCGACCTCTCCGAAGAGCGTCAAGACTTTGAACATGGTAACGCCCATTTACAACGAGCCGTCCTGCAGCAATGCGAGCTGCCATGCTCACAAAGCATCCACGAAGGTTCTCGGAGTAGTGGACATCGCGTTGCGCCTCGATCCGGTGCAGAAGCAAACGAAGGCGATCACATTCCAGACCATCCTATGGATTGTGCTTGAGGTCGGGATCGGAGCGGCCTTCGTCATTGTGTTCACGCGTCACTTCGTGGCCACGCCAATCCAGGGACTGATCGCGGGAACGAAGGCAGTCAGTGCCATGGAACTGGATCATCCTATCGATATCGGCCACTCCGGGGGCAGCCAGGAACTCGACGAACTGGTGGATTCGTTCAATCTTATGCGCGAGCGGCTCAAACTAGCTGTTGCCGAACTGAACGATATGCAGCAGACGCTAGAAAGCAAGGTCGAGGAACGCACGCAGCAGTTGAACGCCGCACAACGGAAGCTCGTGCAATCCGACCGCCTGGCCACACTCGGTCAGCTCGCCGCCAGTGTCGCCCATGAAATCAACAATCCTATATCGGGCGTGCTGAATCTCTCGATGCTGCTCGAGCGCCTGATGGCGAGCGGAAACTACCCTCCCGGCCGCGAGGCGGAGTTCCGCAAATATCTGGGTCTCATCTCTGCCGAAACCGCGCGGGTCGGACGCATCGTCTCCGATCTTTTGGCCTTCTCACGCCGTTCAAAGCCTCAGCGCGCACCCGCCGATCTGAACAAACTGGTGCGCACAACCATCGGGCTCGCGGACCATAAGCTGAAGCTCATCAGCGCGGAACTCATCCTCGATCTGGAGGAGAAGCTGTCCCTGGTCGAATGCGACGCCTCGCAGATTCAGCAGGTCATTCTCAACCTCGTTCTGAACGGTGCCCAGGCAATGCAGCCCAAAGGGGGCGGAAAGCTCACAATCCGCACTCGCTTGATCCCGCAGGAAGAAAGTGTCGAACTCTGCGTCCAGGATACCGGTGAAGGGATCGCCCCTGAGAGCCTGTCGAAGATTTTTGACCCGTTCTTTACGACGAAAGCGGAAGGGAAGGGAGTTGGGCTCGGATTGGCGGTGCTCTATGGCATCGTGAAAGCCCACGAAGGCGAGGTGGAAGTTGTCAGCAGGCGCAATGAGGGCACAACTTTCACCGTTACGCTGCCGCTGAAATCGCGGAGCACTGGCGCGGAAATCGGAGAGGTACAGGTACAAAGTGTGTGAGCGAACTTTGTCTGGTATCCATCGGCAGCGTGCCGGAAAACGCGTTGCAGTGGATCGAGGCCGCGGCCGCCGAATGGTTTCCTTTACCCATCCGGCGATTGCCTCCTGTCGCCGTTCCCGACGGAGCCTATGATCCGAAGCGACATCAGTATCAGTCCATCGAGATGATGAAAATGCTCGCCAAACTGTCGCCGATCGACAACGGATCCCGCATCTTGGGAGTGACAGACGTGGACCTTGCCATTCCGATGCTCACCTTTTTATTTGGACAGGCACAATTCGATGGTCCGATTGCAGTCGTCTCTTTGTGCCGGTTGCATCAGGAGTTCTATGGTATGCCCGCGCAGGAGAGCCTGCTGCGCGAGCGTGCGGTTAAAGAAGTTTTGCACGAACTCGGACACACCTTCGGACTCGTCCACTGTTCCGAGGAGACGTGTGCGATGAGCCTGGCCACCCACATTGAGTTGGTGGACGCCAAAGCCGAGCAGTTCTGTGCCCGCTGCGGCTTGCAGCTGGTACAGCGGTTTTCGCGAGAGGGAGGAGTATGAAGAAGAATTGGCCTATCCTCGTAGTCGATGATGAGGACGTGATGTGCGAATCGATGGCCGCATGGCTGCGCGAAGATGGATATCGCGTCGACACAGCCCCAAACGGTCAGAAGGCAGTCGAACTCGCCCGGCCCACGGATTACGCTATCTGTTTCGTCGACTTGAAAATGCCTGGCGGCATGGACGGCATCGAGACGATGATGGAAATTCATCGCGTTCGTCCAGATGCTTCGATCATCATCATCACTGCTTACGCCACGGTCGACACTGCCATCCAGGCCATGAAAGAGGGTGCGCAAGAATACATCGTGAAACCATGCAACCCGCAAGAGATCTCGATGCTGGTTTCCCGCATCCTGAAACTGAAGAGGCTGCAAAGCGAGAATGCGATGCTCCGCAAAAAACTGACTCGCCAGTACCGGCATCACGACATCATCACCAAGAACCCACGAATGGAAGAGATACTTGCGCTCACGCAGGATGTCGCCAGCCTGCGCAGTACCGTGCTCATTCGCGGCGAGAGTGGCACTGGCAAGGAACTTGTTGCGAGGGCAATCCACTACTCCGGAAATCGCGCCGAAAAACCGTTTGTTGCCGTGAGTTGTGCCGCACTCACCGAAACTCTACTCGAAAGCGAGTTGTTCGGATACGAGAAGGGAGCCTTCACCGGCGCTACGGCCCAGGCAAAGGGCAAGTTCGAGCTCGCCCACGGAGGGACCATCTTCCTCGACGAGATCGGAGACATCTCCCCCAAGTTGCAGGCCGATCTGCTCCGGGTCCTCCAGGAGCGCCGGTTTTATCGCGTAGGGGGGAACGCCGAAGTTGAAATCGATGTGCGCGTGATTGCTGCGACCAACAGAGACCTCGCCGAGGAGGTCGAGCAAGGCCGATTCCGGGAAGATCTTTACTACCGCCTGAATGTGATTGAGATCAAGCTGCCGCCGTTGCGCGAACGCCGCGAAGATATTCCTCTCCTGGCGGAGCACTTCGTCCAGCGCATCTCCTCCGAACTGGCCAAGGACGTGTCGGGCATCAATGCCGCAGCGCTGAAGCTGCTGATTGGTCACGACTGGCCCGGGAACGTGCGCGAACTCGAGAACGTCATCGAACGCGCAATCGTTACCTGCCGCAACGGCATGCTCGATGAGCAAGATTTCTCCTGGCTTCAGCAACGCACGGCCAAAAGTGAACCTTGGGAAATCCCGGACGTTCCGCTCGGCGAACTGGAGCGCCGCGCCATTGTGGCCGCGCTCGAACGCAAGCACGGCAATGTGAAAGAAGCGTCAACGGCACTCGGGATTGACCGCTCGACCTTATACGATAAGCTCAAGCGCTACGAGATCTCGCACTAGCAACCGCAGTGTCACGCCTCGAGGAAGGTGTCAGCCAGTACCGTGTCCCAGTCCGCCTCTGGCACAGCATTCATCAGGTCGGGCACCAGCACACCGCCGTCCGCCAAGGCGGCAGGACTGTTTGGAGCCCGCAATTGCAGTTGCAGACGTTCCAACTCCCGGGAGAACCAGCCGTGAACCTCGGCCCCTCGAAGCAGATGCCGGAACGTCGCCGGATTTGCGGGATCGAGCCGCGGTTGAATCTTCAAGAACCACCCTTGCTCGGGACCTCCAACGCCGATAACCTTTCCCTCAATCGGTGCTCGCACCAGAACCTCTTTTCCATTCTTCTTCATCCGCCATGCAGTCTGGTTGAGATCGATCTCTTGCCCGATACCAGGCAACTGGACTGAGTCCGGACGGCCAACAAGATGTGTTGCAAGCTCATCGAGTCCCACCTTAACGGTCCCATAATCCGATGGTTCTAGCCACGTGTGTCCTCTGTGATAGTAGCGATCGGGTGAATACTCGATGCCGAGCCGTGAAACGTGTCCAGTCACAGGCAGCACAGCAAACTGCGAATACTTGCCGCAGTGCCGGCAATCGAACGCATTGTCGCAAGTCCTTGACATCACTCGCCCCGCGAGTTCATGCCGGCAACGCCGATCGGAAACCGGCAGCTCCGCAAAATCCGATTTCCAGCAAAGATCGGCCGCGTTGTGGGTTTTGAAATCCCGCGATGTGCGCCATGCAGCCGAAGCCACTGTGATGAAAATTGTCAGCACCACCAGGAAGAACAACGATAGGAACAGGATATGGCCTAACGTCCAGTGGAATCCATCAATTCCCGGAAACATGACTGGCATCTCCTTTGGAACCGAAGAGTGGCAGATATCGATAAGATAGCGAGTAAACAATGACTCCGTACGCAATCACTCCGCCGAAACTGGCGATCTCCTGCCAACTCGGCATGTAGCTCAGGAATTCATCAAAGGGCAGAGTCGGAAGTGCGAGAGTCTGCACAGTCAGAACAAAGCGGTTCAGCAGGATGCCGCTGCAAGCCATGGCGGCCGCCGTCAGAAGAAGGCCTTGATGGTTCGCAGTTTTCCGGTACAGCAATAGAGATGCTGGAAGCAATCCGAACAGAACAATCTCCCCAAACAGGATCGGCGTACCGAATGGCTTGTGCGCATAGAACTGCCACGGCGCGAATCCGGCCGATGGTGAAGTCACGTTCAGCCAGACAAGCGTGTCGATCGATTTCGCCGCCACATAGATTGCAAGCAAAAGTCCCGAGATGAATGCAAGACGCCGAAAGACATCCTGCGGTACTAGTCGCCGGCCAGTCACCTTCTCGACTGTCGCGGTCACCAGCATGAGGAAGCTTGGCCCAGAGGCGATTGCTGACAGAATGAACAAGAAGAAAGTAGAAGGCCAGATCAGGATTCCCGTCCGGAACGCGAAGGGCCGGCCCCGCAATACCCCATACAGTCCGCCGAGCGATCCCTGATGGAAGAACGAGAGCAGCGTGCCAATTGCCGCGAGCACCGGCACCAGCATATGAAGCTGACGTTCGAATACAAAGAGTGATGGCACCTTCCGCAGCTGCCGGTTACGAAACAGGATCGGCAGATACTCCAGGCTGAGGACCAACAAATAGCACGATATACAAAACGTCACTTCCGTCAGCATCGAGTGCGTGTTCGGATGCCAGAACGTAAACCAGGCCCGCAGCGGCTGACCAACATCGATCATCAAGATGGCAACTGCTCCGCTATAGCAGATGAACCCAACCACCACCGCCGTGTTCAGAATGGGTTTCAGTTCCGAGCGTTTTAAGATGTAGACCAGAAAACCTGTAAAAAACGCCCCCGCGCCGAGCGCGATGATCCCCAGATCGAGAAAGATCCACAGCCCGAACGCGAAACGGTTATCCATATTCGTCTGGTTCAGCCCGTACCAAAGACACAGAGCAGCGGCATACACTCCAATCGCCAACAAGACAGTCCATGGCGTCAGCCACAGCAGGAAGCGCGAGAGCGATGTTCGTTCTTCACCGCGAGCAATCCATCGCCTGTCGGTGAGAACAGTACTAGCCATGTTGAACCTCCGAAGCGGGAGCGGCATTCGGTTCGGCCAGCGCTCTCACCCATGCCTCCTTCGACTTGTAGTACACCTTCGGCTCGGTGCCGAGTCTTGCCAGCAGCCGGAAACTCTCTGGCGATTTCGATTCCTTTGTGACCGGATCGTTCGCGTCGGCTAGGTTGCCGAATTGGATTGCGCCAGTGGGACACGCCTCGACGCATGCCGGAATGTAATCCGCTGCGTCGATCTCTCGCTTTCCCGCCGCCGCCTTTTCCATCGCAGAGTGCAGCCGTGCGTGGCATAGATTGCACTTTTCCACGACACCGCGCATCCTCGACGAGACTCCCGGATTCAGGCTCTTCTCCATTCCTGCCGGCCACGACGGATCCCACCAGTTGAAGTAGCGCGCATGATACGGGCAGGCGGTCATGCAGTAGCGGCATCCCAGGCAGCGCTGCGGCATCTGCATCACAACGCCAGTCGCTTTGTCCACTTCGACTGCCTGCTGCGGGCAGACCTTCACGCAAGGAGTCTCGTGCTCGCAGTGCATGCACATAATCGGGAAGAATGCTTCGCGGCGCTCGGAACCTTGCTTGCTATTCGAGACCCGCCGCACCAACATGGGCGTGAGCCCAGTGCGGGCCGTCGCTTGCGGGAGTGCCGGAATATTATTCTCCGACGCGCATGCCACCATGCATGATCCGCATCCGGTGCAGCGGTCCAGATCGATAACCATTCCGTACCGAGCTGCGCTCATGCATTCCTCCTTTCGGGCACTTGCCGCAATGCCGATTCGATGTACAGCTTCGAAGCGAGAGGCGGCAGGACGGGCGCGGCCCAATCCGAAGCCCAATCCGCGGAGCGGGTGCTTGGTCCAGCATCGGGCCATAGCTTCAACTCGGCTCGCAAGCCATCCGCACGGGATGGCTCTCCGACCCAAACCGCGCCATTACGCAACTGCTCTTCTAATTCCTCAGCCGATGCCAGCTGTGCGACCGGACTTTGCTCTCTCGCATGGAGTGTTCCAGCGCCTTTTCGGAACAGTTGCTGGCAGCGAGTCTGAATGATCTTTTCCAGCGAGTCTAAGCTCGAGTCCAGCCGGGCCAGGAACTGCGCAGCGCTCTGAACCTCGGCGCTGGGCTTTGCGAGCTTTTGAGCGATCCCATAGGTCTCTACAGAAGCAGTGGGCGCACTCGGGACATCGGTCAACTCTTCGAGAAAACCCGGGGCGGGCAACAACCAATCTGCCTTCGTCGGACCTCCGTCCCAGGCGGCGAAGCGGAACACCTCGGCATCAACTTTCGGCGTGAAATCCCACGGCACGCTCGCATCAATCAACACCGCGCGTGCGCTCTGGATAGCGTCCTCGGCCGAAACATGACCCTGCTTGCTCTGGGAACGGCGCACAATGCCGCCGCGAGTTCCGACCGAGCCCAGCACGATATTGAGCGCAGCCACCGCAGGATTGTTCTCCCTTGCAATGACCACCGCTGGAGTTCGCTCAATGAGGGTTCGCGCGAGATCTGCAATTTCCTGTGCCTGCAATCCAGTCTGGCCCGCGGCTTCCGCGAGTGTCATTGCCGGAATCGGGCCGTGTGCCGGAACCAGCTTCTGTTCAACCAACGCACGGGCCAATTCCGAAGCCAATGCGGACTCGCTCCCCTCACGAATCGAGATCCATTGCCACGCGCGTGAGGCCGTCCGCGAAAGTGAAGAGTCAACCTGAATGAGTCTGAGCTGTGGATCAGTGATCCCGGCTGCACGCTCCGCCCACAGCCGCGTAAATCTCCCGGGCATCCCCCAACCGTCCAGCAGAGGAGCGCCGAAGCTCAAGATCGTTTGCGTATTTTCCAGGTCATATCCGAGAGAGCTTGCCGGAACTCCGGTCCACTGCTCGTATGGCTCCAGCGCCTGCACCTCCGGGCCATTGACCACTCGGTAGCTGCCCCCCTGCTTCGCCGCAAAACTCTCAAGCAACGACGAAGCGGCGCGCCCGGGGTAACCGTCGATCACGACGATCGGACCCTCGCCGCGTGCCTTCGCAAATGCACCCTGCGCCTCATTCCACGACGAAGCGATACCACGACGACTTACAGCGCGCAGGCGCTTCGGGTGCCAGTTCAGTTGGTGAGCTCCGAAGGCCAGAGGGCACAGAGCCCCGCGGCTGATGGGATGCGTGTTCGCTCCCGCAACTCCCACCGGCCACCCCGCCGCCATACGTACCCGTAAGCCGCAGCCATTCGGGCATAGCGTGCAAGCGGACTGCTTAAATTCCACGGGAACGCGCGCTGCTTGCGGAATCCACGGCCAGTTCTGACTCCACTTCGACGTATCGTCCAAAATCTTCCACGGAACCGGCGTGACCATGAGACCCGCGGCGGCTCCCGCGCCCCACATCAGCAGATCTCTGCGTGAGAACTTCATGCTTCTCCCTTCATTGATGACAGCCCAGGCATCCGACCTCGACGTTGTGCGTCCGGTGGCAACCTTCGCAGTCGGTCATCTTCATGCCTTCGTGGGGCGCACGCCCCAGGCGCAAAATCGAGTGCCCCCAGATGTCTCGGCTGTATCCGCTGATGCGGTTCACTTCGTACAACCGGATCTGGTCCGACTCGCCGTACGTCGAATGACACTTGCTGCAACTAAGTTTCGCGCGCTTCACATGAATTGCGTGCGAGAACCACACATTCGCCGGCTGCCGCGAATACACCAGCCATGGCGTTTCGTGGCCCGGCTTGATGTAGTCATTGACCAGGATTGTCTCCGCCTTGCTCTCACCAATGCGATCCGAGTGGCAACTCGCGCATTTTTCCATCGTAGGAAGGCCGGCAAATGTTCCGTCGTCGCGAACCGTGTGGCACTCGCTGCAATCCGCAACGCCGGAATTTTCCGCATGCGTCTTGTGAAGGAAATCCAGCGGCTGCGCTTTCTTGACATACAGCACCCGCGGAAACACATACCATCCGGCGAACAGCGATGCCGCCATGCCGAATGCGAAGATCAGCAGACCTCGACGCATAACTATTTCTCCCGCGTCCAGTCCGTTTTCGCGAAAAAACGCTGGAACAGACAGACCAGATGCTCACGCGACAAGAACTGTGCCACGCCTTTCACAGGTGTTCCGCCATCGCAGCCTGGCGCATGTGTCTCGTGAATCTCGCGCGACAGTCGCTCCCGCTCTTCGGCCTGCCACGCTTCGGCTTGCGGGCCGCTGATCAGCCCGGCACGACTCCGCCCCGGAACTTCCCAGCCTTCGAACAACCATCCTGCTCCATATGGATCGGCCGTCAACCGCACTGGATCGCTGCGCAGCCGGCTGTTCACCTTCTGAATCATCACCGGATTCGGAAAGCTCATCGGCCACTCGACGCCATGAATCGTCAGGGCAAGGGAGGGACAGTGAGTTCCGCGCGCCGTAACGAATGTGACCGCGTCCACATGGCCGGCAATGTCCGTGAGAAAACCGTCCATGCCGATGTGGCACAGGCCCGACTCTTCCGAATCCATCCAGAAATGGTTCGCGGCATACAGCAGATTCGCCGCAGGTTTCGCCGCGTGCGGTTGAGCGAGATGCAGGTAGGAATCGCAGTAACGATAGTTGTCGCTGGTGCAGCTTGAAAGCTGCGATTCGCTGAACGGCACCAGCTTCGGAATCGGCGAGACTCCGCAATACTGCACGCGCATCTCCTCCAGATGCGGGCAGCGACTCTGATCGGCCTCCTCTTTCGCAGCCAGCTCACAGGTTCTGTATCGTGACGACGCACAGCGTCCGCCATCCGTGGCACCTGGGCCATCGAGGATCAACTTACGAACCGGAGCCGCGTGGCAATATCGAGCTCGGCCTTCTCTCAGAAATGGGCACGACATAACTTACCCCTGCTTCTTCTGAGAGTTCTCGGGCTTCGAGGGATCGATGCGTTCTCCGCCATCGGCCATCGTGAGCCCAAGCTCAGGAACGGATAGGGTGTGCGATCCCGCGTGGATCACTGCCTGCAGGTCCGCGTTCACATTCGACCAGTTCGGCTTCGGTGCGCGCACTTTGCGAAGCAGAAGATCCCAACCCACGGCGAAGAACACAAGCAGCAGCGCGATCAGCGTGACAATGCCCAACGCGAAGTTCGTGATGTTCAGCCACATTGTCCAATTCTCTCCAGCCATAGCGGGTGACCTCCTAGCCAGGGACTCTCGGCCACAGGCTGGAAATGCACGTGGATGACCAACACGACAATTCAACAACTTAGGCGTTCTAGGAGGCTCAGAGTGTAGGATTCGCCAACAACATCTGTCGGCGATCCCTACACAGCGTGCCGAAGAAGAAGGCGTAGCGCCGCCGTCCCGGGCGGCTGCCGCGCCGGCATCTCNCCGCCTCAGTTTTAGGTACGCACACATCCTGCAGTTATGCAGAAACTCCGAACGTTCTGCGCGGAACCCTCACAAAACCGCACATATGCCATCGCACATCCACGTGTGCGCGCCGTCTCGCAGACCTGTGATCTCAATCACAAGCACCGAGCTTCGTCCTCGCTACAAAGGAGTTAGGAACATCGCGAATGTGTTTCAGCCAATGTTTATGCCCCTATTTCGGAGGTTCTAGCAGATTCGCACTATCGCTTCGAGATTTGCTCATTACTAGAATGGCCGCGCCAAATGAATCCTAAGTGGAACGGGCAGTTCTCCTGCTTCGATCTCGTCGCAAAAACCGATGCACATCCTCGCAGCGTCGTTCAGGTCCGAGACATTGAAATCGGTGGCAACGATTTCGTCGTCATGGCGGGACCGTGCGCGGTCGAATCCGAGACGCAGCTCATGCAAACGGCAGAAGCAGTTGCCGAAGCGGGTGCGCGCGTCCTGCGCGGCGGAGCCTATAAGCCTCGGTCGTCTCCGTACGCCTTCCAGGGACTCGGCGTCGAAGGCCTAAAGATTCTGAGCAAAGCTCGAGAAGCAACGGGACTTGCGATCGTCACCGAAGTCATGAGCGAAGAAGATGTCGAAGTTATCGCCGAGTACGCCGACATCATGCAGGTGGGCACGCGCAGTATGGAGAACTATGCGCTCCTCGAGGCGCTCGGCGGATGTGGCCGCCCAGTTCTTCTGAAGCGCGGCATGACAGCGACTATTGAAGAGTTGATGCGGTCGGCGCAGGTGATTGTGATGTCAGGAAATCCCGACGTGATCCTCTGCGAGCGTGGTATCCGCACATTTGAAACCGCCACTCGCAATACGCTCGACATTGCTGCTGTCCCGGTCCTGAAAACCGTCTCGCATCTTCCGGTCATCGTCGATCCAAGCCACGCAGCCGGCGTTCGTAGCCTTGTGCCGGTTCTCTCTCGTGCCGCGGCTGTGGTAGGCGCCGATGGACTCATCGTCGAAGTACATCCCTGCCCGGAAAAAGCCCTCAGTGATGGCAATCAGTCGCTCACGTTCGGTGAATTCCGCCACATGATGTCCGATCTTCAGCCATTTCTCGATCTGGTCCAGACCGACCGGCAATTCCGGCCTCAACTCCTCGCATCAGGAGGAGCGGATTAGTGTCACCGCGTCTAATCCTTTCCTTGCTTCTCCTCCTGGTCGGCACCGNCCCGGCCCGCCNCNTCGCGCAGNCCAACAACNATTCGCGNCCNTTCCTTTACACAGTNTCCCAAACCTATAACCCGCTCGCATGGATGCATGGGGCCGATCGTTTTCCTGCGGGCGCGATGATCTTCGTGCGCGACGAGAACCAGGAGCACGCGCTGGTTCCGGGCTTCGCAGCCTCGGCTGATCCGGCAGTCTCCTTCGATGGGCACCGTGTGGTCTTCGCAGGAAAAGCGCGCCCGCAAGATCCCTGGCAAGTCTGGGAACTGGACATGGATACTGGAAAGCCGCGCCGCATCAGCGGTGGGAACGAAGATTGCATTCGTCCGTTGTATCTGCCGGACGAGAACGCCGTTTACGCCTGCAAGAGAGCAGGGAGCTTTACCGTGATATCTTCTCCGCTATCCGGCGGCGGACCCCTGGCTCTCACCTATGGCCCGGCGCACTTCCTTCCCACCGATGTTCTTCGCGACGGTCGCATTCTGTTCGAGGCCGGATATCCTCTCGGGACAGAAACCACTCCCGAGCTTTACACGGTTTACTCCGATGGGAGCGGGATCGAATCCTATCGCTGTGATCACGGCAGTGCGCGGCACTCGGGGCGTCAATCGAGTTCGGGCGACATCGTCTTCGCATCGGCGCACGGACTTGGGAGATTCACCTCCGCGAAAGCGCAGCAGCTTCCGATCTCCGCACCTGCTGGTGAGTACGCCGGAGATATCTCTGAGACCGCTCCTTCGGAGTGGTTGCTCGCCTGGCGTCCCGACTCGAAGTCGCACTTTCGCATCATGCAATGGAACGCCGGGTCAAAAGAACTGCAGCCGATCCTGGAAGATGCCAACGCTAACGTTCTGCAGCCCACAATCATCGCGCCTCGCCCAGTTCCGAACCGCCACCCTTCAGGCTTGCACGATTGGAACAATGCCAATCTCCTCTGCCTGAATGCCTACACCTCGAAGTACACGTTCGCACCAGGCTCGATTCACTCAGTTCGCATGTTCACGCGCGACAGCAACGGAAACCCGAAGTTGCTCGGCACAGCTCCCGTCGAGAAGGACGGCTCCTTCTTCGTCCAGGTTCCCACAGAACAACCGCTCCAAATCGAGTTGCTCGATAGCGCAGGCCATACGCTCAAGCGGGAAACGGGATTCTTCTACATGCGACGCGGCGAACAACGCGGGTGTGTCGGCTGCCACGCCGGACCTGAGACTTCGCCGGAAAACGCGGTTCCACAGATTCTTCTGAAGTGGACCACGCCTGCGGACATGACCGGACCATCCGCCCAGACCGCCTCAGGAGGACACTAGCTTGAAAGTCCGACTCCTTATATTTACGGTCCTGTCCTCCGCGCTCCTGGCTCAGGCCCCGCAAGCGAGTTCCCCAAGCACCATCCGCTTTGAAGACGCCACGGCGAAACCCGGCATTCAATTCACGCACAGCTTCGGTTCAGCCAAGCTTGGCTCGCTTCTCGAAAGTACTGGATCTGGATGCGTCTGGTTCGACTACAACAACGACGGATTTCCCGATCTGTACGTCGCGACCGGCAAGCCCCTCGAGGACAGTATTCATCCTTATCCCCTGAAACAGCCCCCCGCCACTCCGCCCCACAACCACCTCTACAAGAACAACGGAGATGGAAGTTTTAGCGATGTAACTGAAAAGGCCGGAGTGGCCGCGAACGTCTTCGGAACTGCCGCCATCGCCGCCGACTTCGACAATGACGGCTTTGTGGACCTCTTTGTCACCAGCTACGGAAAAGCCATTCTTTATCACAACAATGGCGACGCTACGTTCACAGACATCACTGCTAAGGCCGGCATCAGCGTCGATGGGTGGTCGATCAGCTCTACATGGCTCGACTACGATCGCGACGGCTGCGTCGATCTTTTCGTCGGCCGATATGTGAAGTTCGATCCCAAGTACCGCAACTTCTACGCCGCCGATAACTATCCCGGCCCTCTCGATTACGCGGCCGACACAAATCGTCTCTATCACAACAACTGCAACGGAACGTTCACCGACATTACCGACAAGTCAGGTATCGGAGCCTACAAAGGCCGTACCATGGGCGTAACCGCGGCCGACTACGACGGAGACGGCTACGCGGACATCTACGTCGCGAACGATAAGACTGAGAATTTCCTCTTCCACAACAGGCGCGACGGCACATTCGAAGACGTCGCCGGGGAACTCGGTGTTGCCTATGGCCAGAACGGCGAGAACACTTCGGCCATGGGACCTGTCTTTGCCGATGTGGATGGCGATGAGCAGCCCGACCTCTGGGTCACCGACTCCAAATACAACCGCCTGATGCGCAACACTGGCGCAACCGGCTTCGAAGATATCGGCCCAGTCTCAGGCATCTCCCAGGCGAACGCCCAATATACAAGTTGGGGCAGCGGTATTTACGATTTCGACAATGACGCCGCCCTCGACATCCTGATCTTCCATGGTGGATTGATCCACCTGGTTCCCCAGGAACAGTCGTTATTCCGGGGAATGGGAAACGGCAAATTCGTCGATGTTTCGCGCGAAGCTGGCCCAGTGCTCGATGTGAAGACGGTCTCCCGCGGTGCGTGCTTCGCTGATTATGACAACGACGGCAAGGTCGATGCCTTCGTGGTCAATCTGGGTGCACCCGCGACGCTCCTCCACAACGTCAGCCAGAACAGCAATCACTGGCTCACAATCAAGCTGAAAGGGAAGAAGAGCAATCGTGACGGCATCGGAACTCGCCTCGAACTGAAAGCCGGCGGACACAGGCAAACTGCCCAGCACTCTGCTGGATCGAGCTATCTCTCGCAGGACGATGGCCGCATTCACTTCGGCCTGGGCAGCGCAACCAAGGTAGAAAAGCTGGCGATTCACTGGCCCAGCGGTCAGAACCAAGTTCTCGAGAATCTCTCGGTCGACAACGTCCTTACAGTCGAGGAGCCGTAAGTGAACGCTGCGCCTAAACACGCGACCTTCCGCACAATGTTCAGCATCGCGGGCGTGTTTGCGGTCGTAGTGCTTGCCCTCGCCGCGCAACCCGCGCCCAAGCAGTCAGCCAGCTCTGTGAAGGAACGTTACCTCTCCCCTATCGAGATGGCCTTCTCGCACGATGGCCGACTCCTCTTCGTCGTTTGTCAGGACAGTGATGAAGTTCGTGTCCTCGACGTGCAGTCGGGCAAAATCATCCGCAATGTTGCCGTCGGTCACCTGCCCCGCGCAATCGCTGTTGCTCCGGACGGCAAGCGGCTCTACATCACCAATGCCTGGTCGGACTCCGTCTCGGTTATCGACACAACCAGCTTCGAAGTCATACAGACGCTGCCGACAGGATCCGAGCCCACAGGCGTGGTCGCAGACCGTGATGGCGCCTTTCTCTACGTCGCCAACCGCCTCAGCAGCGACGTCTCCGTAATCGATTTGAAGACCGGGCAAGAGAGCAAACGTCTTGCCGCCGGGCAAGGCGCCAGCTACCTCGCGCTCTCGCCCGATGGACGGTCAATCTACTGCACGCACGTCTACCCCAATCGCGGACCCGTTCGCACCACTCCCGAATCGGAAATCACAGTGATCGACACAGCCAGCCAGCGCGTCGTCGAGCGCAAGGCCCTCCACAATGTCGCTGGAACTTTTCACGTCGCACTCTCGCAGGATGGCAAACTCGGCGTCGTCGCCCAACTCCGGCCAAAGAACCTGATTCCTCTGGCTCATGTGGAGCATGGATGGGTTTTCGGCGACTCGCTAACATTGTTCGGATCGGATGTGGGCGGAACGGTCCAGATTCCTATCGATGAACTCGATCGCTATTACGCGCTGCCCTGGGGGATCGCGATTGCCCCAGACAAGTCGAAGATCTTTGTCACGACGGCGGGATCGCAGAGCGTCACCGTGCTTGACGTTGCTCGTTTGCTGAAGACGGTACACGCGCGCCAAAAAGCATTCACCAACGATCTATCCGCATCGGCAGAGTACGTCGTCTCGAGGATTTCAGTCGGCCAGAATCCTCGCGGAATCCTTCTGTCGCTCGACGGCAATCGTCTCTACGTTGCGAACCGTCTAGACGACACAATCTCTGTGATCGACCCGAAAACAGACCAACTCGTCTCGACGATCGATCTTGGCGGTCCGAAAAACATCGACCCCCTCCGCCGCGGCGAACGACTGTTCTACACCGCAGGCTTCGCATTCCAAGGCCAGTTCGGCTGCTCGAACTGCCACATCGATTCGACCATTGACGGGCTCGAGTGGGACCTCGAACCAGACGGCTTCGGAAAAGACATCGTTGACAATCGCCTGCTCGAAAACCTCGCCGGAACCGAGCCCTTCAAGTGGAACGGCGGTAATCCCGACATGCCCACTGAATGTGGCCCGCGCACCGAGAAGTTCTTTTTCCGTTCGCGGAGCTTCAATCAGCAGCAACTGACCGATCTCGTAACTTACGTTTACTCGCTCCCGTACCGCCCCAATCGCTACCGGCTGGCGAATGAAGAACTTTCCCCCGCGCAGGAACGCGGCAAGGCAATTTTCGAACGCACGAAGACAAAAGCCGGTGCCCCGATCGCTAACGAGAACCAGTGCGGCTACTGTCACAGCGGGCCGAAATACACCAATCAGCAACAGGTCAACGTCGGAACCGGTAAGCCGACGGATCGATCTCCGGTTGTCGATGTGCCCCAACTCTCGAACGTAGCCTACTCCGCGCCTTATCTACACGACGGTTCAGCTCGATCCATGGAAGAAATCTGGACCGTGTTCAACCCGACAGATACGCACGGCGTCACCAATGATTTAACCAAAGATGAGTTGAACGATCTCATCGAGTACCTGAAAACGCTATGAAGACGAAATTGTTCTTCGCGGTGTCGGTTGTACTCCTGGCAGTATCCATGGCTCGCGCCCAGCAAATGCCGCTCTTTCGCTGGGAGAACTTCACCACCGCCAACGGTCTTCCCGACAATCACGTGTACTGCGTTCTCGTCGATGGCAATCGCATTTGGACCGGAACCGACAATGGGCTAGGCCTCTTCGAGAATGGCAAATGGAAGGTATTCCGACCCGCCGACGGCCTGGCGCACCAAGCCGTCCTGTCCCTGGCGTTGGACAAGACCACCGGAGACCTCTGGGCCGGCACCATGGGCGGTCTCAGCCGCATCTCTGCCGGACGCATCGATACCTTCACACAACTAAACTCCGGCCTCAGCAATGACATCGTGTACGGGGTTGGCGTGCAGGGTGACTACGTTTGGACTGCCACCGCGGCGGGCGCAAGCCGGTACAACACGCGCACCAACCAGTGGGCCCTGTTCAACGAACGCAACACACCGATGTTCGAGATCTGGGTTTATGCAGTCAGCCCCGCGGCCGACAAGGTGTACTACGCCGTGTGGGGCGGAGGCGTCCTCGAATACGACCAGAACACCGAGCGTTGGAAAGACTACAACGACCCCGACGGCGAAACCGAAATGGTCGTCATGAAAGATCAGGGCCTGATCCACGAGATCACGACTTCAGTGAGCTACGTCGATAAGATCCTCTGGGTCGCGACGTACTTCGGCGCCAGCCGCTACGACGGCCGCTACTGGCACAACTTCCTGCAGAAAGATAGTGGCCTTCCCAGCAACTTTCTCAGCCAGATCAAAGGTGTAGACGCGAACCGCGCATGGTTTTCCACCGACAAAGGTCTTGCTTACTACGATGGCACGAACTGGGCGGTTTATCGTCCCGCGCTCGACACGCACAAGCCCGAAATGTATGTCCGCAATGCTTCTGGCGATGTGAAGAACATCCCCGTTCAGACCGCGCCCTCTCATAACTACATACTCGCAGTCGATTTCCAGGGAGACGACATCTGGGTCGCTACGGCACACGGACTGAGCCACGGCATTCGGCAAAAAGAATCCGTTTCCATTGCAAAAGTTTTTAGCACGGAGCAGACACGACCAAAGAAGTGATTCTCAGGAGCCATTCATATGAATGTTCAGGAACTACTAGCAGAAGTGACTAACGCACCGGTGGTCAAGAGGGCCATTACCAACCACTCGACCCTTAACGAAGCCTACGATTACGGAAGCGCCTTCTCCCGCGGCATGCGCATCGACCTCAACGGCATCACCATTCTCCTTATTTCTGGCACCGCCAGCATAGATGAGCGTGGCAATACGGTCCACGTTGGCGACTTTCGCGCGCAGCAACGGCGCACCTACGAAAACATCAGCAGGTTGCTGGAATCCGAGGGCGCGACCTGGCACGATATAGTCCGTACAACTTGCTATCTGCGCGATATCGAACGCGATTACCAGGCTTTCAACGAGGAGCGGACCGCCTTCTTCAACGAGCAAGGACTTGACCCTCTCCCGGCGTCAACCGGAATCCAGGCGATCCTTTGCCGCCCCGATCTCCTCATTGAGATCGAAGCTATCGCCATGTTCCGGCGTTTGTCGCCCGTCGAGTAAACAGGAGAGAAGATCCATGCGTCTCGCTGCGATTGCGCTCAGTCTTGTCGCTCTCGTGTCTGCCGCCTCGGCGCAGACGAATGAGCCTTGCTCCTGCGGCAAGAATTCTCCCGGGCGCCCTGCTCCGCGCTCGCTGAAGCCTTACACCGGCGCCCCTGAGGATCTTCGTCCCTTCTCGAAGTTCACCACGCCCTATTACGAGTACTATCAGGCCCTGATTGAATACAACGGCGCGGCTCGNGAGATTCCCGATCCCGACCTGAAGGACCTGGCAGAGATTCGCATCGGGTTCCTCGCTCCTCTCTACGATCATCCCGATCAGGTCCGCGGCACTCGTATGTTGAATGGCGCGCAGATGGCGATTGACGAGCGCAATGCGAACGGCGGTTACGGGGGCAAGCCCTTCCGCATCATCACGCACAATGATTACGACAACTGGCAGAACAGCAGTGCCGCGTCCGTAGGCGTCACAAAGGACTCTGCAATTTGGGGCGCGGCATCGAACGATGCTGTTCGCATGATTTACGACGACAAAGTCTGGGCCATGTTCGGTTCCATCAGCTCGGAGTCCACTCACATCGCCTTACGGCTGACGCTCAAGGCCGAAACTCCACTCGTCAACAGCGCTTCTACCGATCCCACCATCCCGGAAACGATCATCCCGTGGTACCACACGGATATCCAGGACGATCGCGTGCAGGGATACACGCTCGCGAGACACATCTATACCGAACTTGGTCTCAAGCGCGTCGCACTTCTTCGGATCAACAACCGCTACGGCCGCTTCGGGGTCCTCAAATTCCGTGACGCCTCCCGCCGACTCGGGCACCCCGTCGTCATCGAACAAAAATACCGTTCGGGCGACACCGATTTCCGCCACGAACTTCAAGTGATCCAGGACTCGCGCGTCGATGCCATCGTCCTTTGGGCCGACATCCCCGAAGCGGCGCTGATTCTCCAGCAGATGCAGGAACTCGGCATGAAGCAGCGCGTGTTCGGCAGCCATCGCACACTAGGTGACGAACTGGTGAAACTCGCGGGACCGGCNGCCGAACGCTTTGAGGCCGTGTATCCCTACGATCCACGCCGCACCGATCCACGATGGCTCGACTTCGTCGCACGCTACGAAGCTCGATACCATGAGAAGCCAGACCATTTTGCGGCCTTGGCCTATGACGAAATGGGGATCCTGCTGGATGCAATCTGCCGCGCGGGCCTGAATAGGGGCCGAATCCGCGATGCCTTGACCGGATTGACCACTTACAAGGGCGTCACAGGTGACATGACATTCGATCCCAACTGCAAAAACATCGCGCATCTGTACCTGGGAACCGTTCAAAACGGCGACATCCACTATCGCCCTATAACAATGGATAAGCCCTACGCTCAAGTCGGAGAAAACGGGGTCCATTATTCGGGGCCATCAACGCCCAGTCAGAGCGCCAGCGATTTTCCAGTCGCGGTGTTCGGACCCAACGCCAACGAGGTCGCCCACTCTGCAGCCGTCCAACAATTGCTGGGCACCCTACATTCCGGCGCTAAGCGCTACTCGCTGGTCGCAATTCCCGCGGGAACATCCTGGGGCAAAGCCTCCACCGACCTTGTGAATGCCATTTACCAACGGCACGTGCTCGCCGTGATTGCTCTTGATCGTGCCTCCAGCCATCTGGCCGAGCAGATCGCGGTCAAGTCCTTCGTCCCCGTGGTCGCGATCTCGTCGGACCGCACCCTGACCTCTACGAACATCCCCTGGATCTTCCGCTTACCCGAGGGCAGTTTTATCGAACAGGCAATCGCGACGGTGTCTCAGGCCATCCAGACGGCAGGCCCAAACCGCGCGGGCATCAGAGATGTCCTCGCCTCAGGTAAGCTCGTTGGGGGCCTCCGATTTGCATCCACAGGCGAGCCCGGACAGTAGGAAAGCGTTTGCAGACCCCGGCCCTCTGGTCGCCAGCCAAATCGTAGGTTCGCCCCTGTCCGCCGATCTGCAGGAAAGAAGTCGTCTCGACTTCGTCGCAAAATCGTACAATCAATGGCATTGCTCGGTGTTTCGGTCTCCTGTACTTCTAGTACCATCGTAGGATTCATCACGGATGAACACGATCGATCTCATAGAGAAGTTCAGAGCCGCCTTTGAGCAAACGCCTCGGATTTTCCGGGCGCCCGGTCGCGTCAATTTAATCGGAGAGCACACCGATTACAACGATGGATTCGTTATGCCCGCCGCTGTAGCCTTCTCTACCTACGTGGCCATCTCTGACCGTCCCGATCGTAAATTATTCATCCGCTCCGAGGAGTTTCCGGGCAATCTCGATTTCGACGTCGATGCGCTTCCGGAGCGCCGAATTGGCAAATGGTGCGACTATCTGCTGGGTGTCGCCTCGGTACTTCAGCAACGTGGATCGAAACTCTCCGGCGCCAACATCCTGGTCCACGGCGAAGTTCCCATAGGTGCCGGCCTCAGTTCCTCGGCGGCGCTTGAGGTTTCATCTGCCCTCGCTCTCATCAGCCTGAATGGCGGCATGCTTCCTCTTCCTGAAGTCGCCAAGCTGTGTCGTAAGGCTGAAAACGAATTCGTCGGCGCGCGCGTCGGCATCATGGATCAGTTCGTCTCCTGCATGGGCAAAGCCGGACACGCCTTCCTTCTCGATTGCCGCTCGCTCGAATACAAGTTTGTACCCATCCCCGCAGGACTCGAACTGGTGGTCTGCAACACCAACGTCAAGCACGATCTGGCGACGGGAGCCTACAACAAGCGGCGCGAAGAGTGTGAAGAAGGGGTCCACTACTTTTCGAAGTGGGATCCATCAGTCCACGCGCTGCGCGATGTGTCCGTTGAATCATTCGAGCAACACGCCAAAGATCTCCCCGCGACCATCGCCAAACGCTGCATCCACGTGATTCGCGAAAACCAGCGCACGCTCGACGCCGCAAGCGCCCTTACGTCAGGAGATCTCGCCAGAGTGGGCACGCTCATGCGCGAATCGCACGACAGCCTTCGCGATCTTTACGAGGTAAGCTGCCGCGAGCTTGATGTGATGGTGGATTCGGCCGCAGGCTTGCCCGGCTTCATCGGCGGACGAATGACCGGCGGCGGCTTCGGAGGTTGCACCGTGAACCTGGTCCGCGAGGAAAGCGCTCAAGATTTCGCAACCCAAATCGCAGAGCGCTATAAAAAGGGGACCGGCATAGTGCCTGAAATTTATCTATGCACCGCAGAAGACGGCGCTAGGGAGCTTAGCTAGTACGAACCGCATCTTCCCGGTTCGCCGACCACCCCTGCAGCTTCACCAGCCAGTTCGCCGGTTCCGGCAGAATCGCAAATTTCGGCAGATTTCCGCGCACCATCGCCACTTCATCGCAGCAGTGATATCGCGGGCATGCGTGGCAATCCTTATAGATTTTGTCCGGTAGATCCTCCCGCTGTGCAACCGAGAAGCCCTGTCCCGCGAAGAAGTCCGGCTTGCGGGTGAAGAGGCAAATGCAGTCCACCTGATGCCGCTTCGCCTCCGCCATCAGGGCCTTTACCAACCGCCCACCGCCCCCGCGTCCCTGAGCCCACGGCGCAACTGTAATCGAACGAATCTCCGCCAGGTGCGTCCCATAAAGATGTAGCGCGCCGCACCCGATGATCTTCTCCCCGTCTTGGAGGACGACAAAATCCCGGACATTCTCGCAGATCTCGGGCAGCGTGCGTGGTAGCAGCGTGCCGTCGCCCGAGTACGCGGAAATCAATTCGTGAATCTGCTGTGCGTCCGGAAGAATCGCTTTACGCGTGCGCATGGACCTCCTCGCGAAGAGACTCAATCTTCTTTCTGGTTTCGGCAATTGTCTGCCGCACTCTGGAAGCCGCTGTCCCGCCCGGAACATCGTGAATCGCGATGACAGATTTCAGTTTCATCGCCTCGTAGAAATCCTTGCCAAATGCGGGACTCAGCGCCTGTAGCTCTTCCAACGACAAATCCTGCAACTCGCAACCCTTCTCCAACGCAAGCTGCACGGCCTTCGCAACGCGCTCATGCGACATGCGCGAAGGCACACCTTTGTTCACCAGATATGTCGCCGCGGCCCATGCATTCATGAACCCTGATTGTGCCGCCTGTTCCATACGCTCGTGATGAAAGTCCACGGATTTCATCCACTTGGTTACAAGTGGCAGCATCTGCAGCAACGTATCGGCCGAATCAAAAAGAGGCTGCTGTGATTCCTGCAGATCCTTGTTATATGCAAGCGGCAGGCCCTTGACGGTCACCATTAGTGCCGTAGCATTCCCGATCACGCGCCCGCATTTGCCCCGGACCAGCTCCAGCAGGTCCGGATTCTTCTTTTGGGGCATTGCGCTACTGCCGGTCGAATATGCTTCGGGCAACTCGACGAATCCATACTCTTTTGTCGAGAACAGAATCATCTCCTCCGCCCACCGGCTCAGATGCGCCGCTAGCATCGAAAGCGCCTGCACAAACTCAATCGCAAAGTCCCTATCGCTCGTCGCATCAATGCTGTTGGCGGTAGGCCCATCGAAGCCCAGGCTCGAGGCCATCGACGAGCGATCCAAAGCCAAAGTCGCTCCAGCAACCGCCCCTGATCCCAGCGGACACAGATTCAGCCGCTTCCGACAGTCCGCCAGCCGCGACGCGTCGCGCAACAACATCTCGACGTACGCGAGTAACCAGTGCCCAACCAGAACAGGCTCAGCCGGCTGCAAATGCGTGTACGCCGGAACAGCCGCATGTCCAGCCTTCTCGGCCCGCTCCACCATCGCAATGCAAAGTTTGCCAATCTCTTGCCGCAACTGATCAATCGCGGCACGCACGAACAGCCGCAAGTCCGTAGCGATCTGCTCATTCCGGCTGCGCCCGCTATGCAGCTTGTACCCAGCATCGCCGATCGATGCGGCTAACTGCTTCTCGACGAAGTGATGGACATCTTCTGCCTCTGCGTCCTGCAGAAATTCCGGTGACGCGCTCGCTCGCTTTCCTATCTCCTCCAGGCCCTGCAGAATGCTGATCAGTTCCTCGGCGGACAGCACCCCGGCAGCTTTCAACGCACGGGCGTGCGCGCAACTGGCCTCGAGTTCGTAATGCAGCAGTCGCCGGTCGAAATCAAACGACCGCTGCCAGCGCTCGAACTCCGGATCCAGCGGTTGCCGGAACCGTCCCGACCACATCTTCATCGTGTAACCTCAACGCGCGCCCGGGCACGGGAGCGTGAAGGAAGCCCCAGAATGCGGATGAACCCAGCGGCGTCCTTCTGGTCGTAGCTGTCTCCCATGGTGAACGAAGACAGATCAGTGCGATACAGCGAATGCTCCGACTGCCGGCTCACGACAGAAACATTCCCCTTGTAGAGCGATAGCGTAACCTTGCCGGTCATGTGCGTCTGCGTCTTCTCGACGAATGCATCGAGCGCCTCGCGCAAGGGCGTAAACCATAGCCCGAAGTACACCAGTTCCGCATACTTCAGGCCAATGTGTTGCTTGAAGTGCGCAACATCGCGCTCCAGGCACAAAGCCTCAAGTTCACGGTGCGCGGCAATCAGCAGTGTGCCTCCCGGCGTCTCATAGCACCCGCGCGACTTCATGCCGACGAATCGATTCTCCACCAGATCCACACGGCCCACCGCATTTCGCGCGCCGATTTCGTTCACCAGTTCAACCAGCGACACAGGATCCATTTCCATTCCATTGACGGACACCGGAATGCCCTGCACAAATCCAATGCTGAGCTGCTCCTCCTTGTCAGGAGCCTCCTGCGGCGATCGCGTAATCTGCCACGTAGTGGGCAAAGGCGCATTGCCGGCATCTTCCAACTCGCCCCCTTCATGGCTGATGTGCCACAGATTGCGATCGCGGCTATGAATCTTCTCGCGGCTCTGAGCGACGGGAATCCCGTGCTGCTCGGCGTAATCCAGGCAATCCTCGCGTGACTTCAGATTCCACTCCCGCCACGGTGCGATGATCTTCAACTCCGGAGCCAGCGCCTGGTACGTCAGCTCGAATCGCACCTGGTCATTACCCTTGCCAGTGCATCCGTGAGCGACAGCAGTTGCGCCCTCGCGCAACGCCACTTCCACCTGATGCTTCGCAATCACCGGACGCGCCAACGACGTCCCGAGCAAATACTTGTGCTCATAAACCGCGCCCGCTTTGAGGGCGGGGAACACATATCCAGTGAGAAACTCCTCGCGCAGGTCCTCGACCATCACCTTGCTGGCTCCGGTCTTGTACGCCTTATCGACCACCGCCTCGATGTCATCCCCTTGTCCCACATCGCCGACCATGGCGATCACGTCGTAGGAGTAGTGTTCCTTCAGCCATGGAATAATGATCGAAGTATCGAGTCCACCGGAGTAAGCAAGAACCACTTTTTCAGGCATGTGCGCTCCTCGCGGGCAGGCGCACGGCGCCGCCCAGCAGAATATAGAGAATAGCTTTCTGTACATGCAGGCGGTTCTCCGCCTGGTCGAAGATCACCGACTGCTCGCAATCCATCACTTCATCCGTGACTTCCTGGCCGCGATGCGCCGGCAGGCAATGCATGAAGACGGCGTGCGGCGCGGCTTCCGCCATCAGCGCACGATTCACTTGGTAAGGCGGAAAAATCTTTGCCCGCTGCACCGACTCGCTCTCCTGCCCCATGCTGGCCCAGGCGTCGGTGTAAATGGCATCGGCGCCTGAGACAGCGGCATGGGGGTCCGTGAGAACTTCGATCTGGGCTCCCGTCTGCTTCGCTATCCTCTTCGCCTCGGCAACGATCTGCGCATTGCAGGCATACCCCTTCGGAGTCGCCACGCGAATCGATGATCCGAGGCACGCGCAGGTCAGCAACAGCGAATGCGCAACATTGTTCCCATCGCCAACGTACGCCACCGTAATCTTTGTTAGATCCCCGAATCGTTCCTGCAGAGTCAGGTAGTCCGCCAGCGCCTGGCAGGGATGTTCCATGTCGCTCAACGCGTTGATAACCGGCACCGAAGCGTGCTCCGCCATTTCGGCAATTGTCTCGTGCGAAAAAGTCCGCAATACAATGACGTCAACCCAGCGCTCCAGGTTGTGCGCGATATCGCTCAGCTTCTCTCTCGCGTCCAGCGGAGCCTTCGACTGATCCACGAACATCGCCGTTCCGCCGAGCGTGACCATGGCCGACTCGAACGTCAGCCGGGTCCGCAGCGATGGCTTCTCGAAAAACATCACCATCTGCTTCCCCGCCAGCGACCGCTGAAACACCGACGGACGCGCCTTCATCAGCTCCGTCAGATGCAGGACAGCCTGAACTCCCTGTGGTCCCAGATCGCGAGTTGAAACCAGATCCGGACACCAAAAGACATCGGGCACGGTTTGCGGTGTCAGCGGGACCCTGCTTTGCATTGGACTATTCAACGTTAATTCCTCTTTCTCCAGTGCGCTGCTACGCGCAAGTCACTTCTGTTCCACAACTCAATTTCGTCAGATAAAACTGCGGCAGCGCCTCTGCCTCTGCCGCAGGCAGAATCCTCACCCGGCCGACTCCTTGCTTCAAGGCCTGAGTGCACGCGGCCAGCTTGGGCAGCATTCCACCGCTGATCACCGCACCTTCCTTGAGGTCCTGAACCTGCTTCGTGCTGAGCCACGGGATCACCGTGCCCTCGGCATCCTTCACGCCCGGCACGTCGGTGAGGAAAATCAGCGCGTTCGCATGACACGCCGCAGCGCACGCGGCCGCCATCTCGTCCGCATTGACGTTGTAGTACTCGCCATCTGCGCCCAGTGCCAGTGAGGCCAGTACCGGAATCCCACCCTGCTGCCACAGCGCCTCAATCCAGCAAGGCTCCGCGAAACAGATCTCTCCGACAAACCCCAGATCGTTCCCTCGGACATTCTTCCGGCGGGCCCGAAATGTCATTCCATCTCCGCCGCAAAAGCCCACAGCCGGCATGCCCGCTACCTGGATCGCAGCCACCAACTTCTTGTTCACCATGCCGCCAAGAACCATGAGGGCCACGTCGCGAGTCTCGGCATCGGTCACACGCAATCCCCCAATGAACTCGCTCTGTTTGCCAAGCTGTTTTAGAACCCGAGTCAGTGCGCTGCCGCCCCCATGGACCACGGCTACGCGATGCCCATCCTGCGCCAGTTCCGCGATCGCCTTGGCGCACTTGCGCAGAGTCGCTGCGTCTTCCAGAGCTGCTCCGCCAATTTTGATCACGATCGTCATTGCAGTCCTTCTTCCTCGCCCCATCCGTACATCAAATTCATGTTCTGCACCGCCTGCCCGGCCGCTCCTTTGAGCAGGTTGTCGATGCACGAAACCAGAACCAGTCGCCGCCCATCTTCCGCCAGGCAAAATCCAATGTCGCAATAGTTCGTGTTCAGCGAGAATTGCACCTGCGGGAGCTTCGGTGTCGGAAAAATCCTTACCCAGCGCTTGCCCGCATAGAAATTGCGGAAGCAACCCTCCACCTCGAGCGGAGTCATCTTGCGATTCAAATGCACATAGATTGTCGACAAGATCCCGCGCGGAATCGGCAGCAGGTGCGGCGTGAACATAAGCTCGCTGCCATCGATGGCAAGCTGCTCCACAATCTCGCCCGTGTGCCTGTGATTGAATACCGAGTACGCCGACAAGTTGTCAGCCACGGAAACGAAATGCGTTTTCGCCGTCGGCTCCTTGCCTGCGCCCGACACGCCCGACTTCGAATCGGAAATAATCCCGCGGGTGCGATCCACCACATCAGCCTTTAGAAGCGGAGCCAGCGCGAGGATCACCGATGTCGCATAGCAGCCCGGATTCGCGACCAATTGCGCATCCGCCACGCGATCCGCGTGCAACTCCGGTAAACCGTACACCGCTTTCCTCGTCAGTTCGTCAGCCGCTGCCGCGTCCGAATCTGCGAAGTTATAAACAGCGCGATGCTGCTCTTCCTTCAAACGCCACGCGCCGCTCAGATCAATCACGCGCAACCCCTGTGCGACCGCTTCAGGCACGAGCGAGCGGGACACTTCGTGCGGGGTCGCCAGAAACAACAACTCGATCCCCTGCTGCTTCAACGAAGGCCATGAAAGCGAATGCAGCGGATATCCGCCATTCCCGGAGAGCGCAGGAAAAATGTCCGCCAGATCGGCCGCTCCTATGGCCTTATCAGAAGAACGCCTCAGGAGCACAGGCTTTTCCACCCGCGGATGGCGCAAAAGAATCCGCGTCAGCTCCAGGCCTGAATAGCCAGTCGCACCAAGCACAGCCGTCTTGAGCTTGCCATTCCTCACCCCAGCATTTCCTCGATGCGTCCAGCAAGCTTTCGCGCTTCATCCTTATCAGGGCAAACAATAAGGATCGTGTCGTCTCCGGCGATGGTCCCAACCACCTCGCTCCAGTCCGTCTCGTCCAGCGCCGCCGCGACCGGCTGCGCGCTCCCTACGATCGTTTTAATCACCAGCAGATTCTGTGCCGAGCGGATGTCCAGCACAAACTCGCGGACCAGACGGGAAACCGGTGGCAGCGCAATTCCTGCGCCTCCATCTCCTTGCGGAAGGGAATAGCCGTGAGCGGTCTTGCTCAGGTTCAGGTCGCGGATATCGCGCGAGAGGGTCGCCTGTCCGACTTTGAATCCCCTGCGGCGTAGGTGTCGCTGAAGATCCTCCTGACTGGCTATGGAGCCATGCTTCAGGACGTCGAGAACAGCGCGTTGTCGCAAGGTTTTATTCATCATGAATAAATATTCATATTGCTGAATAAATATTTTATATCTTACGGACCTCGCCCCAAATGTCAAGCGGAAAGCCCCGTATCTTTGCTCACCGGAGTAACGGATTGTGTGGCACGGGCGCTTTCGCCGCATGCGTGTGTCCGCCCACTTGCACCCCGCGGCAACTCGCAGCCTGTTAGACTACTTCGCGGTTCAGAAGCGCAGTTCAGTTCGGGGGCGGAATGAACGCGAAGCCAACTCTGAAGGCGGAACTCCTCGCCGAGTTCCTCGGCACCTTTGTCCTGATCTTGTTCGGAACAGGCGTCGTCGCCATGGTGGTGCTGTTTCCCACGAAAAATGCCGGTGAGACCATTCACGGCGGATTCACGAACATCACTATCGGCTGGGGCCTAGCCGTCACCATGGGCATTTACATCGCCGGCAAGATCTCCGGAGCGCATTTGAACCCCGCCGTCACGCTTTCCCTCGCGCTGTTTCGCGGCTTTTCCTGGCGCAAGGTGATCCCATATTCAATTGCCCAAACCGCCGGTGCATTCGCGGCAGCCGCGCTCGTCTTCTGGAACTATCGACCGGCATTTCATCAGGTTGATCCGCAACTCGACCACACCGCCGGCATTTTCACGACCTTCCCAGCATTTCCTGGACTGCCTCAGGCGGGTTTCCTTGACCAACTCATCGGCACAGGCCTGCTGGTGTTGCTGATCTTTGCGATCACGGATGATTTCAACATCCCCCCCGGAGCGAACCTCGCGCCGCTGATGATCGGGCTGGTTGTAGTCGCCATCGGCATGAGCTTCGGCGGCATGCACGGATATGCCATCAATCCGGCCAGAGACTTCGGTCCGCGCCTCTTCACGGTAGTCGCAGGATTCCAGAACAATGGGATCAGCAACGGCTCCCGCATCTGGTGGATTCCGGTGGTCGCTCCGTTGCTAGGTGGCCTGATGGGTGCAGCCCTCTACGATTTCGGCATCAGGCGATTCCTGAAACCGCAGTAGAGATGTTGCTTGCAACGTCTCCGCGGCCAGTGGCCCCACTGTTGGAGGAACATTGAAATACGTCATAGCCCTGGATCAAGGCACTACCAGTTCCCGCGCCCTGGTTTTCGATCAGAACGGCAACATCGCCGCCGTAGCCCAGCGCGAATTCGACCAGGTTTTCCCCCAACCGGGCTGGGTCGAGCACAAACCGGAGCAGATTACGTCATCACAATTCGCCGTGGCTGTCGAAGCTCTCGACAAACTCGGAGCCCGTCCCTCAAACGTAGCCGCCCTTGGCATCACCAACCAGCGCGAGACGGCGATCGTCTGGAACCGCGAAACTGGCGTCCCTGTGTACAACGCCATTGTCTGGCAGGACCGCCGCACCTCGGATCTTTGTGAGCGCCTGCGCGGCCAAGGACGCGAGGCGCTGATTCAGCAGCGCACTGGATTGCTCATCGACTCCTACTTCTCCGCCACCAAAATCTCCTGGATTCTTGACAACGTATCCGGCGCCCGCGTTCTCGCCGAATCCGGCAAGTTAGCCTTCGGCACCGTCGACACATGGCTCATCTGGAAGCTGACGCAAGGCAAACTACACGCCACCGATGTCAGCAATGCTTCGCGCACCATGCTCTTCAATATTCACTCCGGCGAATGGGATTCTGAGCTGCTTCAACTCTTCGGAATTCCACTTTCGATGATGCCCACCGTCCGCTCCTGCAGCGAAGTTTATGGGACCGTTTCCGGAGTGAAGGGCCTTGAAGGGATTTCAATCGCGGGCATCGCTGGAGATCAGCAGTCCGCTCTGTTCGGTCATCATTGTGCCAGCCCAGGCATGACCAAGAACACCTATGGCACCGGATGCTTCATGCTCCAGAATACCGGCTCACGTGCGGTGCCTTCCTCGAATCGCCTCGTGACAACCATCGCCTGGAAAATCGGCAATCGGACCGAGTACGCTCTCGAGGGCAGCGTCTTCATTGGTGGCGCACTCGTGCAGTGGCTTCGCGATGGGCTCGGCCTGATTCGAAAGTCCGAAGAAGTAGAAGTCCTTGCGAAGTCAGTTCCCGACAACGGCGGCGTTTATTTCGTCCCCGCCTTCGTAGGACTAGGTGCGCCGCACTGGGACTCCTACGCCCGCGGTTCCATCTTTGGCCTGACCCGAGGCAGCACCGCCGGACACATCGCTCGTGCGGCCGTCGAGAGCATCGCCTACCAGGTCGCCGATCTGCTTGACGCGATGCGCCGCGACTCTGGGAACGCGGTGCATGAACTCAGAGCGGATGGAGGCGCAGCCGCCAACGACGGCCTCATGCAGTTTCAAGCTGACATCTTAGGCGTGGCCGTAGTCCGTCCTGCGGTCACCGAAACAACAGCTTTCGGAGCCGCAGCTCTGGCCGCGCACGCTGTGGGATTTTGGCCAGTCTCGGGCGGCTCGACCACCCTATCCGATCGCCGCTTCGAGCCCGCGATGGCCGCGTCGCAGGCGAAAGCTCTACGCGAGCGCTGGACGGAAGCAGTCAGCAGATCCAAAGATTGGGAGCCCAGATAGTGTCGCCATTCAAAGTTTCCCAAGCGTTCAGCGGAGGTGATATGCAGCGAAAGATCATTTGCGCAGCTTCAATCGTTGCGCTCGGAACGTGTTTCGCATACGCGCAGACTAAGGCGATCGCGTTGCGCTGTGGCGCCTTATTTGACGGTAGCGGCGATACCTTGCGCAAGAATGTTGTGATCGTCGTCGAAGGAGACAAGATCAAGGCTCTTGCTTCTTCGGCTCCCTCCGGAGCGGAAACGATCGACCTTTCCCGCGAAACCTGCCTGCCGGGACTGATCGACACGCATACGCACGTTCTGCTGCAGGGCGATATCACTGCCGCCGACTACGACGAGCAGTTGCTGAAGCAATCTCCGGAATACCGGACGATTTTGGCCACCGTGAATGCGAGGCGTGCTCTCGAGTACGGCTTCACCTCCATTCGCGATGTCGAAACGGAAGGCGCCGGTTACGCCGATGTCGACGTGAAAAAAGCGATCGATAGCGGAATTATCCCTGGCCCTCGTATGCAGGTGGCCACCCGTGCCCTCGACGTGACCGGCGCATACCCTCTGCAAGGCTACGCGCCCGACGTCATCGTGCCCCATGGAGTGCAGGTCGTCGATGGTGCTGACAATGCACGCCAGGCCGTTCGCGAGCAGATCAGCCATGGCGCCGACTGGATCAAGGTATATAGCGATCGCTCTTATCGGGTCCGCGAGGACGGTGTCCTTGATGACATCCCGACGTTCACCATGGATGAGCTCCGCGCGATTGTCGACGAGGCTCACCGCGAGCGGCACAAGGTCGCTTCCCATGCCATGGCTTTGAATGGTGTCCACAATTCCGTCGAGGCAGGAGTGGATTCCATCGAGCACGGCAACTACATCGCAGAGCAAGACTTGAAGACGATGGCCGCGCGCGGCGTCTACTATGTCCCCACCATTTTCGTTGGCGAGTACGTGGCCCAAGGACGGGCAGCCGAAGGCGCTCCAGTCTGGGTAAAGATGATCCAAATTCACGAGGATACCTTCAAGCGCGCGATGAAAGCCGGCGTGAAGATTGCGTTCGGCACGGACGCAGGCGGGTTCGATTGGAAGGTGAATCCCGCAAAGGAATTCTCGTCCATGGTGAAATTCGGAATGACTCCGGCGCAGGCCATCCGGTCAGCCAGCGTCACTGCAGCGGAGTTGCTAGGCATGAAAGATTTGCTGGGGACAGTCGAGGCCGGCAAGCTGGCGGATATTGTGGCAGTACCCGGAGACCCGCTTGCAGACGTCACCCTGATGGAGAAGGTCGACTTCGTGATGAAAGGTGGAGTCGCCCAGAAAACCGGCAAACCATGACCACAAACCGAGAGATCACGGAATGGCAAGAAACTTACAGGAATTACCCGAGCGGAAGTTCGCACGCCAAGGCCGACAATCGTACATGAGTTCGCACCTTATCCAGCGAGGTAAAAGTCATGACAACGGATCCGGTTTGTGGAATGAGAGTCGACGAGAATAATGCGAAATCCAGCAGCCAATATCAGGGAAAGACGTACAGCTTCTGCTCGGATGAATGCCGTCAACAGTTCGAAAAAAATCCTGAGCAGTACGCCCAGCGCTCAGCCGCCTAAGATCGACGGCGGTGAGGCTGGGGCGAACTGAAAACGCTGCAAATCACAAAAGGGCACGAAGGGTCACGAAGCAAATCGTGATTCACCGTGCCCTTATCCTTGTCGGGCTACAGCTGGTGCAGTGGGGGCCGCTTCGTCCGCCTAGCGACCGCAGCAAGCGGCGTTCTTCGAAAGCCGAACGAAGCGCCCGATATCACCGAGCCATCGCCGGTTCATGAGCGGCTTTGAAAGCGGCAAAGCGCTTGTTGATCTCATCCCAGTTCACGACGTTCCACCATGCACTCAGATATTCCGGACGCCGGTTGTTGTACTTCAAATAGTAGGCGTGCTCCCAGACGTCATTACCGAAGATGGGGTAAAGTCCCTGCGACAAGGGATTGTCCTGATTCGGCGTTGAGATAATTGTCACTTCGCCGTTGGACTTGCCCGCAAGCCAGACCCATCCTGAGCCGAACTGCTTCGTGCCCGCGTCGTTGAACTTGGTCTTAAAATCGTTGAAATTCCCGAACGTCTTCTGGATAGCTTCCGCGACCGGACCCGACGGATCGCCTCCGCCCTTGGGTTTCATGATCTTCCAGAACATCGTGTGGTTGACGTGACCTCCGCCATTGTTGCGAACCGCTCCGCGAATATCTTCAGGAATGGCATTGAGATCGCGAATGAGATCTTCTGCTGCCTTGTTGGCGAGTTCCGGATGTTTCTCGAGGGCGGCGTTCAGATTCTTTACATAGGCCCCGTGGTGCATGTCATGGTGCAGAGTCATGGTCTGCTTGTCGATCGTAGATTCCAGTGCGTCATAGGCGTACGGCAGTGGGGGTAGTTCGTGAGCCATTGTTATCTTCCTCCAGGCTTTTGAGATGACGGGAGATTGAGTTTCGATGCAAGCGTTGGCAGACATTATAACGCGGACGTGGCGGCCTCGGAGTTGCGTACGTCTCGCCGACGAAGCGAATAGCCATCGAAAATCCGCGTTGATCCGCGCCGCATCCGCGGTAGGGAAGTTCTACTTTTTTCCCAGAAACCGAATTCTCGACGTGAATGCGCGGCCTTGGCACGCGTTGAAAGTTGGCGTCGCATGGCTGATGGGGTCGATCACATTGTTGACCACATAGGGATTGCAGCGCCCGCTGATGTTGTCGAATCCGCCACGAACTGCAAGATGGTACCCCAGCAGATGAAAGCGTTTTTCGAGTTGCACATTGAGCGAGAAATAAAATGGAAACCGCTCCGCGCCGGGAGCGCTGATGAGTTGCTGCTGCGGATTCAGCAGGCTGTAGGGAAATCCCGTGCGAGCTTCCAGCGAGTACGCCAACTCTGTTTCGTGCAGGATCGGCAGCTTGAAAAACGGAGTGTATCCCCAGGACAGAAAACGGTTGGGAGAGTCCCACGGATACGGCCCTGGCTGCTGGGGGCTGAGCACCGGATTATCCACATTAAAGTCGAGAGCCTGATTGGATCGTGCCGACGAATGCGTGTACGACCCCATCACGCTATACCTCTCGTGAAAGCTGTGTCGCAACGAGATCTGAAACGCGGTGTAGCGGTCGTCCCGCGTGTTCTGCAGCAGGAATACTCCGTTACTCGCTGAGTTCGGATTGTCATACACGAATTCCCGCGAGCCTCGACGATCCATATATTCCGCTTTCGCGTAAATCGCAAATGGAAGCTTCTTTTCGATCGCGACGCTCCAGTTGATGAAGCGCGGAGTAGTGAGGGCATCTGTGTCCGCCCCAAACGTGGTAACCACCGGGCCCGTGGTCGCAACACATCCCGTCCGCATTGGGCAATTCCGATCCGGGACGGAGAAAAACGTGTCCTGCCGTGCTCCGGCGTACGGACGGGCAATCAGAAACATCGGAGTCGCTTCGTACAGCAACCCGATGCCCGCAGACAACTTTGTTGTTGCAGCATTGTCCAGAACGAATGTCGCCGCAAGCCGCGGCGCAAAGTCGGAACGATGAATCAGGCTATCCCAGTCGAATCGGATCCCGGGTTCGAACAGCAATCGGTTTGTGATGCTCCAGCGATCCTCCGCGTATGCCGACACTTCGGAGTTATATTCCTCATGAAGCGGTGCGGGGCTGAACGTCGAATAGCGGGCACATGGGAAGTCCTTGTCCTGTGGTGCCGTGAGGCAGAGATCCGGAGAACTCGAATCAACCACGCGGCTGTCACTCAGGAACGAAAAGGGCGCGCGCGCGAATTGTGCGTCGTAGGACAGGCGGTCAAGATCGACTCCCACCTTGAAGTCGTGACGTCCGAACCACTGCCTGGGAGGCAGATAAAGATTGGCGATCCCCTGCAGCCGTGTGGCGTTGGTCTCTTCGTTTAGATAGAAGCTGCCACCAGTCGTGGTTTCGTTCTGAAAAAACGGATTCGCGCCATAGGGTGTGAGGTGCAAATTGTACTGCGCAAGGCCAATTCCCGTTTCGAGCAGTTCCCCCCCCGCGAAGTAGTGCTGATCTTTGATGCTCCCGATATAGGCAGTCTCCACATCCTTCGGATTTGAAAGTTGTGGGCTTTGCGGAGATAGATACGCATACTGATCGCGAAGATAATTGAACAGGAAACTGGTCGTCAGGATGTTGCGGCTGGTGATGTTACTTTGCAGCTTTGTCAGATTTCCGATGCGAAGGATGTAGTCGTTGTCCTGTCCCACTGGAAGCCCGTTGTAAACGAGATTGTCGTACTCGCCCTCGAATGCGTTGTAGAACCAACTCCTGCGCTTCTCGATCGGACCAGAAAAAGTGAAGCGAGGCAAGAACTGGTCGAAGCGCCAGCCGTGCTTGTTCTGGACGGACGGGATGAAGTCCGTCATCCAGAAGCGGAAGTGATCGTCACCAATGCCTGTGTTCAGTGAGAGCAGTCCGGCCGGCCCTTTGCCGACTTCCGCGGGTTCGCGCGAGGGCTCCACTTGAATCGAGCGAAACGCGTCGGCGCTGACGCGGACTACAAGTTGTCCGTTCGCAGGCTGCGTCACGTTGAAGCCGTCCAGTTGCGTTTCAATCTGGTAGGTCTGTCCGCCGGCAATATGTGGCTGTCCAATCTGATCTCGCACGACTCCCGGAATAAAGGTCAGTGCATTCCGAAAATCATGCGTACCCGGATAAACCATGTCGATGACGTCCAGTCCGCTGAGCGTCTCTTTCGACGAGACCTGGGCGGGATCGATTGCTGGAGCCGACTCGTGGACATCGACCACCTCACGCACCTCTTGCTGATGTGCGATGGCAATTTCGATGTTCGATGTGCGCGTAATTGGCTGGTTCAGGTCATAGACCGCATAGAAGCCTTCCTTCTCAATGCGGACCAAATACTGTCCTTCGGGAAGCCCTGGAAAATGACACCGGCCGTTGAAGTCCGTTTGGCAGCGAACAACGATCGAAGAGGAAGACTGCAGCGAGATACGCGCGGAGGCAACGGCGACTCCATTCTCGTCTACGACCGTGATTGTGGCTGCGGGTGCCGACTGAGCGGCAGCCGTGCAGACCAGGACGAGACTGAGAAGGAGAGCACGCATGCCGTATCGTTTATTTTATGGTCGGATGCGCCGCGGTGCCGGTGGGTTTTTGTCGCGGAACAACAGTTCACATCGAGCTTCCTCGATCCGTTTGCTCTCCGGACGCCTTTGCGACCATTGCGAGCGCCTCCCATCAGCCGCCAATGTGTCGGATACCCTGCAATTCCGCGGTGTCTCAGTTAAAGAGACGATTTCCAGAAGTAGAGATTCAAGGTAAAATGAAGGAGTCGGTAAGGACTACACTCTCGCATGCTTTCTCTGACCTCCCACGAAGCTCTGCAACTCACCGCTACCTTTGCTTTCACCGCCGAATATCTCCGTTCGGCCGCTGCTCCGGCGCGAGTGCGAGCGCAGATTTATGACACGGCCAGTCGCGTTGCCTTCCTCAGAGCGCACGTTCTCCTGCGCCGCGAAGAGGCGCGACAGCATTTTGGCGAAGCTTCGCCACGTTCCTGGTTCCCCAGCGCCTGATTCCAGACAATCGCCAGCCAGCCTACGTTCTCCATAAACTGGATTGCCTCTCTCTGCTCCCGGCAAGCTGCGGAGGGCGGTCGCTATTCGAATCCCAATGAAATCCTCGCACCAGCGCATGCTGCGGTTGATCGCGGTCTTCAAGTTCCTCAAGGGCGCACTGCTGGTTGCCACAGCTGTAGGAGCATTCAAACTTCTCCATAAAAATGTCGGAGGACTCGCGGAACACTATGCAGACGCCTTGCGGCTGGACCCCGGCAACCATTGGGTTGATCTGGCCCTGACCAAAGCCTCCAGACTGCGTCCGGAGCAGATCAAGAAGCTTGGGGCAGGAGGCCTCGTCTACGCCGGCCTCTTCTTTTCCGAAGGCACCGGCTTGTGGCTGCAGAAGCTTTGGGGAGAATGGCTAACCGTGATTATCACGAGCACGCTCGTTCCTCTGGAAGTCTACGAGATCTACCGTCATCCAAGTGCACTGAAAGTCCTGGTGCTCGTGATCAATGTTGCCATCGTGATCTACCTCATCCACGGAATACGTAAACGACAGAGCAGTTCGGGCGCCTAGCCTGGAATTTTGCCCTCGGCCTCGTCGCGTATGTGCCGTAACACGCGCAAGTGAATGCGGTGAATGATCACGTCGGACCAGAATTTCCAATACTGCGAAGGCCACAGTCCATGCTGGTACCACGTCGTTCCTTCGAGGCGGGTGCCTCCGTCAGGCAGCGCAGTAAGCAGGAATTGTCCACCTTCGGAAACAAGGAATCCATGCAGGTGCGGCGGTTCGATGTGCTTGTAAGGGGTCCATTCATCCATCGGCGCTGGATTGGACGTCACAGAGAACTTCAACTGCCGCGGCGGGTCCCATATCTCGATGGGCTCCACAAACGCGCCAGTAGAGAACACGCAATGCCGTTCCGCGCCCACTCCGCTGCCGATCATTTCCGCGCGGATGGGATATGCGATTCCAGCCCGGAACAGCCATTCTTCCGGCGGAGCGATTTCAGTGAAAGCGACGACTTCTTCCCATACTTTCTCAGGCGGAGCCTTCACATCTAAGTGCGTCCGCGCCACGAACACGGGTGCAGGCTTCGCGATCGCGTGTTCGACGAATTCGATTCCTGGGGCAAAGAGCAGTATCGCCGACAGGAATGCAGGTCCGCTTGCCTGCGCCCAGCGTAGCTTCTGGACGAAGTAAGCGCACGTTCCTCCGAACGCCGCGAGTGGAAGCGCGAGTGGGACCGCCATAACCAGGCAGAACAGTCCTTCGACTGCTAGTGCGAGTAATGCGAAGCCCAGCAGCGTCACCGCAAGGCACGCAACGCCGACGCATCCGCCGAAGCTTCGCGGTTGGCGAATTCCATAAACGAGCGCTGCCACGAATCCGATGGTGAAGGGAATCGCTACGAACGTTCCCCATCCATAGTTGTGCAGCACATTTGCCCCCAGCAGGGCGGTGCCGAACCCGACGGGAACCGTAATGAGCAGCGCGAGGGCCGCGCTGCCGAACTGGTTCTCAGGCGTGAACCGTGCCAGAACGCTCGTTGCAGGCCTCGCCACAGCACGAGTTGTGAGCTCATCGTGTTCGGGTAACAGGCACAGTCCGACGAAAAACAACAGATTTAGAAACGGAAGAAAAAACAATGCGACGAGAGGCGAAGGCAGGCCTGCGCTACGCAAGCGTTTCAGCGTGAGCACAATGCCAATCCAGATGAAAGGAAGCGACAGCGCGACCATCGTTGCCAGGAATACGGCTTCATCTCCGGGCACCTGCGTTACACGCGGGACGTCCCGGAGCGGTACCCAGTAGTTGAAAAGTGTCCAGGGACGATGAACGCCGACAGTGGCAACCAGTCGATCGAGATTGTGCTTTATGGCAAAGCCGATGATTCCGACCAAGGCGTACGTGCGTCGGTCGACTTTACCTTCGCTGGTCCAAAGCTGCGCAAAAAATGTCATCCGCGGCATAATTCAGCTTGATCGTACCGATAATTCTGTACAAACAGAAAATACTGAATGGTGTAGCGGGTGTCAAGCTTTTTTTGCGCTTACTTCCATCGCAACGCTTCCGACAGGGCCGACTCGAAAGCCGAAGGCTCCGTGCATATCCGCATAATGCCTTCTAGGCCGGCGAAGCGACGGACGAATTCCGCCGTAATCTGGATGAATCTGGACCCGGCGAGCATAGTGACCGACGTCAGGTCCCCTCGACGCGCGTTGAGCCATGCCGCCCACTCTTTGCTCACATCGATCGATGCGCCGCGTACTTCTCGGGCATCAATGAACAAGTCGACGGCAATCCCGGCGATCCATTCGTCCAGAGTTCGCATGGGAGCATCACCGAATTCGCCCACATCGGTGCCGCTGATCTCCAGCAGCGTGACTCGGTTGGGGAACTGCTTGACGTGCACATGGCAGTGAACGCCTTCATATCGGCGTTCGCGAGATTCAGCAGGCATGATCGAGGCTTTCAGCAATACGGAGTGCACTTGAAGTCTCAATAATTATAGATTGCCTCGTGTGGAGGGGCGCTTGGGCACGCCGGGTATCTTCGGGTCTTTGCTAGGCCTTGGTGGCGAGGAATTCGCAAACTCGAACAATCGTGTCACGCTGGTGATTGTTCAGCGTGAGGAACTCAAATCCATAACGCAGACCCTGCCGGTAACGAACAATCGCGCGCACCTTGATTGGATACGTAGTGAGCGGCAGGGGAATCTCAAGTGTGACGATTTCGCCTGGCTCGAGACTTCCTGTCAGAGTGGCTCCAATGCCGTCCTGTCCCATCTCCGTCGAGCGTCCCCAGCAGGTGCGGAACTCACCAGACTGAAACATCTTTACCTGCAGGCGCACGTCAATCGAGAAGCGGGGAAAGCGGCGCGTGTACGCGGCCTTTGCCGAAGAGTTGGGCGATGGGGTTGTTGCCGATTCCGACCCGGCGCCAGCCGCCGCTGCCATTGCTTTCTTGTCTTTGTTCATGCGTCGTGCGGCGCTGCGGCCGCAGTACGTTCTCAATTCCCATGAAGCAGGTAGCCGGGCTCGAGGGGGAGCTTCCCGCCGAGCTTTACGACAGAGACGCTGCTGTTGATCGCATATACGTCCACGACCCCGATCGCTCCGGGCAGCGATGCTACCTTGTTCACCAGGTCCTCGTCAGAATCCACGATCATGATTGCCGGATGCCCCGCTCGCCCGTGATTGGCGGTACTCACCAGGTCCTTCACTTCCGGCTCAGACAATTCGTAAACTTTCTCCAGGAACACCCTCATCTCCGCAGATGCTGGAGCACGCATGATAAAGGTGACCGACTTGCCGTCGGGCAGATGACTAGCCTGTCCTTTGCAAATCTTCACCAGGTCCGGCAGCGTGATCGCGCCCAATGCATTTGCTTTGTTCGAAACCACTGCAAGATCGCGGGCGGATGCCAACGACACCGCCAGGCCGGCAACTAGTAGAGACGCGATGAGGACTCTGCGCTGTAACACACTTACACCCCAAAGAGGGAATCGGTCAGCACAATTCTGAGGCAAGAGAGTCACCGGCTCAACGTAACTAAGGTCATGTACCTTGCCGTTCAACGCCTGCCCTCATATGTTTACGGGCGATGAAAAAACGACGTTTCTCTCATTGCGGCAAATCGATTTTCTCTGTGGAAAACCTCCGTTTAGAGGGGTTGGCAATCGACCCCTGATGGAGTAGCCTGTCCTTTCTCGATCTATTCACAAGGATTTCCCCATGACGAATCGTGTCACCTACGCTCCCCACGACTTCCAGAAGATGTGCAAGCAGGCCGAGAGAGATCACGAGTCGAAGAAGCTGGTGGCGCTGATGGAGCGCGTTAAACGGCAGATTGCCGAACGCGAGCCCCGCGGGCTGAAGGCGCAACCGCCGCGTCTTTCGCTGACTGACACTGCAGTGCGGCTGCCCAGCCGCTCTGTTCCCTTCGAGCGATAAAGTCAAGCACTTTCCGGTCTGCACGATCCTTTTTGTTGAATCGCGATGGAGGAAAACTATTTTCTTTTCACAAACTCTTTTGCGCTAGAATGAGCCATCGACTTTCAAAAATCCGCCATCGTATGTGGGCGGGATGCGGATTCTGTTGGCCTTCCCCCAGGAGGTAGTAGATGTACCGGTCCTATACCAATTCCCAGACGGATTTCCGTCCGTTTGCGGATGTACAGTCCCAGCTTCGAAACCTAACCCAGGACTTCACTACTTCATTCAATACAGGCAACTATGACCAGGCGGCGAATTTTTTCGCTACCGATGGCGTTTTGATGGCTCCTCACGACGAAGGAGCCTATGGGCAGAAGTCCGTAGAGCGGCTCTTGCGTCAGATGGGCGAAGCGGGCTACAGCGATCTGCGCTTGGAGACAACCCGAGTTGATCATTCCGGGGATATGGCCATGGAGCTCGGACGCTTCTCCTTCGTGGTCCGCAAGGCCGATGGAACTCCGGTCACTGAACGTGGCAAGTATGTGAAGGTGTGGCGCAGGCTCGGCGCCTGGCTCATTCTCGCCGACTGCTGGAGCCGGACGTCGGCTGCAATTTCCGAACGCGCGGCGTAATTCAAGATCTCTCTGCTGTTGCGGGATAAGGCACAACAGTAATGGCTCAGCAACAACAAGCGACCCCAGCCAACGATAGCCGGAGTGGGGCGGCAGCCAAGACGCCCGATCCGGCACAGTACTGTCCCAACTGTTCCACGAAGCTGCGCGAGAGTCGCTGCAAGTTGAAGTGTCCGCAGTGCGGGTTCTATTTGAGCTGCTCGGATTTCTACTGAAAAGCGGTTTTTGCCTTTCAGCATCAGCTGTCAGCTACGTCAACTGATTCAAATCGCCAGGTGCACACTCGCGACTGCGCGACAGCTTTCGTCGCTTCCGACTACAATAGGTGCGCGTTTGAAGAAATCATAACGAGGAGAACTTCATGCAACGGAAGGCTAGCGCGGTTTGGAAGGGTGGGCTCAAGGATGGCAAGGGTACGATGTCGGCTCCGGGTGGAGTGCTGAACAATACCCAGTACTCGTTCACCACACGTTTCGAAAATGCTCCCGGCACCAATCCTGAAGAACTCATTGCAGCTGCGCACGCAGGATGTTTTTCCATGGCGCTCTCCGCGCAACTCGGCGGCGCAAACCTTACTCCCGAGAGCATCTCGACGACAGTTACTCTCTCTTTCGAAAAGCTCGATTCCGGCTGGACCATCACCGAGAGCCATATCGATGTTGTTGGCAAAGTGCCAGGCGCCGACGATGCGACCTTCCAGAAATACGCAGAAGCCGCGGAGAAGGGATGCCCCGTCTCCAAGGTCCTGAACGCGAAGATCTCAATGACGGCGAAGTTGGGGTGACAGCGACTAACAAGGCGCTCGTGACCGCGATCATGTTGATGATTGCAACTGGCCTGCTCCGCCACTTGCGGCCAGCAGTTTGACACGCGGCAACACGCCTGTAGAATATGAGTGCAGGTCTTCCTGATACGGTGGCTTTCCGGCCCCGTGATGATCGTCCACTTGCCATCGTGGCGGAATTGGCAGACGCGCATGGTTCAGGTCCATGTACCGGCAACGGTGTGGGGGTTCGAGTCCCTTCGATGGCACCAAAAGCAGGCATCGGTGATTAGCGGTCAGTGAAAGCTGCCGTATCGTCATTTCTTCTCTTATCAGCTGCGGCATGCGTGCGCCAGTGTGGCGGCGCGACGCTGGCCGCAAGTTCTGCTGCATTCCGAGGTGGAGAACATTCGCGATTCCCGAGCACTGTCCAGTGACCACGCACGCCTGACGACTGATTACTGACGACTGCCTCTTGCTTCTATGCAGAAACAAGAAAATGCGGGACAATGCGTGCGGGGCGGAGGATAGGCTACTTTGAAGATTTCGCAGAAGGGACTCTATGCGCTGCAGGCCATGATGACATTGGCGCGGCGGCATGACCAGGGAGCTATCAAAATCCGCGAGATAGCCGCGGAGAGCGATTTGCCGGAGAAGTTCCTGGAACTCATCCTTCTCGAACTGAAAAATGCGCGCATCGTCGACAGCGTACGTGGCGCACGTGGCGGATATCAGTTACGGCGCGAACCTTCCGAGATTCCCTTAAGCGACATCATCCGGTTGGTGGATGGTCCCCTGGCGCCAATGGGCGACGCCGAGCAGTTACGTGGACTCATTGCCAAAGACGCGGACCACCGTGCCTTGTACGAAGTTTTTCTTGAGGTGCGCGACGCGGCCGCGAAGATCCTCGAGCACACGACGATTGCAGATTTGGTTAGCGGCCGCAAAGGCAAAAAATCGACCGGAAAACCGGCCCCGGCCACTGTGAAGAGAAAGGCCGATGGTGCTTAGGTTGAAGCAGTTTCGAGTGAGCCGCCCGAACCACTTCTAACTCATGCGCTAGGGAATGAGATTCCCCAGAACTGTTTTGCCCGCTCGTCCCCATCGACAAATTCGATGCCGTACGTGCGGACTCCCTCAACTGCGCTGATCTGCGTGACCACTCGCGCCGACAGTTCCGTGCCACGCGAATTTCGCAGGACCACCATCGCTCCAACGGGCAGGTCTCGGCCTAGCTGAACCGCTGCGCCGTGCAAGTTGAGGTTGCTGGCTCGCGCCGGAACATTGAACGTGGTCTTTTGCCGGTCTTCCCCGGATAAATGTATGGCAGCACTCAATCCCATACGATTGCTGCGTCGCTTGGACACCGGGTTGCGAACAACCGGCGCAGTATGAATGTGTCTTGGGGACGAATGGGTTTTCATGCGATGTGAGGACGACATTAGGGCATGGCTGATTTCATCGCAATGTACGCCAGTCACCACGCGATGGTGACCATCGGCACGGCCGCTAACCTGTTCCACTAATTGCGCTTACTTGTTCTTGTGAGATGGCGCTTTCGACCTCCCGGTGCTGAAAGCGCCCGAACTTTAGAGTTTTGCAGAAGACTGTGAACTTTGAACCTGAAACTTTGAAACGGTTGAAACCTTTAAACTTTGAAACCTTGAAACTTGAATCTCTAAACTTTCCCTCTGCTAGAATCCCTTCCGTGAAAAGGCGAACTCTATTACAGACACTTCCGGCAGCCACCTTGCTTCCCGCATCCCTGTGGGCCGCTGCTCAGCAGGACAATTCAAGTTCTTCCCAACCCGCGACCGCTGTGTATGAGCTCCGCGTGTATCATGCCGCCACCGGAAAGCTTCCCGATCTGGAAGCACGGTTCCGCGATCACACTGTCAAGATCTTCGATCGCCACGGGCTGAAGAGCATCGCCTATTGGACTCCCCTCGACGATCCAGAGAAAAGTAACACGCTGATCTACATCCTTCAGCATCCCAGCCGCGAAGCCGCAGCTGCGAATTGGAAATCCTTTCAGGACGACCCTGAGTGGAAGAGCGTCCACGAGAAATCTGAGGCGAATGGAAAACTTGTCGAAAAGATCGACTCCACATTTCTCGCCCTGACGGACTTCTCCCCGCGGCTGCGGTAATGCCCAGACGCTCACCGGCGCCAACTCGTTTTGGCGCCCACGTCCCTGCATCATCTTGCTAAGCGATGCATTACAGGGCATTGATAAAAGGTTCAGACGAATGTTCCCGACCGTGAATTTTCTTCGCGGGCGTGGCCTCGGGACATCCGGCCCCATGTATCTCTCACCGACCGTAATCCCCTGGAAATAACGTATTTGCAACCGGTGCTTTCAGTTTGGCCAGCGATTTGCAACGTAGAGGATGACTACTGACCAGTTGAACATCCCCCAGGAGGAATCCTGCCATGACAGATTCCGCTCAACTTGTTGCACGAAACGGTTTGTTTTGTCGCATCTGCTCGGGACCCATTCCCCTTGAAACCAGTAAGACCGATGAGCGCGGAAAAGCAGTCCATGAGGACTGTTATGTCCGCAAAATGAAGTTCCGTTCGCTAGCCGGTCCGACCCGCTGGATGCACCGCCTGCGGGTTGGCCTAGGTTGCGTCCTGCTGCCCTTTTAGCGATCGAGAATTTCCCCTATGATCCTCAGCGTTCTCTGTGTTGAGTGCGGTTGATCTCCCGCGTGCTTGTCCGAATGCCGCATCGGACGCGGAAAGCACCGGATTTTCACAGCGAACTACCACGTCCGAGCAATCCTGATCGCGCCCAACTTCCAAGGCTAGTGTGCACCAACCCGCATTCGGCGCGGCTTTTCGCGAAACCCGATTCCCCGGCTGCACCGTTTCCGGTCACAGGCCTGTGAACGCCGCGCACTCGATTGATAATCCATGTACTTACAAACGCGTGTTTTTCGTTGACTGAAGAAATAGAAGGAGTACAACAACATCGTTCTTTGACAGCTTCTTAAGTTTTTCCGGTTGGTGCGGCGTCCGGGGCTCAAGCGAAGTCACTTTCCTCATCGCGAGATGAGGAAAGAGGGCAAGCAAGGGTCTATAGCAAAGCGCTGGTCGAGGAGAACGGAGAAGATATGTTGAAGGCAGGATAGAGTTCCGAGGCGTAGGGTAGGTTTTTCCGGTTGGCGGTGAGCCCGGAGCCCGAGCTTACGATCGCGCGTTGCGCCCCGCAAGGGAGGCAGCGAAAGCAGGTCGAGCAAGGGTCAATAAGCGAGCTACTGGCCGAGACGAATGGACCTTACACCACCTCGGAACTCTCTTTGTTTTGTCCCGAGCCATCGCCGTAACCCTTCCCCGTTCGGCAATCGCCCCTTCCAGATTTGTCATGCTGAGCGAAATCGGGAGGAGCGCGTAGCAATCCTCACGATGGAGTCGAAGCATCCCTACCTCACCACCACGTTCCCGCGGAATTTGCTCCCCTGGAAAATGCAAGATCCACCGCCCAGAGCATTCGTCCTTACAGAAAGCTCTCAACTGTGGGACAGTAATGGCAGAGGACAACGAGTGCCTGGACGTTCATTGAAGCAGCGCATAACGCGAAGCGCCACTCTGAGCCTCTGTGCCCTCATCTTCAGCGCAGTTTCGCTGACCGCGGCCCAATCAACTCCCCCTGACACACAAAATCAGTCGGAGCCTCCGGTCTCTGCAACTGCGCCCGCCATTGTCATCGAGAGCGATTCCCGCCTTCCCGAAACTTACCCGCGAGCTTCCTATGAATTTCGCTTCCATGCTCACGGAGGCATCCCTCCTCTGCATTGGCGCCTGGAGAAGGGCGCCCTTCCGCCCGGAGTAACACTCCAGGACGACGGGCTATTGCATGGCCAGCCAGAGCGCGCAGGAGAGTTCCAATTCACCATCTCCGTCACCGACGCCAGCGCTCCTCCGCAGGCGGTGCAAAAACAATTCGTTCTCCTCGTCCGCTCGGCCCTCACCGTCAACTGGAAAACTCCGGCCCACGTCACCGGCAACAGGATCGACGGGACTGTCAATGTTTCCAACGCGACTCCCGACGATATGGACCTCACCTTCGTCGTCATGGCTGTCGCGGGCAACGGACGCGCCACGGCTATCGGTTACCAGCGCTTCACCCTGAACCGCGGCACAATGGACATGGAACTTCCTTTTGGAGAGACCCTGCCGCACGGAGCCTACGTCGTTCATGTGGACGTTGTAGGCGAGGTCGCCAGCAAAAATGTGATCTATCGAGAACGAATGCAGAGCCCTTCCCCCTTGCAGGTCACCGTAGGCCCTTAAAGCCGGCGAAAACCGAAGAGAGGCGCTAGCGCGCTTGCACCTGGCCCTCCCGTGAGTGAGAAGCCCGTGAAGCCAAACCAATGTTCCGGATCCGCATGGCCCAGGCCCGGTTTACCGCATCGGTACAGTCCCTCAGGGTATTAAAGTCACAACTTCTGGTGATCCAGATCACGCAGCGATGTGCGGGAAAAAACCCAAATCCTCATTGCCACTCCGTTCTTCACAATCCACTTTCGAAGGGGTGCCGACGTAAGCCTAATGAGGTCATGTACTTGCACTTTCCTGAATTGGGAACCCAGCTTCCGCCGTGTTGGCGAGCGACGTGCCATAACCAGAGTGGTTGAAGTGGCTGCCAAGCGGGTTCAGCGGCGCTTCCACCCAGGAGGTTGCGATGCGGGCTCCATATGGTTTGAACATCATCGATAACTGCGTGACCTGCCCGGTCCGAGGCGAACATCTATTCTGCAATCTGTCCCTCCAGGCGGCGCAACGGCTCAACGAAATCAAGTCCACCGCGGTATATCCCAAAGGGGCCATGCTGTTCATTGAGGGTCAGCAGCCGCGCGGAGTCTTCGTGCTCTGCGCAGGAAAAGCGAAGCTCTCCACCTCCTCGCGCGAAGGCAAGACCATCATCACCAAGATTTCCGATGGCGGCGACGTTCTCGGCCTCAACGCGGTGGTTTCGAACCGCCCTTATGAAGTCACGGTCGAAATGATGGAACCGGGCCAGGCGAACTTCATCCCTCGCGATTCTCTGAATCACTTCATCAAAGAGTTCCCGGAAGTATCGGCGAAGATTGCGCAGCAATTGAGCCGCAACTACTACACGGCCTACGAAGAGATCCGCACCCTTGGCCTGGCGGCTTCCCCTTCAGAAAAATTCGCCAAGCTGCTGCTCTCGTGGTCAACGAAGTCCACGCAAGATGACGGGTCCTCGCAAGTGAAACTCACGCTTACGCACGAGGAGATCGCCGAAATCATCGGCACCACGCGCGAGACCGTGAGCCGTCTGTTTTCCGAATTCAAGAAAAAGCAGTTGATGCAGTTGCGGGGAGCGACGCTGGTGATCCGCAGCCGCGTGGCCCTCGAAAAGATCGTGCAGTCGTAACCTCCTCCTGGATCGCTGTCGAGTGTAGTACGTCCGCACGGTTCGCACTGGGGGCAGTGCGAACCATGCGGCCTGTTGTTCGTACGCATAGCACCCTACCTTGAAAACCTTACCCCCACTCTGGAACAAAACTGCATCTCATCCGTGATGGCTTCTGACATGAAGGCTCATTTCAGGCACAACCGCGTGTGCACACGAATCCATCTGCGCATTGCCGCCTTCCTCGTACTCAGTTGTGTAACTCCTTTAATTCACGCCCAAGCAGCGGATGACATCGAAACCCCCACCCACAAGGCATGGGACATCCTTCAAATGGCCGCCGTCTCCAAAAAAGCAGAGGAACGAACCAACGGAGTACGAGCGCTAGGCCTCCTTCGAGACAACATTCGGGCGCGGCAGATGGCGGAAAGCGTCATAGCCGATCCCAATCCTGAAGTGCGCGCCGCGGCCGCTACGGCGCTCGGTCAGATGCACGCGCGTGAATCCATTCCCAAACTCGAAAACGCGCTATCCGACAAGAAGATCCGCGTGGTCATGGCCGCGGCGCAGTCCTTGCGTGAGCTGAAAGACAGCAAGCCAGCCTACTCGGTCTATTACGACCTGCTCATGGGCGAGCGCAAGAGCGGTGACGGTCTTATCGAGCAGCAATTGGACACCTTGCGCAATCCCAAAGAGCTGGCGAAAATCGGCATTTCCGAAGGGGTAGGATTCGTCCCGTTTGCGGGCATCGGATGGGACGCCTACCGCACTATGCACAAGAAAGATCCCAATCCCGTGCGGGCCATCGCCGCAACCTACCTGGCCCACGACCCGGATCCGGCCTCNGCGAAAGCACTGGTGAAGGCGACTAACGATAAAGACTGGATTGTTCGCGCCGCCGCTATCGAGGCAATCGCGCAACGCGGCGATCCCTCGCTGCTGCCCCGCGTGGAAAATAAATTTTCTGACAAACATCCAAAGGTTCGCTATAGCGCCGCAGCAGCGGTTCTTCGCTTGAGCGCAATCGAGCAGATCAAAACCGCAAAGAACGCTCGTTAGGCTCCGTTCGGATCCCATAGCTGGTCACCACTCACGTCCTCACCGCAAAATCCTGCGGATCTGTTCAATGTGATTGGTATCGTGACCTGCCATGTGCCCGGCCAAGTCTCTGACGCTGATCCGCCCCCGCTCCGCATGGATGCCAAAGCATTCCCATTGCGCTGGCGTGAGCTCCTCCAGGAAGCGCAAGTTCGCCGCACGAAGCAATCGGAATAGCTCCAGCGATTCGTGCGGCGTCCGGGAACCATACTGTCCTAGGCGCGCCCAGAGGTCCTGATCGAATCCCGCCAGTTCGATTCCGGTGTGCTCGACCATCTGCCGGTAACGCCATGCGGTTGCAATCTCGTCCTCCGCCAGATGTGCCAGAATCTCGCCAACAGACCACTTGTCTTTGCTCGGCCGCGCCGTGAGCCTCTCGCCAGATGCGTTCGAAACAAGTTCGGCGAGAACGTCCATCGATTGTCTTTGCAGCTCCATCGGATCGCGTCCTTCAAGATGCTGGCGTATGCCGGCAAGGTATTCCGGAGTGTCGGGCATATTGTTTTCTCCTGCGCGACTATGACAGATTGCGAATCGTCATGTCACCGCGCGAATCTAATTCACGCTATGTCCCTGCCCGAAGGATTCATCCTGCGCCCCACTTCCACCGCCGACCTGGACACGCTGGTTGCCCATCGCAGGGAGATGTTCCGCGACATGAGCTACTCCGAAGGCGCAGCCATGGAATCAATGTCGTCTCGCTTCCGTGTCTGGTTGCTCCATCACATGGAAGCCGGCGAGTACCACGCTTGGCTAATCTCGACGGCAGACGGTACCGTCGCGGCCGGCGCCGGACTCTGGCTGATGGATTGGCCACCCCACATGATCGGCAACAGTGCGCGGCGAGGGAATATTCTCAACGTCTACACAGCCGAGAAGTTTCGGCGCCGAGGACTGGCGCGCCATCTGATGCACGCAGCGCTAGACTGGTGCCGCGAGAATCATATCGATACCGTCATCCTGCACGCCAGTCCGGCCGGTCGCCGCCTCTATGAATCCATGGGATTCGAACCCACGAATGAAATGCGGCTACGCCTCCTCTAAAACGCACGACTGGCAGCAAAACGCAAAAGAATGCCGGATAATAGTCGCATGCGAGCGAAGCGGACCACAACGACCCTCACTGTCATCTCTGCGTTGCTCTTTGCCGTGAGTTTCATTCAGAACACCTCCGCTCAACAAAACACGACGAGCAAATCCTGGTCTTCCAGCACTCAGCAGGGAAGTCCGGATGGTTCGAGCAATCCGTTTCGCACCACCACCACGCACAACGAAGTGAACAGCCGCTCCATTGATAAGATCGTCGTCGAAGCCCTTGGTCCCGACGGTCGATACGTGCCCTATTCCGAAACCGAACGCGAGTCCGTGAAAGTGAATGACACGACCGAGCGCAGAATTGAGCGCACCTACGCCCGCAATGCGGATGGACAGCGAACTCTGACGCAGCAAACAGATGAAGAGGCGCGGAAGCTCTCCGGGGGCGCCAGCAAAGTGGTTCGCACAACCGCCAATCCGGATGCCAACGGATCCTTGCAGATCATCCAACGAATGTTGATCGATTCCAGGCAAGTCGCTCCCGNATCCCGCGACACCACCACGACCCTATTCTCCGCAGACGGAAGTGGAGGTCTCTCCGCGTCAATGCGGATCGAAGAACACGAACGCCAGACCGACCCCAAAACGGTCGAGTTTAAGAAGGCCACTTCGCTCTTCGATGGAACTGGGCACTGGAACGTCAGCGAGGTTCGGGAAGGAACGGCGAAGCAGGACGAAGCTGGAACGAACAAAGAAGAGCGCGTGCTGCGTCCGGATGCGGACGGCAAGATGTCGCTCGTCGAGCGCACGGTCACGCGAGAGGCCAACACGCCGACGGGAGAAAAGCGCGACACCACCGAAACCTACTCGACGAATATCCCAGGACAAGCCGGCCACGAAGGGCTGAAACTCGTAAAGCGCGAAAGCACAGTGCAACGCACAGACGCGAACGGAGCGCGCCGCTCCACGCGCCAAGTCGAAAGCGCGGACGCGGGAGATCCAACCGCCGCCTTACGAACAACCCAGCAGGCCATCGACATCGTGCGTCCGGGAACGAACGGCGTTGCACAGCAAACCAGCACGATCGTCACCACGGACGCAAACGGCCACACGAACGCCGTCTGGGTCGACATGGGCAAGAGTGATGAGCCGGCAGCCGTGAAGGTGGACCCGTCTCCCGCGCCGAAGAAGAAGTAGTAGACATATGTTCGCGGCCCGCAACCAATGCGGCACTGGTGCACGTCTTCCGCGATCCAGCGAATAGCGCCAGTCTAACCGTTGCCTGACAGCATCTCTTTATTCACTTCTTTTCTTGCATGCCCTCATACTCCGCGTGTCCTTCGTGCGCGCACTCCTTGCGCTCTTCCGGAGTGATCCGCGTCGATGTTTCGCCTGCCGCCACGGAATTGCAGCGCATCGTATCCTCGAAGCCCGGCGCCGAAAAAATGAACGTGAGACTGATCGGGACGGTGCCAGTGTTCTTCAAACTGATCCAGGTGTACGCCGGGATAAAAACCAGCCCCCCGGCGTGGACATCGCGCTCCTGATCGCCCAGCCAAACGTGGGCTGTTCCGGTCTGAAGCAGCAATATCTCATCCTGGCCCTGGTGCCGGTGCTTTTGTATGGACGCTCCCGGCGCAAGCTCCTCCGTACCCAATACGAGATGCTGAGAGCCATTGTTTTTTGGGCTGACCTTGAGCATGAATTGCGAGGAAGCGGGAACGCTGGCATCGGTATGGATCCGGCGAGTCCTCAACTCTCCTTCATTCTTCTCCAGGAACAGAGGCTTAGCCTTGGCGTCTGAATTCGGAGATGCACTGGACTGACTTGATTGAGAGAACAAACTGCAGAGTCCAACCAAAACTACCGCGGCTGTGGAAACCGCGCGCTGGACTGGTTTTGCGTTCATGTTTGACCTCGGGCGAGTAGTCTACTCTGCCTGCGCATCGCACGCGACACGCTCTTCACATGGTTGAAGTCACTCCGTAGCTCAGCCACGAAAGTCACTTACGCTATCGCTGGTTTCTCAAAAATTGTTGCCTGACGGCACTACGGAAAAGTAGCCCGTGACCCGGGCGCAAGCTATCAACACTGTGCAACTTGCGGCGTCAGTTGGCAGCGGCCTAGGTGAATTCAGCAGAGCTTCGGGCCGTGCGTGTATTCCCTCACGCTAGATCTTCCTTCTCCTACATTTTTGATTCACCCCGACCAAAGTAACTTCGGATGTGCTCTCGCGCACATCACGCGCCCGTTCCGATAACGGAAACTGAGGACTGCTAGTCGGCGGATAGGGTCGTTCAATGAAAGCGCGATGTGAGAGCCAGCTGGCGCGGGTTTGATTGTGACAGGTGAGCACATGCGATCGCGATGTTGCGTCTGGATATTCTCGTTGGCAGCGGTCGTGACACAACTGTTTGTGCCAGCTCCCAGCGTCGCGCAGGAATTTAAAGCGAGTGGTAAGCGAAAGATCGTCGCTCAGGCTCGGCCCGTCTACCCACCGTTAGCTCGGAAGATGAATATTACTGGCACTGTTCGCTTAGTGGTCACCGTCGCATCCGCTGGCAACGTGCTGCGCAGTGAAGTGCTTGGCGGCAGTCCGGTGTTGGTGCAGTCCGCCTTGGATGCCGTTGCGAAAGCCAAGTGGGAGTCTGCGACGCAGCCGACCAAGGAACTCGTGGAAATTAAGTTCCAGCCTGAAACGGAGTGACCCACGCCTCCTTTTGAAGTTCAGTTCGAAGTTCAGGCAAAACGCTCGTGAGGAGATTCAGCGTGAGACACAACACGTGGACGTGCGGGACACTTCGATGGTTTCGGATTGTTTGCTTTGTTCTGATAGTTCTACTGCTGTGCTCTCCGCTACTCGCGCAAACCAATACGGCTCGGATTGTGGGCGATGTGCGCGATGCACGCGGCACGCCCTTGCGCAGCTCCACGGTGACAATCAGCGACTCGCAGCGGGGTGCAGCGCGCATTCTGGTTACCGGTCAGTCGGGCGGTTACGTGGCGCCGAACCTTCCGCCAGGGCTATACGCGATTCGCGTCGAAGCCGACGGCTACACGACCGTGGAGAGGACGAGCCTCGAGTTGCAAGTCGGTCAAGATGTTCGCATCGATTTTGCTCTTGAACCGGGCGAAGTGTCACAGAAGATCACTGTCAGCCAGGCGGCTCCCATGCTCGAAACCGTCAACGACGTTTTGGGCGGAACGCTTACTAACAAGCAGATCAATAGTCTGCCCCTGAACGGGCGCGACTTCCAGAACCTGCTCGTGCTTCGGCCCGGTGTTACGCGCTATCCCGGCGGCGGAATAGGTTCCCTCAGTGCCAATGGCCTGCGCTCGATTGACAACAACTTTATCGTTGATGGCATCGACAACAACGACGCATATTTCGGGCAGAGCGTGATGAACGGATCGGGCGTCCAGGGCACACCTGCAACGATTCTGCCCATCGATTCGATTCAGGAATTCAACGACCAATTTAGTCCGAATGCCGAATACGGATGGAAACCGGGAGCCATCGTTAACGTCGGTTTGAAGTCGGGCACCAACGATTTTCACGGGACCGCCTACGACTTCGAACGCAACGCGGCTTTCGATGCACGCAACTTCTTCAACCCGGCTCCAAACCTCAAAGCACTGCGTCTTCACCAGTTCGGCGCCACTGCTGGCGGACATCTCATTCCCGACAAGCTCTTCTTTTTTGTTGGATACGAAGCCGTGCGCAGCCTCGTCGGAGTTACCCAAATCTTTTCCACTCCGGCGACCGTATCCCTGGGAGGCGATCCTGCCAACAGCATTCCCGATGCGCTCGCGAATTTAGAGGCGCATGGCATTTCCGAGAGTCCTTTGAGCCAGAGACTGGCCACTCTGTTCCCCGCCAACGACGGAACGAATCCAAATGGACTGGTTACCGACTTCCCCAATACCAATCGCGGTGACAACGCTATCGCGAAACTCGATGATCGAGTTAGTGACCGGCAATTCCTGAGCGCTTCGTATTTCATCGGCGATAGTCGCCAGACGGAGCAGGATCAGCCAGTGTTGCAGCCGCTTTGGCTGTCGCAGGCCAAGACCCGCGCCCAGGTGCTTGGAGCCACGTGGACCTGGATGCCCAATCCGCACTGGGTCAACGAAGCCAGGCTGGGATACAACCGTCTATGGCAGACCTTTCTTACCGGCGACGCCAACCTCGATCCCGCGCAAGCTTACGGCCTCAATACCGGGGTTACGAACCCGCAAGACTTTGGCATGCCGACAATCCGGATTGGAGCTTTCGGACCGCCTCCACCCGCGGGCGTCTTCGGCGGCAACAACGGATGGCCACAGATGCTTCGCCCCGCCCAGACCGTATTGTTCACGAACAGCACTTCTTACTCGAGGGCAAAACACTCATTGAAGTTTGGCGGAGAAGTGCGCCGCAGCAGCGTCGATCAACTCAAAAATCGCCTGGGCAAGGGACGCATCGACTTCAACAACGGTCATCTCTTCAATCCCGGCTTCACGCCGCCCTTCCCAGGCGCTTCTCCACTGGAAGATTTCTTCGCGGGTGTTCCCAATAATGGCCGCATCCTCGTGGGCGATACGCATCGCGAGCTCAGTTTCTGGTCCTATGCCGCTTTCCTGCATGACGACTGGAGGGTGTCGTCGCGGCTGACGCTCAATATCGGGGCACGCTACGAACTGAATACCGTTGTCCGCGAGGCGCATAACCTATTAGGAAATTTCGAACCCGGCTTGGGAGTGGTGCAGGTGGGACAACAAATCCGGTCTCCCTACAACGGCGACCACAATAACTTCGCCCCGCGCTTCGGGATGGTGTGGGACGTTACGGGCAGAGGCACAACTGTACTGCGCGCCGGAAGCGGCATCATGTACGAAATTCCCAACTTCGATACATTTGTCGGACAGTTTAACTTTACCAATGATCCCGGAACGACCGGCATCAACATTGTCCCCACCGGTGTCTTGGGAATTGGCCCGGGCGGCAGCCCTGGTACTGGCACCATGACCGCTGGAGTCATGCAGGGCATCACCAATCTTGCATGGACACCGGGTGTCCCAGTCTTCAGCGTTTCCGCCGTGGATTGCACTGCGGTTCCATGCGACACGTTCGCCGTCAATCGCAAGCTCCATACGCCTTACGTCACCAGTTGGAATGTCAATGTGCAACATGCATTCTCCGAAAATTTGTCGATGCAGGTGGCTTACGTAGGCAATCACGGCAGCAAATTGCTGGGCGTGCGCGATATCAATCAGGTTGATCCTGACTCGCCATCCGAGATCGCGTGCGGTCAGTGCGAGCAGGCTGGCCGTCCCTTCAATGCCGCCTATCCCGGACTGAAGTTCATCAATCAACTAGGAAATATCTACGAATCCAATTACAACGGATTACAAGCCACATTGACCGAACGCTCTTTCCGCGGCTTCTCGTTCTTGCTTGGTTACAGCTATTCCCATGCATTCGACCAGTCCTCGGACAACCGGGCGCCCCAGGCAATGGACAGCGTGAATCCCTGGAAGGACTATGGCAGTAGTGATTTTGATATTCGACACCGCGTGACTCTGTCGCTCACCTACGCTCTTCCCGGAAAGAAGTCACCCGCTCAGCTCCTGCAGGGCTGGCAGGTGAACTCGATCGTGACCTTGCAAACTGGACAACCCTGGAACGTGGTCGATACCGGGAACGATATTAGCTTCACCGGCGAGGGCAGCGATCGTTGGAACTTCTTCGGCAACACAGCGGATTTCACCTCGTCCTCCTCAGGCCCGATTCTATTCTTCCCTGATGGCACCCAGAATGCCGCTTGTGCCGTGCATGCTCTTCCGAGCCAGTTGCAGCAGTTCGGCTGTTTTGCCAAAGGCAACAGCGTAATGACTCCTCCAGAGCCAGGAACGTTCGGGAGCATGGGCCGGAACATCTTTCGAGGGCCGGGCTTTGAAGCCTGGGACCTTTCTGTGGCCAAAGACTGGAAGATGAGCGAGCGCATGAAGATTCAGATTCGAGGAGAGTTCTTCAACGTGCTCAACCATCCCAACTTCGCCAATCCCTACGGAGCGAACTTCACGTATGGCCGAGTGGATCCTTCGAACCCGGCGCAGTTTGGTTGTTCGTGCGCAACGCCCGACGTTGCCGATGCGAATCCCGTGATCGGTACGGGAGGC
>C688J18823_10000050_pt1 | contig 61875 bp, 47 predicted proteins | sample HopSoiMetagenom1_FD_18823 | JGI IMG/M metagenome (IMG submission 18823)
CCTTGTCTCAGTGGTGCGAGCAATCTTAAGTTCTCTTGCTTGAGCCATGACCGGCCGGGCATCAAACCCTAAGAGAAGCGCAGCGGCGCTGCCGGTTCCGACTTTAAAGAATTCACGTCTCGATAAGCCCATAGAGGTGGCCTCCTGCCAGGCACATTTCACGAGCGATCTTTGCGATTTAGTGTAGCTGCCCGATTCAAATAGGGCAATTTACGTAAAGAAATTTCACAACATGCTAGAACCCGCAAAGCAAATTGTCCATAAGATTTTTATAAAGAAGAAATTTCAGAGAGGTTTGGTCTCACATTGCCGATGTGACGCGGCAGTGACTCCCATTCTTGCGCGGTTCCTGATATCCTGAGCGGTTTCACACCGGTTGAGGATGACGCTATGCTGAGCATGCAGGGAAAGAACGTGGTTATTTTTGGCGTGGCCAACAAACGCAGCATCGCGTGGGCCATTGCGCAGCGGCTGAGCGATGCCGGAGCCAAACTCGCCATTACTTATCAGAACGAACGTATGAAAGCCGAGGCGCACGACCTGATCACTTCCCTGCCCGGCGCACAGGCTTTTCAGTGCGATGTCTCCAGCGACGCGGAAATCGACGCCTTTTACTCGCAGCTCAACCAGCACTTTGGCCAACTGGATGCGGTAGTGCATTCCGTAGCATATGCACCCGCAGAAGAACTGAAAGGCGATTTCCTGAATACGTCGCGCGAGGGCTTCCGCATTGCCCATGACGTGAGTGTCTACTCTCTGATTGGGGTGACCCGCGCCGCTGTTCCGCTAATGACCAACGGCGGCAGCGTGGTAACGCTCTCTTACTTCGGCGCAGAAAAAGTCGTTCCCGGATACAACGTAATGGGAGTAGCCAAAGCCGCCCTGGAAGCGACAGTCCGTTATCTGGCCAACAGCCTGGGCGAGAAAAAGATTCGAGTAAATGCCATCTCTGCGGGCCCCATCAAGACGCTGGCAGCGCGCGGCGTGGGCGATTTCAGCACAATGATGAAGAACCACGCCGAGCATGCGCCGCTCAAGAGAAACGTGGAACCCCGGGAAGTTGGCGACACGGCTTTGTTTCTCTCTTCCGACCTGGGCTCCGGGATCACCGGCGAAACCATTTACGTGGACTGCGGCTACAACATCATGGGATTTTGAAATTTTTTTGATTCCGACCCTGAGATTGTCGAAGGGGAGGGATCTCTACCAACTTTGTAGCATCGCAGGACCGTCTATGACGCGCGCCAAAATCCTTATCGCTTACATTGTGATTGACTTGTTGATCGTGGGCGGCGTGGTGTGGTCCGTCTTTCAGCACGTGCCGGTGAGTAGGTACTTCTTTCCGGCAATCCTGCTTTTCATGGCGAATGGAGCGTGGCTGGTGGTGATGACGGTGAGGCGCACTCCTCCCCGGCAATAGCACATTCCTTGTCTGCATACGGAAACCTTTGAAACACGGAGGAAAGGAGGCAGCGGAGAAAAAATTTACCGCGGATTTGCGCGGATGAAGCGGATAGAAAGTTTCTGAACTGACGAGCGGCGGATCTAAACCTTCAAGTCCTCTACCCGATCTTCTCTCCTCCGTTTCCTCTGTTCCTCCGTGTTTCAGAGATTTTGGGCTTTGATTGTAATAACGCGGTCTTCGGCTCCCTTATGTTCGATCGCAATCTCCAAGTCGCGTTCCCTGGCAAACCTCGCAAATTTCTCTCCCCACTCGATTAGCAAAATGCTGTTAGGGGTCATGAGGTCGTCAAGGGCCAGTGTGTCGAGCTCGCGCTGCGTGTCGATACGGTAGAGATCGATATGAAAGAGAGTCACTTGCGGCCCGCGGTATTCGTGGATCAAGGTGAACGTGGGGCTGGTGACGTCGTCAGCTTTGGCCGCCTGAAAACCTTCGGCAATACCTTTGACCATGGTGGTCTTCCCTGCTCCCAGGTCGCCGCGCAGCAGCACGATGGTACCGGGCTTAAGTTCAGCGGCAAGCCGCCGGCCAAGATCGATAGTTTCTTCCGCAGAATGGGTTTGGAACGTCTTCATCGTTGGAGATAGGCGAATTTGCTGAGCGCTTCAGCTTCGCACACGGCAAAGGCTTCACCCAGGCAGTTAATGATATCGGTGGCGATCATGGATTGCTGGCCGTAAAGCGACGCGGCAATGTCACCGGCGAGTCCATGGAAATAGACAGCGCGAGCCACGTTCAGAGGGCCTAACAATAAAAACATCTGCTTTATTTTTTCCTGTAACTTGCCTTCGATCGTCTTCTTGAGCGCAGGATCTTTTGTTTCTTCATATTCCTTGCCAAGAGCCTGTATCTCCGCGGCGGTAGGAGTTTCCATAGCAACTTTCCTGAAAATTCCTTGCATATCAGGACGGCCAATATCGAGGTCAGCATCAACAGTCGCTTTCCAGCCCAACATGCCGGGAATATGCTCTAACTGTGCCAGCAAACCAGCAACAATGCCGGATAACACATCGCCCGAGCCACCTTTCGCCATTCCCGGATTTCCGGTTGTATTAATCCATATGTAGTTGTGAGGACTTGCAATCACTGTACGATGCCCTTTTAGCACAACAGTGCAGAGGGATTGTGTGGCAGCTCGCAAAGCCATTCTTATCCGACTGTGTTGAACCTCGCCGGTATCAATTCCCAACAGGCGGCCCATTTCTCCAGGATGCGGAGTGAGTACACGGAGTGCCTCCAGATCTGTCCACCAGCTTTCTGTTTCTTCCGGATGAAGGTCCTCAACGCGACCAGCAAATGCGTTTAGGCCATCGGCATCAATGACTAACTGAACGGGACATATCCCGACAAAGTCGCGCACGAATTCCTGGGTTTCAGGGTGGCTGCTCAAGCCCGGCCCGATGACAACCGCAATCTTTCCTTCCAGCAGCTCTTCCCTCTTTCTCAAAGCCAAGAGTGAAATCGAACCCTCAGCCGTTTCATCCAATGGCACTGTCATAAGCTCAGGAGCATAAGCGGCGATGGTTGACTGAACCGACTTGGGGCATGCAACAGTCACCAGCCCGGCCCCGGTGCGTAAGGCCGCCATTCCGGCCATGCACGCCGCGCCAGCTTTTCCTATTGATCCGCCAATGACCAGAACGTGGCCATAATTTCCTTTGTGCGAGTCTGGCTCTCGTGGTTTGCGGGAAGCCTGGAATTCTGGAGCGGTTAGGACGTCCTGATGAAGTTGAGCATTCGCGACTACCAGATTCAGCGGCGATCCGATGGGCACAATGGCAATAGGGCCCTCGGTTAGCTCGGCATACACCAAAGCCGGTTTGGGAGCAGTAAAAGAAATGATGCCATCGGCGTGAACAAACTTTTCTCTGTCATAGACAGAATGAACATCGGCATCGATACCTGAAGGTAAATCGATAGACACCACTGAACTCTCACTGCTGTTGATCAGGTCAACCGCTTTTTCCGCCAGATCTTTTATCGGCGGCTTAAACCCTGTGCCCAGAATTGCATCGAGGATGAGATCAACCTTGAGCGCCTGCTCAATCTCAGGATTACCGAAGTCTTTCTCTTCAGCGACCCACAACGCCGAAATCGAAACCTTCTTGAACATCTCCGCGGCATCGCCGCGAAGCTCGTCTGGCCCTTTCGCCAGCACAATGACGGAAACTTTCTTTCCCGCTTCATGCAGCTTGCGCGCGGCCACAAATCCATCGCCACCATTGTTGCCTTTACCGCAGATCACGCAGACAGACTCGAAGTCGAAATGCTTTTGCGCAAATTCGGCCACGGCGGCGCCCGCGTTTTCCATCAAGGTAAGCGATGGAACGCCATATTTCTCAGTGGTGGCGCGATCAATGGCACGCATCTCTTCAGCGGTGACAATCTTCATACGCTCAAAGAGATTGTATCAATGGCGCACGGAACAGAATGCGCCATTGAATATGCAGAAATAATTGAAAACTTAAACCTCGCCGCGCTGTACCCGGCTATGTTTACGTCCATAACCGAAATAGATGAACATGCCGATGATCAGCCATATCACCAGGCGGAGCCAGGTAATGCCGGGCAAGTTGTACATCCACCAAAGGGAAAACAGGATGCCGAGAATGGGGACCAGCGGAACCCACGGAGTTTTAAATGGGCGGGGCAAATCAGGATTGCGGCGCCGCAGCACCCACACGCCAGCGGAGACAATGGCAAATGCCAGCAGAGTGCCGATGTTTACCATGTCACCCAGTTGGTTGATGGGAAGGGACGCAGCCAGCAGAGCCACGAAGAAGCCCACGCTAAGCGTGGAAATCCAGGGCGTGCGAAAGCGGGGATGGATGACGCTGAAAAAGCCGGGCAGAAGCCTATCGCGCGACATGGAAAAGAATACGCGTGATTGTCCCAGCAGCATGACCACAATCGTGCTGGTCAGGCCCATGAGCGCGCCAAGTTTCACCAGAAAGCTGCCAAAGCGATTGCCTGTGGCGTCAATGCCGATGGCCAGCGGATCGGGCACGTCGAGTGACTTATAGTTGACCAGGCCAGTAAGCACAGCCGCGGTAACAACGTAGAGGATCGTACAGATAACCAACGAGCCTAGGATGCCGATGGGCATATCCCGCGCGGGGTTCTTAGCTTCCTGGGCCGCAGTGGAAACAGCGTCAAATCCAATATAGGCAAAGAAGATGATCGCCGCGCCATGGCTAATACCCATCCACCCAAATTCACCGCCGGAGCTGGGTGGAATAAAAGGATGCCAGTTCGCCGCGGTAAGCTGCGGATGTTGAAACAAATACATCACGCCAATACCGATAAAAACCAGCAGCACGGCTACCTTGATGAAGACAATCGTGCTGTTGAAGTTGGCGGACTCTTTAATGCCGATCACCAGGACTACAGTACAAAACGCAATCGCCAGAAAACCCAGCAGATTGAAGACGCCATGTGTGTGTTGCAACGTGGCTGGATCGATCCCAAGGACCTTCAGCTTGGGAGCAATACGGGCAAGGCTCTCCCAATGGTTGTTGTAATAAACAAATTCATCCCAGTGCGTGCCCGCGATGGCGGCAGGGAGTTTGATTCCAAAATCCCCAAGCAAGCTGATCAGGTAACCGCTCCAACCGGAAGCTACAGTGGCAGCGCCGAACGCGTATTCCAGAATCAGGTCCCAGCCGATGATCCAGGCAAATATCTCGCCCAGAGTTGCGTAGCCATAGGTATAAGCGGATCCGGCCACAGGAATCATGGAAGCAAATTCGGCATAGCACAATCCGGCAAAGACGCAACTTATTCCAACCAGCGTAAAAGAAATCACAATCGCGGGCCCTGCATGCAACGCCGTTGCAGTCCCCGTAAGGACGAAGATACCGGTTCCGATAATCGCACCGATGCCCAGAGTAATCAGGTTGGTAGGGCCTAATGCGCGGCGAAGGCTGTGTTCGCCAGTTTCATGGGCTTCTTCCAGAATGATCTTCACCGGTTTGGTGGCAAGCAAGTTAGCCATGCAGTGGGAACCTCTCAATTGATAGACGCAATATGAAACGAAAAGACTTGCCATTCTAAAACAAAACCCTCCGCCGCAGCGGAGGGTCAAAATGCTTTCAGAGAGTAACTTTGCTAAACGCCGCTTTGCAGCTTGCTGTGCCGCTTGCCGTAAGCAAAATAGAAGACTAATCCGATTATCAACCAGACGATCAGCCGCAGCCAGTTTGTCCAGCCAAGGCCGTAAATCATGGCGCCGCAAACGATGATGCCAAGAATCGAGACCACAGGCAGCACCGGAACGGTGAAGCCACGCTGCAAATCTGGTCTGCGGACACGAAGAATCCATACGCCGGCGCATACCAGGATAAACGCAAAGAGCGTGCCGATGCTGGTCATCTCACCCACGATGCTATCGGGAAGGAACGCCGCAAAAAGCGATGTGAAGACAAAAAACAGCATGTTGGATTTCCACGGCGTTTTGAACTTGGGGTGCGGCTCAGAGAAAACCTTAGGAACCAGGCCATCTTCGCTCATGGAATAGAAGACGCGTGACTGACCATACAACATGACCAGAATCACTGACGAGAATCCGGCCAGAATGGCAAAGGTCACAAACTTTGACAACCATTCATAACCAATCATGTACTTGGAAATGGCAAACGCGACCGACGCTTCCTTGCCGGCGGTGCGGAAGTCATCCACTGTGGCTATGCCGCTCAGCACGTGTGAGAACGCGACGTACAGAATTGTGCAGATGACAAGCGAACCGAGAATGCCGATTGGCATATCACGCTTAGGGTTCTTTGCTTCCTGCGCGGCTGTGGATACGGCATCAAAGCCGATAAAAGCAAAGAATACAACGCCTGCGGCCCCAAGAATTCCCATCAGGCCGCCATAGGCATGCGTCACGCCCTGATCGGTTGTGTAAGTGGTGGCCGCGGGAATATACGGCGTGTGGTTGGCGGGATTCATAAATCCCCAGCCAATAAAAATCACCATCAACACAATGGCAACTTTGGTGACCACGATAATGCTGTTCACCACGGCCGACTCCTGCGTGCCGCGAATCAGCAGCGCAGACAGAATCAGCAAAATGAACACTGCCGGAAGGTTCATGATTCCGTGGACCCCGGCGTCAGCGCCCATGCCTGTTTCAAACGGCGAGTGATACCACTGATACGGGATGTGCAAACCCACATACGCAAGTACGCGGTTGAAGTACTGGCTCCAGGCGATGGCGACCGTCGCCGCGCCAACGGCATATTCCAGCACCAGGTCCCAGCCGATGATCCAGGCGATAAACTCGCCCATGGTGGTGTAAGAGTAGGTGTACGCGCTGCCGGCGATGGGAATCATCGACGCGAATTCGGCATAGCAAAGTCCGGCAAAGGCGCAGCCAACACCAGCCAGAACGAAAGCCAGCGTTACTGACGGCCCCGCGCGCTCGGCAATGGCAGCCGCTGTCCGCACAAAAAGACCGGCGCCAATAATGGCCCCGATTCCCAGCGCCACCAGCGACATGGGGCCCAGCGTCCGTTTGAGCGGCGCGCGGCCGACTGAATCCAGAAGTTGATCAATCGATTTGGTGCGGAACAACGAGCTTGATGCTTGCGGTGTCTCGATTCCTGTTTTAGTTCCCATCTAAACCCTTCCCTCGTTTGCAGCCGCGCTATGGCGCGACCACACAAAATATACCGGAATTCCCAGCAGAACAATGATCAAGCCCGGCCACGTGTATTGCGGTTTGTAGCGCAATAATACGATATCGATGAACAAAGCCATCACAATATAAATGGCCGGCAGCACCGGATAGCCAATGGCTCGATAAGGCCTTTCGGCGTCTGGCCTGGTGCGCCGCAAAACGAACAGTCCGGCAATCGTCAATATATAAAAGACCAGCACGGCAAAAATGATGTAATCCAGCAACTGCCCATACGTCCCGGAGAGGCACAGCACGCAAGTCCAAATGCCTTGCACGATCAGCGCATTCTTGGGCGTCAGATACCTGGGATGAACTTTCCCTGTCGATTTAAAGAACAGGCCGTCTTTGGCCATGGCGTAATAGACGCGCGCGCCGGAAAGTATCAGCCCATTGCAGCAGCCGAAAGTCGATATCAAAATTGCGATGGCCATCAGTCCTGCGCCGCTGGAGCCAAACATCTGCTGCAAGACCGCTGTGCCTACGCGATCAGAAGCAGCGTACTTAATGCCGCGCGCCACAACGTCTGCGCCGCTCATGTTGCCGTCAAGGGGCAGGTGCGCCAGATAAATAAAGTTCGACGCAATATAGAGCAGGATCACCACGCCGGTGCCGATGGCCAATGAGAGTGGCAGGTTCCGCTTGGGATCTTTCACTTCGCCGGCGGTAAACGTCACGTTGTTCCATGCATCGGCGGAGAAAAGCGATCCCACCTGTGCTACGGCCAAAATCGTTAACACGCCCACAAACGGCCCAGCGGCGGTGCCGGTGGCAGAGTGCGGAGAATCCAGCCGCCAGAAATTGCCAAAGTTCGCAGCAATGGCCTGAGCGTTGCGCGCTATAAAAAGGCCCGTGATCACCAGCCCCGCCAGCGCCGATACCTTGGCGATGGTAAAAAGGTTCTGCACGGCCGCGCCCAGCTTCAATCCAAAGATATTCAGCACCGTGAGAAAAATCACAATCACAATGCCGCAAAGATTCTGCGTGTTCAGGCCCACGTCCATGTTGCCCAAGACCATGGGGCCGATGGGAATCGGCGGAACATGGGCAATGTGCAGAATCCAGTTATCCGCAGCGACCGACGGGAAAAAATATCCCAGAAATTTGCCGAACGCAACACCTACTGCGGCCACAGTCCCTGTCTGGATCACCAGAAATAGAGTCCAGCCATAGAGAAATCCCCAGAGTGAGCCCAGCGATTCGCGCAGATAAACATATTGTCCGCCGGCTTTGGGCATCATGGCGGCAAGCTCGCCATAAGAGAGCGCGCCCACAATCGTCATAAAGCCGGTGACCAGCCACGCGCCAATCAGCAGCGCCGGAGAGTTGACCTCGCGGCCAATCTCCGCCGACACAATAAAGATGCCGGAGCCAATCATTGACCCCATCACCAGGGTGGTGGCGCTGGTGAGTCCCAGCCCTTTCACTAATTCAGGCGCGCCCGATGCGGCCTGAGGCGGCGTGGTGCGAACTTCCGCGGATGAAGGCATAGTTGTTCTGTATGTTTTACCCCAAAACGCGCAGAAAATCCCTAATTGCTTTACCTGGGGACTCAAGAAGGTCAGAAATCACGGCCACCGCCTCCGCGCCTGCGGCTTTTACCTGAGAACAATTCTGCCGGGTGATGCCGCCAATGGCCACTAAGGGCTTCTGCGTAACCCTGCGTGCCTGCCGTACACCTTCCAGCCCCACCACCGGATCAGGATTGGCTTTTGATCCCGTGGCAAACACCGGCCCAATGGCAATGTAGTCGATAGGGAGCGCGTCGGCTGCGATGACCTGGGCGAGGTTGTGAGTGGAGTAGCCGATAACTCGACTCTTTCCATCTTTTACTTGATCAAAAATTCTTCGCGCCGCTGCGGGAGAAAGATCGTCCTGTCCCAGGTGGACTCCGTCGGCGTCGGCGGCAAGGCAGATGTCAACGCGATCATTAATGATCAGCGTAGCCCTGTCCCATGTCACCCGACGCAGCTCCCGCGCACAGCTCAGAAATCTTCGTGGCTGCTCCGGTTGGGATTTACCGCGAAGTTGGATCAGCGTCGCGCCCGCCGCGATCAGGTCTTCCGCATAACCGACGATGGCCGTGATCGGATCAGGCTGCGCCGCAAAGCAGGAGAAGTCGATGATGGGGTATAGGCTGGGCGCGAGCATCCAGCTAGTGTATAGCGAATGTTCCACTACTCCCCTCGTGTGAACACAGTTGGGTTATTGACCCGGAAGGGCACTATAAATATAGAGGATCCTGCTTGGTGTTACCGCAACTTACACCTTGGGGGTTTTGCGTTCCTTTTGGTTTGTGCTCTTACCTTTCATGGGCCGAGCGGAAGGAGTACGAGTGACCTTGCTCTTTCCTCGAACTCTGCTTGGTTTTCCGCTTTTCAAAGGAGTAGCCGGTTTGATTTTGAGCACCGGTGCAATCTGTTCCAGCGTGAATGATTCGAGGAATTTTGGTTTGATGTAGAGATTTTTGAATGCCGTCGGTGCAATAGCTCCCGCGGCGGCCATGCTAGCCGTACCGCCACCGTCTTTCCAAGCGCTATCCCACAACATGGATAAAGTACGAGCTCCCTCCGCCATCACGTTGATAGTATCCTTACCGAAGCCCGCCCAAAGATGATCTGCAATTTCTTTGGGCTTGAGCTTCTTGATGGGAACATACGCATTCACAATATCGACAGGCTTGATGGCCATGAAAGTTTTCTGCATCAGCCCTACTACAGCTTGGGCCGCGCCAAATCCTTTGTTCTTATTCAGCGGTTGGCCGTGAGTCTTGTTTTGGAACACTTTTTGCAACGCCGATATGATTTCCGGAGAGTGGAAATTGACTAGACCATCCTCATAGGCGCTGTGAACTCCATGGCCCACCGGTTGCTCGACCTGCGTTGTAACGCCTTTCTTAGTTATATTCACTTTTTCCGTCTTTGCCGGATCGCCGTTGAACATGTAAGAAATATGCAGCGGCTGGCAGGCGTCGCCTACGTAGTGAGAAAGTATTCCAGCGGCGCAAACGTAGCGGGTAATGTCACGATTTTGCACTGCATCAACCATTTCGTTATATATCTGCCAGCAGCGGAAAGGAAGCAGTCCTTTGCTATGATCTTTGACACTTGGATCCGTGTAATATTTGATCCAGACGGCAGGATCAATGTTGGACTTAGATTTCTGGCATAGCTGGAGCAGCGTCTCACCATTGCTGTCGGGCTTGTCCATATCGGCAAAATGATTGCTATGTTCAGGGCTGGACATGCCACCCCGTTTGAACGGTCCCACCTTCCAAACCATATCAGGCACGTCGGCTAACGGAACAAAAGGGTGCTTGCTGAGACCCTGCATGTTCTTGGCTGTAATCTGATTTAGGGGAAAGCTAATGGAATTAGAATTGGCCAGCATGAGTTTCTTGAGCTGCGCATCCTTAACGATGCTACATGCCATGGATGCTATGGTGTAATGACCAACCGCCCCCCAATATTCAAACTGACCAGCGTTCCAGTCCTGAACAAAGTCCACATCCAGTTCGCGACAGACTGAGCTTAAGTTGGTTGCCAAGGCGAAAGGTTGCCGAGTGGCATTACCATTGCCTTGGCTGAGCACTTGTCCGCCCCACTGGATGGCCAAAGGCATCAATCCGCGTTCCGGATCTTCAGTGTCAAGAAGCCAGAGCGTTCCGGAATCTCCGTGATGGGTATCAAACCGCTGGTCCCGATCCCGACCGATAATGAAATCCGCCACGTACTCCGAACCACCAGCTGCACGGAAGCGATAAAACATGCCAAGAATACGCCCGTGCATCTGTCCGGTGGCGCAGCCAAAGGCGCGAACTGGGCAATCGATCAGGCGCAAGGAAAAATTGTCTGTATTAATATCCGCCATGCTTCCAGTACAACCGATGCCGTAAATCTGTGATGTCCACCGTGTTGCGTCATCCACTTCAATCAACCCGATGTCCATATGAACAAATACGTCTTTGCCCGGCCAGCCGGGATAGACCTTCAAAAGGCATGCGGGAAATCTGCTTTCGCGAACTCTTACCAATAGCTATGCGTTCACAACCGATGATGGAATAGACCACCTCTCCCGCAGCGCCAGTGACGTGGCGATTAGTAATGGCATACACCAAATGACCATCAGTAAACATTCCGCCTATGGACGCTATGTGCTCCTGTCCTTGGACGTCAGCAATGACCGGATAACCGCCGCCAATCCAGTTGCTTGGGAATGTGGGCGTTATAGGATCTGGCGGGCCGCCTTCCACTGGAGGCGCTTCTATCACACACAATGGCACCAATCGCCCGTCTGCCATTTCGAAGTCAGTCGGAATAAAATCGCTGGGGCGAATCTGGCCTTCGCCGGAACCAAAGTCCCTTTCTTTCGCCCATTGCTTCACAAAAACCAATAAACACGGTCCTGAAGTTTCGGATACCTCGGTGTTAAAGAGCGTCTTCTTGTCTGTTTTCTTCACACCAGGTTTGCGTTGCAGAGTCCGGCCCAATGCCGTGCCCACTACATTCTGCTTCCGCATCAACTGGCGGTGATAAAAATCGCGGGCTTCTACCAGATCCCGGAAAGAGAGAGTGCTGTAATCCTTGTATGGATCGGCAGGATTGGAATGCTTTAAAGACATGACGTTGCCCTTTCAGATGAGGTCTTGCTGACAACGGAAGGGTGCTCCACCATTTTCGAATCCAAAGGTCAAATTGCACCTTCCATGCGCGATGGGAATTGTACATCTCATATTTTTGAAGTTGGGGCGATCCCATCCAAGTAGAACGGCAAATTCGGCTTGTTCCCTTCAAGTAATAGCTTCTTAAACAACAAGAGCAAGGACTCCTCGGCACCCGGCGCCGGGGGTCCTTTTTTCGTGCCGAGGCGGTCCGACACGGAAGCCCGGAAGGACCTTCCGCGCGGCGGGTCGGCACGCCGGGGCAGTCAGCCGACAGCATTCAGCATCAACCAAAACCCACGCTAAAAATCACATGTTTCCTGAGGCATGCTTTGTCAAGATGTACTATTTCGCGATTGAATTTGTTGGGGGAAATGCCCTACCATCTAGCACCGCCTCAGGGCTGGGAAAGCTGTATAGATCTTTGATAATTTGAGTAGCGAGCAAATGGCAAATGGCAAACTGGGCTATTAGCTCTTGGCCCTTAGCTTTTAGCTAAACCAAAACCGACCAGCCCTGCTCTAATTGCAGCTTAATCTCTGAAATCTACGCCAATCTGGGATGGGCCGGGCCGGGAGGGGGAGGGGGACGGAATCGCCGACATCGCACGAGATCGGAAAGGCAAAAGATAAACGCGGATCTAAGACCGCTTCATCTGGCTTTTCGTGGCTTCCGGACCCAATCCACGCACCACGGACTCCATGGTCGTGCCCAGGATGCGGCAGATGCGCAGCAGGGTACGCAGCGTAATAGGTTTGCCGGCCTCGATCCGCTGCCAGTAACGGACGGTATAGCCGAAGGAGATCATGTCTTCCTGGCTGTAGCCGCAGCGCTTGCGCAGCCTTTGGATACGCTGGCCCAGTGCGGCAAAGAATTTGCGGTCGAGTTCGGTGTCTTTGGCCAACAGTGCTCTTGTACGACTTTGGCCCTGAATTGGCCACGGTGCATTTAAGCCGTGGTATAATCAGTGCTAATCCGCACATGAACGATCTGCAAGAGCACGTCAGTTCTTATCCTCCATTTCAATCTGTGCCCATGCCGGCAAACCCGAGAGAGGCCCATTTCATCCTCATAATCGCGCTTATCATGTGGACAGTGGGATTTACGCTGATCTTGCGCATGGGCAGGAAAAACAAGTAATCAAGCCCCCGGCTGAGGCGCTTCTGAGTGCCGATGCAACAAAAGCCAAAAGCCGAGAGCCAATAGCCAAAAGCCGATTTTTATCGATCCACCGTCGCCATCGAGCGCTCTGCATAACGCGCACCGGCGGCCACACCCTTGGGAGCTACTTCATCGATGCGCTTCAGATCTTCCGGCGTGAGTTTGACGTTGATAGCTCCGAGATTTTCTTCCAGGTATTTGCGGCGCTTGGTGCCGGGGATGGGCACGATATCTTCACCCTGCGCCAGCACCCAGGCCAGGGCAAGCTGTGCGGCGGTACAGTTTTTCTCGCGCGCAATCTCTTCAATCTTTTTGACCAGATCAAGGTTCTTCTGGAAGTTTTCTCCCTGGAAGCGTGGAGACATGCGACGGAAATCGTCTGCGGCCAGGTCTTCAAAGCGCTTAAATTGTCCGGTAAGAAAGCCGCGTCCGAGTGGGCTGTAAGGCACAAAGCCGATGCCAAGTTCGCGCACGGTGGCCAGAATTTCGTCTTCCGGGTCGCGCTCCCACAGCGAATACTCCGTCTGCAGCGCGGAAATAGGATGGACCTTGTATGCGCGGCGAATCGTTTTGGGCGACGCCTCTGAAAGTCCCAGATAGCGCACCTTGCCGGCTTTAACCAGTTCGGCCATTGCGCCCACGGTGTCTTCAATCGGGATGGTCTTATCAACGCGATGCTGGTAGTACAGATCGATCACGTCGGTGCCCAGACGCTTCAGGCTGGCGTCGCAGGCCTGCTTCACGTATTCCGGCGTGCCCTTAACGCCCAGAAATTCTCCGTTCGGCGCGCGGACGTTGCCAAACTTGGTGGCCAGCACAACTTTCTGGCGGCGATCCTTGATGGCGCGCCCCACCAGTTCTTCATTTTTGCCGGAGCCATAAATATCTGCCGTATCCAGAAACGTGCAGCCCAGTTCAATGGAACGGTGGATGGTTGCGATGGATTCCTGCTCGTCGCCCGCGCCATAAAACTCTGACATGCCCATGCAGCCGAGCCCGAGCGCGGAAACTTTCAGTCCTTGTGTGCCAAGTTTTCTTTGAGGAAGCATGAATGATGTGATGTTAGCAAAACCAGTGAAGACTCAGAAAAAGCAAAGTCTTACCGCTGATACACGCTGATGACACTGATCTGAAAAAGCAAAATCCTACCGCGCATCAACACGGATTGCCGCGGATCAGAAAAGTTGTAGCGGATCATGAAAAGAGAATGTTGAAGTACGTATGAAAGTAAATCGCGTCAAATCAATCATGCCTCGACCAGTTCAATGATTGAAAATGGCGCAAAAACTAACGTCTGTTTTTGATCCGTGAAAATCAGTGTCATCAGTGTTATCAGCGGTAAGGTTTAGGTTTTTTGTAAATCAGTGGTGAGATTTATCAGCAACCGCCGGCAGGACACGGATGAACACTGCGTCCAATGCTTGCCGCAACAGGCGCCAGCTTGCGGGAATCGCTGCACGCGAGCTTCTTCACCGTAGCGCGACCGTGCACAAACTCCGCCCACTTGAGGTCGTGTTTGACGAAGTCATCAAAAGCCGTTGCTGCAATTTCAATGTGTGTGCCGTCTGCGAACCTGATCGTCATTCCCGCCTCCCGAGGGTTATAAATATTTTGCATCTGCTAAATAGATGATCAGAAATGAATGTAAGGTGCAGAAATTCGCGAAGATCGGCAAAAAACTTTCTGTTTGCGCGAAAAAATTTATTTTGTGAAAAATAATTACGCTGCTAGGTGAGCGCAACCACTTCACTGCGCTCTTCCTGCATGCGCGCCAGCAGCCGCTCAACATATTTGGTGTCGATGTTGCCCGCGCGAAATTCGGCATCGGCAAGAATGCGGCGATGTAGTGGAATCGTCGTGTGAATGCCCTCGACGATAAACATTTCCAGCGCGCGCTGCATGCGCATGATGGCTTCAGGGCGGTCCTTGCCAAACGTGATCAGCTTGGCAATAAGCGAGTCGTAATAAGGCGGAATCACGCCTTCGGCGTAAGCGGCGGTGTCCACCCGCACGCCCAGTCCGCCGGGAATGTGGAACGTTTTGATCTTGCCTGCGGATGGCGTGAATTTTTCCGGATGCTCTGCGTTGATGCGGCATTCAATGGCGTGTCCGCGCTGGCCTTTGCGGTCGACCTTGGGAATGATGTCAGTAATTTTTGCGCCTGTGGCCAGCAGGATCTGCGATTTCACCAGATCAAGGCTCGTCACCATTTCCGTGACCGGATGCTCCACCTGAATTCGCGTGTTCATCTCGATAAAATGGAGGCTGCCATCCTCGTCCATCAGAAACTCGACTGTACCGGCGTTGACGTAGCCAATTTCAGAGAGAGACTGTTCCAATCCCTTGCCAATTTCCGCTCGCATCTCCGGCGTTACGCGTGTGGATGGCGATTCTTCCAGCAGCTTCTGGTGCCGCCTCTGGATGCTGCATTCGCGCTCACCCAGGCTGATCACGCGCCCATGCGAGTCGCCCAGCACCTGGAACTCAATGTGGCGCGGCTGCTCGATAAACTTTTCCATGTAGAGATTGCCATTGCCAAAAGCAGCAGCGGCTTCAGACTGCGCGGAGTTGAACGAGCCTTCCAGCTCAGCTTCATTGCGGATAACGCGCATGCCGCGTCCGCCGCCGCCGGCGGAAGCCTTCACGATCACCGGATAGCCGATCTGTGTCGCCCACTCGCGCGCTTCTTCGGCGGAGGCAATCACGCCGTCCGAGCCAGGCAGGATCGGCACTTTGGCTTTCTTCATCGCCTGGCGCGCTTTTTCTTTTTCGCCCATCAGGCGGATCACTTCAGGCGGCGGCCCAATGAATTTGATATGCGAGCTTTCGCAGACTTCAGCAAAGTTGGCGTTCTCGCTCAGCAGACCGTAGCCAGGATGGATGGCGTCAACGTTGGTAATTTCAGCCGCGCTGATTACGGCAGGAATATTGAGATAACTTTCAGAAGAACGTGGCGGCCCAATGCAAATGGCTTCATCGGCAAAGCGGACGTGCAGCGAGTTACGGTCAGCATCGCTATAAACAGCAACGGTCTTTACGCCCAGTTCTTTGCAGGCGCAGATCACGCGCAGAGCAATTTCCCCACGATTCGCAATGAGAATTTTTTTGAACATTATTTTCTGTCGCTTTGCTCCTCACCGCTTTAGAGTTACGCCGGTTAGTCGTGAGTCGTTTTGCACCTGATACTTGCGGCTCGGCACGCTAGCCGGCCTCGCCGCTGCCTGATATCGCTCAATCTATGTGCTTCCGCGCCGTACCGCTTCAGAGTTCCGCCGAATCTCCGAATTGGCTTCCGCTGGTACTTTGCGGCTTCTCACGCAGGCTGGCTTGCCACCGAATGTCGCTCTACTTATTCCTTGGCCGTATCGCAAACAAGGGCTGTCCGTATTCAACCGGCTGCCCGTTGCTGACCAGCACCTTCACCACTTCGCCGGAGGCGTCGGCTTCAATTTCATTCATCAGCTTCATGGCTTCAATGATGCAGAGCACCTGGCCTGCGGCAACCTGGTCACCGGGTTTCACAAATGGCAAAGCGCCGGGCCCTGGAGCTTCATAGAAGGTGCCGACGATCGGGGACTTCACCGTGTGCAGATCTTCTTCCGCGGCCGCCGGGGCAGCGGGCGTGCTTGCCGGTTGAGGCATCGGCGCTGCCGGCGCAGTACCAGGCTGCGCAAAAGGAGCCGTCATTGGGACCGTCGCCATCGGCACCGCATGCGTTATCACGGGGGCTGCGGTTTCCACGCCTCGCTTAATGCGGACCTTTACGTCCCCGCGCTCAAGCTCAAACTCTGAGATATCCTTTTCTATCAGGAAATCGATAAGCTCTTTCAGCTCTTTCTGATTCATGAATGTATTCGGCCCTTCTCTGCCCTCATGGTTTGCAACAGCGGCGAGAGCGGCTTTTCCCCTATGAAGTTAAAGCGTGATCAGGTCCTTTGCGGTAGGCGTCAGGACTTCGTGTCCGGTTTCGGTGACAAGAACCATATCTTCAATGCGGACCCCACCCTCTTCAGGAATGTAGATGCCCGGCTCAATTGTGACGACCATCCCTGGCGCAAGTTTTTGGGTCTGGCCCTTGGCCAGCCGAGGCTGCTCATGGACCTCGATTCCCACTCCGTGCCCCGTGGAATGGGTAAAGAATGCGTCAAAACCCGCTTTCTTCAGTACTTCCCGTCCGGCACGGTCCACTTCACCCGTCTCTATCCCTGGCTTCACGACAGCAATTGAAGCAAGCTGGGCTTCCCTTACGGCCTCATACATACGCCGATGCGACCGGGAAATCGCTCCGGCATGCACGGTACGAGTCATGTCGGAACAGTAACCTGCGAGTATAACACCGTAATCCAGGATAATAAATCCTTGCGATGGAATGGGTTGCGCCGATGCGCGGCCATGTGGCAGGGCCGACCGCGGCCCGGCTGCCACAATCGTGTCGAACGACATCTTTTCCGCTCCAGCACGCCGCGCCTGCAGTTCCAGTTCGCCCGCTACCTGCGTTTCCGCCACGCCCGGCTTGATTACTGACAGCGCCGTCTGGAATAGGCTGGCAGCCAGCAGTACCGATGCGCGGATCTGGCTGATTTCGTCCGCATCTTTGATCAAGCGCAGCTGCTCCACCAGCCCCACAGAGGGCTTAAGCCTGGTTTTTCCCCGCACCGTCAGCCCCATTTGTTTGTAGGCGCTATAGGAAAGGTGTTCAGCTTCAAAACCCAACGTTCTCACTTTGGCTTTCTGCGCGCCATCGCAGCCTTCAACAAACGCCGATTTCTTTCCCACAACCACCTTGGCGCTTTTCACTTCGGCATGGGCTTGCTGGTCATAGCGGCCATCGGTGTAGAAAGTCGCTTTGTGCGCGCGATCGCTCACCTGAAACAGCAGGACGCCCGCTGTTCCGGTGAACCCGCATAGATACAAAATATTAGGTAGATGTGTGATTAACAGGGCGTCATACCCGCCCCGGCGCAGCAAGGCTGCAAGCTGTTTCTGTCGGGAAATGTAGTTCATCAGGCTTTCTTTAGGTCGAAAATGAACTCTGCATGTCGATACTAACGGAAAGTCTTGCCGTCCGCACGAACCGCGTCGGATAAGCCAGTCATTCGATTCAGAAATTCAATGATTCAGAATTTAATGATTCAAAAAATCAAGCAGCTTCGCGCAGAAAAAAGCCCGGAGATATTGAAATCTCCGGGCCATCCAATGCGCATTACTAGGTCTGAATGATTTTTGGAGTGATAAAGAAGATCAGCTCCGCGGTTGATGTGTTGACCAAAGTGTGCTTGAAAAGATTGCCCAACCACGGAATGCTGCCGAGCAGCGGCACCTGTGCGATAGCTACGCTGTTCTGGGTTTGAATTACGCCGCCAATCACAACCGTGCCACCGTCTGAGACCAATACTTGCGTAGTAGCTTGTTGCGTATTAAGCGTGGGGTTCACCTGGTTAGTGCTTACATGGCTAAAGTCAGGGGTCGTGTTCTCTACGTCCACAGCCAGGAAGATCGTATTGTCTGCCGTAATCTGCGGAACCACGGTCATGCGCAGGAAAGCATCAATATAGGTGACCGTAGGCGGCCCGCCTAACTGCGCCTGCGTTACCACCGGGATACGTGAACCCTGCTTGATCAGCGCGGAAATGTTGTTCTGGGTAACGATGTGAGGACGTGAAAGGATCTTCACCAGGCCCCGGTTTTCCGCCATGGTCAGGATGAAGTCAAGGCGGAAGCCGTTCGTTGCGGTGGTGAATGAAATACCGCTGTTCGGGCTAGTAGCGCCCAGATCGGAAAACAGCGGAATGGATTTAGTATTGCCCGGCGCAGTAATGAATCGTGGAACCAGGTTGCTGATGTCAATTGGGCTGGGGTTCGTTGCGCCGCCTACCGCGCTGTTGCCGCTGCCATAGGCGATGCCCAGCTGGGTGCCAATATCGCGGGCAAACGTCCTGGTGGACGCAACCACGCGCGCTTCAATTTCCACTTCAGGAGTCTTGCGGTCTAGCATCCTGACAAGTTCTTCAACCTTGGGCAGCACGGAAGGAATATCTTCAATGATCAACGCATTGCTGCGCTCATCGGCCACAACATCACCGCGCGCCGAAAGGAATTTCTTCACCACGGTTGCGGCATCCTTGGCATGGCCGTAACTCAGGTAGCGAGTAATGGTCTGCTTGGGAACTGCCAGCGCCTGCGCGTCCTGCTGGGCGCGGCGTTGTTCTGCTTCTGTCTTCATCGTGTCCAGCGTGGCGATTCTCAGTACGTTGCCTTGCAATGTGCAGGCCAGACCATTGTTTTCCAGCACAATGGCCAGAGCCTGGTCCCACGGCACGTCATCAAGAACGATTGTGACCGAGCCTTTCACTGAAGGATCCAGTACAACGTTCAATCCGCTGATCTCATGGATCAACCGGAAAAAGTCTTTCAGGTCCAGGTCTTTAAAATTCATGCCGAAAGGCTCGCCGGTATAGCGGCCGGTCGTGCAATTTGTTGTGGATGGGCCTGAAACAGAAACCGTTGTGCCTGCCGGCGTTGTCTGTGCCGGCTGCTGTTGTTGCTGCTGCAAAGCCGCGTTGATGACGGCAGGCTCCGCTGCCAGACTGGCGTGGGTGGCGAATGGCGGCTGATTGATGCTCGGCACCGCTGGCGCCGGACCGGCAAAATGCGAAGCAGCAACATCGGACCTGGAGCGCGTGGCTTCCACTACTTTTTCTTGTGCCTTTACCGCTGCTTTTGCATCTGGCGCGGCGGTCTGAGGCGTCGCGTCAGCCGTGACAACAGCTTGCTTCATTGCGGGAAGTGGCGCCGGTTTCGAGCTCGAGCTGTCGCGCATGCTCACAACCAGCTTGTTTCCTTCCGGAGCTATCTGGAAATCGCGCATTTGCGCCATGTCCACCACAATGCGGGTCGTTCCTTCCTGGTAGCGCCCCACACGCACCGATTTCACGTCGCCGCTGTTGACTGGAATTTCTCGCGCGTGTCCCCGCAGTTCCGAATTAGGGATGTCCACGACGATGCGGTCGGGGTGCGTCAGCTTCATGGTTCTGGCCGTCATCGGCCCGCTGCCGCTGATCTCGATGTTTAAGCCATCGCCGCCGCGGGCGACAGAAATCTTGCCAATACGCGTTGTCGCTCCGGCTCTTGGCGCAGCCGCGCTGTTCTGGTTCTTCACCTGAACGTCGCCCAGTTGCGAAACGGTGTCCGCGGCCATGGCGCTTACGCTGGCCAACAGAACAATTCCTAGCAGTTGCTTAAGCCTCATCACTTTGTCTCCCCGTCCCGGCGGCACTTTGCCACCGGTAATGCAGCAGCGTTTTCACGCCTGTCTTTTTTGTGACAAACTTCCCAGCCGCTCTATTCCGTCTACCTGACAGCTGGTGATCCCTTGGTTCGGCCCTTTTACTGCTTGCAATTTCCTGAGTGCAGATCTTTCCTGTTTCAAAGCAACTTCTTTTTTACGATGGCGGTACAAGCTTCTTTACTACTTCACGTGCGCTCTCGCGCCCTAAAGCATCTTTCACATACTCGCGAAAGATAATGGAATCGCTGGTGATCTTTTCCACGCTTCCCTGGAAAACCTGATCGTTCTCCCGGAGGAAATAGGTCTTCTTAATGCTGTTGGCAACCACTGCCATCATCTTGCCCGACGTATCTTTCACCGTGCCCTGCAACACCAGTTCAGGAATCACCAGACACCGCTTTCCGCTGGTGCAGTTCGGCGCGGGCCGGGTAATTCCGTCCTTGGAAACGATAGGACTCACGAATGGATCTCTGCGACCGTGCGCTCCAAAGGCCCTGACAGCAGGCTTCGGCTTCTCGGCTGCCTGGACTGCGGGAGCTTTCTGAACAGTTCCCGGAGCCGGCGCTTTGGCTGGCACTGTCACCGCTGGCTTGGCAATCTTGGCGTGGGCTGCTCCAGCATTCTTAGGTGCCGGCGTTGGCTTAACTGCGATTACAGCCGGTGCTTTTGCCGGCGGAGTCTTCTTGGCGCCCGTCTTTTTCGCGTCGGTTTTTTGCGTGGCGGCTTTGGTTCCTTCTTTCGCTGCCACCACTGGTGTGGGCGCGCCCTTTGCCTGAGTTCCGGCGGGCGAGAGCGGTTTTACCGGAGCGGTGCTCGTCTTTACCACGGGCTTGCTGGATGCGCCGGACGCGGTTCCGGTCTTTGGCGGCGGATCAGCCTTTGGAGAAGCAGCGCTACCGTTCGACGCCTTGGCTGGTGTTCCAGCCGGTGTCTTAGCGTCAGACTTATGACCGCTGCCGGCCGCTTTCTTCGCTGCCGGTTTGGCCGTGCCTGTTTTGCTGGCCGCTGCCGGAGTCGAAGTTGGTGAGGCCTGGGGCTGGCCGTTGGCGCCGGAATTCTGCGCCGTGGCCACCGTTGCCATGGCTGTTGCAAGCGCGAGAATTTGTATCAGCTTCATCTCAATTCCCTTTTGTGCACTCTTCATACTGAAAACTCTTTACGGCTTTGCCGTCGGCGACGGAGCTGGTTGCCCCGGCTTCGGCGGCCCTGCAGCCGGCATTTCTTCCGGTTCATGGCTAAAGAAAGTGGTTGCCGTACAGCTGGCCAGCACGGTTTCACCCGGTGCGTAAGTGTAAGAACCCTTCACTTTGGCCTCGCTTCCTTTCTTTGTGTTGCCCATCTGCATGTTGCCCACATTGACGATTCTTTCCAGTTCAGCCACACGCTGGAAGAAATTCAGCACTGAGTAATAAGGCCCGTCAATATCGATGGCAAACGGCACTTCGCTGTAGAACTCTTTGTTGCTCACCGGCATCGCGGTGTATCGCCGGATTTCTATGCCCGATGTCGCGGCCGTGTCATGCAGCAACTTGATGAACTGGTCCGCATCCTTGTCTTCAGGAACAATCCGCTTCTGGATTTCCAGCTGCTGCTGCAGGATCGCCATGTTGCGGTTCACCTCGGCCAGCTTGGGCTCAAACATCTTCAGCGTCTCGTTCTCCGCCTTCTTTTCCTTGATCTTGGCGTCAAGCTGTTGGTTCGCCTGATACATAGGATTGAAATAGATGTAGTAGTAGGCTGCGCCCACCATGGCCGCGGCAAGGAACAGGATTCCTGCCCGCGCCCCTAACGACATTTCTCCGAATTTAGCCATATAAAACCCGTCCCCGTGGATAACTGCTGTTACGAAACTCTCTGGGATTTCACCTTGAACCCAGGGTTCATTTCACAAATCAGTTCAAACTTGAATGCCTGGACTTCCTTTACTGCGTTGTCCTGGGCTGTTTCTTTGATCTCGACCGTCCTGAACGCGCCGGTTTTCCTCAGGTTCGACATCAGGTCGGCCACGGAATTCGGGCTTAACGCCATTCCGGTAAAGTTCAGCGTCTTGCCATCATTGGTCATGGTTTCAAGCCAGACCGCGTCAGTGCTGTTGATGGTATCGGCCACCAGGTTCAGCAGGTCCACCGGACCAGACTGCGCGGACTTCAGTTCGTCGATCACCCGCACACGGCGCTCATACATGTCGGCCTTTTTCTTGCTGGCCTCATATTTCGCCTTCACATCCGCCAGACGCTGGTTTTCCAGCACGGCTTTTTGCAAGTTCTTTTCCAGCACATCGTGCTCGCGCTGCACCCACACATGCGCCAGACCAATCAACACCACCAACGCGCCCGCAAATATCAGGCCCAGGATGACAGTGCTTGATCCTTCGCCGCCGCCGGTAGCTGCCACCGTGCTGGCACGCCGGCCGCCACGTGTCGTTTTCTTCGGGACTCCAAGCAGGTTGATGCGAATCATAGGTCTTCAAAGCTCCTCAGGGCCAAACCCACCGCAACCGCGAGCTGTCCCGGGTTCTGTTCCAATATGTCGTGCTCCATTGAATCGGCGGGTGGAATGATGCGTTGAAACGGGTTCAGCACTTCCACCGGCAAAGAGAATTCCTGCCGCAACGCTTCTACTAGGCCGGGAACGCGTGACGATCCGCCCGCCAGATAAATGCGTTCAATGTGCTCGCCGGATGCCGTAGCGCGGAAGAAGTCAAACGTCTTCTGAATTTCGAGCACGATAATTTCGGTGACTTGTTGCAGGATCGGCAGCTTGGCGTCTTCGCTCACCGTTCCAACTTTTCGTCCAAGTTTCAGCGACTCGGCGTCGTCAAAGCTCAAGTCCAGTTCTTTCTGGAGCGAATCTGTGTACTGGTTGCCGCCGACGCTCACGTCGCGGGTAAACAGCGGCGTGGTGCCTTTCACGATATTGATGTTCATCACGCTGGCGCCAAGGTTCAGCAGGGCCACCGTGGTGTCATGATGCGGTTGATAGTTGTATTCGTAGCAATTCTGCAGCGCGAACGCGTCAATATCCACCACTGCGGGCGATTTCCCCGCCAGCGAGAGCACGTTCGTATAGTTCAGGATCTTGTCTTTCTTTACCGCCACCAGCAACACGTCCATCTGCGGGCCGGTATCGTCAGGATTCAGAATGTCAAAGTCCACGTTTACGTCAGCAATATCGAAAGGTATGTGCTGCGCGGCTTCCGTGGTGATGCTTTCCGCCAGTTCGCCTTCGCTCATGGGCTGCACGCTGATCTTTTTCACGATCACCGAATGCCCACTGACCGAGGTCGCTACTGATTTTGTTTTGATTGCGTGCTCGCCAAAGATTTTGCTGATCGCGCTGGAGACGCTGCCCGAATCGACGATCATGGAATCCACCACAATGTCGCTGGCCAGCGGCTCTACGCCCAGGTGCGAAACCACGATCTCGCCCTTGGAGCGCTTCAGTTCGATCGCCTTGATGCAACTGGACCCGATGTCCAGTCCCACAATCGACTTTCCTGATCCTATTCCAAACATGCCGTCCACCCTTGTTTACTGATTTCTGCTCATTTCCCCGGCGTACCGCACTTACCGCACTGCTGCCTTGGCCGCTTTCGGCTTCTTCTTGGCTCCGTTCATGTTCATCGTGCTCTTCTGTTCCATCCATTGGTCCAGAATCGTCTTCTTGAACTTCCAACGGTTTCCGAGCTTGAAGGCAGGGATTTTTTCCTCGGTCACATATTTGTACAGCGTGTCCGGGCTGACTCCCAGGTATTGCGAAGCCTGCCGGATATTCATTACCTCACGCGAATCTGCCGCCATAATGTGTAGCCTTTCCACAGTGAGTTGATGGCCTTCGTTGAGGCCTGTGGAGAAATCCTTGGTCTTCTCGGGGGGGAAAACTTCAGGTCGATGCGAGTTATATCCGGCTTAAAACGCTAGGTCAATAGGTAACTTCCGGTTTCTTCCGGTGTTTGGGGGGTATCTTTAGGGCTAGTACCAGATTTTATCCGGTCAGACATCTAAATCCTGCGACACATTCGGCATAGCACCACAAGTTATTGTGGTATTGATGCACACGGTTCGCGATTTCACCTCAAATGTTACTAAGGGAGTAGTTCCGGACTCGGGGATTACACCGAAAGTAATGTGAACTTGTGGGGCTGAAATCGGGCAAAAGGCTGATTTTTCTGACAGGGGCGGTAATGGCAGGTATTACGCAAAGCCCGATCAATGTTGAAAAACCCTTGAAATACAGAGGAACAGAGTAAACGTAGGTTTTCAGTTTTCAATTTGGCAATCTTGCGCTTCCAGCATTCAGCAAATTCTCTGCGTTGACTTCCAATCTAAGTTCCTCTGTTTACTCCTTTCCTCTGCGTCTCAAAGGTTTTGCACTTCCGGCGATCTTTGGCACTTTTTGCATTTCTGGCAATTGCCTTATTCCCTCACTCGGTCCTGAGAGCTTGCGTCGGCTCGATTCTGCAAGCTCGCAACGCGGGTATCGCGCTTGCGATAGCGGCGGTAAAAAGAAGGCTGCACACCATTCCCGCGAACACAATCGGGTCCAGCGGGCGCGTGCCGTAAAGAATTGATTTGATCAGCATTCCCGCAGCCGCGCCTCCCATCAATCCTAAAAGCAGGCCAACAAATACCGGGCGCATTCCATCCAGCAGCACCAACCGCAATATTTCACTGCGTTGCGCGCCCAGCGCCATACGGATTCCGATCTCCGCAATTCGCTGCGTCACCAGATAAGACAAAACACCATACAGACCGATCGCGGCCAGAATCAGTGACAACAGGGCAAACGCCAGAACCAATGACGCGCTGAAGCTCTGGCTTGCGGTCGCTCTGCCGATAATCTGCTGCATGGTCAGCACACGGACAGCAATCTGCGGATCCAGAGATGCAAGCTGCTTTTGCACCGGCATGGCCATGGCCAGCGGATCCTGGGCTGTCCGCACTACCAGGGTCACCAATGTCGTCTGCATCGGCGCGCCAGAAAGAAGTGGGAAATAGAGCATCGGCTTGATCGGTTCGCCAAGGTCGTGGATCGTATCGCCTACGACGCCAATAATTTCCAGGGGATCTTTCTTCTGGTTCCACTCAATTTTTACGTGTCTTCCCAGTGGACTCTCGCCCGGAAAATACCGGTCGGCAAACATCTTGCTGATGATCACATAATTTGACCGCTCCAGCCTGTCTTGATCAGTAAATACCCGCCCTTGCAACAATGGTATTTGCATCGCGTTGAAATAGCCGGGATCGGCTTTGCGTGTCATCGCATCCAGGTCCAGGACTTTGCCGCTCGGGGGATGTTCGGGAATGGTGAAGATGCTGTCCCCCTCATAACCTGCGCCGGGCGCTGTAGAAATCAGTCCGGCGGCGAGTACATCAGGCAGATTACGGACCTTCTCCAGCAAGGCCTCATGAAACGCGACGATTTTCTCCGCCTTGTCATACTGGCGATCGGGAATCCCAAACCTCACCGTCAAGACACGATCTGTGGCGCAGCCCAGGTCGGTGGCGCGCAAGTGCATAAAGCTCTTGAATAACAGACCTGCGGAGATCAGCAGCACTACCGTGAGCGTGACCTCTGCGCCCAGCAGAGTCTTGCGCAGTGCGGCTCGCGATGAGCTTCCACCGAGCGAGCGCGAAGACTCCTGCAATGAGGACAGCAGGTTCCTTCCAGTGGAGGAAATTGCCGGCACCAGACCGGCCAGCAGCGCGGAGAGAAACACCATTATCCCGGCGAAAACCAGAATTGTTCCGTCCACCTGGATTGCGTCGGCTCGCGGCAAGTCTTTCCAATGAGTGGCAAGCCATTTAGTGGCTGAAAAAGACAAAACTATTCCAAGTGTGCCGCCGGCAATGCAGATTAGAAAGCTCTCTGTGATCTGTTCCCTGATCAGCTTGAGCCGGCTGCCGCCCAAAGCGCCTCGAATCGCCACTTCCCTACGCCTGGCCGCCCCCCGGGCTACCAGCAGGTTGGAGACGTTCAGGCAGGCAATTAACAACATGCAGCCGACCGAGGCCATCAGGACCAGCAGCGGCATTTTCACGTCCTGGACCAGGTCATCAATCATGGGCCTCATCATCGCATCTTCGGCGACCGGCTTGGTCAACTCCGCCATATGCATTTGATATTGAAGAGCTCTGACCTCCTGAATGGCCGCAGTGGCCGACACATTTTCTTTCAGACGCGCGACGACGTAACTTTGATGTTTGTCGTGTGCGGCCAGTTCGTCGGGCGTGAAGGTCGTCGCGTATGGGATCCACGCCTTCACTCCCGGATCCGGGTAGGTAAAAAATTTGGGAAGAACTCCCACCACTGTATATGGCTTCGAGTCGATGCGCACGGTTTTGCCGACAATGGAGCTGTCACCACTGAACCGGCTTTGAAAGAAACTCCAGCAGAGGATCACGGCGTCCGGTGCGCCGATGCGATCTTCGTCTGGAGTGAAAGTACGTCCCAGCACGGGCTCAACGCCGAGCACGGAAAACAGGTTCCATGAACCTGCCGCGCCTGCAAACTGCTCCGGCATCTCGCCTGAATTCGTGGTTATCGCGCCGCCCCACCAGCGCCAGGCTGCCATGTCCTGAAAGCCGTGCGTCTTCTCGCGCCATGCACGAAAATCCGCGGCGGAGACCACGTTATACGGATTGTTTTCCTGGCGAAAATGTTCGTACACCATCACAAGCTTGTCCGGATCGCGAAAAGGCAAAGGTTTCAGCAGAACGGAACGCACAATGGTAAACAGTGAGGTTGAAGCGCCAATCCCAAGCGCCATTACAAGGACCGCAGTCACTGAAAAGCTTGGTGAGCGAAGAAGCGTACGCAGCCCATAACGGACATCGCGCCACAATCCTTCCAGCCAGTTCCAACTCCAGGCTGACCGGGCTTCTTCCTGCAACAGCGTTGGATTGCCAAACAGTCGCAGGGCTGCGGCGCGTGCTTCGTCCGGCGGCATTCCAACGTCAATGTTTTCCGCAATCTGCTGGTCCAGATGAAACTGCACTTCCCTATTCAAGCGGTCTTTCTCGCTCTTGCGGCTGAACAGCATCAGGAACGCCATCCGAAATCGTTGCACCCAGCGCATGCTTCCCTCCCAATTACAGGCTGTCGATCACCACGTCGATCGCCGTTGAAAGACGTTTCCAACTTTCTTTCTCTTTTTCCAGTTGGCCGCGGCCGGCGGCAGTGAGCGAATAAAATTTGGCCTGCCTGCCTGTTTCGCTCTCATTCCATTTGGCGCGAATCCAGCCCTGCTGCTCCAACCGGTGCAGCGCAGGGTAAAGAGAGCCTTGTTGGACCTGCAAAACTTCGTTTGAAATCTGCTGGATACGCTTCGCGATGGCCCAGCCGTGCTTCGGCTCGAGCGAGAGCGTTTTTAGGATTAGAAGATCCAGTGTTCCCTGGACCAGATCACTTGGTTTTCCCATAGTATGATTATCTACACCTTGATTGTAGATCGTCAAGGTATCATACTTTGATAGACGGCTAAGACTTAGAGCGGTTAGCCTGCAAAATCGCAAAAAAATTAGCCGCGAATCAACGCGAACTACGCGAACCATTTCCGATTCGTGTTCATTCGCGAAAACTCGCGGCTAGCTTCCTGATCTGTGATGTTTTGCGCAAAATGTCTGCGCAACTCTGCGGCGATTTTGCCTTTGGCTAATTGCCAATTGCTATTTGCCAACTGCTCCCTTACGCCAGATCGAACAACAGGACTTCACTGCCGTCAGTGGTCCCGCTGATTTCCAGCTTCGTTTCCTTTGACACAGCAGCGCCGTCACCAGCCTTCAACTCCTCGCCGTTGACGCTTATCGCTCCGCGCGCCACCTGCACCCACGCATAGCGCCCGTCGCGCAGCTCATGCTCCACCGATTCCGACTTGCCCAACGCAACGGTGTACAGTTCTGCATCCTGATACAGCTTGACCGCGTTGCTCCCATTGCCTCCGCTGGGCGATGCCACCAGCCTGAGCTTGCTCTGCTTTTCTTCTGCCGGAATCGCCTTCTGCTCATAATTCGGCTTGATGCCCTCTTTTTCCGGCAGGATCCATATCTGATACAGATGGACCGGCTCAGTCTTTGAGTGGTTGAACTCGCTGTGGCGCACTCCAGTTCCGGCGCTCATCTTCTGCACCTCACCCGGACGAATCACTGAGCCCGTCCCCATGCTGTCTTTGTGCTCCAGCGATCCTTCCAATACAACGGTGATGATCTCCATATCGCGGTGCGGATGCGTGGGAAAACCATACCCCGGCTGCACCCAGTCTTCATTGATCACGCGCAAGCTGCGGAACCCCATGTGCTTCGGATCGTAATAATCGCTGAATGAAAATGTGTGGTACGTATTCAGCCAGCCGTGGTCGGCATGGCCGCGTTCTTTGGCTTTTCTTACCTGAATCATTTGTCCTCCACTTCCTTTATTTAGGCCCTTTTGCTTCCTGACGTTAGATGCTTTGATGTCAAAATAGTTTCAGGGTTTAATCCCCCGATTGGCGTAGGGAAACCTATTTCTTGGGGGCGGGACGGAGGTTCAGGATAGGCAAAAGGCTGCTGTAGTCGTCAGTCCATAGCCCCAAGCCGGGTTTCGGATCGATCTTTGCGCTGGCATCGGCAATCTCCGCCAATGCCAGGAATCTCTCATTGGCCGTCACCAGCACCCAGTCTGAACTGAAAGCGCCAGTGTCGTCGTTGTCCTCGGTTATCACTAAAACGGCATGCAGTCCGGCATGGTCTGCCTGTGCCTGCACCACGGGAGCCAGGCTCAGATAAGAATTGGAGATGTGGAACGCAATAATCCCGCCCGGAGCCAGATGCCGCTGATAAAGCTTGATTGCCTCCGCCGTGAGCAGATGCACTGGTATGGCGTCCCCGGAAAATGCATCCACGGCAATTACGTCATAATTCTCCGGCGGTTCCTCTTCCATGGAAAGCCGCGCATCGCCATGCGCGATCTCAATCTTGGCCCGCGATTCCCGCAGATACGTGAACACGTTCTTTGCGATCACTTCCACCCTGGGATCAATCTCATAAAAACGGAACACATCTCCCGGCTCTCCGTAGGTGGCCAACGTCCCAGTTCCCAGGCCGATATCGGCCACACGGCGCGCGCGGCCCTTGCAGCAGTTATCCAGCGCCAGGCCAACTCCCGAATCCCGCGAGTAATAAGTAGTTGGCAGCCGCCGCAACTCGTCACTGGCCATGAACTGCGTCCCATGCTGGATGGTCCCATGGATCAGTGTGCGAAATCTTCCCGCATCCTCGGTTTCCTCATCTGTAACCCGTAGCGTGCCGTAAAAACTTCTCACCTGAACGATTGCGTTTTCCCGGTCGGCGCGCTCCTGCAAGACAACAACTACCAGCAGACCGATTGCAGCCGCAGGCCAAAAGATTCGCCAGGCCCAGTGTTGCCGCCACATCAAGGCCGCAGCCAACGCGGCTGTATATACCAAGCTCCACGCCATCTCGTAACTTCCGCTAAAGACCATTGGGGCGAGCACGCCAACAAACATCGAGCCCAGCGCACCGCCCGCAGCAATCAGCAAGTAGTACTGTGTGAGAAAACGAGCGGAGGGACGGCGCAGGTAGAGTTCTCCATGGCAAAACAAGCAACTGATAAACAAGACTAAACAGAAAAAGGGGATCGAGATAGCGATCGGCAAATCTTCGCTGGGCTTGGCAATGAAGTAGCCCAACGCGCCCAGCGCCACTGCCAGCAGCCGCACCATCAACCATCGCCAATAGATCTTTCCATTGAACGCCAGCACAAACGTGAGCAGATAAATCGTGAGTGGAAGGATCCACAGCAGCGGGATGGCCGCAATGTTCTGGCTCAAGTGGCTGGTTACGGCCGAAAGCAGCAGCGATCCACATGCCGCCATCAACAGCCAGAGCGTCCTTTCTCCTGGACTGGGCACAGCTTCAGCAAGCAAGGACGGCGCCATAGCAGTTGCTCCCTGGGACGTTGTAGATGCCGCCCCACTCACGGTCGCTGATGGATATTGTTCCACCTCTCCAACTTCGGGAGCGTTGCGTCTGCTGGCGATAATGACTCCGCAGATCGCCACGAACAGAAGAAATCCAACCGACCATGCTAGCGTTTGGGTTCGCAGGCTGAAATTCGGTTCCACCAGCACCGGATAAGCCAGCAATGCCAGCAACGATCCAAAATTGGAAAGCGCAAACAGTCGGTATGGCGGCGCAGCAGGCGAATTCTCTGGTCGGCCATGAGCGTACCAGGACTGCAAGAGCGGGTTCGTTGCCGACAATGCGAGAAACGGCAACCCGATCAGCATCGCAAGAACCCACAACACACTAAAAACCGGACGAACAGTAGAAGCATGAGGGTGCGGATTCAAGTTGGCAAATACTTGTACCAGGCTCAATGCCAATAAAAATCCATACGCCACTAGCTGCGCACGCCGCGATAATCGCGTAGCAATAGCGTGAGCGCAGAGATATCCCAGGAGCAGCGTGGTCTGGAAAAATACCAGGCAGGTAATCCATACTGCCGACGAGCCTCCCAGCAGCGGCAGCAAGCGCTTGCCTGCCATGGGTTCAACCAGGAAAAGAAGACTGCTGCTTAAGAAAATGGCGGCAATATAAAGAAAAATGCGTGGGCGCATGAGCGAACTAAGATAGCAAATCGCCGTGATCGCCGCCATCGCCGTGATCGCGCGTGATCGGAAAAGCAATTCTCACCCGCGACCAGGCATCGGCTTCCCTCGTTTCTCTGTGTTTCAACGGTTTGCGGTTCTCAATTTTGGCAATCTTTGGCAATTTCCGGCGATTTTGGCAATCTCTTCCTACTCGCCTTTTCCCAATTTCTTGCACAGTTGCCCCAACTGCTCCTGCTCATCGGCCTTAAGGCGACCCATGACTTCAGTGATTCGGCGCGCATGTTCTGGAAAGATCTTGGCGATAAGTTTTTCTCCCGCGAGCGTAATGCAGGCCAGCACAAAGCGCTTGTCTTTGCCCTGCTGCTCCCTCTTGACCAGCCCGCGCTTCTGCAGATTGTCAATCACGAGAGTGAGATTTCCGCTGCTGGTAAGAATACGCCTTGCCAGGTCGCCCAGGCACTGCGGCCCCACGTGATATAGCGCCTCAAGGACAGCGAACTGGCTGAGCGTGAGCCCTTCTTCTTCCAGCCCGACACGAGCGTAGGCGAACGCAGCGCCGGCAGCGCGCTCCAGCTTCACATAAGTGTTGAGCGCGCGTTCCTGCGCGGGTGTTCCTTTAAATTTCTTAGGCATGAGTTCCTGAAACCGATGGGGAAATTTACCGCAAAAGACGCACCGGGCACAAAGCGAGTTAACCGCAGAGGACGCAAAGAGCGCAGAGAGACAACTGAAAAATTACAAAAATTAAACGTCTTTTCTCTGCGTTCTCAGCGCACTCTGCGGTGAAAACTGCCCAAGGCGCGATGGTCTCAGCCTTTATTTCTTTGCGTCCTTCCCTTTGCGGTGAAAACAGTCCTACTGAATATCAAACTGCTCCGGGTGCAGCAGCGGGTCTGACTTTACCAGTACCGTCCGCTTCACCAGCTCTTCCATCTCCTGCAGCCAGCGTCCATTGTTGTTCTTGAGCGCTTTGGCCACTTCAGGATTCACTCGAACCATCACGTCGCGCTCAAAGTGCCGCGCCATCTTGCGCATTTCCACGTAAATCTCATTGCATACCGTGGTCACAGACTTGATCATTCCCGTGGCCTGGCATGTGGGACAAGGCTGTCCCAGAGTGCGTTCCAGAGATTGCTTCACCCGCTTGCGCGTAATGGCAACCAGACCAAAATCATTGAACTGCAGGACCTTGGAAGGCGCGCGGTCGGCCTTCAAAGCTTCTTCCAGCGCCTGCATCACTTTTGCGCGATTGCGGCGCTCGTCCATGTCGATGAAGTCGATCACGATAATGCCGCCCAGATCGCGCAGCCGTATCTGGCGCACAATCTCTTTAATGGCGTCAATATTGGTCTTCACGATCGTATCTTCCAAGCGCGCCGTCTTGCCCACATACTTGCCTGTGTTGATGTCGATCGCGACCAGCGCTTCCGTCTGGTTGATAACGATGTAGCCACCGCTCCGCAGCCAGACTTTCGACTTCAGAGCCTTGTTGATCTCTTCCGTAATGTTGAACTGCTCAAACAGCGGCGTATCTTTGCTATAGAGCTTCACGCGCTTCACCAATGAAGGCTGGAAGCGGCTCACAAAGCGCAGAATGCGTTCATATTCCTGCTCGGTGTCCGCCCAGATAGCGGAGAAGCTGCCGCTCACCTGATCGCGCAGGATTCGTTCCACCAGATTCAAATCGTGATAGATCAATGCCGGCGCCTTCGACGTATCGGCCCGTCCGCGAATCTCGTTCCACAAATTAATCAGAAAACGAATATCGTTGCGCAGATCTTGCTCTTCCGCGCCTGCTGCCGCTGTGCGGACAATGAAGCCGCCCTGTGCTTCGCCACGCTCGCTCAGTGCAATCCGCTTGAGGCGATGGCGCTCTTCTTCAGAGGCAATTTTGCGCGAGACTCCGGTGTGGTGCACGGTCGGCATGTAAACCAGATAACGCCCGGGCAGCGCAATGTGGCTGGTAATGCGCGCGCCTTTCTTCGCGATGGGCTCTTTGGCGATCTGGACCAGAATTTCCTGGCCTTCCTTGAGCAAATCACTGATTGCAGGCATCTGCCGCGCTGATTGGTGCCGAGGCTTTCCCCGCATGGGACGCCTTCCGCTGCCACGGCGTCCACCACGACGATCATGCGGTCTGCGATCAGTACGCTGCTGGTAGCCAGTTGCTGCCGGAGCGCCATGTTCGGCGCTGGCGCCTTCCATCTTCTCGGCGTGATCGCCGTGTTCTTCGTCGCCAGCTTCGGAATCTTCTTCGCCCTGCCCAAACGCGTCTTCCACTTCTTCAAGTTCGTCCGGATCGAGCCCCTCGGCTTCATATTTCCCTGTGGCCTGCTCGTTCACGTGCGCGTCACGCACCGCTTCCATCAATTCCTTGCCCATGGGGACCATCTGCTCGCCGGACTGGCCCAGAACTTCCTCTTCCAGTTCCTCAAATTCTCCCATGTCAAGATCTTCTTCAAACCGGGGAAGATCGCTTTCCTCTTCTTCTATTTCTTCTTCCTCAATCACGCCGCGCGCTTGCATTCCACGGTTCTGCTCAGAGACGTTCTCGGAATTGCCTGGTGCTGGAGTCCATACTTGCTGCTCTTGCGCGCCTGATTCAAGAGACGAATCAAGATGCGTCGCTTCCTCAGCCTGCTCTTCTTCGTCGATCTCTGCGCTTTCTTCCACTTCGGCAGCGCCCCCGCCAAAAACGCTGGCGACGTTCATCCGTTCGAACCGTTCTTCGTCCGCATCAGCCACCGGGTTCTGAGGCTCCTCAAACCTCGAAGTCGTTTCAGACGCTTCCGGCCTCTCTACTTCCTCTTCCTCTACGACGGGTGCGGATTCTCTGCGATGAAAAACTCTGGGCGCTTCCACGCGCGCTTCAGTTCTATCTTCCTGCTCAAACTTCGCGGGAATGGGACCCGCGGATTCAGCGTCCTGAAGAAAGCCGTGTTCCTGGTGCTCTGGGGGGTGTTCTGCGGCCTGAGGCTCTGCTTGTAAATGTTCTGGTTGCGCTTCAGATCTTCCACGCGACTGCTGCTTGTCTTTTCCGTATTTGGCCAGCGTCTCGCCCGGCAATACCATTGAGCCCGCAGAAAAAGCCGAAGGATCGATAGAATATTCGGTGGAAGGCCGCGGTCGCGGCGTCGATTCGGTTTTTCCCGAAGTCTGCGCAGCCGCACCTGAAGGCTGCGCCGCGTGCGGCTGATATTTTGAAATCGACTCGCCAGGAAGCACGATGGGCTCAGCGTGTTGCTCGATGCCCTGATCAGGCCTGCTCTCATAACGATCCCGTCGATTCTCGCGGCGATAGTCCGATCGACCTTCGTGCCGCCCTTCGCCTCGGCTTTCATGCCGGTCGTGTCTCGCTTCCGGATGGCTCTCCGGTTGCGCTTCGACGCGCTCTTCCGGTGCTGCTTCCACCGGCTTATCCTGTTCGCCGCGATCTCCGGCTACCTGGTCATTTGCGCCGCGATCAGCAAAGCGGTCACGTCCGCCTCTTCCGCGGCGGCGACGTCCACGCCACTTCCGAGCGCCTTCCCGCTCCTGCTCTTGCGGAGCACCTTTTTCTGAGGAAGTACCCTCGACGGATTCCTGCTCTGCATCTTCATTGTCTTCATCGCCGACCGTAATCGGCGGCATGATTTCCTGCGCCTCAATCGGCCCGTGCTCTCCTTCAGTGCTGCGCACTTCAATAATCGGTGAGTTGCGAGAGCTGGCGACTGCCTCACTAATGGCATCGCTGTCCTCGTCCTCTTCCATCAGGAAGTCGGAAACATAAAGGAACGCGTCGCGCTCCAGCCCAATGTTTACAAAGGCGGATTGCATGCCCGGCAGAACGCGGGTGACGCGCCCTTTGTAGATGGATCCGGCCAGTGTGTATTCGTTTTCTCGTTCAAAATATATTTCTGAAAGTTGGTCTTCTTCAACCACCGCTACCTTGGTTTCATGCGGTGTAGAAGAGACATAAAGTTCTTTCGACATGGAGCTTCTCCGGTGTATACCGGCGGGAAAGAGGGTGGCTGGAGGTCCAGAAAAAGTTCAGGAGACCGGCGCATTACGCGCGGGTTGACTGGCTTTGAGTGCCCGAAATTCAATCTGATCTTATGCAGGAAATACAATTCGGCTGCGGTGAGTAGATCTCGCCGGCCAACATCTGCAATCTGCCTATGACTTGTTTGAAAAATCTGTGCACCTTTGCACTCCGGGTTTGTGGCCAACACTGCGGTCCCCTGACAATCGCTATAAATTTGCGCTGTCTGGGTAGTTTCCGCGGGGCCGTTCCCTGCCCGGCAATGCTTTCTGATACCTTCCGGCTTCCCTTCTTCCGGCCGGCGCCCTTTCTTTTAACGTCAGGGCGTAACGTTCAATCTTGAAAAAATCCTTGTTACTGATCGCGCCTCTTGGCGCGGTTTCTAAATTCCTTTGCTTAGTTCACGAAACGGCGCATCCGAATATTCATCACAATACCCAGCGCCAGAAACATGAACAAAACTGACGAACCGCCATAGCTCATCAGCGGTAAAGGAATACCGGTGACGGGCATAAACCCAACCACCATTCCCGCGTTTACCAGGATATGGAAAAGCAAAACCGCTACCACACCCATCACCACAAAGCCGCCCGCGCTATCTGGCGCGGTCTGAGCGTTATGGATCAAACGCATTAATACCATGAAGTATAGCAGCAGTAAGGCCACTGCGCCCACAAAGCCGTGCTCTTCTGACCAGGCGGCAAAAATAAAGTCCGTGTGCGGCTCAGGAAGGAATGACCCCTGTGTTTGCGAGCCTTTTCGCACTCCTTTGCCCCAAATCCCGCCCGATCCTACGGCTATCTTGGATTGCTCAAGTTGATACCCCGTCTTTTGCGAATCGGCCTCAGGATGCAGAAAACTGGTCAAACGGTCCTTCTGGTACTGCTTAATCAGGTGCATCCGCGGACCATAAATCCACAATGTAGGCATGAGCACGCCGGCAATGAGCAGAATCGAAGCCGCATGGCGAAACTGGATTCCACCCAGAAACAGGCCCATCAGAGCCACAGGAACATACGTCAGAGCGGTACCGAGATCGGGCTGCTTCAGCACCAGCAGCATGGGAATACCGGCGATCAAACCTGCCTTTACAATTTCAGAGAGTGAGGCATCCTCACGCTCGCCTTGGCCACCTTGACTGCTGAAGTGTTTGGCCAGCATCAGGATCAGCACCAGCTTCACCCATTCTGATGGCTGGAAGTGCTGCCCGCCGGGAAGCTGAATCCAGCGACGCGCGCCTAGATATTTTTTGCCAAACAAGGCTACTGCCAACAGCGATATCACCGATGCTACATAAAACCAGTTGGCATTCTCCAGAAGGATCTGATAGTTGATGAGACTCACCGCCAGCATTACAAGCAGGCCACCCAGTATCCAGTAGATCTGGCGGATGTGTGCTCCGGCAAACTTTGTTCCGTAGGTGGTGCTGTAAATTTCCAGCACGCCAAGCGAGCAGATGATCAGGATAAAAATGAGCAAGAGCCAGTCAAAGTCACGAAAAGAGATGAGCTGCCGCATTATTCTGGCCTCGCTATTCCAATCGACACTGGCCGCGCCACCTTTGGCAGTCTGGCTTTGTCGAAGTGCGTTTTGCCAAGCCGCATCAGCACCGTGCCGCCGTGGAGTTCGCTGTCATTCCCGGCATCCTGGCCCGCGTCGGCGTGCTCGTCTGTATCGTGAGTTTTGGGATGGGCAATCGAGTCTGGCTGGTTCCACACACCCGCTATCGGCACCGATCCGGGATCAGCTTTGTCACTGAACAACATGGGATCATTCCGAAGCCGCCGCTGTTTTTCCACATAGGCCCTTACGATTTGCGCTGTCAATCTCGCAGCCAGCTTGCCGTGCTCGCCGCCTTCAAACAGCACGGCTACCACGATCTCAGGGTTCCGGCGCGGCGTAACGCCGACGAACCAGCTGTTGTCATTAAATTGTTTGCCTGCTCCACCTTTGCTCTTGCGGAACGCGTTGGACACAACCTGGGCGCTGCCTGTTTTTCCGGCAAAATCTACTCCCTGGATGTGAGCGCTGGGTGCCGTTCCCCCTTCTGGCTGGCTTGCGGACGCAGGATTCACTACGCCGGCCATGGCATTGGTAATCGTGATCCAATTCTGGGGATCGATAGGCACGTGCACCACATCCGGCATGGTCGATGCATTCGTGTTCCTGAATTGCTCCGGCAACTGCTCAGGATCGACAACGTGCGGCCGATAGAAAGTTCCGCCCATGGTGATACCGCCGATCGTGCGCGCCAGTTGAATCGGGCTCACTGCTACCGCGCCTTGCCCAATTCCCACGGAGATGACTTCTCCGGCGTACCATTTCTGACGGAACGTCTTCATCTTCCATTCTTCTGACGGCATGATCCCGCTGACTTCATTCGGCAGGTCGATACCCGTCTTCTTGCTCAGCCCCATCGCCGTTGCCCAATATGCGATTTTCTGTATACCCAGCCGCTCCGCCAGCGTATAGAAGAAAACGTCGCAAGACTGATAAATACCTTTTGTGATATCCACTGATCCATGAACGCGATGCTCACCCTTGACCCAGCAATTGAAATAACGTCCAAAGAAAACTCCGCCGCCGGCGCAGTTCACGCGCATGTTTTGCGCCACGCCTTCCTGCAAGCCGGCTACTGACATGATGATCTTGAAAACAGATCCCGGCGCCAGCTGCGCCTGAATCGCCTTGTTAAACAGCGGGTGATTCGGGTCTTCTACTAGCCGCAGCCATTCATCGCGCGAGATACGCACGGCAAAATCATTGGGATCGAAAGCCGGACGGCTCACCATGGCCAGTATCTCGCCATTGCGTGGATCCATGGCGACAACCGCGCCGTTCTTGCCTTCCATCGCCTGCTCGGCTGCCTTCTGAATATCAAGATCGATGGTCAGCTTTAACTTTTGTCCATTCACTGCCGGAATATTTGCGTTCGGCGGCCGCCCGACTTCTTTGCCTTTGCTGTTGACCAGCACACGCCGTGATCCGTCTTTACCCATCAGAAGATCGTTGTATTGCAGCTCCACGCCGGACTGGCCCACGATATCGCCGCGTTCATACAGTTCAAACTTGGGCGAGTTCAGCATGTCTTCGCTCACTTCACCCACGTAGCCGATCAGGTGCGCCATGAATCCATCTTTGGGATAAAGGCGGCGATGAATCATCAGCGTTTCCAGTTCAGGAAATTCATCACGATGAGACTCAATGAACGCGCGCTCGTCAGGAGTGATGTCGTCCTTAATGATGATTGGTTCAAACGCAGGCTTGCGCGCCAGCTGATAGCGCCGAACTTTATCGAGAACGTCTTGCACCGGAATATGAAGACCATCGGCAATCTTCTGTGCGTCGGCATTGAGATCGCGCATCTGGTCGCGCAGCAGCAACGCAGAGAACGACGGATAGTTATCGACAATCAACTGTCCGTCGCGGTCGTAGATTTTTCCGCGCGGCGCAAGAATCGGCACCTGGCGAATGCGGTTTTGCTCAGAGCGCGTGACGTATTCGTCACTCTTGCGGACCTGAAGAATCCATAGTCCATAGGCAAGAAAGATGAACACTGCCAGAATGACGTACTGGACGACGGAGAATTTTGTCTGCGGAATTTTTTCGTCGCGACCGGCCATACCTGTTACGATCTGTTGCTTCCGGCAACAAATCAGGATTCCATTTTCCTTTGGTTGGGTTCCCTCATTAGAGTACCGCAAATCGGTCACGTATGCTGTAAGACAAAGACCTCAAGGCAGTTACTGAAGGATTAAACATCCTGCTGGCCAGTAACCCAACCGCTCTTGCCGGTCTCAATTTCTCAGCTTAAACTTATCCAAGGCCGCGAACAGGACAACCGCAGCCAGTCCGTTGACCAGGGCTGAAAGCAGCGTATGGCTCCAGATCCAGGCTTCGCTTCCGCCCACCAGTTGCAGACTGATTGCCATGTACACGAAGCGGTGAATTAGGACGAAAGCAAACGTCATCAGGAAGCGTGAACCTGGGTTATCGACGTCAACTTTCACGCCAAGAGACGATCCCAGATAGCCAACAATGGTCTTGGCAATGCCGAAGACTCCGATAGGGTGGCCGGTCCATGCATCTTGCAGCGTACCGATCAGCGCCCCGGTAATCATGCCGGGAATCGGCCGACGGCGGGCAACGGCAAAAAAGATCGTCACCAGCAACGGCAAGTCCAATACTGCCAGAAATCGGACGCGAAGGAACACCTGAAGAAAGATTGCCAGCACCGGAATACCGATGGAAACCGGCCAGCTAAACCGATGTACCTCAATTTCCTCGCGGGAGGTTAACGATACGCTTGCGTTCATCGCGGCGGCTTCTCCTGGCCTGCTGTCTGGTTGGCCGGTGTCGCCGTCGCCGTTGGAGCAGAGGCGGGCTTGTCAAGCGTAGTTGAATCAGGAGCTGCCGGAGTTTTGACCTTCTTCGGCGTAGGCTTCGGCTTGGGCGGAGTAGTTTCCGTGGAACCGGCGGCACTGGTTTGAGCCGTAGGGGTCTGTGCCGATGACGGTTGCTTTTTCGCGTCTGCTCCCGTTTTGCCGGGGGCTGCAGCCGTCTGCGCAGTTCCACTGCCAGGCCCTGGCAGCTTTGCAGATCCGCTAGCCGATGCAGCCTTCTGCTCTGTGCCGGCGTTTACAGGTTTGTTCACTTTGGCGGGCGTTGGAGAAGCTTTTGGAGCTGCAACTCCTGTCTGCGCACCGCCGGGAGTCTTTGGCGCATTTGGATCTATTTTGGGAATGCTGGGCAGCCTTTGGGACAAGATGTCCGCGGCGCGCATGGGCTCAGGACCGGCGGATGCGGAATGTGAATTGTCTGACATTTCCGTAATCACCAGCACTTCTTCCAGCCGATTGAGGTCGGCGGACGGTTTGATCTTGATAACAAGAAAAGATTCGCTATCGCGGTCCGCCGTGGCCCCAATCACCGTGCCCACGGGATATCCTTTCGGATAAATGCGGTCGCCGCCACTGGTGATTACACGCTCGCCGGCTTCGACTTTTTCGTCAGACATGATGCCTTCTGTAATCTGGAGCTCGCCCAGTGGTGTGCCTTTTACAATGCCTTGCAGGCGAGAATTTTCCAGAATCACACCCGCTCCGCTGTCATGATCGTTAATCAGCAGGACCTGCGAGCTCAGACTGTAAACATCTTTTACTTTGCCAACGATGCCATCCGGAGTAATCACGGCCATGTCTGTCTTAATGCCTGCTTTGGATCCTTTGTCGATGGTGATCAGCCGCGACTGCTCTGTTCCGCTGGTGGCAATTACCTGCGCCGCCACAGTCTTGGTAATGAACTTTTCTTTGAAGTCCAGCAGCACCTGCAATCGCCGCGCCTGATCGGCATCCTGTTTGAGCCGCACTTGCTCCAGTTGAAGGCGTGCAACTTCTTCCTGCAACTCTGTGTTCTGCTTGCGTGCGCCGCGAAGGTCGGCATAGTTGTGCCAGCCGTCCCGGAAGAAACGCCCAGTGGAGACGAACATTTTTTCAACAGGGGTAAAGGCAGTCACGGTCCAAACGCGGATCAGCCGCGTCCCGCTTCCGGTGCTTCCCGGCTTAGCGCCTTCCGGACGCTTCACCTGCGTGGCCAAAGCGACCACTTGAATGAAAAGAACCGCCATCAATGCCAGCGGGTTCTTGTACCGAGTAAAAAAATTTTCCATGACCTGCGCTAAAGGAGGGCCAGATGAGGGACGGACTTACCAGGTCCGTCCCATACTTTACGAATAGACGCCTTACGAATAGACGGTTTACGACTCGCTGCCTTACTCAATCGAAATCTTTCTCAATAGCTTGAAGTCGCTAAGCATTTTTCCCGTGCCCAGCACCACGCTAGCCAGCGGATCGTCGGCAATGGAAACCGGCAAACCGGTTTCTTCGCGGATTCTTTTGTCCAGGTTCTTCAGCAATGCGCCGCCGCCGGTCAGGACGATGCCGCGATCGCTAATGTCCGCGCTCAACTCCGGCGGTGTGCGTTCCAGTGCAACGCGAATCGCATTCATGATGGTGCTGATGCACTCGCTCAGGGCTTCACGAATTTCGCTATCGTCGATGGTAATGGTCTTGGGCACGCCTTCAATCAGGTTGCGCCCTTTGATTTCCATGGTAAGCGGCTTATCCAGCGGATACGCCGAGCCAATCTCAATCTTGATGGTTTCCGCAGTGCGTTCGCCGATGAGCAAATTGTATTTGCGCTTGAGGTAATTCATGATGGCTTCATCCATCTGATTACCTGCCATGCGTACGGAGCGTGAATAAACGATGCCGCTCAGCGAGATCACGGCAATGTCCGTGGTGCCGCCGCCAATATCCACCACCATATTGCCGCTGGGTTCGGTGATGGGCAACCCGGCGCCAATGGCCGCCACCATTGCTTGCTCTACCAGGTGTACTTCGCTCGCCTTGGCTCGATACGCCGAATCCATGACAGCGCGCTTTTCCACCTGCGTGATTTCAGAAGGTACGCCGATCACGATGCGCGGATGCACCAGCATCTTGCGATTGTGCGCTTTCTGAATGAAGTAGTTCAGCATTTTCTCCGTGACCTTGAAGTCGGCGATTACGCCGTCCTTCATTGGCTTAATGGCCACGATGTTTCCCGGGGTGCGGCCCAGCATCTCTTTCGCTTCCTTGCCCACGGCCTCCACTTCTCCGGTGTTTTTGTTGATGGCGACGATGGAAGGCTCGTTCACCACAATGCCCTTGCCTTTGGCGTAGACCAATGTGTTGGCTGTCCCCAGATCGATCGCCAGATCGCTGGAAAACATGCTGAAGAGCGAGCGCAAATTGTGAATGCGCGAATTCTCTGATTTAAAACCGTTTTTCGACATACCAGATTCTTTCTTCTATTAAATAACTTCGATCATGACCGCAAAGCTTTGGACGGCGCACCAATCCCGTCCCTACGTTCTCAGCCTTCGTGCTCAATCTTTTCTGGGGACCTATTACTGTGATACAGAAATCAAAATCGGGCAATAAGCGATTCTACTGTATAGTGATCGGCCTCGTTACTGTATTCACCCCGCCCTTGGCGTCCTGTGCCGTAATCGTTATCACATTTTCGCCCGTTGGAAGAGGATTGGTGAAGTGGCGAAACGCGCCATCAGTCGCAACCACCGCTTCCTGCCCATTTACCATTACTCGCGCGTTCGGCTCCGTGTGTCCTTTCACTTCAATCACGTGCCCCATCTGCACAAAATCCCCCACTTCCAACGCCAAAGACCCAGTACCTTTGGGCACAATTGTGAACCGGTAAATCTCGCTTTCAATCGATTCCTTGCCGTCAGGTCCAATCGACCGCACCTGCCAATAATAAGGGATACCTTCCTGCAGATTCGTGACCAGGACTTGAGTTGCCGCCTTGGTATCATCCACACCCGGCCCGGTAAATGACGGATTGCGGTTAATCTTGATGTGGTATTCCCGCACGCTATCCACTGGCGCCCAGGAGAAGGTCACGCCTTTGCTTGCTTGATCCAAAAAGACATTCTGCAATGGCGCAGGCGAAATCAGGGTGGGCGGCTGCAGTTCCTTTGACTTTATCAACCCCTTCGAGTTGCTGCTGAACGATGCCTTGGTGTAACTCTCCAGAGGAATGGTCTGCCCGCCACGGCTTACTTCGCCTGATCCTTTCTTGACCAGGATCTCGTGCTGGTCAGCGCGAACATCATTCATCACTTCCGCCGAACTCTCAGACGCAATCGTGGCGGTTGCGTCGCCCACGATTACCTGCGACTTTGATCCGCTCGCCAGCGTGGATGTGGCCAGATCGACTTTTCCTGTCGTCACCTGCACCGCGACTTTTGTCTGCTGCGAGCCATTCATGGAGTTTTCCTGGATGGTAATAAGTGAAGCGGGCTTCACGGTATAGTTTGTGCCGTCCGTGAACACTACTTTAGCCATTCCTTCCGGAGATGTCTGGACTACATCGCCTCTTTCCAGTGCCAGCGAGTAGTCCGCCACCACCCACGCATTGGTGCTGGCTTTGCGCACGCGCACGTTGCCATCAATATTGGTGAAATGGGCTTGCTGCGGACCGGGATCGGGAGTTATGCCGCTGTCTGGCCCACCTATGCCCACTTTATTCAGGATTTTTCCCAGTCCGATTTGCCCGGAAAGGATCAATTTATTTGCAGTATCTGGAAATGCGAAATACATCACCACAAACGCAAGCAGCAGAACGGCAAGCATTCCCATCAGCACGCTACGATACGTGATGGTGACGTATGAAATCTGAAATGCGGATTTTCGCTTTTGCGCCACTGAAGTTAAAAATGGGGAGTTATTGGTGGCTACAGATTAACACAGCACTTGCAACCGCCGGATAGGTCCCCTTGCCCCAGATTAAGGTGTTTGGATTAGTTATTTAGAAGCCCAAACCCTTCATCAAATATGTGTAATTAAAGCAGAAAGCAGCGCAACTGGCAGTAGCCATGTTGGTTCTGGCAGTAACGATAGGGTCATGAACCTGCATGCTTGTGTTCCACGTTGCCTAAATCGGCCCTGATACAGCAAAATTGGTTATGCCTTCAACAACTGGATCCCGTTCTCAGGCGCTCGAGTCTTTGCTCGGACGCATTCATGCGCATACCGCAAAAATAGGAATCATTGGCCTTGGCTATGTGGGACTGCCGCTGGCTCTTCTCTTCAATGAAGCCGGCTTTCCTGTGACCGGTTTCGATATAGACCCCGAAAAGGTAAAGGCCCTGAATAATGGCCGATCCTATATCTATCGCATTCCGAAGACCGAGATTGCCGCTGCTGCAGCAAAAGGCTTTTGGGCTACCGACGAATATGCCCATGCTAAAGATATGGACGCGCTGATCATCTGTGTCCCTACGCCGCTGAATGAGTACCACGAGCCAGACCTGAGCTATATTCGCGAGACCGCTAAAGCCATAGCGCCGCACGTGCACGCAGGCCAGTTAATCGTCCTGGAGAGCACCACCTATCCGGGGACCACCGAGGAAGTGCTGATCCCGGTGCTGGAAGCTGGGAATAAAGCCAAGCTCAAAGCCGCCCGTCCTGAACAGGACGACTCAAAGACGACTTTTTTGGTGGCGTTTTCTCCTGAGCGTGAAGATCCCGGCAATGACACAGTTGCCCGGAAAGACATCCCCAAGGTCATTGGTGGCGTAAATCCGGCAGCTTCAGAAGTTGCCGGCGCGGTTTACAACTCCATCTTCAACCATGTGGTTCCGGTTTCCAGTCCGGCTGTGGCGGAGATGACCAAGCTGCTGGAAAATATCTATCGCTGCGTGAACATTGCGCTGGTCAACGAACTCAAGATGCTCTGCCTGCGCATGGACATCGATATCTGGGAAGTGATCCGCGCTGCTTCCACAAAGCCGTTTGGCTTCCAGCCGTTTTATCCCGGTCCTGGACTGGGTGGACACTGCATCCCCGTGGATCCCTTTTATCTTTCCTGGAAGGCCAAGGAGTTTGATTTTCACACACGCTTTATCGAGCTCGCGGGCGAGATCAACTCGGCAATGCCTTATAACGTGGTTGACGCCGTAACTGCGGCCCTTAACCGCCACAAGAAGTCCCTGAACGGATCTAAAGTCCTGGTGCTGGGCGTGGCTTACAAGCGCGATATCGACGACCTTCGCGAATCGCCGGCGCTCACCATTATTGAAGAACTGCAGCGCCGCGGCGCCGACGTGGCCTACAACGATCCTTATTTCCCCAAGGTCGGCCGCGGACGCAAATACAACCTGCAGATGACATGCACTCCCCTGGAGAAACTAGGCCAATATGATTGCGTCCTGATTGTGACTGACCACAGCGACTATGACTATAAAAAGATTGTTCAGGAATCCAAGCTGGTGGTGGATTCGCGCAATGCTACTAAAGGCATTGAGTCAGAGAAGATTGTGCATTGCTAGGAACCAGCAAATAGCAACTGGCAATTAGCAATTAGCCAAAGAAAATCAGCCGCAGGTTTTCGCAAATGAACGCTGATCAGACGGGTTCCGGAAAAGAGTAGCCGCGAATCAACGCGAAGTACGCGAACCATTTTTGTTTCCTGATTCGTGTTCATTGGCGAAAATTCGCCGCTGTTTTATCTGCGCTCATCAGCGAAAATCTGCGGCTGATCTGGTTTTGGCTAATTGCCGGTTGCTATTTGCCAATTGCTCTTATATCGAACTCATGTTTGACAAGAATTGCCCGTTCGAAGGAGTCTTGCCCAACTTATCGATCAGCAACTCCATGGCTTCCACGGGTGAGAGCGGGTTCAGCACTTTGCGCAGCACCCAGATTCTCGCCAGGTCTTCCTTGGGAATGAGCAGCTCTTCCTTACGGGTTCCGGAACGCTGAATGTCGATCGCCGGGAAGACGCGTTTATCCACCAGCTTGCGGTCAAGAATGATTTCGCAGTTGCCGGTGCCCTTGAATTCTTCAAAGATCACGTCATCCATGCGCGAGCCGGTTTCAACTAGCGCCGTGGCAACGATGGTGAGCGATCCGCCTTCTTCAATGTTGCGGGCCGCGCCAAAGAAACGCTTTGGCCGCTGCAAGGCATTGGAGTCCACGCCGCCGGAGAGCACTTTGCCCGAAGGCGGAACAATCGTGTTGTAGGCGCGGGCCAGACGGGTAATTGAATCCAGCAGGATTACCACATCGCGCTTGTGTTCCACCAGGCGCTTGGCTTTTTCAATCACCATCTCAGCTACTTGCACGTGGCGGGCGGCAGGTTCGTCGAAGGTGGAAGAAATAACTTCGCCTTTGACCGAACGCTGCATGTCCGTAACTTCTTCCGGACGCTCGTCGATCAGCAGCACGATCAGCACAACTTCCGGATGGTTGGTCGTAATGGAATTCGCGATGTTCTGCAACAGCATGGTTTTGCCGGTGCGGGGCGGCGCGACGATCAGGCCGCGCTGGCCCTTGCCCAACGGCGTCAACAGGTCCATGACGCGCGCGCTAACGTTTTCTTTTACCGTTTCCAGCTTCAGGCGCTCCTGCGGATACAGCGGCGTGAGGTTGTCAAACAGGATCTTATTGCGCGCTTCTTCCGGCGATTCAAAATTGACCGCTTCAATCTTTACCAGCGCGAAATACTTCTCGCCTTCATGCGGAGGCCGTACCTGGCCGCTGATGGTATCGCCGGTCTTTAAATCGAATTTGCGGATCTGCGAGGGCGAAACATAAATATCGTCCGGGCCGGGAAGGTAGTTGTAATCAGGGGAGCGAAGAAAGCCATAGCCATCAGGCAGGATTTCCAACACACCTTCAGCAAAGATGTGGCCTTCTTTTTCACTCTGAGCCTGCAGGATTTTGAAGATGAGATCCTGTTTGCGGAGACCGCTGGCGCCAGGGAGGTCAAGAGTGCGCGCGATCTTGGTAAGCTCAGTAATATTTTTTTCTTTAAGTTCTGCGATTGTCATTCGTCACCTACGGGAGTTTTTATGCTTGAGGAAGGATTGCTGTGAATCAGAGGCGAGAAATACACCCTCAGGATACCTGAGAGCCCGCCAGGCAGCCTTGCCTGACGGGATTTTTCAGGAATGTCTAATTATGCAGCGCGACGCTGTGGTTGCGCAACCGGTTCCGGTTTCAACTCAATCACGGCATCCGGCTCCGGCGCCTGGCCCACGCGCACCAGCACGTCATTCATCGTCTCTTGCACACGGGTGTTGGGCTTGTGAAACTTCCGCGTTGCCTTGGAAATCAATTGACACAGAAGATAGCGGTTACGCACCGTGTCGAGTGCGTCATAAATTAAGTCAGAGCGCATGACTGTTATTTCTCCTTAGAATAAGTTCGGTAATATATGAAAATTGATTCGTTCACTTACGAAATGAATTCAATTTTTCTGGGTCTTAACGGAACACACAAACTTTCTTGCCTGTTTCCACCGGCAAACTACATCTGTTGTTATGGGAATACCAGAGACCCTTGTGCGATTATTAGACGCAAATCTGGGTGTCTAAGTTGCTTAATTTCCAGACTTTGTTTGAAGTGGCGATTTTCGGAACAAAGCCGGGAGTGAAACCCATCCGTAAGACGTTCTACGGTAAACGCGGATGGCCCAAACGTCAAGAGTTTTTTACGAAAGTGTAACAATATTAAGTCCATTATTTCTTATAATTTACTGATATCTAAGCATTTACAGGAAAGTTTATCCACAGTTACCCCCGGAACTGAGAGGTGCCCTTTATGACCGATCCCCGCTATCCCATTGGCCGCTTTGCCCCTGACCCAAATCCCACGCCGGACACGCGCCAACGCCACATTGAGCAGATTTCCGGCACACCCGCCGGTTTACGCAAAGCCATAGCCGGACTGACTATCGACCAGCTTCGAACCCCTTATCGGGACGGTGGCTGGACTGTCCAACAGGTCGTTCATCACCTGCCTGACAGCCACCTGAACGCCTATGTCCGCTTCAAGTGGGCGATGACAGAAGATGCGCCCACCATCAAGCCATACAACGAAACCGCCTGGGCGGCGCTCAAAGACTCTGAGTTAACCCCTGTGGATGTGTCACTTACCTTGCTTGAATCCCTGCACGCCCGCTGGACAGTGCTGCTGAAGTCGCTCAAACCAGAAGACTTCCAGCGTAGATTCACTCATCCCGACTCTGGGCCTCACGATCTTAATTGGCTGCTGGGCCTCTATAGCTGGCACGGAAACCATCATGTGGCGCACATCACAAGTCTGCGCGAGCGGATGGGCTGGTGAGGCAGAGCAATTAGCAGCTAGCAATTGGCAACTTGCCAAATCTTGTTGCCACAGCGTTTACAGAGACTTATCTCCGATCAAAATAAGTCAAAAAACAAGCCGCGAATTTCACGAATGACACGAATCGAAAACTTTAAAGTGATTCATGTCTTTCAGAAATCCGCGGCCTTTTCTGTAGATCCGCTCTGGCTAATTGCCAGTTGCTATTTGCCAATTTCTCCTACGGCAAGAATCCCAGGTCCTCCGGTAGCGGCCCAGCGATAGGCGTTTCAAACAGCGGCGGGACAATCGCGGGGAGAAGCCCAACGCTGTCTGGATCGATCGTGAGTGCGCCGTCGGTGGCGAAGAACACTCCAATCTGGATTTGCGGCTCAATCGCAATCGGCTTTGGCAATGAGGTCAGGAACGTATGCGGATTGTGCAGTCCCAATCCCAACGGGAAAGCGATGTCATTGCGATAGAACGTTGCGCGGTCTTTCAGGTCTCCGGAACGAATCAGCGCAGTTGCTGTCGGATTGGGCACAGTCATATCACCACGAGCAAACTGCACAATGACGGATTTCGCCAGATCGCCAGGCAAGGGGTTCTTGCGGATGAATGGCGCCCATGCCACAGGATCACCGGCCTGTCCTAGCCATCTACTGGTGTCTTCCACAGTTTGAATCGCAATCGCTCCCGGGACGTTATTGACCACCGGAGGCAGGTTGCGCAGCGGGCTGTTGTCATTGAAGAAGAGCGGCGGGCCGGCGTTGAGCAAAACCGGTGTCCGGACAGAAAGGGCTTGCGTCAGCAAAAGCTGGAATGACGGACTCAAGCGAACGATATCGATAATTGGGCCACCGGGGACGTTTGGCACACCAGCACGGATGCCTGGTTCGATGCCCATGAAGATGGTGCCGTAAATCCCGCCAAAAGACTGGCCGGAGTAGTAAATACGGTTGGCATCCAGGTCTGGGAGTCCATCACCATCGGCATCGATTCCGCCCTGGATGGCGCGAACCAGTTCCATCAGGTTCGCAACGGTCTGCTGCAGCGCATCCCGCGACCCGATGGTGCCCTGCGGACTCAGCACAAACGTTGAAGATCCTTCTGCGCTGGTGATCTGGCCATTTCCGTCCTGATCAACGCCGCGGCCGCCCTCAAGGAACGTAGTTGAGGTGGTTCCCTGCTTGACGGTCAATGTGCTGTTGGGGCCAAAGCCATGGCCCACAACATTGATTGCTATGCTGGCGATACCGTTGTGGGCAAGGACAGAAGCAACGGCAAATGGCGCACCCTGCTTGCTGTCAGTGAATCCATGGCCAAAGATCGCTACCGGCCAGCCATTGGTGGGGCGTGGCCCTGACGGAATAAACAGGTTGAAGAAGATGTCTTCCGATCCTTGTGCAGGAACGCTCTGTCGCGTTGGGACCTGCGGGATGAAGACGTTGGCGTTCTGCCAGTGCTGTCCGGTGAATTTGCCGAATGCCAGCGTTCCAATGGAACCCGGAAACACCTGCAATGCGCCAAGGGTACCATTCAGGCTGGTTGGAATGAGCGGACCAACCGTGAGCGCCTGCACGTTCCAGGTAAGACCTGTGATGGTGTTCAGCGGAAATACTGTCTTCTCACCGCTGGTTCCCAGGTTGAAGCTTACGGCGGGCGCGCTGGCAGCTTTAATCTGCTCGCGGATACTCCGCAGCGTGGCCGTTGCGCTCTCAGTAGTGAAGACGCTGGCTGCAGCCACACTGCCGCGTGAAATGCCGATGTTCTTGAGCACATCGTTATCAAGAGAATGCTTCAAAGCTGCCTGATAATCCTTCAGCAGGCGATCGGCGTTTTTGCCGTCAACTCCGCCATCACCATGGATGAACTGCGCGAAAGCTGGACCGGCGGCAATCGGATTTCCAGCGGCATCATGCACGCCAGTGGTCACTATCAGAAGATAGTTGGAATCTTCATCCAAATGGTCATTCGACTCAGCAAACAAAGTCAGGCTGGCCGGGTCCCATACGATTTGATTGATCCCAATCACATGCGGACTGGAGATGTCACCGTCCGCCTCGACCAAGCCTCTTCCCGGCAGTTGCAACAAGAACACTGTATTGCTGTTCACCGTGCTCGGATCAATCGCGCCATCAAACGGTATGGAAAGCCGGGGCTGAAGGTTGAATCCGTCAAGCTGATTCAACAGCGTCAGATCCGCGCAGTCTGAAGGATTGGTAGCGCAATTGGGAAGCGGAACATTCACCCGCAAGCCCGTAAGCTGCTGCGAATCAAACGCGGTAAAGCGGTCGCTGGGGAAAGGCGACTGCGTGGTTGATTGCAGGTTAAAGAGGGGATGCGTCTCAGCCAGGGCCAACGCGGGTGTGAGTAGCACGATGGAAACCAGCACCACGAGGGCGCTATGTACAAATGAATTCTTTTCAGTCAGGGGCGTATGCATGGCGGTGGAAAACCTCCAGGGAGAGTTGCAACGGGTGACGAAAACCTTAGACCTTTAGAAAAGCCTTGTCAATGGCCGCGATAAATGAATTTCGTAGAAGATTGAAGACAGGCGTGGCAAGAGGATCCACTATCTGACATTATCCCGGAACCCCAACGGTGATCGCACGACCGGGACATCGGCGTGGGCAGTTCAACCGCTGCCGGTTCAGCTGCAAATCGAGACAGACTCATCCAGAGTTCCTGATTGTGCTCGCGAAAATCGAGAGCACACGTGAAACGACAGCCACATAAACCGCACTTATACCATAGAGTGGACAGACAAGCCGAAGACCAGCCGAACATCTCTTCTTTGTCTCCCACATTTGTCTGATAAAGGGGTAGGCTTTGCCCAATAACTAACGATTCGCGCTGACTTTTTGGGCAAGCTTCATACTTTTTGGGCAAGTCTCTTTTTGCTTGCTCCCCTTCTGAAACTCCCCTATATCTGAGAGCGAACGCGCCCAGTGTTGAAGCACCGAACGCGTTCTGACCAAAATTCACCTAACACAGAGGCGAACCGTGGCTATTGATGATTTTACCCGCGAACGGAACAGCGTCCACAGGATGCTCACTCTTTTAAACAGTTCTCTCCAATCCGTTGTGCTGAAACTGGAGCAGCTATCCAAAACCGAAGTACTCACGCCGCAATATCTGGACGGACTGAGAAAGCGATCACGCGAGATTGAGGCAGAACTCAAGGCTATGTACAATTTTTGAACCGATACAATTACCGAACCCGCCGAAAGGCGGGTTTATTGTTTTTTTCTCACTTCGTGGGCGTGGCCTATGCTTTCCACAACTTTCCTTGGCGGCTCTAACGGCAATGTTAATTGCTGATCTTCGACTAGCTGCCAGCGCCCATTCCCGACATGCTGTGCAATCTTTTTTAAGACACTTAAAATTGATTGGCGCTCTGGCGTGATTCCATTTTTCAGTAGCGGCATGACATTCAGAATAATGTCGTCAAACGTAGGGGCGATGTCTTGACGCTTTGCCTGCCGCAGATACGAAACCAGGTAATAGCGGATACGGGATGCTAACGGAATTTCAGTTTTAAATTTAGCATTCTTTCGGATGCGGTATATATGCTTCTTTTCGTCGTACTCAAAGTTCTCCCGTACTAGCGCATCAATTTTGTGAGAATCTTTGCTTATCTCGTGCAGAAACCCCCACTCCAAACCGCGAACAATCAAATCGTTATAGATTTCCTCAAGGGTAGCTCCCTGCTTTCTCGCAATGACAGCTTCGATTGTCTGCATGACAACCTGGGAAATCTCATAGCCAAGTTGGCCTTTAATCCAGGCTTGGGGAGCTTTGGTTTTTCTGAAGTTAATAATAAGCTGCCCATGCAACACGGTGAACGGGTGCTGTCTTTTCTTGAATGTGTGCTGCCCTACTCGTTGCGGTACTGTTCCGACGTATTCAAAACCAAATTTCTGAGCAGTTTCGACAATCAAATGCCAATAGCTCGGGTCTTTGTGCTGAAACACAAAACTCATCCAGCGGTCGAATTTCAGCACCCGGTAAGCCTCTTGCAGCGATTCAGTAATTAGTTGCGTGTAGTCTGATTTGCTCTTCTTCCGTTCGCCGCCCTCTATTGCCTCTGCTTGAAAATCCTCTTCTGTGACTTCCAAATCAAGCCAAGCAGTCCACATTGTGGATAGATCGAGGTAGGGGATTTTAGCGCCATAAGGCGGATCAGTGTAGATGTAATCCACGCTTTCGCTTGGGACGCGAGAAATATCAGCCGCATTGCCTTTATAAATCGCGCATGATTGAAGGGCTTCTTCTGTGATGAGTGGCGCTATTTCTTTTTTCGCTGCAATCAATTTCACAAATTTGGTTCGGAATATGGAACTCAAACTGTTCTGTCCTGGCTCAGGAGCTACCCTGTATCGGTAATAGCGAAACATGCCACTATCGCCGCCGCCAATAGATTTTGTGTAGTGAAAAGTCTTATTAAATTTATTGAGCGAACTTGAAAAACACAGCATGAGTGAGGCGCGAATATTCTCATTCTTGATTTTCAGAATCAAAGATTTTAGGTAAGCCAACTGTGCAAGCTGTGTGGGGAAGAATAATTCCTGAATTGTCCTCACATCGGCATTCCTGGGGAGCTGTATGTTTTTCGGATATGGAAGCGTTTCTAAAGCGCGTTTCACCTGATGCTCATTTCGCGGGCAATTCTTTTCAAACTCTGCCATTACGCGCTCATACGCTGCTTGCAAGTCGCCAAAGTCAACAGGCGCGGTCAATCCCTTCAGAATGAAAACTGAAAGCGGGTTCAAATCAATATGGATAGCCTTGCGGCCTAACATCATGGATTCAAGGAAAGTTACTCCGTAACCGCCGAACTGATCTAAAACCACATCCCCAGGCTGAGTGAAATTCTTAATGTACTCTTGCACGAGGTTCCACGCTTGGCGAGTGAAATATCCATGCACCCCATAATGACGCTTGGCTGCCTGTTTTTTGGCTGCTATCTCAGGCAGTAGCTTTGCTGATAGATAATCAAATTCCTCAAATAGTCTCTTCGCTTTGGCGGGACGCGAACCGAACGCTTTTGGTGAAAGAAAAGACTGAAGAGACTGCCAATGCTTTTGGTATTCAGAAATATGAAAATGTACGACTGGCTCATCTTCATTGATAGCAAATAATACAAACTCTTTGCCGTTACAGAGCGCGTAATGTTTGACGTTAATCTGTGGATGGATCGCATAGAAGAATGCCTGTTCGCGGTTGTCGCCTGTAAGAATTTCTTCGTCAGGCGCTTTCGCGTCTAGTACCCAAGCATTCTTTCCATCAACACTGAGCAAATAATCGGGATAGTTGGTTATCTCTCTCTTCCCAACGCCTATTTTCACGAATGGATGGCGCAATTTCTTGCTGCGCTGGATTTTGTTTTTGCCGGATGCTTTGTATCCAAGTTTGTCCAGTATCGGTTTTATGATCTCTTCACGTACTGAATCCTCTTTGAAGTCAGGGGATTCTAGCTCGGCAAAATCGAAGCCTTCAAACAGGGACACACTTTGCGTATTGCGGTCTTGTGGCAAAGGGGACGCTCCATCTCGGGGGAGAACAGTATTACCGAAAAGGTCAACATCCCATATTGAGTTGTGTGGTGACTGCACTAGGTATGGTGCAGAAGAAAGAAGGGCCGCAATATCATGTGCGACCACAATGGAACTATTAGTGCCACTACTTTCGTTTTGGCTTTTTGTTATCAGTCTTGCGGGGTTTATCCCAATAAGGTGACTTACACTTTGGGCAGACTCGCGGAAGGTCTGCATTGTCTTGTCGAGGTGCCCATTCATGGCTGCACCTCTCGCACTTGAAACCTTCGATATGCAATATCACGCGTCCCATACTGATTCAGTAATATACCCGGAAATAATATATTGTCAAGAGCATTTTTCCCTTGACAGTATATACTTATCAAGTAATATACCAGACAGTAGAAAGAGAGGCTATTGCAATGTATTCGAGAGAACAGCGCGGTATTGAACTGGCGAAAAGCAGGTTGCTCAAGAAAAAGGGCAATATGTGGCTGGTACCGTCTCAGGTTGGAGCGACCATTTATAAGGTGAGCATTACTGCTGAGACTGAAAGCTGCACTTGCCCTGATTACGAAACGCGCCAGATGCCGTGCAAACACATTTACGCGGCTGCTTACGTGATGATGCGCGAAATTAACCCGGATGGCACGGAAACGGTGACTGAGACGCTGACAGTTACCGAGCGCAAAACGTATCCTCAAAATTGGCCGCAATACAATGCCGCACAAACGAGCGAACAGGATAAATTTCAAGAATTGCTGCGCGATCTTTGCAGCGGACTTCCGGCAGCCGAACACAAAAATGGCCGTCCACCTGTCCCGCTTGCGGATGCTGTTTTCTCTGTGACGTTCAAGGTCTATTCCACTATCTCGGGCCGCCGTTTCATGAGTGACCTCAGAGAAGCGCACAGGCGAGGTTATATCGACCGTGTGCCGCACTATAACAGCATCTTCAACTATCTTGAGAAGGATTCCCTTACTCCAATTTTGCGAGAACTGGTGCAGAAAAGCAGTCTGCCTCTCCGTGCCATTGAAACCGACTTCGCGGTTGATTCCAGCGGCTTCACTACGTCCCGCTTTATCCGCTGGTACGACAAAAAATATGGCCGCGTTAGAGAGAAGCATGATTGGGTAAAAGCGCACCTGATTACTGGCACAAAAACGAACGTTGTTACCGATATTCAGATTGCAGATAAGGACGCGAATGATAGTCCGTTCATGGCTCCCCTGGTGGAAACCACAGCCAAGAATTTCAAGATCAATGAAGTCTCTGGCGATAAGGCTTATGCCAGCGTGAAAAACTTCCAGACTATCGCCCTGTATGGTGGTACTCCCTACGTTCCGTTCCGTATTGACCACAGCGGACGCAAGGGCGGACTCTGGGAGAAACTGTTTTACTTTTTCATGTACGAGCGCGACAAATTCCTTGAGCACTACCACAAACGCTCCAATGCGGAGAGTACATTTTCGATGATGAAACGAAAATTTGGTGATTCGCTGAGAAGCCGGACGGATGCGGCGATGGTCAACGAAGCTTTGTGTAAAGTGCTGTGTCATAATTTGGTGGTGCTCATCCACGAAATGCACGAACTCGGAATCGACCCTACTTTTTGGGCAAACGCCAAAGCTCTAGGGCAAGATTAGGTTATTGGGCAAAGCCAAAGGGGTACTCCATGCTTACGCAGAATCATCTGACGCGAGAACAGGCCAGGGTCAACGAATTCCTCCAACAGAGCCAGCCGTTGCGAGACCTTTCTGCCCAGGTCACCGGCACAGGCCTGAAGCAATTAACAGGAAATACGGTGGAAGCGCTTTCATTTTTCATTGAATCGGAGCTGCATTACCGCCAGGCGGAACGCTATCAAGCTCTCAAGCTGCATGCGGACAGAGCAAAGGATGATGATGCAACCGGCGCTCAGGCAAACCAGCGCGGATTACAATCATTGCAAAAGGCTTCCGCCGCATTCAGTACCTTGCGCAGCGATGTCAGCAAACTTGATGCAGCCAAAACAAAAACCGAGCTTGCCGATTACCGCGCGCAATTGCGTGACGCCCTTGCGCACGCTGAACTCAAAACCAAAGACATCGAGAGACTTGCCCAGCTATTCGACGAATCTATCCAACTGGTCCAGGGCAAGGGAGTGGCGGCCTTGGTTGACCACATGGAGACGGCAGCCAAACAGCTTGACGGACACAGGCGTCAACAGGACCGCGGGATGGTTGACAATTTCCCTATCTGGAAACTTGGCGGGTTGATCATCCTTCTTGGCGTTGGAATTATTGCCCTCATTCACTGCGGAATTTTTGGTTGCAGTATTGACACGCGTAACGCTTATTTGGCGGCCCTCATTGTGGTGGCATTAATCACGCTGGGGTGCTGATCTACAGGCGTTGCAGGTTAGCGCCACACGTCCAAAGCTTACAAGTTGCAATTCGGGGGCTCGTCAAGGGTTGAACTTACGGGATGCGTACGTTAACCAGATACGGGCTGCCGAACTCGGTCATGTCTCCCCTCTTCTTACCCGCAACCGGCAAGAGCCGTGCGGAAAGCGGTTTGTGCCACTTTGCGGCCAGACTGGCCATATCGCCAATAATGCTTTCCAGTTCATGCTGTGAAATGTCGCCTGGCAGCGGAATGGCGTCAAGCCCAGTGCTGCAAACGGAAGAGTAAGACATCAGCGAGTCGCGGCTGACCGTGCCAGCTTCCCATCGTTTGGCCAGCACTGAATCTTCCAGCACGGGCAACATCAGTCCGCTGTAACCAGCTTGCTGCACTGGTACTTTCTTCACCGCGGTGGTGATGGTGTAAGCCACGCTCAGGCTTCCCGGCGAGCCGATCTCGCCATGCAACAGCGATTCCATGGCCGCGCCAATGGAAATTTCTTTTAACGGAACCGGGGTGAGATCAATGCCCTGATATTTCCAGCCGCTGCTCGTCGATACGCGCTGTGCGATCTCTTCAACCTTCTTTGCCTCTGCACCCAGCGCCGCTGTCAGTTGGTCGCCCACGGTATTCAGATCACCTTTGGCATTGGCAAATACCTGCTGCACAATGTTGGCCGACTCCAAGCCAATGGCAAAGCCGTGTCCCGCGTCAGACGTGTAGGAGACAGGAAAGAATGGCGCGACTGCCGGCGGAAACGCTCCTGCGGCAAAATGGAAGTTGCCTTCACTGTGCTCAGTGTGCTCTTCTAGGTACTTGATGACCTGTGCCGCAGCGCGAACCCCGTTCCAATGGATTCCGGCATCGTCCGCGACGACCACAAAGCCGTTGATGTTTTGCGTCTCAGCCAGGATTCGCGCCAGCAACTCGGCTTGTCTGGGATCATCCGTGTCTTTGCTCATGGCCGGGCCAATGTCCGGCGTGAATTCTTCCTTCTGCGCCAGCTTGTCATAGGCATGGAAAAATTCCAGCGCCTGCTCGGGCGTCAATCCTTTTGTGTATTCAGGAAACGGCTGCGTGGTGATGCGCAGGGTCTCAACTTCATAACCGGCTTTGGTGAAGGCGTCTTTGGCCGCGCGCAGCATCTTCAGCGCTTCAGCCACTTGTGCTTGATACGTGGCGCGATTCAACCGCATAAACGCTGTTACCGTGCGTATCTTTGGATGTATATTGGGCCGCGCTGCATCTGTCGAAGGCGATTGTGCAAAGCAGATTGACGATGTGGCTAGCAGGTAAAACAGGGTAGTCGCAAAGCGCTTGAGCATGCGAAGGAATCTCCGCCCTGCATTCTACACAAGCGCAAGAAACCGATACTGCAACAGCTCCGTTATTGCAATAACTCGGTGCCATTACAGTTTTTTACGATCATTTCCTGCATGGCATCGCTGACCCGCGTAAACTCCAGCCCGTAACGAAAGCCCTCGCAGGTGCGGATGACCGCATCAAGCTTTGCCTCAGTGGAGGAATAAGGGAATGTCATTTCCAGGCGCACGGCTGTGCCTACCGGGATGGCACACGGAATGTAAGCTCCGATGCCCCCGCGGCTCAGGCTGTTGGCGCGGCCAAATGCGGAGTCACTCTTCCCATCATTGGCAAAAGAAACTTTCAGACGAACGTCAATTTTATGGCGTGACCAGCGTCGCGCTGCCGACATATGTACTTTTGCTGACTAAAGCAACCCCATCGCGCAGCTTGGTTAATGCTCGCCACACTGCTCAACGCGAATTTGAGTACGATCGCCGTTCCATCTGGGTGATCAGGATGTTCCACATGTCAATATCGAGCTGGAACTGATGTTTCAGCGGCGACTGTGTGGTATCGACGAACGCCAGATTGGTTTGCATTTGTGCCACCAGCGCCCGCATCTTCCTGATGTCGTCGCGTAACGCCTGAGCATCATTGGCGCGGTTATTTCCGAGCTGGCGGATCTGCGAGCTTTCGGCGGCGTTGGCCGCTCCGGCTTGTGAGCTGGCGGCCTGAGAGGATGAATTCGGCGTCTGCTGGACCGCGCCCAGCAGCGTGACAGAAAACAAAGTTATGAGAACTGGCTTGAATGACATTGGGCCTCCCTAAGACAGTATTAGTATTTGGTATTTAGCGGTAAGATCGCAAGTGTATCGCCAGGGCGACAGTGTCTTCATCTTCAAACACAAAGCCAAATACCAAGCACTAAAAACCAACTACCGTCGTCCCGTGATCTGGTCTTTCACCACGGTCCCGCCTTTCATCACAAAGCCGACGTTCTCCAGTGCTCGCACGTTTTGCAAAGGATCTTCGGTCACGGCGATCACGTCAGCGAACTTGCCCGCCTCCAGCGTGCCCACATCATTTGCCCGTCCGATAAGATCAGCAGCGCTGCTGGTGGCAGCGCGGATGGCCTGCGCGGGAGTCATCCCAAATTTCACCATATAGAAGAATTGCTTTGCGTTGTCGCCGTGCGGATAAACGCCGGCGTCCGTGCCGAAAGCCATCTTAGCTCCGCCTTTTACCGCACGCTCAAAGTTATCGCGCTGTAACTTGCCGATCTTCTTTTCTTTCTCCACATTTTCCTGAGGCAGCCCGAACTCAATGGCCTTGCCCAAGATGTAATCGTCGTTATAAATGTCCATCACCAGGTAGACGCCATGCTCCTTCGCCAGGCGGATGCCTTCATCATCTATCAGGCTGGCATGCTCAATTGAATCGATACCGGCAAGGATCGCATTCTTGATTCCCTGCGTGCCGTGCGCGTGCGCGGCGATTTTGCGTCCGGCCATGTGCGCTTCGTCCGCCGCAGCCTTCAGCTCTTCCGGGGTAAATTGCGGAGCGCCCGGACTATCTCCCTTGGAAAGCACGCCGCCGGTGGCGAGAATCTTGATCACGTCCACGCCGTATTTCACCTGAGAGCGCACCACGTGGCGGATCTGGTCAACGCCATCGGCAATTTGGAAGTTGCGCTCCTCGGGAAACATGGTGACGCGCGTTTGCGGAGAAAAATTATTCAGGTCACCATGTCCGCCGGTGATGGAAATTCCCGGCCCGCTGGCCACGATGCGCGGCCCCGGAATCAAGCCTTCATTGATGGAATTGCGGAGATCAACGGCCAGAAACGGCAGAGAACCCACGTCGCGCACGCTGGTGAATCCGGCTTCCAGCGTCTTGCGCGCATTCACCGTGGCGGCAAAGGCGCTTTGGAAGGGCGTGTTCTTGAAGTTATAGATTTCATCATAACGATCAGCCCGCGCGCCAAGATGCGTGTGGCAATCAATCAATCCGGGAAGCACGGTCGCGTGTGAAAGATCGACCACTGTCGCCCCTGCGGGAATGGAAACCGCGCCAGCCGGCGAAACGCTCTGAATGCGATCGCCATTCACAACGATCACCATGTTGTCGCGCGTTTTGTCGCCTGTGCCATCAAAAAGATGACCGGCGCGGATATAGATAGTCTTTGGAGTAGACGGTGCGGACGGAGCAGGCGGCTGGGCCTGCTGCGCAAGCGCAGGCAGAACGGCGGTGATCACTACAAAGATCGTCACTACAAAGAAGAGAAGAAAACGTTTCATCCAAAGCTCCTGAAAAAAGTAACGGAGAGTATATAGGAAGAAAGCGGTTGCTTCGGCTCGTTTATCGCTGGCGCTATTGCGTCTGCCACGCGCCGAACCGCTTGCCTCAAGGCTGAAGATCAAAAGCGGCGTCTAAGTGCGGGTAAAAGTAGTACATGGCGGAGGATGCAGTCTGCCGCGAACCCGTCTCTGGGGACAAAATTCCCGTTAACAGGGAAATTTACAGGGAATTTTGATGAATTTCGCATGAGACTTCCACGCTGTACGGCATGCATCAATATCATTTCACGGTATTTAGTGGTCACTTGTGGTAATACCACCTAAAAATTAACAGGGAATTTTGCGAACTGTATCAGGGAATTGTATGAAGGTTAACAGGGAAATTTGATACCGGATGTTGATAATGGCCTCAGACCCGCTCCTTAATGGAGAAAGCGTTAAAATCTTTACTTTGATCGTACTTCCTTTACCTGGCTTCCGGCGAGGCGGCTGGTTATTTTGAGATGTGATCGAAGCACCCGACTTGACCGATTCAGGGTGTCGACCCCCTAGTCCCGGAACCAGGAAGGCCAGACCAAATTTACTTCTTACTCAATCATCTGAGTGACTGAATTTGTCTGCATCGAGCGCCCCGTCAATTGACAGGATCAACCGGATGGCGGCCCGTTGAATTACCGGGTCAGGTTCCGAGCACCCATATGGCGTAAGAGCGAGACACCGAAGCTGGATACCAAAATCGTCGAAGGTGATCCAAAGTTTTCCGTGTGAGATCGGCCCACAGTGATCAGCCTGACCGCGTAAGCAAAACTACAAACACCCTGTCATGGTGAGAGGCGCCCGCCGGAGCCGTGCGACCGCGGCATAGTCGAATCCATCCCGTGGAGCATGATGATTACCGGATTCACTACGCTTTGGGCCACCATGTTGCCTCCTGCGTCAACTCCCGTCCAAGCACTCCCAGCACAATTCCTCGTTTTGCTCCATTGACTCCCGAAAGTGACAAATCCAACGATCTATACCGTCCACACTTTGCACATTTGCGCAGCGCACCTTGGCCGCTTCTTCAAATGGTTTTTCACTAGAATATCGGCACGTTGTTCGGAGTGGGATCTTGCTTACACCATCTGAAGCCTAAGGGAGCCAACACGTCTACTTTATCGTGCAGCGCCATCCAGCAGGTGATGCAAACAGGTCGGCTCGGAGCGATGCTCAAAATAGTTCCCGTGGCCCCGTTCGCTATCTTCCTTTCGGCGTGGCTTCCGCATTGGTCATCGCCAAAATCCCCCGAGTTATCTAGGCCTCCGAATGCGCCCACAATCCCCACCAGACGACTCCATGGTTTTCTGGTTCCGCTCAATGCGAAGCGGAAGCCTCCGGGATCGGCTTCAAATGCGGATGCATATCCCAAGAGGATCTTGCGTGCTGTCGGAGTGTTTTCCGCGCGCAACTCGAAGTTCTGTTCCACGGTGCCGATGTTTACGTCCAATATGAACCCAAAGGCAACGGTGACGGCTCCGGTAATCCGCTTTCCGTATGGAAACGCGTCTTCAATGGCCAGCGCTGCCAGGTTTGCGGCAAACCAGTCGGCCATCCATGTAAACCACGCTTTGTCTGCCCGTCCCACGGTGTAAGCATTGATAATCGTATTTTCTTCCGTCGCAGAGAGGATCAGGCCTTCCTCTGCGGCATCGGACTGACCGGTGGGATCGTAATTGTTGATCGGGTCGGCGGCGGCATAGTCGTAGCGATTCAAGTCGATTGGATTGTCGAGGAGGAAATCGGACTTGTCCCTAGCCGTAAAGCGGCCGGTTGGCACGTGGTAATAGCGTGCCCGCAAATATACGAGGCCGCTTGCATCATCAACCCGCTGGCTGCGATAGCCGTACGGATTCGTCGACGTCCCAGTAACCTTGGTGAAGTCTCCATATGCTTCGTAGCGATAGCTATCGGTTTCGTTCCCATTGGAATCCGTCAATCCAATAACGCTGCCCAATCCATCCTTGAGGAAATAACCCGGTTGGGCGTTCCCATTGCCGATTTGCTGAATGAGATCATCCTGGCCGAGCGTGTAACTCGCTGCAACCTGTCCATTCATGTCGGTCTCGAACAGGATGTCGCCGAATTCGCTGATCTCATTCCAGAAGTAGTTACGATTCAAGCCGCCAATGGTGCGCTGGACCAGCCTGCCATCGCCATCGTAGGAATAGAATGCGGTTACTCCCGTAGGCATGCCCGCGGAAATCATGCGGTTAGCGGCATCGTAGGTGTAGGAAGTGATTCCCGCCGCCGGGTCGTTTACCTGGACCAGGTTGCCTCGGCCATCGTAGCCGTACTGTACTGTGCCGGCGCTCGTGAGTTGGTCAAGAGTGTTGTACTGATAGTGAATTGTGGTTCCATTGCGCGTTACTGCCGTGCGATTGCCGGCGGGATCATAAGCGAAAGACGTTGTCGAAACCGGATTGCCTGATCCGTTGGTGACGTCTTCTTCCGTCAGGTGGTAAGCCGGATCATACGTCCAGGTGGTCTTTGTGCCGTTAGCCTCCAGAGCGCTCAGGCGCTTGCCGCTCGGGCCTAGAGTGTATTGGAACGACTCGAATGGAGCATTCGTTCCTACAGAATGGGTTACGCCAATCAGGCGGTTGCGTACGTCATAGCTGTAGTTCGTGACAACCCCGTTCGGAAGCGCGCGTTGGGACACGCGGCCAGCCGTATTGTAGCTGTAAGTAGTGATGCCACCGAGCCGATCCGTCACTTGACTCAACCGGTTGATCGTGTCATACGCATAGTGGATGGTACCGGCGG